>Ga0268298_10005017_pt1 | contig 12582 bp, 7 predicted proteins | sample WWTPWeurt_MetaG_FD_194462 | JGI IMG/M metagenome (GOLD analysis project Ga0268298, IMG submission 194462) | Activated sludge microbial communities from WWTP in Nijmegen, Gelderland, Netherland - WWTP Weurt | ecosystem: Engineered > WWTP > Aerobic digester > Activated sludge | place: Netherlands...
CGATCTCAAATAAGGCCGAGCCATTAACAGCGCCGCAAGAGATTTGGCATCTGGCATTTCGCCGCGTTCGGCCATGGCAATGACCTCCCGAATTGGCATTTTTTCCACTGATAAGAATTCATCTTCATCCATTTCAAGCGGATTATGACTAAGGTCAGTCGCCAAAAAGACGCCCATGTATTCGGTTGAGTAACCAGGTGCGAGGTAGAAGGAACCGATATGTTTCAACGTGCCAGCTTCCATACCTGTCTCTTCGCGGATTTCACGTGCTGCGCAATCTTCGAAAGGCTCATCCCCATCACGAGTTCCAGCGGGCAATTCCAGCAGGTCCATGCCAGCGGCATGACGGTATTGGCGGACGAGAAGAATATTGCCATCTCCATCGACAGGAATGATGACGACCGAGCCGCCATGGTCGACAATATCAAACTTGGTTTCACGGCCATCGGGTGTTTTTAGTGTGTCGCGCCGGATCTTAAAAGCACGTCCCTGTAGAAGGGTTTCGGATTTCATCAATTCAAATGTTGGCATCAAGGATTCCTTTCCTTTTCAAATAAAAAAGCCCAGGCATATACCTGGGCTTTGATTGTATCAAACTTACGGAATCTGCAATTGCTGTCCGGCCGTCAAATTGGCGCTGGCTGAAATATTGTTGGCAGAAGCAATTGAGTTGGGTTCGATATCTCCGAATTTACAGGCGATGCTGTACACTGTCTCATCGGCGGAAGCTACTGTGTAGGTGGTGGGGTGAGACTGGAGTGCGCGCGAGCCAGGGAAAGAACCCGACTGCGGAATGGTGAGCACCGTTCCGGCAGCAAGGCTGTTTGCCTCGGCGGCAGTCAGGCCGCTTGCCTGAAGCAGTGCATCCGGATCGACATCATAGCGGCGTGCAATGCAGTAGGGGAATTCACCTTTCTGCAGGGTGTAGGTAGGTGGGCGTGAACCGACCGGCACCGAAGTGGCAGGCACTGCAGTGGCCGCAGCGCCGCTGGCGTTGGTAGGCGTGCTATTGACAACTGCAATGGTGGGTGTTGCTGTAGGCAGGGCTGCCGGGTCCGGCGTGTTGGTAGCGGTGACGGCCACTTCTGCACCGGGTGTGCCCCCGCCTGCTGCTGCGGTTTGGGCCGCCTGGGTTTGCTTGCCAAACTCTTCGATCATGGCCATGGGGTTTTCAACAGATGCGAGCGGGGTAACAAATAACCCCGCTGGGATTGCCGTTGCGGTTTCGGCTGGGGCGGCAGATAACGATCGTTCGCAAGCTGAAATGAAGACGCTTGCAACCATCATGATCGAAAAAAATACTGCCACACCTTGTCGTTTTTTATTCATAGCTTCTCCTCGTTCTTTATATTAAAAAAAGATGGTAGCACATGAGTTTTAAAGCGTCAAGCCATACATCACGGATTGCAACCAAGTGACAATCGAATGGCGGATGCCTCGCCTCCTGCCGGACTTTGGGCCTGAATCTGCTCCCAAACTTTGCATAACCCTTTGAGTAGTTTCGGGTCAGCCTCCAATGATAGGCTGGATATTTTTTGGGCCGTGTTCATGTCGCCGCTCATGCCATAGGCTTCAACGACGACGAGCCACTCGGCCGGGTTTTCAGGCTGAAAGCCCAATGCCAGGGCCTCTTCTCCAAATGCAACAGAACGTTGATAATCGCCAGTCTGGTTATTCAGTTCGATATGGGCAAAGTAATAACACCAGTCATGGTCTGGCTCAGGGATGAACATGGGGACCGCAGGCTGGGCTGGCTCTGTAATGATGCGTGATGGATCGGATAGAGGGATGGCATCTGTCAGCATTTTGGGCTCACGTGAGTAAACTTCCACATCGCCCCGGTTGGGGTCAAGAACTCGTAGACAGCCATTCTGCGGCTTGTAAATGACCAGGGCATTTGAGGTGGTACTGAGGAAATTCACAGTACGGTAGGGATAGAAAACATAAACGCCATCGATCAAAGCAGGCAGGGTCACGCCGCCCACGCGCTTTTCAGTGTAGAGCAGCATGTAAGGCAGGTCTGAGCGCGTGTAATCCGGCGCATACATCCAGTTAATGGGTGCGGTGAAGGAGAGGTCGGTTTCGTAGTCGATCGGCATTTGATGGGTGAGCAGGAGGGTGTTCTTCTGCATGGCAGGAATACGCCAGGCCATCTGCCAGTAGATCTCAGCTTGTTTTTGCCAGTCACGCCGGAAGATATTGGCGTTGAAAAATTGTTGTCCCATGCCCAACGCGATGAGCGCGGAAAGAATGATGATACGCGCACGTTGATCGTGGATGAGCCATTCGACCAGCCCCAGCACAAACAGAGTTGAGCCGATCATCATGGAGATCATGAAACGGTCATAGGAAGATTGCAATGTGAGGGGAAGCCCGGCTGCGAGGGAGGGCAATCGTCCCAGCAGGATGCCAAGCAAACCAACAACAACCAGCCACCGCGATGAGATTTCATCAGTGCTAGTAATTGGCTCATCTTTTCCTGGATTTACTACGAGGATCCGTATCAATATCGGGGTGAGCAAGGCAAAGGAAACAGCGACCAGGCCCAGGGTCAGGAGGGAGGCGGGCGCGGGCAGGGTGGGGAAGGTCAGGACGAGGACTTGAGTCCAGATGTAGATTCCAGCTTTCCAGAGGGCATCCAGCGCCTGGGTCAAAAAAATTTGCAGGTTGGGTGATTGAGCGGCGGTGACTTCGTAAGAGTCATAAGGGCCGAATTTGTAATAGTAGTAAAGCCAGGCAGCGTTGAGCACCCAAATGAAAAGGTAGGGAAGCCAAACGCGAAAGGCTTTGGTTGTACGTTCTTCGAGGTCGCCTTGAAACAAAGCCATTAATAAAAGGAAGCGAATGCCTTCGATACCGAAAAAGTATTCAGTGGGGAAGAGCCCACAGATTTGCAGGATAACAGCTAGGATCGTGTGAATTATTTTTCGCGTTTTGAGAGCTTTAAAAGTAAAACCAAACGAAAGTAGATAAAAGAGAAAGGGGATGAGTTCCTGGTTGATGTGTGTGAGCGCCACCCAATGTTGACTGTAACCCGGAAAGACCAGCATGAGCAGCGCGCCCAAAAAGGCGAGGGGCTTGCGGTTTGGAATAAGTTGATTTAAGAACCACCATGCTGTTACGCCAATTAGAAAGCGGATCACAAGGGCAAAGATCTGCCAGGCAAGCGGGTGGATTGGGATAAGGCTGGTGGTGAGAACAAAGATGGGGCCAAGGAAGGGCCGAAATGGCATGAAAGCTGGGATGAACTCAGCGGGACCGAGAAATTTTGCGATCCATGCAAAGGGCCAGTCATCCCAATAGAAGCCGGTGACAGGCAGGAGCAAGCCATAGGCGATGATGGTGATGACAGCAACTAACAGAACTTGACGTGCGATAGGGGTGCGAAGAGACATGCGGTAATTATAAAAGGAAAGCGCTTGAGGGTTTTGGAGGTGTGACGAAATTGTTGCTGCTGCAGCCGTGGTTATTATTGTGCTTTACGCAGACTCTCTTCGAAAGCCTTTTTCATTAATCGTGAGATGGGAAGCAGGAATATCCAGCCGATGATCCCTTTGGCATAAAAGACCATTTTTCTGGTCACATTGGTTCCACTTGAGGTTGTACTAAATTCCCATGACTCAATGAAATGAGTGGCAAGGTGACGCAACGGCGCTGAGAAGTTCTGAAATTTCATAGCGATTCGGTTCTGTTCGTCCCATTCGATGATCTCTTCGATGTGTGAGGAGCCATCTGTATTCTCTACTTTGATACGCGAGCCGACCCAGCCGGAAGTTTTCACTTCGAAATGAGCGTTTTTGATGCCAGGCAGAATGGTATATCCTGTAAACTCTGACCAGCGCTCAGTATTGAGGAAATCCATGCAAATTTCCTGCGAGGTCTTATGAATGTGACCATCGATGCGGATTTGAATAGGTTTCATACTGGAATGTTCCAGAATCTCCCAATGATTCTCACCCTAACTTTCATCCCAGACCTCGACCAAAAGCCATTCGTCCGGTTCGCATTGATCCATTCCGGCTTGATCGATATAGGTTTTCCCTTTCCAATGAGGCAGGAGAACATCGCCAGGATCGGCGGCCCAGGTTTGCCTGGCTTCGGGTGGATTCTTCAGAAAGGGTTGTAGTTCCTTGAAGCTGGCTGTGTAATATAGTGGATAGCCATTTCCGCCCAGGAAGATGACCTTCTTTTCCTTGACGAGCGCTTCGATCCAGTCAAGCCCGCTGAGAGATGCCTGCCATTTTGCCAATTCGATTCCCTTGGCCGATGTTTGTGTTGCGGGTAACTGTCGGCTGCCTGCCTGACGATACGCACAGATAAACCATCCTAGCATTTGATACCTCCATGATTGTAGTCTTATTGTAGCTGGGTTGCCGTCTATGAGCCGACCCAGCCCGAAGTTTCATTTCGAAATGAGCGTTTTTGATTCCGGCCAGAGTGCAGCATGTTTATGGATTTAATCCCGCCGCGCAACAAAGATCATGTGTCGGCTGGAGGGTGTAAATGGGTCTTTCTGCCAGTTTCCATAAAGTTGTTCGATCGTAAAGCCAGCTTTAACCAGCGAGTCTGTTAGTTCTGTATGGGTTCGAAAGCGTAATTCACTTTCTACGATCAACTCCTCACCGGTGTTTTTGAATATGTTGTACCCGGCAAATCGAACCCGCCCTTCTTCAATGTTTCTTAATTCCAGCCAGCATTCCAGTGGCCCAAAGGGGGTTTCGACCTGTTCGTAGGTCTTTTCGCGAACCCAGGTCTCCCATGCACGTGCCAGTGGATTGCGGCTTTCAAATGCGAGATAACCTTCCGGTTTCAGCGCCCTATATAAAGCGTTAAGAACGGTATCCCATTCGATATCATCCAGGAATACCTGGGCGACATTGCCAGTCATCAGAGACAGATCCGCCTCAAAAGCTCCTAACGAATCTGCATCGCCTTCGATCCACTTGACCAGCTCTGCGGCGGGTTTTCTTTTTGCGATGGCAAGCATTGCCGGGGATGGGTCGATCCCGATGACTTGTCGTCCGTTGAGCGCCAATTCACAGGTAAGCAGGCCGGTTCCACAGCCGAGGTCAATGATGCGGCGGGCCGATTTGTCGTTTGCCAGGGCAAGATAAAAGTCTGTATCTGCGCCGCGCGGGTTGTCACGATCGTAGAGTTCCACCAGGCGTGATTCGGTGTAGTGAAGATCAAGTCTCATTTGCTGTTCCAGGTTTTGTGATAGCGGCTGACAAAACTTTTATCATTCGAGCCAGGATATTATATCTTGCTCAATAGTAGGGGGAATCGTCATTCCTTGTGAGATGGGTGTTATGATTGATATATCATTGCTCCGTTTCGAGCAGGGTGGGGGATTCCCCCATTCCATTAATGTTTGAATTATTGATAATATCTGGGAAAGGGAGTAATGGATTTTTCCTAATTTTGGTGCTGTAACGAAAATTTATGTTTTTCCTGGAGTAAAAGACCGGAGTATACGGCATGTCTCAAAAGAAACCTTCATATGAAGAACTGGAACGGCGGTGTTATACGGCCGAAGCAGAACTTGCTGCCCTGCATTTAAAAAGTGAAAGTGCAATGCCTATGGATGGAGTGACTTTAGGGACAGAAAACGAGTTGGCCACTATGCGCGCCCTTTATGGACTGAGCCGCATGTTGATCGAGTTTAGCACCCTGGAAGATGCCATTCAAAAAGCCGCTCATTTGGTAGCGGATGCGCTTAAATTTGATCGTCTTAATATCATCACTTTCGACACAACTGCCCAAGCCATCATTAATTTTTACCGCGGAGGGCCAGGCCATGACGATTCTGTCGAGGTTTCCTTCGGTGAATTGCAGGAAGGGTTAAGCGGCTGGGTATCACGAACTCGTCGATCTGCGCTGTCTTCCAAAGAAATTCCCGACGATCGGGAATCGGCTGTCGTTCAGGAACGCCGCAAAGCGACCAATTGTGGTGCGATCATGGTCATTCCAATTTTGTATCATGACCAGCTTCTTGGCACCATCACAGCCATCAACCGTCCAGATCAGAGGGATTTTATTCAAGCAGATGTCGATCTTATGGAGGCGGTGGCGAGTCAGATTGGAATTTTGATCCAAAACAACCGACTTTATCTTGACCTGCGCAGGGAAGAAAAACTGAGAATTGGATTGGAGACTGCTGAAAAAGTTGCAAACTTTGGAAGTTGGGAATTTGACCCCATAACCGGGAGAGGTTGGTGGTCGAAACAAATGTATGCCTTGCTGGGGTTTGAGGTTTCTGAAAACGTGCCGGATTTCGATAGCTACCTGGAGCATGTTCACCCTGATGATCGTTCATTGGTCTCCAGACAATTGGGCCAGATGCTTAAAGGCGAAGAACCTCATTCTGAGGAATACCGGACAAACCCTGTATATGGCGCTGAACGATATGTTGCAACCGTTGTGCATACTGTACGAAATGATAAAGATATACCTGTTCAATATATTGGGACATTGATAGATATTACCGAACGCAAACGTGCTGAAAAGAGTCTGGTTGAGCAACTAAAAGAACTGGAAACTCTGTATGAGTCTGGGTTAACGCTCAACCATATCCTAAGCATGGAACAGATCGGCATTAAGCTGATCGAGCTGCTCGAACAAAAAATGAACTGGCATCATACGGCCATCCGGCTGTACGACCCCAAAACCAAGACCTTAAAGATCCTTGCTTATAACATGGTGGAAAATGTTGAGGCTGCTGATAGCTTCAATCGAGTTTCTCGAATCGGTGAGGGAATGACTGGTTGGGCGCTCCAACGATCGGAGGTGGTGCGAAGCGGTGATCTAAGTCGCGATCCTCATTATGTAGACACGTTTAGCGGCATGAATTCCGGCATCTATGTTCCCATGCGTTCAAGGGAACAGGTGATCGGCATCATCAGTATTGAAAGCGAACAGCCAAATGCTTTTTCAGATTCAGATGAACGGCTGGTGGTCACGCTGGCAAACCAGGCGGCTGTTGCGCTTGAAAATGCAAGCCTTTTACAAACCGCACAACAGGAGATCCTGGAACGAAAGCGTGTCGAAAGACTGTTGGAAGAGGAAAAGAATCAACTTGCCAAACGGGTAGAGGAACGTACCGCTGACCTTACCCATTCCAATGAAGAGCTTGCCCGTGCTCTGCGGGTTAAGGATGAATTCCTGGCAATCATGAGCCACGAATTGCGCACTCCGCTTAACAGCATTTTGGGGCTTTCAGAAGCCATGCAGGAGGAACGACAGGGTACATTGAACGAGAAGCAAAAGCGATCCCTGCAAACCATCGCGACCAGCGGCCAGCATTTGCTGGATATGATCAATGACATCCTGGATATATCCAAGATCGATTCTGGGAAGTTTGATGTCTATCCAATGGTGATCGATCTGGAACCGCTCTGCATCTCCAGCATGTCTTTTATCCGGCAGCAGGCCTTTAAAAAATCCATTTTGCTTAATTATGAAAAAGACGAATCTCTCGTCAAAATATATGCCGACCCACGACGCTTAAAACAAATGTTGATCAACCTGCTTACCAATGCCATCAAATTCACACCCGAAGGCGGCAAGGTTTCTCTTAAGGTCACGGGAGACAGGGATAACGATCAGGTTCATTTCTCAGTAGTGGATACCGGCATTGGAATTGCGTCAACCGATATGAAAAATCTCTTTCAACCATTTGTGCAGGTGGACTCCAGCTTTACCCGGCAATTCGAAGGCACAGGGCTGGGCCTGGCTCTCGTAAATAAACTGACCGATTTGCATGGTGGCAGTGTATCGGTTGAAAGCGAGATCGGGAACGGCAGCCGGTTTACGATCAGCCTGCCTTGGGGGCAGGAGGTCATCGCCAGGGAGGCTGAAGAAATTTCCAAAATCGTTTCTGCAAAAAAAACGCCGGAACAATTATTGGCCGATGCAAAGCAAACAACTTCAAATCAAAATCTGATTCTGCTGGCCGAAGACAACATGTTAAATGTATTGACGCTGAGTGATTACCTGGAAAGCAAGGGATATGAGATCAGGGTCGCACATGACGGGATGGAGGCCCTCGAATTGGCGAAAACGATCCTGCCAGACCTGATCCTCATGGATATGCAAATGCCGGGGATGGATGGATTGGAAGCCACCCGCCGCCTGCGAGCCGACCCGCGCTTCGCGACTGTGCCGATCATTGCTCTAACAGCCCTGGCCATGCCCGGCGACCGGGAGCGCTGCCTTGAAGCCGGAGCCAGCGAGTATCTCAGCAAGCCGGTAAAGCTTAAGCAACTGGCAGCGTTGATGCAAGACCTGTTGCATGCGTAGTAGCCAGTCGCCCGAAATAGGTTTTAGAAAATATTCGTTTTACCCTTTGACAAAGAAAATAGTAGGGTATTCCCCCATTTTCATGATTGTTTGTATAAACGATAATATGGAAGGTTAAACCATAACCTAAAAGAAAGGGATGATCTTTGTCAAATTCCCGTTTGTGGACGAAGAATATCATGAATTTTTAGGAGCTATTTTATTTGAAATGATTTCCGAAAAGAACGATAATAGTTTCATAATAGCTCGTGCGATATGAGGTGACTATGCCCAAGAATAAGACCAAAATAGAACTACAGATCGAGTTGGAGGATACCAAAAAAAAGGTTTTAGAACTTGAGGATAGATTAAAAAAGATCGATAACAGCGACCAGGTTTTTGCAACCATATTTCGTGCAAGCCCTTCTCAAATGGCATTGACCGATCAGATCACAGGCCGTTATGTTGAGGTCAATAATGCCTTTATTAACAGTTTGGGCTTTACACGCGATGAAGTCATTGGCAAAACTGCCACCGAACTAAACCTTTTTTTTGACAGCGTGCAAAGACAGGACTTGCTCTTACGGGCGCGCGAGCAAGGTTTTTTGCGAAACGAGCATGTGCTTGTGCGTACGAAGTCGGGGGAAGTTCGACATGGAATTTTTTCGGCTGAATTTATTAATATGGATGAACGAAAGTTATTGTTAACCGTTATGAATGATGTGACGGAGAGGTTGCAGGCAGAAGAACGCTGGCAGTTTGCATTAGAGGGCGCTGATGAAGGTGTATGGGATTGGGATCCGCAGACCAATAAGGTGTACTATTCAAAACACTGGAAATCTATACTGGGATATGAAGAGAATGAGATCGGCAACACCCTGGATGAATGGTCTCGACGTGTTCACCCGGACGATTTGCCTAAAGTCATGGAGGAAGTGAACAGGCATTTCTCCGGGATTACGCCGGTTTACGTCAGTGAGCATAGAATACGCTGCAAGGATGGAGCTTATAAATGGATTCTTGACAGCGGCAAGGTAATGGTTTGGTCAGCAGATAAAAAGCCGCTGCGGGTGATCGGCACGCACAGGGATATTTCAACCAGAAAGAACATCGAAGCAGCCTTGCGGGAGAATGAACAACGATTTTCACGCATGTTTCATGCCAATCCGGCTGTTCAACTCATTATCCGGCTTGAAGACGGAGTGGTTTTGGATGTAAATGAATCTTTCTGTCAACAGACAGGTTTTGAACGCCATGAACTTGTTGGCCGTTCAATGCGTGAGCTGGATTTGTGGCAGGACCCTTTAAAGCAAAAATGGATGATTGAAGAATTGCGTGAGAATGGGAAGATATACAGTGTTGAACTGGATTTCTGGACCAAAACTCGCGACTCGCGCACCATGTTGTTATCGTTTGACCTTATTGAGCTGGGGGTGTGTTGAGTATCCTTACGACCGGTGTGGACATTACCTCCCGCAAAAAGGCTGAACAGGCACTTGTTGCCAGTGAAAAGAAATTAAAGTCGCTATTGAATTCGCAATCCCATTTTGTGATCCGCGTCAATTTGGAAGGGAGATACACCTATCACAATGCGCAGTTTGAGAAGGAATTTGGGTGGTTCTATGAGCCGGAAGGGATCCATAACCAATACGTTCTAAATTCGGTCTGCGCATATCACCACAAGCGGGTGGAAGAAGTTGTGGCGAACTGCATCTCCCAGCCTGGCAGGGTCTATTCGGTAGAGGTCGATAAACCCGCGCGAGAGGGCGGCGTGCGCACCACATTGTGGGAATTTATCTGTCTTACCGATGAAAATGACCAGCCGTTCGAGATCCAATGCATGGGGGTTGAGATCACACAACGAAAACAATTGGAACAAGAACTTGAAGTGGAAGCTGTCCGCCGGCGTATCCTCTTTGAAGAAGCTCCTGATGGTGTATTGGTGATCGATACACAAACGGCGGGCTTTTTGGAATTCAACGCCATGGCACATAAGCAACTCGGGTATACACGGGAAGAGTTCGCGAAACTTCATATATTCGATGTGGAAGTACAGGAGACGGCTGAAGAGACCCGTGCGCATATTGAAGAGGTGATTCAAAACGGCAGGTCAGATTTCGAAACGTTGCAGCGGACCAAACAGGGTGAGATCCGTCATGTTCATGTCACCGCCATGTTGGTGGATATCCTGGGAAAGCCTGTTTATTACTGTATCTGGCGCGATGTTACCGAAAGCAGACGACTGGAAAGCAACCTGCAAAAAAGTGAGGAACGTTATCGCATCATTTCAGATACAGTGACCGATTATGCCTTCTCCGCTGGTGCGGCGGGAAATGGCGACTATGTAATGGACTGGGTTTCTGGTGCCTTCGAAACCATAACCGGTTACACATTCGATGAATTCGTGGCATGCGGCGGCTGGCGGGCGAGGCTGCATCCCGATGACCGGCTTGTGGACGATGAAGCCAGAAGAGAACTTCTTGCAAATCGAAAAGCCGTCAGCGAAGTGCGGATTTTCCACAAAGACGGGCGGGAGGTGTATCTGCGCGTCTTTGCACGGCCGCTCTGGGATGAAAAAGAGAATCGATTGAAGGCTGTGTATGGCGCTGTGCAGAACATCACTGAACGCAAACAGGCTGAACAATCTGTCCGCGAGAGCCAAAAACGGCTTCGTTCCCTGTTGGAGATCAGTCAGGCAATGTCCGCGTCAATGGAGATGAAACCCATTCTCCAAAAGATCGTTGAAAATGCAACTGATCTGTTGAAATTGGATAGTGGTGCCATTTACACATTGAAGGATGGCGAACTGTTTCTGGAAGTGACCACGCCGCCCCTGCCGTCTGAATTTCCAGATGAGTTACGACGTGCAAGGGTGACGGACCATCCCCATATTCAAGCAGCAATTACCAGCGGCTCAGCGATCATCCTTCCGGATGCAACCGCTCAGGAACTTTCTGGCGCCGAAAAAGTGGTTGTTGAATCGCGTGGGTTGCGCTCCATTGTGTATGTTCCACTCATGATCTCGGAACGGGCAATCGGCGCCTTGATCATTGCTTCAGTAAATAAGCTTCGCGTTTTTCAGGCGGAGGAGATCGCCCTTTTTAATGGCTTCTCCGGGCAGGCGGCTCAGACCATCGAAAACATCCGGTTATATCAGGCAGAACGGGAGTATACAGCCAGACTGGAAGTAGAGAATGCCGAACGCAAACAGGCGGAAGAAAGGCTGCGCGATAGTGAAGATCGTTTTCAGCAAATTGCGGGTAATGTGGGGGAAGTAGTCTGGATGTTCGATAACCGCAAGCAGAAGCTTGTATATCTCAATACAGCCTATGAAAAAATCTGGGGTCGTTCGATCGAAGAAACCTATCAGAATTCCCAGAATTACATCGATGCCATTCACCCGGATGACCGGAACATCATGTTTGAGGCACTCGAACGTCAGGAACGGGGCGAACGTACGGAGATGGAATACCGGGTGGTGCAGCCGAACGGTTCCATTCACTGGATATCTGACCGATCCTTCCCCATCTATGGAGAAGATGGACATCTTATCAGTACTACAGGGATTGCGGCTGATATTACAGCCCGCAAACAGGCAGAGGATAACCTGCGAGAGAGCGAGAGAAAATACCGCGACCTGATCAATGCTATGAATGATACGGTCTGGGTGATCGATACGGATATGAAATTCCTGGATGTCAATGATTCAGCTGTCAAGACATTGGGGTATTCGCGGGACGAACTACTCTCGATGAGGGTATCGGATGTTGATTCTGCCATCGAACCAGGGCAGATCCAACAGTTGATCGACAGGTTGGGAGAAGAGAAAATCCAGGTATTCGAAAGCCGCCACAAGGCCAGGGATGGTCGCGAGTTTCCAGTTGAGATCAGCAGCAGTTTGGTTTCTTATAAGGGACGTACTGTTGTCATGAGTATTGCCCGCGATATCACTGACCGAAAGCGGGCAGAGCAGAAAGCGCATCTGGCTGAACTACGTTATCGCGCATTGATCGAATATGCCCCGGATGGAGTTGTATTGATCGACACCAACGGAAAGTTCAAATATGCGAGCCCATCTGTAGAAAGGATATTCGGATACTCTCAGGATGACCTGCCAAATTGCAATTCGGTCGAAATGACGCATCCTGAGGACTTGCCGGCAGTGTTGAGTGATTTGGCGAAATTGCTCGAACAACCGTCTTACATCCCCACCCTGCGTTATCGATTCAGGCATAAGAATGGAGAATGGCGCTGGATCGAAAGCACATTCAGCAATTTGATTGGCACCCCAGGTGTAGAAGCGAT
>Ga0268298_10005018_pt1 | contig 12582 bp, 12 predicted proteins | sample WWTPWeurt_MetaG_FD_194462 | JGI IMG/M metagenome (GOLD analysis project Ga0268298, IMG submission 194462) | Activated sludge microbial communities from WWTP in Nijmegen, Gelderland, Netherland - WWTP Weurt | ecosystem: Engineered > WWTP > Aerobic digester > Activated sludge | place...
ATAGTCTGGTCCATCAACTTCAACAATGAGCAAGTTTTCTCCATCATCCAAGCGCTGCTTCAGTGCCAAAAAGGAGGGATGTTGTTGTGCATATCGAACGTAAAAGGCACAGTAAATGGCCTTGCGAGCTTCCACATAATCGAGGCGACGTCCATCATCAGTGATCGCGCAAACACAAGCATGACGGCCTTTGTATCCGTTAGGGTAACGAACTGCACGCTGATGATTCATGCCTTTCGTACGCCATTTCCAATATGCTTCATTTGGTTCACCATTTTCCTCGTGAACTTCTGCTGGATATGTCCATTCTTTTTGCATTTGATTTTGAACCTCACGGTAAAACTTGCTAAATTGCCAAACATTCTCCATAATGCGTCCTCGATCATCTCTCAAATGAAATGGAGAAAGTGGTCCACCAATGCCCTTGTCTGATGAATGAATCAGGACGCTTGTGTACCCTTCCATTGTCGGAACAACACGGTTCCGATAATAATACTTGGCAACAGCCACGTTTCCACGACTCACGCGATGACGTTTTTCGGGACCCTCCATTAAACTTTTTTTTTTGTAAAATGATTGAGGGCCGCGAAAAGTGGATAATCTTTGCAATTATTGCAGTTGCATGTGATGCTGGATTTTTGAATTCTAGTATCAGTTTGAGCCTGTTGGTGGTGGTTTGCTTCATAGCAATTCATGTAATAATAGCTTTATTGTTACCAATCTGGGCTCCGGCTTGCTTAATCTATGCTGGGTTTCAAAATGTGCCAATTTGGGAGTACACGTGGATAGTGTGGGTTGCAAGCTCCTCGGTGATTTATATTCATGGATTTTTTTTCGAAAAGTAAAGGGGTGTGTTCATGTTGTCTGTTGATATTTTTTGGCTTCTTTGTCGTCGCTACCTCTCATCCGCGGATAGCTTTCGATTGGCAAGTACGTGCAAACTGTACTACAATCAGCTAAACAAGATCCCAAAGATGAAAGAGCTTCTCATTGCCGGATACAGCGTTGCGGTCGTTGAAGCCAATCGAGCCAAGTACCACAGAGACTCTGAGGCAAAGATGGCTAATCGTAAACAACAACTCAAAGGCAAATTGTCAGATGACAAGTTTTGCAATCGATGTTACTGTTGGATTAGAGCAACAAAATTTAAGCGACATGTTGCAGAGAAATTGTGTGGCAAAATAGGTAACGATTGGTGTGAAGAATGCGAGACTACTCTACATGCCATCTGGAATATGAGATGTTTTTTAGCAAAGAGGTATTGCTTTGAATGCAAGTCACATTATCCCCTTCACAATATACAGACCAATAGAAGATACACATGCGTTGAGTGTAAGGAAACACATTGGCATCGGGGGACAGAATCCGGCTGCCGATCTTGTGGTGTAAAATGCTTTCGCATTAATTGTGTAAAATGCAAAACAATTGGTTGTCGCACATTTATTACAGAGAAACATATTTGCACACACGCACATCAGTGGCATGGAGATGGAAAAGGAAAGCAACTGGACGATCACACAATTGTCTTTCAACTTGCAGAAGGCATGTTTACATGGTGGTATCTTGTCAAATGCGAAACAGAAGTTATTCCAATTGATTTGGAGCATTCCATATATTCGGCGGTAGTGTTGGAAGATGCATCAAAAGGTCATCCAATTTTGAGACGAAGAAATGATCAGGGGAAATGGGAATAAAAACAAGTTTTATTTTCCTCATTTGATATCAATCAGGGCGCCGAGTTGGAAAAGTTCAGTAGACCCTGCAGTCTTTAAAAAATCAGCACCAAGAATAGTGGCTGCGAGCTGCAAGTCAAAAAAGTCCAAATGCCGACTTTTGAGCTCTTGCAAGTAGAATTCCAACCTCTTTTTATGCGACGCTGATTGCAACTGCTTGCATTGATTTCCAGAAAATGTCATCCAAACAAGTTTGTTCAATTGTGTAATGCTGCTCAAGTCTTTTTCCAAAGCTCCTTGGAGCACTTGGGTAAGAAACGCCACGACATTAACGCCATCTGGAAATCTCTTGTTGTACGAACAATTCAGAGCTTGGCCCACGTGTTCATTCTTTAAGTTTTTGAGAATTACATCTTTTGATCCAAACATGAGCCACAAAAGGTGTGAAAATGCGCCCTCTGCCATTTTTCCAGTTTTCCACCGAAAGAAAATAAGTTTTGAATTTTATGATTATTGTCTTATCCAAATGTCTGTACTCTCTCGATTTTGTCTTAATTTGCTCGGCATTGTTAATAATGATATATAGAGTCTTAAATTTCATGCATCTACAGAGCATATCAATTATGGGACGAAAAATACGAACACGACTTTGCCAGTGAATGATGCAAGTTTCATAGGTAAATGACAATAACGATGCAATATACTGCGCAATCCTTGCCATTTCTTCCATTTGTATTATGCATTCCAAATGTGTAACTTGACTCAAAATCCTTGTAACTTTAAAGTTGCATAATGCATACTTAGAGTGTATATATGCACATCGACCACTAGCTGTTGTGCCGACAAAAGATCCGTTATCATTAAATCGAAGATGAAATTCTTGAAATGGATGTTTCCAAGATTGACAGATTTTTTTCGCCATATCGCGATTGATGCCCAAGCGTCTTCTTAACACAATAAACAATGTAGTTCTGCATTTCCTGTGTGTTTCGCAAGTACGGTTAACACACGGTTGACACTTGAATACAATTGCGTCATCCTCAACAATTGTATTTGTTGTTTCTAAACACCTACACTTCATTTTAGCAAATTCAAAAACAGCTCCAACTGTTCTTCGGCATCATCGATTCCACAATGCGTGTGAGGAAACATGTCCGGAGGCGGCATAAAAGGCGCAAGTGCCTTATCCTTGCTGGCTATTGCCCAATTTGCCTGCAGCAAACGAACGAATATCGATAATTGTGAAGCCAGGACCCTTTCCGCCACTGGGATGGCCGAGGTATCGAAACCAATAGTTGTAAAGCATGGTTCCATCATAAATGGTCGGATATGCGACGAGAAGGAGCTTTCCAAACTTCCGCATCTCATCAAACCATGCCTTGACGCGCTGCATGGCCTCTTCGGGCTTCAATGGGTCCTTGGTGCAGCGCGCATACGCTTCTGCATTCTTTTCAGTGAACCATTTCAGCGTATCTGGATCAGCAACAGCATCTTCGGGCAATTGAAAGTTAACGTCCAAGCGTCCCAATCGCTTTCCGTCACGCTTTGCCGCAACGGCTCCGAGGTTGATTGCGCCAAAGGTAGGATTCAAGGCTTCAAAGTCAATTGAAATAAAAACTTCCTCACCCATAATGATGTTAATTTTTTGGATTTTTTTGTGCTTGGGCATTTTCATTTCCGCATCCATTACATCGTGCTGCTGTAGAACCATTTTGGGCTTTCGCTTTTTTGCTAATTGCATCTATTATAGTGGTCTCATTGTCGCCATTGGTATTCTTGTGATAAAACTATCATTCTTCTATAGATGATTTTTACGCCACAGTTTCGCATTCAGTTTGATAGCTCTCTATCAACGTTTAGGGAGGATCTGCCATGGATGATGGTTGGCGCATCCATCATGTTTGGGGTCATGGTGGCGCTGTATCTCATTGTGCAGTCGGGTCGTTGTTGTCTCGGAAGCGCAAAGCCTCGACCGTCTCGTACGCGCAACAGCAACAAACGGTCCAGCCGCTCATTTATTCGTGTATTACTGGTATTGCTATGCACCATCGTGGCCTTCTTTGGCTTTTGGATTGCTTTTAGTGTCATGGGCGTCAACTTTTGGAACATTTTGTTTGGTTATGGCATTCTCGTCTACGTTTTGGGTCAAATGTTTGGCATTAGCTTACAGCAAGTGGGTGCCTATATTACTGTGTCGTATACCGACAAGATTCAAGAAGACTATTCGCTTGAGATTCTCGGAATGCCGGGGCTCAAAGGCACAGTGGCCGAAATTAATTTAGTGTGGGTGCAACTCGACGTTTTTGATGCCAAAGGAGCCTATGTTGGGTTTTTGCACGTTCCAACGATCATGTTTGTCAACAATCCCGTTTTCTTTCCAAATGCAAGCAATCCAATTTAAATAATACATTCAATGATTCCATTTTCAAGCACTTTACGACTTTTGAAACAATCAAAACATTTGAAATATATTTCAGCACCAGCCCTGCTGTTGACAACATCATAATGATACACAAAAGTGACAGAATTCCTGTAGTAATCAATATTATTATCATAAAAACCTTGAAAAATTCTTCGATTCATGAGCCCAGAAATGGTTTCCGGATGAATAACAAATTTGCCATTCTTGTACTTGGCATCGATAGGCCAATATGGTAGATATTCGTAATATAAAGAAAATTTGCCATTCCAAAACGATCTGCTGTACGAAGTTACACCGCGTCCTTCAATAAATTTGCAACATTCATCAAAAGAAGCGCAAAACATTTGAATCTTATTGAATTCATCACCCACATAGGGCGCAAAAGCCGCAACGACAGCATGACCGTAAAGGGTAAAGTGTTTTGGCACTTCAAAGTCAATGCGCCTAAACAAGTTTTCGCGCCATTTGCGGTAAACAAAGCTTCGCGCTTTCAGCAGCTTCTTGCACGTGTAACTCAGCGCAAGCAAATCAATTGGATCTAAAAGAGGCACAAATAGCTCAACAGGAACCCTCAAAATCATTTTTGTTTAAATGCCATGTACCAAATTCTCCCATTGGGGTACAAGACCACCAAATCCGATCCATCGTCAGACATGTGAATACCATTATGATACCAAGGCATCAATGCATCGATATCACAGCTGATGCCCTTTGGAGGTACATAACTCAAGTAAGTGTTGGACAACAGCAGCGAATGGACCTTTACGGTGCCGTACTTTGTTAACATGGCAATCCGAGTACCCTTGACGCCACAACAGAGAATGCGGCTCTGCACAAATGAGCGCTGGTTCTTCTGCATCACCAAATTGACGGAATTCACATTCTGTACAATAATGTTGGGTGCAGAAATGGAAATGCTATTGATGCGACTCAAGTCGTGCGTCATGCCAAAGTTCTTAATTTGCTGTTGATCTACTCGATACACCAAACCCGTTGAAGTTCCAAAGATTAATTGATTCTCTTTCAACTGCAGTGCCGTAATGACACACTCTGTGCTATCGAGTGCATGAGTCGTAATGGTGTCGTCGGGATGAAACCACAGAATGCATGCGCCATCTGAGACTGCAAAGGACTTGTCGCTTTCCATGGTCATGTTCCAATTGTAGTTGCAAAGGTTCACAACACCAATGAAGCGCTTGGTATCATGGGTGAGATCAAACATCTCCAGCACCACCTGCTCTCGTTGTTCCGACATGACCAACAGCTTATCTTTCCACAAAACGCCTGCTGGAGGACAATCGCTGTAAAAGGTGAGCTCCTTGTGTTGCTTCCAGCTATTGTCGCGCTTGTAGTGACACGTAGCCACAACAACTTTGTGTTTTGGCGTCTTTTGCGTCTTGGGACGATTTTTGCTCACTTGAGTCCCAAGATTCACAATGTGATCGGGTTGAGCGCGCTTTAGAAACGTCTTGTTCAGTCCCACCTCTTTGTCATCTTCGGGCTTTTTCTCTGGCAACGTGTCTCTAAATGCCAACAGCTCTTGATTGCGAAAGATCCATTCGGCTGCTTGCTTCAATGTCGGATCTCGATTGATTTCGTCTCGAAACTCGTTAAACTTTTGCGTGTATTGATACTTGTAGCGACATCTGAATAGTGTAGAAGTCCAAACAGTTGCAAACTCAGTCAGTTCTGTTTGCGATGCAATTACACGCAGTGTACGAGCATGATCAGTCAGGAATGCAGCGGCCATTGAGTCGTTGATGCCCAGCGGAATCCACTTGGAAGCCTTGGTGATGGGTTCCGTAAACTTGCTAATGTCTCGCTCATCACCCTTGTACCAACGGCGCTCATTCTCTGCGCACACATGAGGATCAGGAACATCGAGATAAATGTCCTTTTCGAGCTTAATGCGCTCTTCTCGTGTGAGACCCTCTTGCTCCATTTTATTATTTTTTCTTTTCAATGGACAATGAAAAATGCACAATGGCGCGCAAAAACTCGCGAAACTCGGCCATCTCTGAGACCAATGGAGGCACTTTCTTCTTTTCGTTGCGGAACCTTTTGATGGGAACGTTGCAAAACTCCTCGCCGACCAAATACTGCCATTGGCCTGCCCAGTCTTCGCGCTTAAAGGTCCGCAACATCTCATCTTGCTCTTTACTAATGCATCCAAAGATCATAATGTGCAAATAATCGAAAAAATGGTAGAGGACGTGCATTGTGCGAAACGTGCTGTCCCACTCCTTGGTAACCACAAAGAAAAAGGGGTCCGGCACGTGATGGCGGTTTTGAAGCTTTTCAACTTCAATGGCTAGCTCGTGCTCTTTTCCGCCTTCCTTTGCATCAATTGCATCTTCATTGTAATCACTATCAAGAGGCACAAAGATTAGGGTCATCCATGTTTTGTGATCATCATTGTCTGCGTCGTATGTCTCATTTGTGATCAAGTTTACTGTAGGTGTCACATTGTCATTCTTGGTTCTACTTTGTGCGGGATCAATTTTAATTCTACGACTATGTAACTCCTTGTGCTTCTTGAGTAACTTGATAAAGTTTGTAATGCGAGGTGCATGTGATGGCACAACGGTCATGAGGTACTGTTCAATATTGGTTTGTATGGTAGACATGATGACAAAGAATCTTTCGTAGCAATCTTTGACAAAGAGACAATATGCCTTGAAGCGCACCATGGCATCCGTGTCGGTGGTTTGTGGCATTACATCAAACTCAGTTCCGTCGGGTATCTGATAGTTAATTATCAGCAAGTGCACGGTGAAGAAAAACAACCAGCAGATTTTGTCCTCGTCGTCTTTGGGTTCATCGTCTTGTAGTGGTAGCAACACCTCATTGCCGATACGTGTCAAGCTCTCATAATCTTGTCTTACCACTTGTTCTTCTTCTTCTTCGCTACTACTGCTACTACTAAAGAGATCGTCGAGGATACTGTCGTCGTCGTCATGTTCAAGTGTGAGTGCGTCTGGGACAGCGGCGTCGATACGTTGCAGAGACATTTGGCGGCGGCAAAGACCCTTATGGAAGAACAAAAGTTTCAAAAGTCAATTCGGCAAATGGAAAAGGCAGTCGAGGAATTGAAAAAACAAGTGCTGAAACACAATCAGTTCAAAAGCGATTATGCCAAACAGGTCATTGAGCTGGTGAAACACCGCGAAATTAATGTCGGCTTACAGACGCTACCCTATACCACGGGAAAAAAACGAGAAGCCGAGCGCATTGCGCAGGAAACAAAACAGAAGCGAGGCCGCAAAAAGCGCAAGACTACAAAATAAAGACTATTAAATTAGTAGAGGAAAAATTCGCATTCAATCATGGACACCAATTTGCCATATTCGCAGGTTGGCGAGGCTTTAGCCCTCGAGCCCATTGCAAATCAGCATTGGCTGGGAACTCAGGAGGGTATCGGCTCCCTCTTTGTGCCGTGGGTCGGACCCATGCCGCAGTTGCAGCGCTCGGACCCCTATGAGCACAGAAATGTGAGCACCTACACGCTTCCCGAGAACTACAAGGGCCAAAACTTGTATTTGCGCGACACCATTGAGTACAACATTATCACATCGAGACACAGCTACATTTACAAGGAGTTGTTGCCCATTTACTTGACGGATCAAGTAAATTTGCAGTGGGAGCACTTTGAGGCCAATGCGCACCTCTTGGACTTGAACCCCTACATGACCCTTGCGCCTTTGGTGTCACAGAAGCGTCAGCTCATGAGAGCTCAGCTGCGCCGCTTTGGTATTCAGGCTGAGTTTGAGCGCGACTTTTTGGGAACGCCCATGGGACGTCAGAGCTTCTTGGCTGCTGTGAATCAAATTGTCAATTCGACCAAGGAATCGCTCAATTTGGAAGGAACACGCGCGCTTTGCACTGGACATCGCCAGCAAATGAAGTATTTGCGCGATTCGGGCATGAATCCGGAACAGGTTCAGCGCTACTTTTTGGAGGAAGATCGCAAGCGCTTTGCAATTGTCCAAAAGACCAAGAACGGCTTGGAGAAGCTGCATGTGATGATCAAGAAGGAGATGGATCGCACGGGCGGAATTGCCAACGCCTACGTTATCCCCGAGGAAGTTGCACACTTTGCACAATTGGTGCCCGAGGAGAAGACTGACTACTATCTCGCCGGACCCGAAGGACCGAATAGGATCAATGGGGTTCAGGGACTCAAAGCTACAGGAGACACCAACGGTGACAACACTCGCATTGAACCCCTGTACCTTATTCGCGAGACACCCACCTTTATTGCACACGATTTGCAAGTTGAGGGTGCTTCTGAAGCCGAGACGCAGCAGTTTTCGCGCTACCGCCAGATTGGAGAGTATGTGTCAGCTTGCGACACGATTAACGACTACACTGGCTACAGCAGCGACTGGAGATCCTTTGAAATGTATAGTCAGGAAGTGGATGACATGGTTCGTCTTGACTTGGAGCCCCTCATTATGAACAGTGGCATCTTTGATACTAACACTGGAGCTGTTTTGCCGCCTGGTGATTACAAGTCTCCTGGAGCTCGCCCACAGGATTTGGACGAAGACTTTTTGGTCTTTTTTGTCAATGGAAAGCGCTACCCCGTGCAGTACATTTTCGATATGGCTCCTGAGCATTTGAGCCAGAAGAAGATTATGGGAGGCGCGTACACTTTGCAGCAGGCAATGATTCGCGTCGGAGGCCCAGCAGTTGAAGCAGCCATTGCGACATTGATCAGAGCGAGAACCAGCGGTAATAACAATCAGCCTGCTGCTCAAAACACATTGACAAATGAGCTTGCTGTAGTTGCAAGTGCTTATTTTGGTGTTGTTGCAAAAGAAAACACTGCACTCATTAATATTCCTACTAACGACGATCTTTTGATCATCTACAACTGGCTTGTTCTTAATGGCAAGGTTCAAGTAACAGCTACCCCTACTTCTACAGTTCCCGCTGAAATTACTGTCAATTCCAAGATCAACAATGCATTCATTCAAGCGCATTTGGCAGCTACACCAGCTACAAAGCGCTCTGAAGTTGAGAGCATTTTGCGCAATGAGGACGTTTCGCTCATGGAGCGCAGCGAGCTGGTGAAGCAAAAGCTTACAGAGTACATTGCAAGTGGTGTGACTGGTTTGAGCTTCAAGACTGCTGAAAATGTTGAGCAGTGGCATGCAAAGCGCGTTTCCGATTATCATGACGCCATTGCTAAGAATGCACCTCAACAGCAACAGGATGTGCAATATGCAGAGCCTGGAAAACCTGACAAGTACAATTACGTCTACACCAACTCTGCAGTTCCATCCACCACCGCCATTGAGCGCATGACGCCTTTGAGACAGTTGATTGATAAGGAACGCAGCCAAGTCTCGGCGCCCATGTCGCGCGGCATGCAAACTGGCGAAGGGTTTGGATTGTCAAACGTTGGAATGATGATGGAGCCGAGGTCAAATCTTGCGACAACAAGTGGTGCATTTGCAGTTGCTGATCGTTTTGCAACTCTCGAGGCGCATCTCAAGAAGCTCGGAGGCTCTGATATTCAAAAGGCCTTTGCAATTCTGTATCTCTGCATTGCATTCAATCGCGCGACCATGTTGGCGTTGAATGAGAACAATGTTGTGGTGCCCATTAACTTTTTAGTTCTGCGCCCGCACATGCAGTACAGAACGCGCGCCATTGTCAAGTGCCAGCGCGGAGGAGGTACTGGATTCATCTTCATGGGTAACAGCAACCTCATGATGGGATGGGAATCTGATCGCATGATGGCTCGCATGCACTTTGTGACGCATTATCGTGCTGTCATTGTGTACCCCAAGAACCTTTACTATCAACCGGACGTCTTCTGTCAGGAGATTGATGGAGATGTGGGTGGTGGAGGTCACAGATTCTACACTCCTGAGTCGTATCGCAACAGAAATCCCGATAACTTGGTGGATTCGCTCATTTGCTGCGCTTTGCCCATCACAGAGACGTTGTTCCCTGAGTTTTTGAGCATTACGGGACGTTTGCCGTTCCAAGAGAACTCTAAGCTTCACTATTCGACGGCCGAGCGCTACCGCTTGCTCTACGGCTTTGGAAACATTGCGGGCCGCGTCGCTGGCGATATTCCTTCGTATGGAGCGATGAAGACGCACGATAACTTGATTTGCTGCCAAGGACATCAGCAGAACTACGTTCCAGGTGACAAGAAACACTCTAAGATTATCGTGTGCAAGGGTCATTGGGGCAAGAATGTCTACGCGGGATGCAAGCAGGTGCGCAATGGAGGTTTGGAGCCGTTGGAGAAGCAGCACTACAAGACGCATGCGCACTAAACGCGAGTTGAAAACTCGCGAAGAATAAATTCCAAAAGTTTTAAAGGGTTAAAAAATGGTTAGGCACATTCGCGTCAATATGAAGAAGGTTCGCGGCAAGGCTCGCACATTGAAGCCCAATATTATTGCAAAGAAGCGCGGAGAGGCCTATCGCAACGCCACTGGCATCATTGTGCGCCTTCCTCGCGTTGTGCGTTTGGTTCGAGAGGTTCGCAAGGCCGAAGCAGCGCGACTTGCTGAGGTAACTGGGGTTCCTTTGCCGGAAAAGGAAGAAAAGGTCATTTTTAAGTCGTTTGGCGAAGTGGTTGCAAAGGCTTTGGATGCCTCAGCCAAGCTGCAAATTGAACTGGCCGCTGACATTGCAAAGCAGCGCAGTCTCTCCAAGAAGCCAGGCGCTGGCGTCAAGATGAAGAAGAGCGATTTGCAATTGGCACAAAAGTGGATGCTCAAAATTGCAAAGTCAAGAAAATAAATGATGATAGTGGCTGATTTACTGTTGTGGGTTATCAATCCAGAGATTCCTGCGGCGCAATGCATTCTACTACCAAGATATCTTTGCCCAACAAGATAAATAAAAACAAAAAAAAAAATGAGGGGCTATTTTATTGATGATTATATCTGCAATCCGAAGTTTTGGTACCCAAAAAAGATTGATACATCTGATCTCTATAACGATCTCAAATCGATCATAGCAAAGCAGACGCGCTTCTTTGAAGAACTTCAAAATCCATCATCGCTTGCTCAGGCGAAAGAAAATCTTTCGTTTGCAAAGAGTATCATTGCTAGAGCTAGTCTCTACATTGAAACAGTTCATGCATTTATGAATCTCAATGTGGATGTACTGTTTCATGTTTTTCGATTCTTGTCCAATAAGGATCTCAACAACTGTTACATTACATGTACCAAGTTTCGTGATACAATCATCAAGTATCATACACTATTGTATCGATACTCGAAAGCATTCAATGACATTTTGGATTACAAGAATCTATCATTCAGGCGACTATTCGACTGCGGAAATGTTGCATTTTTGGAGCAGATGCGCTTCATTTTGGCACCAGATCATACGATCTTGCGCCGCTGGATTTCAGAGGTGAAATTGATCAATCTTGCATTTGAATTTACGACATTTCGTAGATACACAATTGGTGCGGAACCAATTGTGGAACTTGTTAATATTCACGTGTCAAAGCGCATCGAGTACAGAGATTTTGCAGTCATCTTGGTTGGTAAAGTTGATCATGCAGAAACTTTGGGTATTGGAACCATTTCGAATCCAAGATTGAAAGATTTGTCAGAGCCTTTTCTCATTTGTGCTGAATTTTACCCCAAAGGATTTAAATATTGTGTGCCTGTGGATCTTTGTGTTTATTTTAAGAAATGAAGGGGCGCATGGAAGATGATAAAAAATTTTGCAGAGAGTTTTTAAAGCGTTTTCCAGTCACCTTTATCCGGGAAATTGCACAAGATGTTGAAAACGACAAAACCAAGCGCTTGGAAGCCTTATTTACACGATACATTGGCTGCAAAGATATCGAGTGTTTTTCTGTTGAATGGGATATCAATGTTCATTTTCGAAAATGGGAGGATGATATTGATTGGGACATTGTTTTTCTCTATAAAAACAAACATTCTGTCACGTTGAAATTTTACAGAGATCAACTATGTGGTATTTTATGCGCAACAAACAGAACAAAGTGTATTGTGCGATATTATAAAAACGAAGTGTATATTGATAAGATCACAGAAGCGTTTATGCCGACCACCGAAGAGCTCGAGTGCATTCGCTTGGTGCTTGGGATAGGCATCCGCCCAAATTGTCATGATTTGGATGGAAAGTTTAATAATAGCGCTATAAAATACTTTTACAAGCATATGTGGTCATGTTTCAAGGATGATGATCACTTTTATCGCCTTGAATCCGTTTATACCGTTCTGCTGATTCATAAACATTGTCCAGACAGTCTCTTGGCACGACTTTCAAAAGATGTTCTGAAACTAATATTAGTGAAATGCATTTGAACAAAAAAAAAACCTGATGTCATTTTGACGCAGAACCCCAAAATTTTCCCGAGGCCTTGTGTCAAAATGACATACCCCATATCATATATATGATTATGTGATCCATGAAAAATGTTCGTCTCGAGGATGACCTATCATCATTGTGGTACCCTATTATGAAGAGGGGTAC
>Ga0268298_10005019_pt1 | contig 12577 bp, 12 predicted proteins | sample WWTPWeurt_MetaG_FD_194462 | JGI IMG/M metagenome (GOLD analysis project Ga0268298, IMG submission 194462) | Activated sludge microbial communities from WWTP in Nijmegen, Gelderland, Netherland - WWTP Weurt | ecosystem: Engineered > WWTP > Aerobic digester > Activated sludge | place...
CCTTCTCTGTTACTTTGCCGTCTGTCATCAGGCTTTGTAAGTCCATGGCATAGCTCGTCATTAACTCCGCATAGAATCGGCTTCTTGCTGCCTCGTTGTGTATTCCAGCTAGTACGCTCCCGAACCCTTCCAGGTACTCTATTACTAGCTGATTGCCGCCTCCTGTGCCGTTCGTCAGCCTCTCGACGATCAAGTCTCTTACCAGGTCCGATACTTTCTGCCCTTTCAGTGTTGCTATCCTTTCCAGCTCTTTTAGCGACTCTTCCGGGATTCTTACACTTACGCTCTTTGTTGCCATCTCTTACCACCTTCCCCATGGGTCACGCTCAAATGGGCTCCGGTCCTTCTCTCTCTTACGCTCTTCTTCTTTCTTTCGCTCTTTGTCTTTGCGCTTTTTATTCTCTTCTATCGCTTTCTCAATCTTCTCCCGGCTCTCCCTGTCTCGCTCTTCTTGTGCCTTAGCTATATCCCAAGGCATCTTTGTCCCTTGCAGTTTGCGCGATATCTCCCTCTCGTCCAGGTCTCGCTTTGCTGATTCCAGCCCGTCTCTCTGCTCTTTTGTGTAGTCTCGGTTTCTATCATCTAGCGTTATTGACCTTACTACCATGTTTGCCAATGACGCCCCCTGCATGAATAGACCGACTACAGGATTTCTCATAACTTCCTGCTGCACAGGGTCTATTACCCTGCCGCCTTCGGCTGACTTCAGATCCTCTGCTGTTTTGCTCCGCTCTACTTTGTTTCGCGCTTCTCTAATGCCTTTGTCCAGGTAGCCGCTAAAGCGCTCCCTGTCTTTGTTCTCTATCCACCCTCTGAGCTTCTGGTAGTCCTCAAACGGTAGCCGCTCGTTATTCTCTCTAAGCTCTCTGGCTAACCCTGTCAGCTTTTCATAGCTGTCTTTGCCGCTGTACTTCTTGCCATCGTGCTCTATCCGGTCGCGCTTATCCTTGTCTCTGGGCTCTTTTTCCTGCTTCTGGTCGAGTTGCCCTCGCTCCTGGGCGCGTTCCTTGTCCTTTATCCAACCGCACAGCCTGCGGTAATCTTCCTTGGGTATACGCTCGTCAATGTTGTCCCATAGGTACTGGTTAAGCTCCCGCAACTCCTTTAGGCTTGCGCCTTTCGACCACTCCCGCCCGGCTGCCTCTAAAGTATCCTGATGGTAGGGGCGCTCGGCTTTGCCTCCGCCGGGCGCCCTCTCTATCTCTCGCTGGTCTTGCTTTTCCCGCTCTTTCTTCCATTCTTTGTACGGCTCTAGCTGCTCCCTGATTATCTTCTTGTGCATCCATGGAAGCTCTAAGCCTTCTCTGATTCGCTCTTCCTTGGCTAGTTCCCGCTCCTTTGTCCGGTCTGCCTGCCGGGTTCTTTCCCTCTCGGCTCTCTCCTTCCTGGACCTCTCTAACTCTCGTGGGTGCCACCTTTCCAGGTATCTCTCTCCGTGTTCTTTCGCCTTTTCTATGTGCTTTAGACCTATCTTTACCTCAGTGCCATTGCGGTCCTTGCCCAATACGACCACATGAATATGATGGTGATCGGTGTTGTTGTGCTCAACTCCAAACCACTTCAAATCCCGCCCCATGTCTTGCCCTAGCTTCGCCATAACATCGCGCGTAAATGCTTTTTTGTCTTGTGGGTTTATCTCTGGTGCCAGTGTCAGCTTGTGTATGACTACCCGGTCATTGCCCGCTTCCCTTATAGCCTTTCTCATCTCTTTGGCGTCTATCCGGTCGCCGTTTTCGTCGAACAACTCACGCCCACCCCGCTCTTTGTCCGGTCCTGGGCGGTGCTGGATGTATTTGACGTGTGCCAAGGCTTTGCCGATCGACACTACATTGCCGCCTCGGTTCCGCCCTGGTATGTACTTGTGTTTGACTACTACCACTCAGTCCCCGCTTACTTTCGGCTCGACGAAATAGTAAGCGCCTTTGCCGCAACTGCTACACTCGCTCCACCTGGCAAACATTGCCTCAGTCATGCGGTCATGCTCTTCTCCCTCAGCGGGCGCGCAGTCCAAGCAATAGAAATTTGAATTGCCCAGATGCAGACCATAGTATTTGGCAATCATCGTCAGAGCCTCTTCCATCTCACTCCTAGCCTTCTCGGCTGTCAGTGCTATGGCGTTCTGTTTCAGCGCATCTTTCGTTTCATTGTGCAGCTTGATTGTCTCCTTACACTTAGACGCATGACTTATCAATGCGCTCAGTATCAGCATCCGCTCTTTGTCGTCAGTGATTTTCAGCTCAGACATTTGCCTTTCCTCCGGCTGCCTCTACTGCCCGCTTCATTGCCTCCACCAGGTCGCGCTCGTCCTTTTCTACCGCCTTTGCCATCTTCTGCTTAGCCGACGTTAGCGCCGCATCAAATGCCGCTTTCCCTTCCTTCGTCCCTGCCATGTTCGTATACGTCAGCTCAAACAACGTCCCTATCAGCCTGCCTTGACGGGCAAGCATCGCACACACTCGGTTAGTCATTGCCTCTATCGAGCCAGTTATCATGCTGTCTCTCGGCTCATTCTTTAATTCTTCTCTATTCGCCAAATACCAGAGAATTGCCTGCCTGACTAGCTCCGACTTACTTACTTCGTCTTCCTTCGCCAGGTCATCAACCCGCTTAAAGTCCTCCCGGCTTAGCTTTGTCTCTACTGTCGGTTTTACTTCCCGTCTTTTCTTTTCCACTGTACCGGCTCACTATTAGTCATATATAAACTATTATACTATGCGTACCGGCATTGTACCGGCTCTTTTTATTCTGTACCGGCATGTAGACAGCCGGTTTAGTTAGCATTCTGCGCATTGCGCGGATGCTTTCATCTTGCCTTACGGCTTTGTCGGTGCAAGACAAAGATCGTACCCCCTATGGTACTACAATTGACTGCATACAATGATATGCTAAATTAGCCTACGTCTACCAATCACACCGGACACCGTGCGGCACAGTCTGCATACATAGCAATATACCCGGCTTTATCACGCCGCACACTACCGGACAGCACGCACCACAATTAGTATTAAAAACTCATAAACTAATAATAGTGCTCTGTGTGCAGGTGGAGGTCCGCGCCCAGCCCTGGCAGTAAAATGTTTATATCGCCTACTAATAGGCTGTCTACATCGCTGCCACTTAATCAAAAATGGCGCTTTCGTACATTTTCTACGTCCCAATAAAATAACAGAGCAACTGTCTACACCTAATTTAATCGCTGCTGTCTCGACTGGTAGCCCGGCGTCAAATGCCCGTACCGGAACCATTACCGGGATATTACTGATATTTGCAGACTGCCCGATCAGTAAGAATTTATCTTTGTTCTCTGATGGATAGCCGCTCTTTGCTGTTGCCAAGCGGTTATCATTGGTAGCATCAAGAACTGTATTTATTTCTTCTCTCGCCGGCCCAAAGCCAACCAGAGCGCCTCTTTCAGAACTTGCCTCTGCTCGCGCTCTAATACCATATCTAGTACCAATAGAATAACACACCTGTAGGGATAAAAGAATCCCCCCCGCAGTCACATGCCGCAATGCCTGAATACCGGAGAGCCTGGGTCCCGGTGTCAAGGTTGCCGCAGGCACCCGTAGGGCTTGACCTTGATGCTGGGGGCTCTCTGGTTGGCTTTCTGCCAGGCATGAAAACAAGGGGGCTACCGAGGAGTTCGGCGGATCAACTAAAGTACAGTCATGAACGACTATGACACCACTTGGTTCTGTATCTACCAGCTCGCTCTTTTCGCTGAAGCTAAAGGAGACATCCCCACCACCGAGCACCTGGAAAGACTCGCTTTGATCACTGCCTTTAATAGCGGCTGGTTCGATCCCCTTCTCCCCGAAGACTTCTTGACCCCTACCAGAATCAGGGAAAAAACTAGAAAACTCTTGAACTGAAGAACCAGGAAAAGAACAAACAGGACCAGCCGGAAGCAAAGAGGGTGAAACTGCCCCCTCACCCCCCGCTATATATTCGCCTAGGCAGAGAGTCAAGAGGTCAAGGTTCTTTACTACCGTCGTTCGGTGCGCCTTTGCTCTCCTGGCAACCGCCGCCCTTGTCAGTATCATGCCTTCGGCTTCTAGCTGAGCTACTGCCACCGCTATTCTTTGCCGGGCGTCCTGGCTCCTATCTATATTTGCCTTGGTTAGTTCTTCTATTGTCCACAGCTTCCCTGTCTTGCTGTATAGCCACTGAAGCCGCTTTAAGAGCCGGTCTGTCAATCGGTAGGGCTCGTATTCTGGGATTACCGGCGCTTGCTTCGTCCAGGCTGTCGCCCTTCCTATATCTGCGCTTACTTCTCCCCACCGCCCTCTATTTATGTCTTCCGACTGTCCCCCGTGCTTCTCTTCCAGCCATCTTGTGATTAGCTCCGCTCTCCTGGTCCTGTTGCTTTGCTTTGGCAATGGGGCAAGCCCAGCGGCTTCATCCCCGTACCACAGGTAATGCCCTACACAGACTATCGCGTCATGTCTTTGGCTCTTTTCTGTCAGCCCTAAATGCCAGTAACTGCGCCCTCTTTGCCATTTCTCCCAGTCTATTCCCTTTTGAAATAGTTTCTCCAAACCGTCCACGGTTACGGCGTTTTGGTGCTCCTGGGCGCTTGTCTCGCCGGCGCTGCCGGCGGACTTAATTTGGCTCTCTATCTGCGCTTTCGCTTCTGTCCAATTACTTCGGCTTTCGTGCATGTCATTAAAAAACAAGGCTAGCGCTTGCTCTTGTGTTAATTCCGCTCTTGCAACTTCTATCTTTGCATCAGGACCAAGCCAGGCAAACCCAGCCTGTAGAGGCAGGCGCAGGGCGTTACCACTGGGGAATACTTCCAGCGTTCCGCCTTTGATTTCGTATCCACGTACCCGCAAGTAGTCTTTTATTGTTGTTTCTACTTCTTTGCTTAGTACATCCCTATCAAAAAACAAATACAGATGCCAGCCGCCCCTCTCGCTGCTCTGATATGGCACTAGTTTCAAGCCCAGTAAACTAAAGTCCTGCAGGAGTTTTGTTAACGCCTCTGGGTTGTGGTACTGGCTCCCTGGGTCTATGTCTAGTGCCCCGTGCCTTGTGTACTCGCCCCAGTAGCAACCCCTCAGGAGCCCCCGCCCCTCGTCCGACATCACCCCTAATATCTGGTGATCGTCCAGGGCGGCGTTCCACTGCATCCAGCGTCTTTGTCCAGGTCTCTTCCATATTGACACTTGACGCCGGGGGTATAGCCCGCAGATATCCTCAGCCACCGCATCTAATACCGGTGGACTAGATTTAATTTTTCTCTCTAATTCTTGCGGTTGGGCTAATACTGCCCTTCTCGCGGCTCTCGCTTCCGTCGCTTTCGGTCCTTCTCTCGACCGACAACTTGACGCAACAAACCAAGCCCTCTATTCTTTTAGAAGTTTCAAAACGCGACCGGTCAAGTTGGTTTAGAAACACCTTCAAAATTGAAGACTCGAAAATATTCGACTAGCGCCAGCTCCTAAGGCTGGTGTTTTTCGTTGTCGGCTTTTTCCTCCAAAAATTCTTTGGACCACCAGCGATATATCTACTAGATAGATACCGCCCATGGTGGCACAGCTTTCAATAATAGATTACTTGTTGTAGTTGCGCTACTGTTTTTGCCAGATTCGCTTGAATCTCTGCCACCATGTGGCTTTTGCTTGCTGTTGGCTATCAGTTAAAAGCCGGATTTCTCGGTCTTTGCCCTCTAGCTGGGCTTCTAAGTACCCAAGTCTATAGGTTGCGGCTTCTAACTTTCTGAGAAGCTCCGACACATCGACATTACCAGAGGGTAAGACTTGGTTTTTCTCGCTTGTCTCAGTGCTTGTCTCAGTGCTTGTCTCACCGAGAATCTCAATTGTCTCAACGGGAATCTCAACTGTCTCATGAGACTGAATAGGAATCTCAGACTGTCTAAGTAAGATTCTCGTCTTTCCATCAGTCCCTTTCACAGTCTGGTACTTGCCAGACTGTATATGTCTGTAAATGGTACTGCGGGGCAGATTCAGCAACTTTTGAGCTTCCGCAACAGAATAAGACTTAACTGTCTCACCTAGCGTCTCAGAGGTCTTAGCCAGAATCTCAATCGTCTCATTGGGAATCCCGACCGTCTCACTAGGAATCTCAATTGTCTCAAGCTGCTTTTGAACATCAAAAAAATCCGCCAGCCCGTCGGTAGAGGCTGGATCGAGGAGTTCGATATTGCGGGCGGTATCAGTCATAGAGGGAGTATAAGCCGAAAGGTTAACTCTGTCTAGCTTTCGAGCCTTTCACATATCCACCAAGCACCCTTAAGATATCCAGCGTCCGATACGGTTGATTATGTTTCATCGGGACCAATTACAGGAAAGGCTTGTATTAGTCACGGGCTGGTCGTTTTGAGGATTTCCGCGGAGTGGCAAATATTGACAACCGTCACCACCCCTGATGTCATTTATATGCCAGCCCATATTCGGGGCACCCTTTCCGCCCCATCTCATTGCCAAGCACGTCTGATAACGGGCGGGACCCGAGCTACGCAAGCTAGTGACGAAATCTGCCTCTGCAAATGAAATCGTCAAGTCAGCATTTTCGGCTTAAGAGAACTTTTTGCTTCTGGGAGGCCAGTACGCGATCTATGAGACTTTTTATACCACTCATTTAAGAATACTCATCGCTAATATTTTCAATCCCAGGACCGAAAACAGATTTTATTCAGGAGCTTACATGCAAAGCACAATAGGAGTCCCATTAATCCCGCAGCTGTTCCTGTAAAAATCCCATTGAGAATTGAACAGCCCTTATATCCGAACACGAAATATACTGCGGTTACTGCGGCGGTTACTAAAACAAATGGCCCGGTGAATGCAATCGCTTCATAGAAATATCTGCGCTGCCAGATTCTCATTTAGGCTCCTATTTGCTTTTAACTTGCTGACTAGGATCTTATGCCACTAGGACGTATTGCGTATTCCTACGAAGATATGGGAATTTCACGATGTTCTTTGAATCGCAGAATTGAGTAACATTGTAGGGCGCACCCTGAGGAGAGATAGATTATGGCTAACTGGTTCCATGAGTCCGAGCCCGCTGCAAGCGATTGCACGAAAGAAGCCGCTCAGCGTGTAGCAGAAGATCTCGACAACAACCATGTATTAAGTGCCACGGCCAAGTTGCATGAATGCGCTTTCGAACAGGACTTGCAAAATTATGAACAGAATCGAGTGTTTCTAGGACAGGTAAAGGAACACGAAAAGACCGGCGTCGGCGCCGACCTGATTCTAAAAGGGGGCAAGCAAATAATTCCTACCGCCCATAGTGGCATCAAGTATGTTGACACCTGGACTTTTGAAATCGACTAGCAAACTGCATCTTGCCGGTTCGGTGGTGTCTCAGTCATACATTTCCGGCATCGACGGGTCCCGACAATTAATTGGGCTATTTCCCCGCTAAGCTCGAAAAGCTTAACCCGTAAAGGTTTCGGGACCCGTTCTGAAAAGCTGATTTGGGACACTGAACAACTGTTCAATTCTGGAATAAATTGCTCACTCCTGGAGCCCCAACTTTGTTCGCCGTGGTCAAAAGCCTTACCCGTTCTGAGTTTAACTGTGAACAAAACAGACGGTTTGTTCACCAAGCCAGCCGCAGGAACAAGTGATTCCAAGCAGCTTAGAGGGACAAAATCCCCCGTTTTAGGCTTGTCAAATAGCTTAGCGGGGATTTTCCCCAAAAAAATGTCCGGACCCGTATTGCACCACTTATCGTGCAAGCAACAATTATTGTTGCAAAAAACTGCACTATTTATCGTGCAAAGTCATTGCCCCTGGTGACAGCTTCGCTATCCCCGAGCCAACATGCTGGACATTCCGCGAGGCTGCTAAGAGCCCATTAGAGTTTTCGCTCGAATCCTTACTGACGGTCAAATAGGCATGAATTTGGCTCCTGAGTTTATCTCGACTAGCCTATTTGTTCTTGCCATTTTTGTCCGCATGACGGTTAATGTGTTCGTCAAGACCCATGAGCATTTCTTCCATGGCGGTCTGACCGCCAGCGTCGATGTGCACGCTTTCAATATTGGCGACGGGACGATAGCCCGAAGGGCAGTCGAATTGCCTGGCTTCTATGGCCTTGCTTTTGATTGCTGTAGTTTTAAGGTTAAATTTCTTCTTGCCTTCTTGGTTCTCGCACTCAAATTGCAGTGGAATGCCTGATGTTGGCGCGATTCCGTAGAGGTGTGAAAGTAAAATCCCAGGTTGCGGTGGCAGGGGCAAGTCGTTCGAAACCAGAAGCCTGGCCCGACGTGGCGAGCCGCCCGATATCTCACCGCGCAAATATTGCGCACGGTAGGATCTCTCCGTTTTTTCGCTGGTACCGTAAATGTTTGCCTTGTAACCTCCGACTGTGTCCGTGCCCGGCTTTTTCTCCAGAGGTAGACCACCAAACTTGTAACCCATGAGCACTTGTCGATCTATATGGTCATAGCCCTTAAACCGATTAAAAGGGCTTGTATAAACGGTCTTGCTCGACGTATTGAAGACAATCACATTCCACTCTGGGGATTTACTCACCAACACAGTGCTGGTTTTGGCGTCAAAAGCCCTGACAGCATCTCTGGTTAGATAGACCTGCATGCTGCCGCAAAGTTTGCTCTTTTGCGTTAAGACCCATCCGACGGGATCGGTGGCTGATGATGGGACAGCGCTGACAAGCGCCAGAGCAGTGGCAACAAGAAATATTTTGGTTGGCAAAAATGATCTCAACAGATCCACAGTGTCAACTACATCACCAGCCTGGAATATGATTTCCTGCTCTTTTTCCTTCACTGCCACCTATGCCCCTTTCGCCGTCTTCGGCTGGTTGAAATCAACCGTCGAGCCCGGCAGATCCTTGCGGCTCTTCAAATGCTCGATTATTACCGCTGCTAATTGCTCGTATGTTGTTTCTGGTGGAAGTACAGTGTCTATGGCTTTTGGTCCCTTTCTGTCGGTAGTTCCATCAGAAGATTTTCTTGGCGATTCAATACGGAAGCCTGTATCTAAGCGCTTTATGCTTATGTATACAGTTTTTTGCTCTAGCTGCTTCTGGGTTGAAACACTGATATATGGAGCCATTACAAGGTCTTTCGGCGGCATATGCTCAGCGGCAATAACATCATTCGGCTTACTGAGACTGTGTTTCAGAACTTCCACAAGCTCAGAAGCATTAAAGGCATCGAACTTTATTACCGGCTCTTTTGCAATGAAATAGCCTGCATCAGTGTCTTTCAAGGTTGGCATATATGCACTATCAGCAGCAACAAAAAAACCGCTCAAAGCCTCAAGAGTTGGTTTGTTAGTAGTATTCATCGTAATGCCGTGACCTTTATCTTAGTATCCGATCCGCTTGATTCCAGTTCCCTAGCCAGTTTCTCTAGTATCGCTTTCTGCTCGGGAGTTATAGAACCATCAGGAATACCCAAGTGTAAGCATTTGCCTTTTATACGTTCCTGAGGAATTATAATATCGTCAACCAGATCAACGACTCCATCATAGGTTTCTACCTGGTTTAGATAACTTCTGAGGGTTCGCTCTAGATCATCCATTTTCTGGTAAGTCGTGGCTCTTAGATCTATTGATTTAATGCTGGTAACTAAACCGTCTTTGTAAGACCAGCCATCAATTACAGGGAAATTGCTACGCAGAGCCTCCCCGGCTGCCATGAATTTGTCTTTTAGTGTGGCTTCCACCTTCCAGCCGGTCAAGAACGGGTCCGGACATTTTTTTGGTCAAAACCTACGCTAAGGTATTTGACAAGCCGGATGACTCACAAATGCCTTGCTCTGCTAAGTTTTCAGCATCAAGGTTGATGGCTTCGTCATACGTAAGCTTAAAGTCAATCAGTTTTAATCACCTCTAATTTTTCCGCTAACACAACTCTCATGCCCCTCTCGCTGTCTTAGGTTGTGGAAAATCAAATGTCATTCCTGGAAGGTCTCTCCTTGTACGTAAATGCTCCAGAATAGTGTCCGCTACACCTTCCACTCCAGCACTTAACGGAATGGTTATATCTAAAGCTGTTTCTTTCTCGTCACTCCATGTACCATCAGAAGCCCGAGCCCAAGACTCAAGGCGCACAGTTGAGGGATAGACCATAATAGAAAAATAGATAGATTTGCGTTCAAGATCTGTCCAGGATTTCGCACCCACAAGCTTTTCCATAGGCGTAGGCTTTTTTTTGTTTTCGAGAGGCGGCACTTCAGCTTCCGGATTACCAGTCATAAAAGCAGCAGCTAAAGCCTCTATGAGGGCGAGTCGAGACCGATAGTCAAATTGCCGTATTGGCTCAACATCAAAATCACCTTGCTCAGTCTCGATTCTAGTTGGCAATAGCGCTCTGTCAGCCAAAATATATAAGCCATGCCAGGATACCGATTTTTCTGTCACTGGATTGACATTACTCATTTGATTACCGTCACCTTGACCTTAATTCCCAGTCCTTTCGCCCTTTTGCCTAGTTCTTCAAACACAGACTTCTGCTGTTCGGTTATAGCACCATCTGGAATTCCAATATGTAGAACCCGTTCACGTATCTTCTCCGGATTGACGACGTGACCACCCCATGGTTTTTTCTGCCCATGCCATTCGGCTATTTTATCCAAATAGGTATTGAGCTTTCTAGCTACTTCTTGAGGCTTTTCTCGGTAGTAGGGCGAAGATAAATCAATTGTCTTCATGCTTGGGAAAACGCCATCTTTGAAGAGGGCATCATCAATTCGGGGAAAATTCCGAGCTAAAATGCCGGAGCTTCCCATTTCCTCTTCACCCTCGAAACCCCTTATAGACCAGCCTTTAGACCAGATCGATTGGTCCTTAATTCCGACAGCTTCGACTACTTCAATGCCCGAGTCCTTGCTAAATCCTAAAGCCTTACCTGCTGCATCCACGCCCTTACCTACCAGCCTTCCGCTACCGCCCAGGTCGTCAGTCTGAGACATTAACATGTTGGTAATTGGCTTGTCTGCCGGACGTCCAAGGTCCCTTGTAAACTTAATTTTCCCGCCCCCTGGAATAGCCATTTCAGGCGCTGCGAAGTCCTTAAGCAGTTCTTGAATGTACCGGGTGACGTGCTGACCATGGGCTGCAACATCTTGCCTCATTCCCTTCAAGTCAGTAGCAATCTGACTACCAACGCCCTTAACTGCTCCGCCTGCGGCTTTGGCTTCAAAGGCTATCGCGTCCAGGACTTCAGTAAATGCTTTTGCTTTGCCGATTGCCTTGGCTCCACCGGCTCCTATTAACCCATCTGCCGCCATCTCTGTTATCAGCTTGTACTTAATGCGCTCTTGCTCTCTCGGTGGAAGCTGTGCCCATCTGTCATTTAGTGCGGCTCCAACATTTACCAAGTCTCTGAACGGTCGCCCATAGTCTCCGTCAAATCCCACCTTGAACAAGTAAGCATCAGCATCTTGAAATAGCTTGATTCCACTTACTAGAGTCTGCCCTACTGCCTCTCCGAACTTGCCGCCGCGCTCTGCTGCTCGTTCTTTGTTGCCTGCTATGCAATCACAAGTAAATTCAGCGATGGTTGCTAGATTGACGGCAATGGCTCCTAGTCCTTCTGTCGTGCCGATCATCCGCCCCCAAGTGCGCTCTCTTTCATCTGCCTGATATTGCTGGTAACCAGCCATGAGACCGGACCCCACTACCTGTAACTGCTGGTCTATCGGCAATTCTGATATACGCCGTCCGGCTTGTAACCATCCGTCAGCCGTGTTTTCTAACGGCTGATCCTGTCTTACCTGTCCCTCAAGTTTTACCCGGCTTGCCATCTCAGGCGTTATTGCTTGATGTATGCCGCCCTCTTCTAACCCAGCCTCATCGATTTTGCGCCGGATTGCCGCCAGGTGCTCCATCCTGGCTTTCATTTCGGGTGACAGGTCGGCGGCTTGCTGCCGCACTTCCTGCCTCAATGCTTCTTTCTGCGGGCTCTCTGGCTGCGTGTTCAGCCACTCTCTAAATAGCTTCACTGGCTCTGCTGCCGGGTTTGTTTTCGCTTCGGCTGCCAGCATCGTGCCGGTGTCCATTTGGTCGTTCTGGTCACTGCGGGCATTTAAGCGCTCTGGTTGCCTTGCTGCTACGACTTTGCCAAACCCCTCGTTACCGTAGGCGATCAGCTCAAAACTCAGCTCCTGGTCCCCTCCAGCGCTCCCATTGTGCCTATTAGGATTCAGCGCCTGGACTGCCTGAACATCTGACGCTCCGGCTACTCTTGCCGCCTGCGCGTCTGCGGTTAGCAATGGCTTTACTTCCGGTACAGCTTGTAGCCTCCGGTCTCCCTGCTCTTTCTGTTCAGCATTGGACACCGGCAAACCCCGCTCTACTCCTTTTTCTTATTCCCTCACCTGACTGATAAAAAACTAGCCGGGCTCTTCCTGCGGCGGTCTTTGGTAATTCAGCGCCTTAAGCCATGATTCATTTGCCACCTGCATTGAGGCATTGCTGAACCTGCTCATCAGTGCCTCTTTTGCGTCCTTCTCTGTTACTTTGCCGTCTGTCATCAGGCTTTGTAAGTCCATGGCATAGCTCGTCATTAACTCCGCATAGAATCGGCTTCTTGCTGCCTCGTTGTGTATTCCAGCTAGTACGCTCCCGAACCC
>Ga0268298_10005020_pt1 | contig 12576 bp, 9 predicted proteins | sample WWTPWeurt_MetaG_FD_194462 | JGI IMG/M metagenome (GOLD analysis project Ga0268298, IMG submission 194462) | Activated sludge microbial communities from WWTP in Nijmegen, Gelderland, Netherland - WWTP Weurt | ecosystem: Engineered > WWTP > Aerobic digester > Activated sludge | place: Netherlands...
CGGTGGATGATCGACCAGGCGTCAGCATAGCTATCGTAGATCGCAATCTGCTCGGTGGTCAGCGCGTGGCGCAGGATCTCATATTCGACGCCGGCGAAGCTGAGCGCCCGAGAGGTGTAGAGGCCGAGCGCCTTCAGGTCGCGGGCGACGAGTTCCATGGCCGCGATGCCGCCCTTGCGAATGCCCGCGATGAACTGTTCGCGATCGTCAAAGGCCGTTCCCGGCCCCCAGAGGCCAAGCCGGACCGCGTAAGCGAGATTGTTGACGTCCGATGCGCCAGTGGCCGAGGCATAGAGGACGCGCGCGCCCGGCAGATGGTTCTGGAGGAGGACACCGCAAACGCCTTGTTGCGATCCCTCCTTCCGGCCGAGCGCCCCTTCGCCGCCGGCGACCCCGCCCATCTCATGGGCTTCGTCGAAGGCGATGATCCCTTCGAAGTCCGGGCCGGCCCAGTCGAGGATTTGTTGGAGCCGGCTATGGTCGCCGCGGACGGATCGGAGCGTTGGATAGGTGACGAACAGGACGCCCTGTTCGAGGGGGATGGGTTTGTCGATCGTCCAGTTCGCCAGGGGCTGGATGTCGGCCGCAAGGCCCCCGAGCGCGGTCCAGTCGCGCCGCGCGTCTTCGAGTAGCGCCTCGTTCTTCGAGATCCAGATGTTGCGGCGGCGTCCCTGGAGCCAGCTGTCGAGGATGCAGGCGGCGATCTGGCGGCCCTTGCCCGCACCGGTACCGTCGCCGAGGAAATAGCCCTTTCGATAAGCGCGCCCGTCTTCAGCCGCCTCGAGGCCGACGCCTTCCTTGCTGGGACTGAATGTGCCCGGAAGGTATAGCGACCAGGCGTGGCCCGCATAGACGACCGTTTCGAGCTGTGACGCGGAGAGCAAGCGCTCGCTGACCGACCGCTCGGGCAGGTGCGGCACATAGTCGGGGACCGGCGCGGCGATCGAGCCCATCGCGACGGATTCGACGAGCGCGGTCGGATGCTCGCCAGCGGCGTCGAATACGATGCGGCTCGGTCGATACGGGAGATAGACACCCACCTGTTCGAGCAACGGGGCAGGCGTTGCGAGCGACGAATAGGCGACCGGCAGGACATTGTTGCGTATGGGCGCATGAAAGGGCCGTGGCCTTGGCGGGCGGCTCTTCATGGCACGGAACAGCGAAGGGTTTGCCGACCGGCGCGGGGGTGCCGCCGGCGCCATCACCAGCGTGGCGCGCGCGGGTATCGCCAGGGCACCGATCAGCTCCCGGATGGAAGACCGCTGGATTGTGGCCGGGATCGCACCGCCGGGCACCTTGTCGATGACGTAGAGGCGGACGGCGATCGAGGTGCCATGTTTCAGATAGCATTTTTCTAGACGGACGGAGGTACGGAGCTGGACGTCGCGCAAGCTGGTCTCGAAGAGGTCGCGCATGCGTGCGTTGGGGCCGAACCAGTCGGGCATAATCGCGACGAGGCGACCGCCCGGGCTGAGGCGCCGAAGAGCTGCCTGGAGGTGGCGGACGGCTGCATGGGCGTCCGCGCCCAGGCCCACGGACCGCGAAAATGGCGGGTTCATCAGGATCAATGTCGGTCTTGCCGCATTGGCCAGCGTGGAATTGATCGCGGCACCGTCATGCCCGGTTACCTTGGCGCCGGGAAACGCGTGGACCAGCCGGGCGCGGCGTTCGGGGGCATATTCGTTGAGCTGGAGTTCTGCGTGGGCGCCGCACTGGGCGACCAGAAGGCCGTTGCCGGCGCTCGGCTCGAGGATGACGTCGTCACCCTGGATGTTCGCGAGGAGGACCGCGATGGCCGCAAGATCGACCGGCGTCGAGAATTGCTGCCATTCGATCTGGCTCTCGCTGCGGACGGTCTGCGTCGGCAAGCGGTCGAGAAGATCGCAAGCGGCATGCGCATCGTCGAGAACGCGCAGCGGATAGGGTGCGGACTGGAGGTGGTGAACGAGCGCGAGTTCGAGGAGCTCGAAACTCTGGCGCTGGGTCCAGAGGCCATCGGCGTCGGTGCCATGGAAGGCTTCGGTCATCGCCGTATTGAGGTCGGCCCGGGAGAGCGGGCCACCGGATTTCAGGTGGGTGGCGATGAGGACGGCCGCACGGATTTCGGCATTGATCGGCGCGTCGAATAGATCGGACATGATGGGGTCTCCGGACTGACTGCCCCGTCGGCAGCCTCAGCCCAGATCCCCCTTCCCTCTCCGGCTTCAGGCTCGTTTGTCCGTCGGGCGGGTTCGCGTGCGTTGAAGCGAGGACCTGGTCAGCATATAGCGGTCCGCACATTCCGGATATATCGGACAATCTGGACAATGTAGGCACAGCGGCCTATATGGACCGGGAAGGAGTGATCGCGATGGTAGCGCAGGTCCGAAATGCAGATGCGGGTGTTCGTCGATTGGTGGCGAGCGAAGTGACCGAGGTGCTTGGTCGCCAGTCCGGGCTCGCCAAGGAAGCCGTCGCGAACACCGCGCAGATCGTCGCCGCCGTTGCCGCTGCGGTCATCGGACTGCCCGCGGCCCAGCAAAAGCGCCTCAAGGGCAAGAGTGCAGATGTTGCGACCATGATCGCCGCGTTCGCGCGCGAAGAGAGACCGGCGACAGCAATCCGGATACCGGCGCCTGCTCAGACGGAAGCTCGAAAGGGTTCGGGCTTTGGTGAGCTTGTCGACGTTGATGAAGGACGCCGCCGGCTCGCGGGCTACGTGACCGAGGGATCGCTCGAGGATTGGGCTGGTCCGGTGGCCGGATCAACCATGCTGCATGAACGGGGTATCGCCCGATCGACCTTGCACGACTGGCAGAAGCGGGGCGAGGTCATCGCGCTTCTGTCGGGCGCACGCAAACATGCGTTCCCGCTCGAGCAGTTCGTTGACGGACGGCCCGTGCAAGGGATCAGCGATGTGCTGGAGATCGCGGGCAATCCGAGGCGCGCGTGGCTTTGGCTCGTTCAACAGAGCCCTTTGCTCGGCGAGAAGCGGCCGATCGATCTGTTGAAGCAGGATCGTCGCCAGGATGTGGCGGACGCGGCGCGGACGGTTTTCGCTTACCCGTGACGCTGGACAGCTCAATACTGCGGGAGCTTGCGGTCGGAATCGACCCGAGCGGATACCTCCGTATTCTCGACGCGCGCTATCGGGCGGCGCCGATGGGCATGGGCTTTGGCCGAACGCGATTCTCCAGCCAGTCCGACAGCTTCGCATTGCTCTATGCGGCGCAGGACCTGGCGACCGCCCTCGCTGAGCGGATCGTGCGGGACCGTTTTCAGGGCAAAACGAAACGCGTGCTTCTCGAATCGGATGTCGACGATCTCGTGGTTGCGAGTCTTTCTGCACGATCGCCTCTCAAGCTGCTCGATCTTCGGACAAGCGGCGCGACTCGCCTCGGCATTCCGACCGACGCGGCGCGCGGGCGATCGCAGCTCGCTGGACGCAGGTTCAGTCAGGAACTTTATGACGACACGGATTTCGACGGGATCATCTACATGTCGCGCATCACCAACGCGGAGTGTGTGGCGGTCTACGACAGGGCTGTGACCACGACCCTCGACCCGGCCTGCCCCGTGGTCGAACTCCTCCGTCTGGCCGATCTCGTTCCAGCCCTGAAGTCGTTGAGCATTGAACTGCGCAGATAGCGGCGCGGCCATATGAGTCGACGGGTCCGAAATGTACCGGCAAACGGTGGGACCTCTCCCCTTTCCTCCGGTTACGGGATGGAATTATGGGGCTCGGAAGCAAGGCGCTGCTATGGTTGGCGCGCTGGTCGGTTTCGGCGAATGAGACGCTGGAGCTTCAGAGCGGTGGCTTGAGACAACGCCGCTCACCAGTCTCCAGAATCTTGGCCCAATCCTTGAAGCCGGCCTTAGGGGGCATGCGCTCGATCGAAAGCCCCGGACGCGCATAGCACTCTTCCGCTTTGATAGCCCCGCGCCGCCCTTCCGCATCATTGTCGATCGCGAGGATCAGGCGCTCGATCGATGATGGCAACTGGATTTGATCGAAGCGGCGCGCGCCCATCGTGGCCCAGCAGGGTATCTCGTTGAGGATCGTGAAGGCCCGCGCCGTTTCGAAGCCCTCGGCAAGTGCGAGCGTCCCCTGCCCCGCCCCTCCCCCCTGCCAGGCGCCGCGCGCGGGCCTGCCGAGCATCAGCTTCATGCGGTAAGACGCGGTTTGCGCGTCGAGGAAGATGCGCTGAATGGCAGTCAGCCGCGGACCTTCCCGGACCGCTACGGCCTCAGTGCATTATTGGGACACGGATATACGGTAGACAATCGTGCGCAGCCAGAAATGGCTACTTTCGGAGTCTTTCGACGCCGAGTTCCGCCCATAGCCATGCAAAATCGTAGGTTGCCATTGGATCATTGGGGTCAGGTTGTTGTCCGGAGTGATTTTCGATGAACTTGAGCCATTCGACGAGCATTTTACGGCCCTTTGCAGTTTTGGTCGCTTGACGTGGCGTTTGATCATTGAGCATGCCCACTGGTTGATCGAGCGTTTCGCGGTAGTGCCGGTCCATGGTCTGGTGAATGATCTCGGTTGCAATTTCGGGCGGAAAAGCCGCTTCTTCGGGTGCGCGTTGCCTTTGATCGTGCATGGCCTGTTCGACGGTTTCGATTTCGGTCAGCGGTTTGCCCACCATGTTGCCGACCAAAGACATGATCACCGTTATGCCTTCTTGCGCGCGCTGTGCCGAATTGACGGCGAGCAAGAGGGTGCGGCCTTTGATTTCCACCGTCCCATAAACGGTCTGGCCATTGTCCATCGTCGTGCTCATCGCTAAAGTGCCGGAGCCTTTGGCGCGAGGCAACGAACCATTTGACGGTTTCAGCCAGTTCCAGAAGTGGTCGGATTCGGGCGAAAATTCCGGATGCCCATTGATCTGGGTTGCAACGTCGGCGGGTGACGCGCTTTTCACAAGCCGGAAGCGGACCTTGTGGAACATCAGTTCGTCACCATCGCTGTTCTGGATGGCGGGCCGCCGGAGGCCGAGCGCCTTGGGCAGGACATCATAGAGCCAGCCAATGGTGAAGAGGTGGGCGATGGTCGCCAGTGTGTCTTCATCGATATCAAGGGGACCGGATTTTCGTCGTTTGCCTTCGGCTTTGCGCAATCCCGTCAAAAGTGTGTCAGCGCCTTCGGCTGAGAAAGGCAGCAGTGCGCCCGATAAGACATGTCCTTTGCGTTCCGGGACGATCCTTGCCGATATCTTGTCCCATTGCTTGAGCGTTTGCGTGGCGGTCCGTTCGCTTACCCGGATTGGTTCACCGCCCCGCACCAGATCGCGGGCAAGGAAGGATACCCCCGGGATGACATCGCTGACCTCGTAAAGGCTGCACACGGAATCACGCAGCGCGCGCATATAGGCTTTGGCGGGTGCGGACTCGTTCCAGCCCCGACGCTTGAGATAATCGTCAACCAGATTGATACCATCGGGCTCAAAGCGGCGGGTCATCAGGTCTTCGAGGGCACAGCCAAACAGAAGTCCTTCATAGTGATCGCCAAGAATGTCGCCGATTTCCTCGAACTCGACGCCAAACTCTTCCTGAGCAAGGCCAACATGCTCGGCCATCGCGTCTTCCAGCGCATCGCGCCAATCCTCGCGCAAAGTGAACTTGATCAGGCGGGAGAGATCATAGCCGGACTTCATGTTCCCTCGTCTCCCCGCGTGCACCACTTCACCCTTCGCTCGCCAAAAACTTCAACGGTCGGTGATGGGAATGTCTCATCTGCAAATAATCCGGCAGGGATCGATATAGTGCCGGGCCTCATTTCGACAAAATAATACGCCACCGACCCGCACTCTGGGCAGAAGTGATACCGATTGGTCCTGTTGGTATCGGTCGTCCGTTCGAAGCTACTGGAATTACCGGATATAGTCACCTTTGCTTCATCCCAAGTCGCATTCCATGCGAATGCGCTGCCGGTGCGGCGCTTGCACGCATTACAGTGGCAAACAGACACACGCTGGGGTGGACCAGCGCAAATCGCCGAGAGCTGTCCACAATTACACCGGGCTTCGCGCGATTTCTCGGTCATTTGTCACGTCTTGGGCTGAATGAATATTTCATATGCACGGCGACGGTCCCGAGATCGTGGTGGGTTTCTTTCTCAAATTCATACCCCAATCGCTCATACAGTGCGATGTTCGATGTCATGAGTTTGTTGGTATAAAGACGCGTTCCAGCCAAACCGGACAAGCGCGCGATCTCCTCGGCGTGGCGCATCAGCGTGAACCCATGGCCTTGGCCTTGCCGTTCAGGCTCGACCGCAACATTGACGATCATCAGTTCGTCGCCCTCCGCAACAGTTTCGACAAGACCGATCAACCGCCCCTGGTCGACCAGCAAGTCGAAGCGGTGATCGGCAAAAGCTTGGTTATAATCTGCTGTCATCGGCCGAGGCGGTCTGGGTGTAATCTCGACCCATTTGGTGTAGGCGCGGATCGTCAATGTCCGGATGTCGGCGATATCCTCCTCTACCGCGCGCCGGATGATTGGGTCAGCCATGGCGCACCAGTGCGACAATCCGTGATACGGTGGGCTGGCTCACGCCGAAAATACGTGCCATTTCAGCGGCAGATTTGCGGCCCGAGATCACGCTTTCGGCAATCTCCGCACGCTGTTTGGCGTTGAGCTTGGGGCGGCGACCGCCAATTCGGCCTTCCGAACGGGCTTGGTCGAGACCTGCCTTGGTCCGCTCACGTATCATCGCACGCTCGAATTCTGCGAAACTGCCAACCATCTGCATCATCATCCGGCCTGCCGGAGTGGTCGTGTCGATGCTTTCGGTGAGCGAACGAAACCCGGCATTGGCACCTTCGATCCGGTCGAGCAGATGCAGCAGATCTTTGAGCGATCGGGATAGCCGGTCCAGTTTCCAGACAACAATGACATCGCCTTTGCGGAGCTGGTCGAGCATCCGGTGCAATTCAGGCCTATCCCAGCGCCCACCGCTGGCCGCCTCTTCAAAGACCCGCGTGCACCCAGCCTCCTTGAGAGCACGTAGCTGCATGGCCGTGCTTTGGTTATCACCTTTGGAGATGCGGGCGTAGCCGATCAAAAATGGTGGGGAGTTCATGTTGAAGAAAAGCCTTCAGCTAACTTCGGCAAGTCCACCTCCTCTAACCAGGGCACATCATGCGAGGTCCAGATATGGACGACCGGTCGCATTCCAGGATCCGAGTCGAGTGTCGCAACGCGCAAAATAAATTCATCTAGTCCACTTTTCTCAGAGACAATGTGCGACCCACAACGCTTGCAGAAATGACGAATTTTGCCCGGTGAGGACTCGTAGCCCGCAACGGACTCACGCCCTAACAGCCAACGGAAATGTTCGCGCCTAACTCTCGCGGTCGGCGCCGATGCGGCAGCATGTGCCTTCTGACAGGTAAGACAGTGACAAAATCCAATCGGGCTGGCCAGCCTATCGATTTCATATCGCACTGCGCCGCACAGACAGCTGCCTTCAGTCGCCACAACCAGCTCCGCATTCACAAACGGTCGTTTTTGAAAGACTGATCAATGCTGCCTGTCGCAGCATGATTGCGTCTTTCAAAATCCTCTTTCAAAACTGTAGCGAATGGAAAGACGTTTGTGAAGGGATTCGGACATGCCAGCGCGCATTCCCATGACGGCCAAACAGCGGGAGGCTTTGCTCGCGCTGCCAATGACCGAGGAGGAGGTCATTGCACACCACAGCCTCGACGAAAATGAGCGTGCGGCAATCGCCCGATTGCGTTCGCCGGCCAACCAACTGGGCTATGCCTTGCAGCTATGCTGTCTTCGCTTTCCGGGGCGATACCTTCGCCGAGGCGAATTGCTCCCTGCGATCATGCTCGATCATGTTGCCGAGCAGATTGACGTCGATGCCGACGTCATTGCTGACTTCGCCAAACGCGGACCCACCCGATATGAACAATTGGCCTCGATCAAGCGGAACCATGGATTTGTTGATCTGACGCATCCCGTTCGCGCTGAACTCAAGCAGTGGCTCGAAGCCGAGGCATTGTCCTGCACCGATGGCCGTCTTCTGCTCGAACGCCTGATCGCGAGAATGCGTGAACGAAAAATCATCATTCCCGGCGTCAGCGTCATCGAGCGATTGACAGCGTCGGCGATGCACGCTGCCGATGCCAAAGTTGCTTCTGAGATTCTGGCCCAGCTCAATACGGAGCAAAAGGCGAAGTTGAATGCGGTGCTGGACGACAAGACCCATGCCCAGCAGAGCCGATTGAGCTGGCTGCGCGAGCCGCCGATCCGCGTCGGTGCGCGGGGACTGTTCGAACTTCTCGACAAAATCGACTATATCCGCAGGTTAGGGATCGGCGAGCTGGCGCTTCCCGATTATCTCAAGCTGCGGCTTTCCCAGTTGGCGCGTGAGGGCGTGCGGTATACCGCGCAAGCGTTGCAGCAAATGACGCTTCCGCGCCGGATGGCTACATTGGTGGCCACCATCGGTGAGCTGGAAGCAACCCTTACCGATGCAGCTCTGGCGATGTTCGGCTCACTCGTCGGTCGAGCCCATCTTCGGGCGCGCAAGCGGCTTGAAGAAACCCTCCTGGCATCCGCTGATCAGGGCCGAGAACGCCTGGTCCGCATTGCGGATGTTTTGGGTGCGATGGCAAAGGCTATTCGCAAGGGTGACGATGTTGAAGCAGCGGTTACCGCTGTCGCCAGCCTCGATCTGATCGAAGCCGATGCACTTCTGATCAAGCGCACAACAAAGCCTGGTCGGCCTGACGCCACTGGAGAACTTGCACCTGAATACAAGATATTCAAACAGGTTGGCAGCCGTTTCCTGCGCAGTTTTACGTTCGAAGGTCGGCGCGCGACAGCACCGTTGCGCACCGCGATCGGCCTTTTGATCGAACTCGATGGCAATTGGCGCAAAGCCTTGCCGGCGGACATTCCGCTTGGGCATATTGAACGCCGCTGGCAGCGCCATCTGTTCGCCGACGGCAAGATTGAACGCACCTACTGGGAGCTTGCGACCTATTTTGCAGTATCGAGCGCGTTGGCGTCCGGCGATCTGTGGGTGCCATCATCGAGGATGCACCGCGCATTGGAAGAATTGTTGCAGCCCGCCACGGTAACAGGCGTCACCGCTTTGCCCGTTATTTCCAAGCCATCTTTTGACCAGTGGTTCGAAGAACGGTCGGCGCAGCTGGATCGGGCACTATTGTCCACCATGAACGGGCTGTCCGGGAAGGATGCGTCGCTATTCTCTGGTGACCGCCTCCGGTTTCCGAAAATGCCGAAGGAAGACGCGGATGATAGTGAGGAAACCCGTGATCTCGCGGTTCGGACTTACCGCATCCTGCCCACAGTACGGATTACAGATGTTCTGTCACAGGTCGCGAAGTGGACGGGCTTTACTGATCATTTCAGTCATGTCTCAACCGGCGTCCCGCCCAGTGACCAGAACGGCTTTCTGGCAGCCTTGATTGCCGAAGCCACCAACCTTGGCCTGTCCCGCATGGCTGACATTTGCGGGGTCGCATCGCGCAGGGCGCTGCTTAGGATGCAGACCTGGCACATGCGCGAAGACACATTCCGCGCCGCCTTGGGTGCACTCACCGACGCGATTCATGCCGAGCCAATGGCGGCATGGTTTGGGGAAGGTTGGCGCGCTTCTGCCGATGGCCAGCATTTCTACCTCGGCGGGCCAGGGGAAAGCGGAGGCACCGTCAATGCCCATTATGGCCGCGATCCGATCATCAAGATCTACACCACCATAACGGATCGTTACGCGCCGCTCCATCAGACCGTGATTGCGGGCACCGCTGGCGAGGCCATTCACGCGCTTGACGGAATTCTCGGCCATGAAAGTTCAGCCGAAATCTCTGCCCTTCATGTCGATGGCGGCGGGGTGTCTGACATCGTGTTTTCTGTGATGCATCTGCTCGGCCTGAACTTTGAGCCGCGCATTCCACGGCTATCCGACAGAAAGCTCTACGCCTTCGAGCCACGCGCCCGATATGGGAAGCTCGCCCCGCTCTTCGGGCAACGGCTTGATGAAAATCTCATCCGGAGCCACTGGGATGACATCCATCAGGTCGTGACCGCCATGCGGAACAAGGTGGTCACCCCGTCGCTGATCCTGAAAAAGCTCTCTGCCTATAAACAGCAGAACAGTCTGGCCGCCGCGATGCGCGAGGTTGGCCGGATCGAGCGCACCTTGTTTACCTTGCGGTGGTTTGAAGACCCAGAGCTGCGGAAACTGGTCACAGCGGAACTCAACAAGGGCGAATCCCGCAATACGCTTGCACGGGCGGTTGCCTTTCACAGGCTTGGCCGTTTTCGTGATCGTGGCACCGAGAACCAGCAGATCAGGGCTGCTGCCGTGAACCTCGTCACCGCTGCGATCATCCTGTTCAATTGCCGCTATCTGGGCCGCGCTGTCGAGAAGCTTGGCAATTCTGCTGGGGCAGATACTGGCGCAAGCTACAGCCAGATCTCGCCACTCGGTTGGGATCATATCAACCTGACTGGCGACTACATCTTTAGCGATAATGCCCAGCTCGATGATGACGGATTTTTGCCCCTACGGCTTGGCCGGGAATGATGGACAACGGCCAACATCGACGCATTGCTGCCACAAATAAGACATTCCCCAGAGAGCCGCCACGGCGGCGAAGGGCACAATGGCGAGATTCATCGCTGCGGGTTTTTGGTGTCGGAACCTGTGCGGAAGGAGTAGCTGCATTACCGGTCATGAGACCTGTAATATTCTCGCCTTTCAAGAGAGTTGGAATGCAATCATCTGCTATGCTAGTCGGCGATTTTTTGGGAGCTTCCTTTGCTTACCGATTTTCTCGCGCTCGATGACCACAAAGTCGAGGACCTTGCGTCCGTGCTAGGCCGCGCAACAGAGCTTGCGGAGAGTTGGCGCAATCGTTGCTTGCCCCGTTTACTCCGAGGCATACGCGTTGGGTTGATTGTCGATGATACAGGCTGGCGTAATACTACAGCATTTGACCTTGGAATTACCGCCATGGGCGGCGTCTGTGTTCACGCTCCGATTTCTCTCGGCGGGGCCGAGGACGTTGTTGACTTGGCTCATTATCTTGACAACTGGTTCGATATCCTTGTTGTCAGGACGCCGGATTTAGGGAAAATCAGGGAGCTTGCCGCAGCCGCAACCGCGCCAGTCATTAACGCGCGAACGCGCAGCAATCATCCTTGCGAAACACTCGGCGATTTGGCCTTCGCCTTGAGCGAAGGTCGCGCATTGGACGGGCTAAGGGTTTGCGTCATAGCCCCGGACGATAACATATTGGGCTCGTGGGCGGAGGCTGCTGCTGTGCTGCCGATTGAGGTGGTTCAGGTGTTTCCAACTTCATTGCATTCCAAGAGGTTTGCCAATGTTAAACGGTTTTCGGCTACGACTGATCTTGCCGCAATGACAGGGTGTGACATAGTGATTACCGATTGCTGGCCCAAAGCTGCGCCTGCTTCGGAGTTGCTGGCTTATCAGGTAACCCGCTCTTTACTCGACAACTATGTCCCCAATGGGCTTTTCATTCCATGCCCACCGGTCACTCGAGGCCAGGAGGTCTCTGTGGAGGCGCTGGAGGCACCGCAATGTCGGGTCATTGAAGCCAAGGCTTTCCTTCTTCACGCCCAGAATGCGCTTTTGGAAGCAATTTCAGCCACCATCTAACAAATTTAAATGTCCGCTATGACCCAATCACTGGTCATTGTTGGAATGTCGGCTTCGCCGCTACCGTATATCTGTGTCCCAATAATGCACTGAAGCCTACCCGCATAGGCGGCTAACGCCAGCAGCAGCATCCATGGATAGATGGCCAAGCCGAGAAACGATCCGCTGCCGGGGTCTGCGCTGGATACCCTTCCCGAATAGCTATCACCATAGGCATATTGGACTGGCGGCGCATAGGTCTGGGGTTTGTATGGCGCAGGAGGTTGGAGGCTGGAAGGCACCCACTCCGAGGGCGTTAGCTGCACCCCGAAACCGATGTCCCGATAACCTGTTGGAGCGCCGCCCACCCACAGGCTGCCATTTGGGGCTTTGCTGACGGTGTGGCCATATTCGGACGAATAGGTTCCGTCGTCGTTCCGCCTGTAAGTGTCCGTGCCAACCATGGGGCACCCCTTTCTGGCTGCCACGAATAGCACAATCGGAAAACTAAAGCTGCAGCAAAAAGCCGCAAGCCTCACGGCCTGCGGCTCTCTTACCATCGGCGGACTATCCCACTCCTGGGGTTCCGCACCTGCCACCATACAGCAAGGCTGATGAGTCGGCACTCCCCCTGCCCACTTCCTTTCCCGACAGCCCTTTTCAACCTTGCCGCCCGCACTGCCGTTGCCTGCCAGTCACGCTAGAATGACGGCTTTGCCGTCACCCGAAGGGCGAGGCGGTAGCCGCTTGCGGCGTAGCCCGCCGAGTTCGTGACTGGCACAGCACTGCCATAGCCGTATTATGCCGTATTGCAGTAACGCAGTCCCTTATGTGTTAATATATGGGTTAGAGTATGTGTTACGGGTTTTTGCCGCTCTCGCAACCCACGGAATTTGCAGCGAAAAACGCCGGTCGTTTTACATAGAGACCTGTGCGCGGGTGGG
>Ga0268298_10005021_pt1 | contig 12572 bp, 14 predicted proteins | sample WWTPWeurt_MetaG_FD_194462 | JGI IMG/M metagenome (GOLD analysis project Ga0268298, IMG submission 194462) | Activated sludge microbial communities from WWTP in Nijmegen, Gelderland, Netherland - WWTP Weurt | ecosystem: Engineered > WWTP > Aerobic digester > Activated sludge | place...
CCGGCCAGGCGCCTGCGGACCTGGTGCTCATCGGTGCCGAGCCGCTGCGGCTGGATCTGGGCCTGGAGCTCACGCCGGAGCTGGCCGCCGTCGTGCCGGCGATGGTCGATGCCGCGATCGAGGAGCTCGCGCGGCGCGGCGTGCGGCTCGAGCCGCGCCACTGAAGGCCGCCCAGCGGGAAGCCGACGATGTGCCTGGCCCTGCCTTCCCTCGTGGTGGCCGTCGATGGCTGGCGCGCGGTGGTCGAGACCGCCGGCGCGCGCCGCGAGGTCAACCTGATGCTGCTGGGCGAGGGCGTCGTGGCACCGGGTGACTACGTGCTGGTGCAGCATGGGCAGTTCGCCTACGAGCGGCTGGACGCCCAGGCCGCCCACGAGGCGCTGGCGCTCATCGAAGGCGTGGTCGCGGCCGGCGATGGTTCCGACGTGAGGGCATGGTGAGCGCCACCGCTCAGGTGCTCGGTCCGCGACCGCATGCCACCAGTCCGGCGGCACCGCTGGTGGCTGCATTCACGCGCATCGAGCGCGAGCGCATGGCCGGCATGGCCATGCTCAATCCCCGCCTGCAGGTCGAAGCCATCGGATGGCGGCGCTGGCAGGGGCACTGGCTCGGGGCTTTGCTGTCGCCGTGGTTTCTCAATCTGGTGCTGGTACCGGGCGGGCACGACGGCTGGACGCCTGCCGCCGACGGCGAACGCGTGTTCCATCGATTCCCAGCCGGCGACTTCGCGTTCCTGGGCAACCGCGAGCCCGAACTCGGCGAGTTCCAGAGCTGCTCGCTGTACTCGCCGGTGGACCTGTTCGAAACCCAGCAGGCAGGCCGCGAGACGGCACTCGCAGCGCTGCAGATGCTGCTGGCCCCGCCGCAACCCGTGCCCGCCCCGGGGTCCGCGACAGGTTGCGGCGGCCAGGCCGCTGCGGCGGCCCCGGCCGAGGTCCCGATCGCCGTGCCGCCGCAGTGGAGCAAGCGGCGCTTTCTCATCGGCCGCCGTACGGCATGATCGAGCTGCGGCGCGCTGCCTGCGCCGCGCAGCCACCCCGACGCGATGGAACCCGCCGAAGGCCGATTGCACCTGCACCTCACATGGGACGGCCAGCACGTGTGCGATGCGCGCGTGGAGTCGTCGCGGCCGTTGCTGCCGTGCCGGGTGCTGGAAGGGCGATCCGCCGCTGAGTCGCTGGCCTTGGTGCCGCGCCTGTTCAGCGTGTGCGCACGGGCGCAGACCGTGGCGGCCATCGGCGCGCTGCAGGCCGCGCAGGTCGGTGCGGTCGATCCGGCCCATGGCCGTGAACGCGAGCTGCTGCTCGCCGCCGAGTGCGCGCACGAGCACCTGTGGCGCCTCTTGCTCGACCTGCCTCCGCTGCTGGGCCAGCCGGCGCAGGCCAGTGCCTTCATCGCGCTGCGCCACGCCTACGAGGCCGCCACCCGCGGGCCGTTGGCCCGCACCGCGCGGGCCGACCCGTTGCCGCCCGCAGGGTTCCAGGGCTGGTCGGCCTTCATCGAGGCGCTGAGTGACCTGCTGGCACAGTCTGTTCTGGGCATGCCGCCGTCGCAGTTCTTCGAGATGCACGACACGCGGCGGTGGGATGACTGGCGCCACGACAGCTCGTCCCTGGCCGCGCGCTGGCTGCAGGCGGTAGAGGCCGCCGGTGCCGCCGTCGAGCCGGCTGCCGGCAGCGCCTGCCCCCGCCTGGCCTGGCCCGACCCGCTCACGCTGCAAGGAGAAATCGCCGAACATCTGCTGGCGGAGCCCCTGTGGTCGCGCCAGCCCACGCTGCAGGGACGTGCCTGCGAGCCCGGCGCGCTGGCGCGCCAGCAGGCACATCCGCTGCTGTGCGCGCTGCATCTGCGCGAAGGCCCCGATCGTGCGGCCTCGCCGCTGGTGCGCCTGCAAGCCAGGCTGATCGAGCTGGCCCAGCTCGTGGGCCGGATGCGCGCCTTGTGCGAGGGCGACGATGTGATGTCGTGGACGGTGTCCAGGCCGTTGCCGGGCCCGGCCGGCGTGGCGGCGGTGGAGACCGCCCGCGGCACACTGGTGCATCGCCTGTGGCTCGACCTGCCGGGCACTGGCGTGCGGCAATGGCGCACGGTTGCGCCCACCGAGTGGGCATTCCATCCCGCCGGACCTTGGGCAACGGGCTTGATCGGCGCGCGCGCTCCCGATCAGAATGCGCTGCACCGCCATGCGCAACTGCTCGCGCATGCGCTCGACCCCTGTGTTCCCTACGAGATCACCGTTCACCATGCATGAGATGTCGCTGGCTGAAGGCGTGCTGCAGGTCATCGAGCAACAGGCGCGCCAGCAGGCGTTCGCCCGCGTGCTCAGCGTGCGGCTCGAGATCGGCCGCCTGGCCGGGGTGGAGGTGGAAGCCATGCGCTTTTGCTTCGATGCCGTCACCCGCGACAGCGTGGCGCAAGGTGCCACGCTCATCATCGACGAGCCCGAAGGCCAGGCCTGGTGCATGCCCTGCGGCCGCAGCGTGCCGCTGCCCGAGCGCGGCAGTGCGTGCCCGCACTGCGGCGGCTGGCAGTTGCAACCCACCGGCGGCACCGAACTGCGCATCACGGAACTCGAGGTTGAATAGGAGCCCCCATGTGTAGCGTTTGCGGCTGCGGCCACGGCGAAACCCGCATCGACGGCGTGAGCATCGATGCCAGCCACGACCACGACCACGACCACGGTCACGACCATGGGCATGGCCACGATCACGCCCATTGCCACGACCCGGCTCATGGGCACGATCACGACCATGCCCACGCGCACCACGCACACCACGCCCATGCCGATGGCCTGTCGCCCTCGCGCATGGTGCGCATCGAGCAGGACATCCTGGCGCTGAACAACCAGCACGCCGCGGCCAACCGCGCGCGCTGGCGCAACGCGGGCGTGTTCGCGGTCAACCTGGTGTCCAGCCCTGGCTCGGGCAAGACCACCTGGCTGGTCGAGACCATCGGCCGGCTCGGCGAAGGCGTGCCGCTGGCCGTGATCGAAGGCGACCAGCAAACCAGCCACGACGCCGAGCGCATCCGCGCCACCGGTGCACGCGCGGTGCAGATCAACACCGGCAAGGGCTGCCACCTCGATGCCGCGATGGTCGGCCGCGCCGCTGATGGCCTGCCGCTGCCCGACGGCGGCCTGCTGCTGATCGAGAACGTGGGCAACCTGGTGTGCCCGGCCGAGTTCGACCTCGGCGAGGCGCACAAGGTGGTGCTGCTGTCGGTGACCGAAGGCGAAGACAAGCCGCTGAAGTACCCGCAGATGTTCGCCGCCGCCGACCTGATGCTCTTGACCAAGACCGACCTGCTGCCCTATCTCAGCTTCGACGTCGCGCGCTGCCTGGCGGCGGCGCGGCGCGTGAACCCGGCGATCGAGGTCATGCAGGTGTCGTCGACCAGTGGCGCCGGTTTCGAACCCTGGCTGGGCTGGCTGCGCCGTGGCGTGCAGCGCGCGCGCAGCCTGCGACCCGTGGCCGCCGCAGCCGTTGCTCCGCAAGCGGCGGGCCATGCCTGAAGCGCTGCGGGCGCACCAGCGCATCCGCGTGCGCGGGCGCGTGCAGGGCGTCGGGTTTCGCCCGCATGTCTGGCGCCTGGCGCAGGAGCTCGGCCTGGCCGGCTGGGTGCGCAACGACGGCGACGGCGTGGAGATCGACGCCGAGGGCGACGCCCAGGCGCTCGCCCGGCTGCGCGAGCGCCTGGCCCGCGAGGCGCCGCCGCTGGCGCGGGTGGCCGACGTCGTGGCCCGCGACGAGCCACCCGCCGGCCTGGCCGGTTTCGTCATCGCCCCCAGCACGCGCTCGGGACAGGCCACCACCGCCGTCACGCCCGACGCGGCGCCCTGTGCGGCCTGCCTGGCCGAGCTGTGCGACCCGGCGGCGCGGCGCTGGCGCTACCCCTTCGTCAACTGCACGCACTGCGGCCCGCGCTACACCATCACCCAGGCGCTGCCCTACGACCGCGCCCGCACCTCGATGGCGGGCTTCGCGATGTGCGCCGACTGCGCACGCGAGTACGACGATCCGGCCGACCGGCGCTTTCACGCCCAGCCCATCGCCTGCCCGGCCTGCGGCCCGCGGCTGGCGCTGACCGATGCCGAGGGCCGGGCGCTGGCCCCGGGCGACGACCCGCTGGCCGCCGCGCTGGCCCTGCTGCGGGCTGGTCGCATCGTCGCCCTCAAGGGCGTGGGCGGCTGGCAGCTGCTGGTCGATGCGCGCCAGCCCGAGGCGGTGGCGCGGCTGCGCGAGCGCAAGCACCGCGAGGCCAAGCCGCTGGCCCTGCTCTTGGCCAATGCCGCGTCGTTTGAACCCTATGCAGAGGTCGATGCCGCGGTGCGTGCCGCGCTCGAAAGCCGCGAGCGGCCCATCGTGCTGGCGCGCAAGCGCGTCGGCTGCGATGCCGCATTCCCCGGCCTGGCGCCGGGCCTGGCCTGGGTGGGCGCCATGCTGCCGGCTTCGCCGCTGCACGCGCTGCTGTTTCACGAGGCCGCTGGCCGGCCGGCCGGCACCGCGTGGCTGGCGCAGCCGCAGCCGCTGGCGCTGGTGGCCACCAGTGCGAACCCCGGCGGCGAGCCCATCGTTTGCGACGACGCCGCGGCACGCGAGCGCCTGCGCGGCATCGCCGACGCCTGGCTCGGCCACGACCGCGGCATCGTCGCGCGGGCCGACGACAGCGTGTTGCGCGTCGATGGCGGGCTGCGCCAGTACATCCGCCGCGGCCGCGGCACCGTGCCCGCGGCGGTGCGGCTGCCGCACGCCGGGCCGTCGGTGCTGGCCGTGGGTGCGCACCTGAAGAACACCGTCTGCCTCACGCGCGGCAACGAAGCCTGGGTCTCGGCGCACGTGGGCAGTCTGGACAACGCCGCCACCTGCGAGGCCTTCGAAGACACCATCGAGCGCCTGCTCGACTTGCTCGAGGTGCGGCCCGAGCGCGTCGCCGTGGACCTGCACCCCGACCTGCATGCCACCCGCTGGGCGGCGGCCTGGGCGCGCGCGCGCGGCCTGCCGTTGGTGGCCGTGCAGCACCACCATGCGCACGTGGCCGCGGTGATGGCCGAGCGCGGCCTGCGCGGCCCGGTGCTGGGGCTGGCGCTGGACGGCGTGGGCCTGGGCGACGATGGCGCCGCCTGGGGCGGCGAGCGCCTGCGGGTCGACGAGCGGGGGGCCCGGCGCAGCGGCCACCTGCGGCCGCTGGCGCTGGCCGGCGGCGACCGCGCCGCACGCGAGCCCTGGCGCCTGGGTGCCGCCGCGCTGCAGGCGCTGGGCCGCGGCGACGAGATCGCGGCGCGCTGGCCGGCCCGGCCCGCGGCGCCGGCGGTGGCCGAACTGCTCGCCCGCGGCGTGCAGGCGCCGCCCACCAGCAGCGCCGGGCGCTGGTTCGACGCCGCCGCGGCGCTGCTGGGCGTGGCCGAGGTCTCGGCCTACGAAGGCCAGGCTGCCATGCTGCTCGAAGGCCTGGCCGAGCAGCACGGCGCCGCCGAGCCGCTGCCGGGCGGCCATGTCCTGCCCGCCGACGGCACGCTGGACCTGCTGCCGCTGGCAGCCTGGCTGGCCGAGTCGGCGCGTGGCGCCGACGTGCCGCTGGCCGCCGCGGTCTTCCATGCCAGCCTGGCCGCGGCGCTGACCGAATGGGCGGTGGCGGGGGCCCGCGAAGCCGGCGTCACGCAGGTCGTGCTGGCGGGCGGCTGCGCGCTCAACCGCGTGCTCGCGCGTGCGCTCGGTGCCGGCCTGCAGCGCGCCGGCCTGGAGCTGGTGCAGGCCAGCGAGCTGCCGCCCAACGACGGCGGCCTGAGCCTGGGCCAGGCCTGGGTGGCGATGAACACCGTGATCGAGGAGTGACGAGCCATGTGCCTGGCCATACCGGTACGCGTGGTCGAGCGACTGGCGGGCGACGATGCGCTGGTCGATGTCGGCGGCGTGCGCAAGACCATCTCGCTGGCCCTGGTCGACGACGTGCAGCCCGGCGACTACGTCATCCTGCACGTGGGCTACGCCATCCAGAAGCTCGATACCGAAGAAGCCGCGCGCACGCTGGCGCTGTTCGCCGAGCTCGAGGCCACCGTGCCGGCGGCGCCCGCGGAGGCCGGGCCGTGAAGTACATCGACGAGTTCCGCGACGGCCGCACGGCGCGCGTGATCGCCGCCGCCATCGCCCGCGAGGCCGATCCGGCGCGGCGCTATCACATCATGGAGTTCTGCGGCGGCCACACCCACGCCATCTCGCGCTATGGCATCGGCGAACTGCTGCCGCCCAACATCCGCCTCATCCACGGGCCCGGCTGCCCGGTGTGCGTGCTGCCCATCGGCCGCGTCGATTCGGCGCTGGAACTCGCCCTCGAGCGCGGCGCCATCGTCGCCACCTACGGCGACTGCCTGCGCGTGCCCGCCACCGGCGGGCTGTCGCTGCTCAAGGCCAAGGCGCGCGGCGCCGACGTGCGCATGGTCTATTCGGCGGCCGACGTCATCCGCCTGGCGCAGGAGCAGCCCGGGCGCGAGGTGGTGTTCTTCGCCATCGGCTTCGAGACGACGACGCCGCCCACGGCGCTGGCCATCCGCCAGGCCGAGCAGCTGGGCCTGGCCAACTTCAGCGTCTTCTGCAACCATGTGCTCACGCCCTCGGCGATCGCCAACATCCTCGAATCGCCCGAGGTGCGCGAGCTGGGCACCGTGCCGCTGGACGCCTTCATCGGCCCGGCGCACGTCTCCACCGTGATCGGCAGTCGCCCCTACGAGCACTTTGCCGAGGAGTACGGCAAGCCGGTGGTCATCGCCGGCTTCGAGCCGCTGGACGTGATGCAGTCGATCCTGATGCTGGTGCGGCAGTTGAACGAAGGCCGCGCCGAAGTCGAGAACGAGTTCGCGCGCGCCGTCACCCGCGAGGGCAACCTGAAGGCGCAGGCGCTGGTGGCCGACGTGTTCGAGCTGCGCAAGGCCTTCGAGTGGCGCGGCCTGGGGGTGCTGCCCTACAGCGCGCTGCGCATCAAGGCCGAGTACGCGGCCTTCGACGCCGAGCGCCGCTTCGGCCTGGCCTACCGCTCGGTGCCCGACCACAAGGCCTGCCAGTGCGGCGCCATCCTGCGCGGGCTCAAGCGCCCGCAGGACTGCAAGGTCTTCGGCACCGTCTGCACGCCCGAGAATCCGCTGGGCTCGTGCATGGTCTCCTCCGAAGGCGCCTGCGCCGCCCACTACACCTACGGCCGCTACAAGGATGCGGCGGTGCCCACGCCATGAACGACCCGCGCCTGCCCCCCGAACCGCCGCGCCGGCCCAAGCGCGACTACGTGCGCCCGCTCGACCTGAAAAGCGGCCGCATCGACATGACCCACGGCAGCGGCGGCCGGGCCATGGCGCAGCTCGTCGACGAGCTCTTCCTGCCGGCCTTCGACAACCCCTGGCTGGCGCAGGGCAACGACCAGGCCGCGTTCGAGGCGCCGCCGGAACTGGCCGCGGGAGGGCGGCTGGTCATGGCCACCGACGCGCACGTCGTCTCGCCGCTGTTCTTCCCCGGCGGCGACATCGGCTGCCTGGCGGTGCACGGCACCGTCAACGACGTGGCCATGGCCGGTGCGCGGCCGCTGCATCTGGCCGCCAGCTTCATCCTCGAGGAAGGCCTGGCGCTGGCCGATCTGGCGCGCATCGTCGAGTCGATGGCGCGTGCCGCGCGCGAGGCCGGCGTGGCCATCGTCACCGGCGACACCAAGGTCGTCGAGCGCGGCAAGGGCGACGGCTGCTTCATCACCACCACCGGCGTGGGCGTCGTGCCCGCGGGCGTGCGCATCGCCGGCGACCGCGCGCGGCCCGGCGACGCGGTCCTGGTCTCCGGCACGCTGGGCGACCACGGCGTGGCCATCATGGCCGAGCGCGAAAGCCTCGGCTTTGCCACCAGCATCGTCTCGGACACCGCGGCGCTGCACGGCCTGGTGGCGGCGATGGTCGCCGCGGTGCCCGACATCCACGTGCTGCGCGACCCCACGCGCGGCGGCGTCGCCACCACGCTCAACGAGATCGCGCGCCAGTCGCGCGTCGGGATGCTGCTGGACGAGACGACCCTGCCGGTGCGCGAGGAAGTCGCCGCGGCCTGCGAATTCCTCGGCCTCGACCCGCTGTACGTCGCCAACGAGGGCAAGCTGGTGTGCATCTGCGCGCCCGAGCACGCCGACGCGCTGCTGGCCGTGATGCGCGCGCACCCGCTGGGCACGCAGGCCGCGCGCATCGGCAGCGTGCACGCCGACGACCACCACTTCGTGCAGATGAGCACCGCCTTCGGCGGCCGCCGCATCGTCGACTGGCTGACCGGCGAGCAGCTGCCGCGCATCTGCTGATCGGACCCGCCGCGATGCGCATCCTCTTCCTCACCCACAGCTACAACAGCCTGGCGCAGCGGCTGCACATCGAGCTGGCCGCGCGCGGCCACGAGGTTTCGATCGAGTTCGACATCAACGACGTCGTGGCCGAGGAGGCGGTGGCGCTGTTCGAGCCGCAGCTCGTCGTCGCGCCGTTCTTGAAGCGCGCGATCCCCGCGTCGATCTGGCAGCGGCTGCCGTGCTTCGTCGTGCATCCGGGCATCGTCGGCGACCGCGGCCCCTCGGCGCTGGACTGGGCGATCCAGGAGCGGCAGACGCAGTGGGGCGTCACGGTGCTGCAGGCCGAAGCGGCGATGGACGCCGGGCCGGTGTGGGCCAGCCGCACCTTCCCGATGCGCGCGGCGCGCAAGAGCAGCCTCTATCGCAACGAGGTCACCGAGGCCGCCGTGGCGGCGGTGCTGGAAGCCGTTGGGCATGCCGAGCGCGGCGGCTTCGTGCCACGGCGCGTCGAACCCGGCCAGTCCGGGGTGCACGGGCGCGAGCGCGCGCTCATGCGCCAGGGCGACCGCGCGATCGACTGGGCGCGCGACGACACCGCCACCGTGCTGGCCAAGCTGCACGCGGCCGACGGCTTTCCCGGTGTCGCGGCCGAGTTCGGCGGCATCGGCTGCTGGCTCTACGACGGCCACGCCGATGCGACGCTGCGCGCGCGGTTCGCCGACGCCATGCCCGGCACGCCGATCGCGCGCCGGCTCGACGCGCTCGCGCTGGCCGCACGCGACGGCGCGGTGTGGATCGGCCACGCCAGGCGCCGCGCCGCCGGCGGCGCCGCACCCACCTTCAAGCTGCCGTTCGCGCAGGCGCTGCCCGAGCTCGCAGCGGGGCTGCCCGAACTGCCGGTGCCGGCGCTGCCGTGGCGCGAGGCCGGCACCTGGCAGGACATCGCCTACGAAGAAGCCGGGCCCGCCGGCGAGGTCGGCGTCCTGCACTTCGACTTCTACAACGGCGCCATGTCCAGCGTCCAATGCCGGCGCCTGCGCGAGGCTTTCCTCGCCGCCGCGGCGCGGCCCACGCGCAGCATCGTGCTGGCCGGCGGCGCGGACTTCTGGAGCAACGGCATCCACCTCAACGCGATCGAGGTCGCCGACAGCCCGGCCGATGCCTCGTGGGACAACATCGTCGCCATGGACGAGCTGTGCCGCGCCATCCTCGAGTGCACCAGCCACCTCACGCTCGCGGCCATGCAGGGCAACGCCGGCGCCGGCGGCGTCTTCCTCGCGCTGGCCGCCGACCGCGTGCTGGCACGCGAAGGCATCGTCCTCAACCCGCACTACAAGGGCATGGGCAACCTGTACGGCAGCGAGTACTGGACCTACCTGCTGCCCGCGCGCGTCGGCGCCGAGGCCGCGCTCGCGATCACGCAGCAGCGCCTGCCCATCGGCGCGGCGCAGGCCGCGGCCGATGGCCTGGTCGATGCCGCGCTGCCGGGCTCGCCCGCGGTCTTTCTCGAAGGCGTGGTCGCCCAGGCCGTCGCGCAGGCGCAGGGTCCGCAGCACGGCGCCGCCCTGGCCGCCAAGCGCGAACGCCGCGCGCGCGACGAGGCCATCAAGCCGCTGGCCGCCTACCGCGACGAAGAGCTCGCCCGCATGCGGCTGAACTTCTACGGCTTCGACCCCAGCTACCACGTCGCGCGCTACCACTTCGTGCACCGCGTGCCGCACGCCTGGACCCCGCTGCACCTGGCCGTGCACCGCCGCACGATGTGGCGGGCGCAGGAGCGGCTGCGGACTCGGGATGCGGCGTGAGGAGGGGGCGGCGGAGCGCGGCGGTCATCGAACGCCGGGGCGGTGGCTTCGACAAAACTTTCGAGGGGCTGCGGTCCCGACGCCTAACGCGGTTCGCGGATCTTGCGCACGTAGGCCGCAACGTCTGTGAGGTCCTCCCGGTCGCGCCAAATGCCGAAGGCCGGGTCGTCGGTCGTGAACTCTTCGGTCGGCGGGGTCAGCGCTTCTTCTTCGATGCGCACAGTCACGAGCGCGCTGCCCGCGTTGGCGAGTCTGGCGCGCCACTGTTCCGGCAATTCGGCCACCGGTACGTGTTCGATCACGATCGCGTTCACTCGGACTCCCACTTTTTCGGTCACGCCGGCGCCGGGCGTGCTGCCGTCGCGCCCATTGTCAGACCTTCGCCATTTCGGCATAACGCCGCAGGCAAGCACTTGCCCTGAGCCGTAGACTCGCGTCTGCCTTCGGTCGATCATGCCCCTACCCCCACACCCACCCACCCACCCTCCTGATCGTCGATGACGAACTGCGCTCGCAAGAGGCGCTGCGCCGCACGCGCGACGAGGCGGGATCCCATAGAGCCAAGATCGACACGTTTTCGGCGCGGGAGGGACGCACATGACGCCAGAAGCCACGGCACGCCAGCCGATTGACCAGGAGTTGGAACAGGCCGGCTGGCTTGTTCAGGACATGCAGCGGCTGAACCTGGCGGCGGGCGCGGGCGTGGCCGTGCGCGAATACCCCACCGACACCGGCCCGGCCGACTAGGTGCTGTTCGTTCACCGCGTGGCCGTCGCCGTCATCGAAGCGAAGAAAGACGAGGCTGGCGAGAGCCTCACCGTCACCGTGATCCAGACCGAGCGCTACGCCACCGCCAACCTCAAGTGGCGCAACGGCAACGCGCCGCTGCGCTTCCTGTTCGAGGCCACCGGCCAGATCATCCGCTTCACCGACAACGCCGACCCCGCGCCCCGCTCGCGCGAGGTGTTCCACTTCTTCAGGCCCGAGACGTTGGCCGACTGGCTGGCGCAGCCCGACAACCTCCGCCGCCGCCTTGCCCAGCGCATGCCGCCGCTGCCCGAACGCAACCTGCGCGGCTGCCAGATCGACGCCGTGACGGGCCTGGAGCGATCGCTCGCCCACAACCGCCCAGCGCGCCTTGGTGCACATGGCCACCGGCGCGGGCAAGACCTTCACAGCCATCACCTCGGTCTACCGGCTCCTGAAGTTCGGCGGCGCCAGGCGAATACTCTTTCTGGTGGACACGCGCAACCTGGGCAAGCAGGCGCATCAGGAGTTCATGGCCTACACGCCGCCCGACGACGGTCGCACCTTCACCGAGCTGTACAACGTGCAGCGCCTGGCCTCGCCCCGCATCGACCCCCATGCGCAGGTGTGCATCAGCACCATCCAGCGCATGTACGCCATCCTGAGCGGCCAGCCGCTGGACGAAGCCGCCGAAGACATCTCGCTCAACGAGCTGCAGCAGGCTGCGGGGCAGGAGAAGCCCGTCCGCTACAACCCGGCCGTGCCGGTGGAGACATTCGACATCATCGTCGTCGACGAGTGCCACCGCAGCATTGACAACCTGTGGAAGCAGGTGCTCGACTACTTCGATGCCTTCCTCGTCGGCCTCACCGCCACGCCCGAGCGGCGCACCTTCGGCTTCTTCAACGAGAACATCGTCGCCGACTACACCTACGAGCAGTCGGTGGCCGACGGCGTGAACGTGGGCTACGACGTCTACGAGATCACCACCGAGATCACGCAGCGCGGCGCCGAGCTGAAGGCCCGCGAGTGGGTGGACCACCGCGAGCGTGCCACCCGCAAGAAGCGCTGGGCCTAGACCGAGGAAGACACCGTCTACACCGGCCGCGAGCTCGAGCGGTCGGTGGTCAACCCGAGCCAGATCCGGCAGGTGATCCGGGCCATGAAGTCGGCGGTAGAACGCCAGATCTTCCCGGCCCGGCGTGAGACGCCCAATGCTCTTGTCTTCGCCCAGCCCTACCAGCGCCGCGAGTTCAGCTTCGAGATGATCGAAGACCTGCACCGGCGCCTGGGCCAGCCGCCACTGAAGCTGGCCACCGAGCGCCTGTGGGGCGCCCACATCCGCGTGCTGACCCGCCAGGCCAAAGGCGTCGACCACCGGTGGCGGATCACCGCGGGCAGCTCGGTCGCGGGCGAGCGGCCCCCGGCCATCATGATCCTGGTGCAACCGGCCAAGTTTGACCCCGCGATCCGTACACCTACCTCAAGGACGTACTGCCGCGGCCGAGATTGACCGCGCAGGAACCGGGAAGCAGTGGCGCTGTCGATGATCGTTGAGGCACGCCTGCAAGCTTGCGGGACCGGTCAGCTGTGACGTTCGGCCTACCATCGGTGGTACTGCACGACACCATCCGCGCTCACCCCCATGCACCACCGCATCCTCCTATCCGTCACCGGCTTGACGCCCCAGGTGGTCACCGAGACGGTCTACGCCCTGCATCGACG
>Ga0268298_10005022_pt1 | contig 12571 bp, 16 predicted proteins | sample WWTPWeurt_MetaG_FD_194462 | JGI IMG/M metagenome (GOLD analysis project Ga0268298, IMG submission 194462) | Activated sludge microbial communities from WWTP in Nijmegen, Gelderland, Netherland - WWTP Weurt | ecosystem: Engineered > WWTP > Aerobic digester > Activated sludge | place...
TGCTGCACGATGGGCGGCCAGATCGCGCCGGCCACGTAGTTGCCGCTGGCGCAGATGGCCACCGCGATGCCGCGCCGGCGCACGAACCACAGCGAGGTGTCGGCCACCAGTGGCGCGAAGGTGGCCGAGCTGCCGAGAAAGCCGAGCAGCACGCCGGAGACGATCGCGAAGCCGAGGATGCTGCCGCTGGCGGCGGCGAGTGCGAAGCCGCTGGCCAGGCCGGCCGCGCCGATCAGCACCGGCAGCATCACCCCGAAGCGGTCGGCGAGGCGGCCCATCAGCACGCCGCCCAGGCCGAAGCCGACCATCAGCAGCGTGTAGGGCAGCGAAGCGTCGGCGCGCGCCACGCCGAACTCGGCCTGCACCGCCGGCAGCACCACCGCGACCACGTACATCGCCGCCGAGCCGATGGTCATCAGCCCGAGGGTGGCGGCCAGGCGCAGCCAGGCGTAGCGTGAATCGGCGCCGTGATCAGACATGCAGCGTGGCGTCGGGCTCGCGCGCAAGCGGCGTCGACGGCAGGTTCTTCGCCAGCCGCTCGACGATCTGCCCGAGGCGGCGGATGGCGGCTTCGGTCTGCGCGGTGAAGGGTTCGCCGTACTGCAGGCGGATGAAGTGGTCGAAGCGGCGCGTGGTGGAGAAGGCCGCGCCCGGCGCGACGCCGATGTGCTCCAGCCGCGCGAGCGCGAACACCTCGCGCGAATCGACGTGCCGCGGCAGCTCGATCCACAGCATCATGCCGCCCTGCGGCAGGCTCATGCGGCAGCCCATCGGGAAGTGGCGCGCCACCGCGTCGACCATCTGGTGCATCTGCGTCTTCAGCGCGGCGCGCAGGCGGCGCAGGTGGTGCTCGTAGCCACCGTCGGCGATGAACTGCGCCAGCACCTCCTGCGTCACCATCGGGCAGGCCACCGAGGTGCGGAACTTGAGCGCCTGCGTCTTGAGGAAGTGCCGCCCCGGCGCCACCCAGCCGATGCGGTAGCCCGGCGCCACCGTCTTGGTGAAGGCCGAACACAGGATCACGTCCGCCTCGGGGTCGAAGCTCTTCAACACCGGCGGGCGCTGCTCGCCGAAGTAGAGCTCGCCGTAGATGTCGCTCTCGATCAGCGTGATGCGCCGCTCGGCCATCAACTGCACCAGCGCGCGCTTGCGCTCCACCGGCATCAGGCTGCCCATGGGGTTGGGGAAGTTGGGCAGCAGCACGCAGGCCTTCACCGCGCCGCTCTCGCGCGTGGCGAGTTCGAGCGCCTCCAGCGAGATGCCGTCGCGCGGATGCGAGGGGATCTCGAGCGCGCGCATGCCCAGGCTCTCGATCACCTGCAGCAGGTGGAAGTAGGTGGGCGACTCCAGCGCGATGGTGTCGCCGGCCGCGGCCACGCTGCGCAGCGCGAGGTACACGGCTTCGAGCCCGCCGTTGGTGACGACGATCTCGTCGGGGCGCAGCGTCACGCCCGAGCCCACCGCGCGGCGCGCGATCTCCTGGCGCAGCGCGGCGCTGCCTTCCATCTGGCAGCGCGAGGCGTATTCGGGGTGGCGCCGGTTGACCGCCGCCATCAGCGCCTGCAGCTTGGCCTCGGGCAGCAGCGAGCGCGCCGGCTGCGCGTGGAAGGAAGGCACCGCGAGCGGATCGTTGACGATCCAGAGGAACTCCTGCAGCACCTGGTCCATGTTGACGAGGGACGGCGCTTCCATGCGCAGGTCGAGCAGGGGTTCGGGCAGCACCGGCGCGCGCGGCGCGACGAAGTAGCCCGACTTCGGCCGCGCCTCGGCCACGCCGCGGTTTTCCAGGCAGCGGTAGACCTGCTGTGCCGTGCTGATGCTCACCGCGTGCTGCTGCGCCAGCTGCCGCACCGAGGGCAGGCGCGCGCCGGCGCGCATGGCGCCGCTGGCGATGGCCGCCTCGATCTGGGCGGCGATGCGCTGGTAGAGCGGAGTCGAGGCATCGACGGCGGCATCCATGCGGGGCATTGTGAACCGCGAAGGCAAAGGCGTACCGGTACAGAGGTGGGCATTGAGCGCCAGTACAGAGGCGCGCGCCGCGCCGCTGTACCGGTGCAATTCGGGCAGCGCTGGGTCTGTTGCCGATGGGCGGGCGCGCCGAGACTGAAGGCCCAGGAACCACCGGAGGCCAGCATGCTCAAGCTCCCATCGCCCCTCGCGCTGCAGCTCGGCGACGGCCAGTTGCTGCGCTGGCAGCAGGCCGTGCCCGTGACGCTGCGCGTGCTGCAAGGGCGCGTCTGGGTGACGCGCCCCGGCGACCCCGACGACCACTTCCTCGACGCCGGCGCCGCGCTGCGCCTCGCGCGCGGCGGCGGCGTGCTGATCGGCGCCGAGGGCGCGGCTCAGATCGCCATCGAGGCCGAGCGGCCGGCCTGGCGGGCCGCCCTGCGGCGCTGGATCACGCCGACACCTCATCACACAGCACCAGCCCCGCCGCCGCGCGCACGATGGCCTCGGGCTGCGGCACGCCGGCCTGCTCCAGCACCCAGGAGGAGGGCGCCGGCGCATCCGGGCCGGTGAGGCGGCGCACGGGTGACTTCAAGGCCTCGAAGGCCTGCTCCGACACCAGCGCGGCGATCTCGGCGCCCACGCCGCAGGGCGCCGCCGCCTCGTGCACCACCACCAGCCGGCCGCTCTTGCGCACCGAGCGCAGGAGGGTTGCTTCGTCGAGCGGCTTGAGCGTGCGCAGATCGATCACCTCCGCATCCACACCGAGTTCGGCCAGTTCCTGCGCGGCCGTGAGGCAATGGCCCACGGTCTTGGAGTAGCTCACCAGCGTCACGTCGCGCCCGCTGCGCAGCACCGCGGCCCGGCCGAGTGGCACCACGTGCTCGCCGGCGGGCACCGCGCCCGGCGTGTGGCCGAGCGTCATGTCCATGAAGAACATCACCGGGTTGTCGTCGTGCAGCGCGCTCTTGAGCAGGCCCTTGAAGTCGGCCGCGTTCGAGGGCATCACCACCTTCAGCCCCGGCGCATGCACGAACATCGCCTCCAGGTTGTGGTTGTGCTGCGCGCCCACGCCCCAGCCGGCGCCGGTGCGGGCCAGCACCACCATCGGGAAGGCGAACTGCCCGCCCGAGAGGTAGCGCAGCTTGCCGGCGCTGTTGATGATCGCGTCCATCGACAGGGTGAGGAAGGGCGCGTACAGCAGGTCGATGACCGGGCGCAGGCCCATCGCGGCGGCGCCCGCGGCGGTGCCGGCGATGACGGCCTCGGCCAGCGGCGTGTTGCGCACGCGCTCGCTGCCGAACTCGGCGACGAGGTCCGGGCGCGTGGTGGCCACGCCTTCGCCGAACATCAGCACGCGTGGATCGCGGCGCATCTCTTCCGCGAGGGCCGACGAGACGGCGTCGTTGACGGTGAGCTCTTGCATGGTGTTTCTCGCTTTCTGCCGGATCAGGCGTAGACGTCGGTGGTGAGCTCGCGCAGCTCGGGCCAGGGCGAGGCGAGCGCGAAGGCGTGCGCCGCGGCGATGGTGTCGGCCACGCGCTGCTCGAGGTGGGCGAGTTCGCCGCGCGCGATCACGCCTTCGGCGAGCAGGCGCTCGCGCAGCATGCGGATCGGGTCGCGCTCCTTCCAGCGCGCCAGTTCGTCGCGGTCGACGTAGGCCTGGTCGTCGGGCTCGTAGTGGCCGCGCTGGCGGTAGGTGACGAGTTCCAGGAAGTAGGGCGTGCCCTGCGTGCGCACGTGCTCGGCGGCGGCCAGCGCGGCGCGGCGCACGGCGTCGACGTCGTTGCCGTCCACCGCGAAGCTAGGCAGGCCGTGGCCTTGCACCCACTCGCGCACCTGCGCGTTGGGCATGGTCTCGTCGCGGCGCACGAAGGCCTGCCACTGGTTGTTCTCGCAGACGTACAGCAGCGGCAGCTTCCAGGTCACGGCCAGATTCACCGACTCGTGCAGGATGCCCTCGCAGGCCGCGCCGTCGCCGAAGAACACCGCGGTGATGCCGCCGGCTTCCGTTCCCGCGCTGCCCATCTTCTGCGCCAGCGCCACGCCCGGCGCCAGCGAGAGCTCGCCGCCGACGATGGTGGAGGTGAGCACCACGCCCAGCTCCTTCGCGCTGACGTGCAGCGAGCCGCTCTTGCCGCGGCAGTAGCCGTCGGCGCGGCCGAGGATCTCGGCCATCAGGCGGCCGGGGTCGGCGCCGCGCGCGAGCAGGTGGCCGGCGCTGCGGTGGTTGGTGAGGATGCGGTCGCGCGGCGACAGCGCGGCCATCACACCCGCGGCGGCGGCTTCCTGGCCGACGGCGGTGCAGGTGCCGGGCGTCTGGCCGGCGTCCTTGGCGAGCCGCTCCTCGTGGGCGCGGATCAGCATCATGGTCTCGAGCAGGGCGAGACGGCTGGGTGAACTCATGGGAACCTCGTGGCGGTGGGTGGCGAACACGGGGTGATTCTGGAAACCGGCGGCCGCGGCCACATCGCCCGATGGAGCCATCCGGCGGGCCATCGCCGCCGGCCCGCGGGCAGGCCCGGCGGCTCAGCGCCTGCACTGGTCGCGCAGCGCGGCAGCGGCGAGGAAGGGCAGGCTCAGCAGGCCCATGCCGCCGCCGAGGTACTCGCCCTTGAGGCAATCGCCCTTGGCGCTGCGCTGCACCTGATCGCCCAGGCGCTCGTCGGGCGTGCGCAAGGCCGGGCCCTGGCGGCCGGCCTGCGCGGCGAGGCCGGGCTCGCGCGCCGCGGCGCGGATGGCGCGGCGCGTGGCCTCGCCATCCATCAGCGAAGGCGGCGGCTCGGCGAGGGCCTGCGAGGCCGGCGCGTCGGCGGGCAGCGGCGCGATGCCGATCGCGGCCGGTGCCTGCGGCTCGGCCAGCAGCGCGGCCGGATCGCGCGGGCGCGCGGCAGCCGGGCGTGGCCGCGCGGTTCGCTCGCGCGTGGTTGCGGCGGGCTCGCTGCGCGGCGCGGGCGGCGCCGCGCTCGGCGGCAGCGGCAGCAAACGCACCGCGATGCGCGCCGCCGCCGCGGGCGCCGCGTCGTCGCCGCGACCGTTCAGCAGCAGCCAGAGGCCCGCCGCATGCAGCAGCACGACCAGCACGAGCACGCGCAGGCGCAGCGCGCGGTGCGGTCTCATGCAGCGGCCGTGAGCCAGGGTTCGGCGGTCTCGAGGAGCGCCAGCGCGACGGCCGCCGCCGGGGCGGCCGAGTTGCTCACCACGGCCACGTGGCAGCGCCGCTCGAGGTCCCACGCCGTCACCGCGTTCAGCCCTGCCGCGCCGCCGTAGTGCGCCAGCCAGCGCTGCAGGCGCCCGCGCGTGTCGCTGAACTCGGCAAGCATCAGCCCCTGCCCGTACCACATGCCGGCCTCGCCGAACATCGTGTAGAGCCGTTCGGCGCGCCCGCGCGTGGCCGCCGCATCGAGCAGCGTGCCGTCGAGCAGCGCCTGCCAGCAGCGCAGCATCGTGCCCGCGCTGGCGGCCACGCCGCCCGCGCCCTGCACGCCGCCCCAGCCGGCGGGATCCTGCGCCACGCCGTCGACATGCGCGCGCGCCAGATCGGCGGGCAGATTGGCGGGCGTCAGCAGCGTTGCCGCGGGCGCGCCCGCCGGCTCGAACAGGCCCTCGCGCAGCACGTCGCCGAGGGCGCGGCCGCTGCTTCGCTCGACGATGCGGCCCAGCATCATGTAACCGACGTTGCTGTAGCTCCAGGCGCTGCCCGGGCAGGCCGCCGGTGCCAGGCGCGCCGCGGCGGCGATCTGCTCCTCCGGCCCGAAGCCGGCCGGTGCGGCCGGCACGCCGTGCACCGGCAGTCCGCCGGTGTGCGTCAGCAGCTGGCGCAAGGAGATCGACGCGGCCAGCGGGTAGGCCGGCCACCAGCGTTCGATGCGGTCGTCGAGGCGCAGCGTGCCGGCCTGCACGGCCTGCAGTATCGCGGTGGCCGTGAAGGCCTTGCCGGCGCTGGCCCACCAGAACGGCGTGTCGGCGCTCACCGGCCGCGCCGAACTGCGGTCGGCCAGCCCGGCGCCGGCGCACCATGCGCCCAGGCCGGGCCGCCCGAGCGCGGCAGTCAGGCCGACGACGCCGTCCAGCGCCGCCAGCGCGGCGAGGCGGGCATCGAGCGCGCTGCCCAGCGCGGCGGGCAGCGCGCCGTCGGCCCAGCCGACGGCCGCATGCGCGGGCCAGCGGCTGGCCTCCGGGGCGGCGTGGCCGGTGGGCGGCCCGTCCGGCGCCGCAGCGCGGCAGGGCAGTGCGCCGCCGGACGGGCCGCCTCCGCAGCCGGGCAGGCCCGCCGCCAGCAGGCCCAGGCCGCCGAGGCCGATCAGCAGGTGGCGGCGCGATGGCCGCGGCGATTCATTCCGAGTCATCTTCGGCTCCGGCGCGGTATTCGAGCAGGTCGCCCGGCTGGCAATCGAGCGCGGCGCAGATGCGCGCCAGCGTGTCGAAGCGGACGCCGCGCACCTTGCCCGACTTCAGCAGCGAGATGTTCTGCTCGGTGATGCCGACGCGCTCGGCCAGCTCGCGCGAGCGCATCTTGCGCCGGGCCAGCATCACGTCGAGGTTGACGAGGATGGGCATGTCGTCCCCGCGCTCAGACGAAGCCCTCGTTCTCTTCCGCGACGCGCACCGCCTCGGCCATCACCGTGGCGATGGCGATCAGCACCACGGCGAGCAGCACGGCGAGGTAGTCGCTCCACGAGAGGCTGAGGGCGAGCATGCGCTGGCCCGGCGGATTGGAGAGCGTGAAGACGACGGACATCACCGAGCGCATGACGGGCGCGAGCAGCGCGGCGGCGAGCAGAGTCCAGGCGAAGCGGCGCAAGTGTCCCAGCGCCGCGCGACTGAACACACGACCGACGCTGTATTCGGCGAACAGGCGCCACAGCTGCCACAGCGCGAACAGGCCGACCGACACCGGCAAGACGGTGGCGAGGGCGCCGAGTCGCATCGCGCGTTCGTCGATGAGCACCTGGCCGATGGCCGCCAGCTGCGGGCCGAAACCGCGCACGTTGTCCGCGGACGACCAGAACCACAGCGGCACGCCGATCAGCGTGACCACGCCCAGCAGGCACAGCACGCGCACGACGAGCACCAGGCGGCCGAGTGAACCGGGCAGGAGGCGAGGGGAGGCGGACGGGGGCATGGGTGACTCCTGGCTTACTGTGAAGCCAGAAAAGTTTACTGTAAAACAGTAAAGTTCGGTCAACCCATGCGCGACTCAGACGCGCAGCAAGCCGCGGAAGCCCCGCGCCGCGTAGTAGGACTGCGCCCCGTTGTGATAGACGAAGACGCGGTCGTAGCGCCGGTCGCAGAAGAGCGCGCCGCCGAGCGCGCGCAACGCGTCGGGCGTGGCGATCCAGCTCGAGGTCTTGAGGTCGAACTCGCCGAGTTCCTGCAGCGCGCGGTACTGCGCCTCCGACAGCAGCTCGACGCCCATCGCCCGCGCCATGCCGGCGGCGCTGCCCTGGGGCTTGTTCTCCTTGCGCGCGTTCAGCGCCTCGTCGTCGAAGCACAGGCTGCGCCGCCCGGCCGGGCTTTCGGCGGCGCAATCGCAGAAGAGGATCCGGCCGCTGGCGCCATCCACGCCGATCACGTCCGGCTCGCCGCCCGAGGCTTGCATCGCGGCGAGCGTCTTCAGCGCGGCGGGTGCGGCTTCGAGGCGCGACAGCACCTCGCTCCAGGCCACGCCGGCGTGGCGATGCGGGTGCTTCTCGAAGCGGGCTTCGAGGGCGCGCAGCAGTTGGTCGCGTTCGGACTTGGTCATGGACTTCATGGCGATGGCGTCGCCCTTGTGCACTAAGCAGCCTGCAGCAGGAACTCGACCTTGACGGCCTCGTACGGGAAGACGATCCCGCCCCCTTCGGCCCGGTCGAGCACGCCGGCACTGAGCAGTGCCGTCACGTCGCCGTGGACCGCCTTGACGTCCCGATCCACGCGCCGCGCCGCTTCGCGGATGGACACCGGGCCCGCGCCGCAAAGGGCCTTCAACAGCTCCCAGCGCTTGGCGGTGAGAACCTTCCACAGCAGTTCAGGGGTCGCGAAGCTGATGCGGGCCGACCTTTCCGTCTTGCCGGTGCGCCAGGCGCCGGCGAAGTCGGCCATGGAGGCCTTCGGATCGCGTACATCAAGAGTGACTGTCTTCACGGTTCCACCTCCTTATGTCTCGCTCGAAGGCGGCCAGAAGCGCCTCCGGCGTGGTGAAGGAGTATCCGGACTCCTTCCCACCATAGTGACGATGATCCCCTTTGCCGACCTCGTTGTCGTAGCGAATCACGCAGACGCCGTCGACCACGTAGGCGAGGCGGTACTTGAACCCGTGCGACGAGCCCGCCAAGGGGGTTGGCACCTTCCACAGCACCAACTCGGCGAAGGCGTTCTCGGCGTAAACGATGCGAGTTCGCGCGACGAGAATCGCTTTCATGTTGGTGATGATGCCAACACCCTCGAATGTTGTCAATTACACCAACAGGGCGCCTCGGCACATTCGAGGCGAAGTCCGTAGACTTCCTTCATGAACGCTTCACTTCCCCTCCGCCCGCTCCCGCGCGCCGACCTCACCGTCACCCCCATCTGCCTCGGCACCATGACCTTCGGCGAGCAGGTCGGCGAGGCCGAGGCGCATGCCATCCTCGACCACGCGCTCGAGCGTGGCGTCAACTTCATCGACACCGCCGAGATGTACTCGGTGCCCGCCAGGCGCGAGACCTTCGGCGCCACCGAATCCATCATCGGCAGCTGGTTCGCGGCGCGCCCCGGCGCGCGCGGCAAGGTGGTGCTGGCCACCAAGGTGGCCGGGCCCGCGCGCGGCATGGACTGGATCCGCAAGGGCAGCGCCAACCTCAGCGCGGCCGACATCGTCGGCGCCTGCGACGACAGCCTCAAGCGCCTGCGCACCGAGGTCATCGACCTCTACCAGATCCACTGGCCGGCACGCAACGTGGCGAACCTCGGCGCGATCTACTTCGATCCGTCCAGAGACCGCGAGGTCAGCAGCATCCGCACCCAGCTCGAGGCGCTGGCCACGCTGGTGAAGGCGGGCAAGGTGCGCTACGTGGGCCTGTCCAACGAATCGCCCTACGGCGTGGCCGAGTTCGTGGCGCAGGCCGAGGCGCACGGCCTGCCGCGCGTGGCCACGGTGCAGAACCCCTACGCACTCACCAGCCGCGCGCTCGACAACGGGCTCGACGAGGTGATGCACCGGCTCCAGGTGTCGCTGCTCGCCTACTCGCCGCTGGCCTTCGGCGCGCTCACAGGCAAGTACGACGAGGTGGGCCTGCATGGCAGCGCGCGGCCCGGGCGCCTGGCGATGTTCGAGACGATGAAGAGGCAGCGCTGGGGGCGGCCCGAGGCGCTCGAAGCGGCGAAGCTCTACAACGCGCTGGCGCGCAAGCACGGCCTCACGCCGACGCAGCTGGCGCTGGCCTTCTGCTACACGAACTGGCGCGTGGCGAGCACCATCATCGGCGTCACCTCCACGGCGCAGCTCGACGAGAACCTCGCTGCCTGGGGCACCACGCTCTCGCCCGAGTTGCTGGCCGAGATCGACGCGATCCGCTGGAAGCACCGCGACCCGGCTCAATAGAGGCGGAGCTCAGAGCCACTCCACCCACTCGCCATGCGGGTGGCTGCGCGCGAGGGTGCGTTCGCGGCCTTCGGGCCAGAGCGTGAGGCGCAGCTCGGCGGGCGCGTCCTTGGCGAAGAACTCCATGCGCAGCCAGGCGAGCGGGGCGGCCTGCGTGGCGCGCTGCGCGGCGGCGGCCACGGCCGCTTCGATGCGCTCGCGCGTCGCGCCCGGCAGGTATTGCCAGACGACGGAGTGCAGCAGCACCGTGGCCGCGCCGGCGCGCGGCGTGGCGAGTTCGCGCTCGACCCACGCCGCGGCATCGCCGCCGTCGACGCAGGGCAGATCACGCTGCGCCAGCGCGATCGCGCCCTGCAGCCGCGCGGCGCGCGCCGCCTGGTCGGGCCAGACGTAGCTGCGCAGGCGCAGCACCGCGGCCGGGTCGCTCAGAGCGATGGGCCGCAGGTCGTTGCCGCGCCGCTCGGCCACGGCGATGCGTGCGGGCAGGGTTGGTGGCTGGCCGCGCCAGTCGGAGGCGATGCGCACCGGGCTGGCCGCATCGCCCCAGGTCTGCGCGCCCAGCGCGTAGTGGAAGCGATCCCACAGCAGGTTGAGCCCGGCGCTGGCGCCGATCTCGCGCAGGGCCAGCGGCAGGCGCGTGGCTTCGGCGATCGCCGCATAGCCGCCGATCAGCACGGCGCTGCGCATCACCTCGTTGGTCTGCGGCGCGCTGGCGAGGGTGGCGCGCAGCTGTCCGGCTTCGTCGACGAGCAGTTGGCGCAGGCGCGGCGCCAGCAGTTGCGCATCGAAGGCCGCGGCCGCCGGCGGGTAGGCGGCGGCGAGTTCCGGATGCCGGCCCGAGAGCGCCAGCGCATGCAGCGCGCCGGCCAGGCGCAGCGGCACCAGATCCTGCCCCGGCGGGCCGGCACTCCACGTGGGCAGCAGCGTGCGCAGCGGGCCGCCGGCCAGCCAGTCGTCCGCCAGCCACTCGAGCAGCCGCGCGGTGAAGGGCGAGCCGAGCTTGTCGCACCAGCGCACCTGCTCGCGGAAGGCCTCGATCAACGCGTCACCGCCGCCGTCGTCCATGGGCGCTCACGACTGTGGTTAGAGTGCGGGCCATCATGCATGAAACCCTCGAACCTTTTTCGGGCGCGCCGGCGGCGACGCTGATCCTCGCGGTCATCGCCATCGTCGGCCTGCTGTCGCTCAACGGCATGCCGCAGCTCATCGAGCGCCACCTGCTGCGGCCTTACGACCTGGTGCCGCGGCGCCAGTGGCACACGCTGGTCACCAGCGGCTTCATCCATGCCGACCTGGCGCACCTGCTCTTCAACGCCTTCAGCTTCTGGGCCTTCGGCTTCGATCTGGAACGCGCGCTGGGCACGCCGGCCTTCGTGCTGCTCTATGCCTTCGGCCTGCTCGCCAGCAGCCTGGCCACCTGGGCGATCCACCGCGCTCAGCCGGGCTACTCCAGCCTCGGTGCTTCGGGGGCGATCCTCGCGGTGGTGTCCGCGGCGATCGTGGTGAACCCGGGCTCCTCGCTGCTCATCCTGCCGATTCCGTTCCCGATTCCGGCACCGCTGTTCGCCGTCGGCTATCTCGCCTACAGCGTGCTGGCCGGGCGCAGCGGCATCGGGCGCATCAACCACGACGCGCATGCGGCGGGCGCGGTGGCCGGGCTGGTGTTCATGGCGCTGGCCGTGCCGGGCTCGCTGGGCCGCGCGGTCGCCACTTGGCTCAGTTGAGCGCGATGCTGCTGCCGCTACCGGATCGTTTCGAGGCGCCGCGCCTGCTCGTGCGGCCGGTGGAGGAGCGCGACCTGCCGGCGCTGCTGGCGGTCAACGGCGATGCGCAGACGGTGAGCTTCCTGCCCTATCCGCAGTGGGGCTCGCTCGCCGACGGCCAGGCCTGGCTGCAGCGCATGCGCACGCTCGAGGCCGGCGGCACGGCGCGCCAGTATGTGGCGGCGCTGCGCGCGAGCGACGAGGCGGTGGGCAGCGTGCTGATCTTCCGCATGGAAGCCGCCAGTGCGCGCGCCGAAATCGGCTACGTGCTGGGCCGCGCGCACTGGGGCCGGGGGCTGATGCGCGAGGCGCTGCAGGCCGTGTGCGCGGCGCTGTTCGATGCCGGCATCGTGCGCCGCTTCGAGGCCGAGGTCGACCCGGCCAACGCGGCTTCGGGCGCGCTGCTCGGTTCGCTGGGTTTCATCCGCGAGGGCCGCTTGCGCCAGCGCTGGGCGGCCAAGGGGCGCGTCTACGACGTCGATGCCTGGGGGCTGCTGGCCGGCGAACTGATCCGGCGCTGAGGGGGCGGGAGGCACAATCCGCCGCCATGGCGAAGAAGGACAAGCACGTCAGCGAGACCCCCGCGACCGCATGGCTGCGCGAGCGCGGCATCACGTTCAGCGAACACGTCTACGAGTACGTGGAGCACGGCGGCACGGCCGAATCGGCGAAGCAGCTCGGCGTCGACGAGCACGCGGTGGTGAAGACGCTGGTGATGCAGGACGAGAAGCGCGAGCCGCTGATCGTGCTGATGCATGGCGACAGGCAGGTGAGCACCAAGAACCTGGCGCGTGCGATCGGCGCGAAATCGGTCGAACCCTGCACGCCCGAGGTGGCGCAGCGCCACAGCGGCTACCAGGTCGGCGGCACCTCGCCCTTCGGCACGCGCAAGGCCATGCCGGTGTTCGTGGAGGAGACGGTGCTCGCGCTGCCGCGCATCTGCATCAACGGCGGGCGGCGCGGCTATCTCGTCGGCATAGCGCCGGTGGTGCTCACGCAGGCGCTGGGCGCTAAGCCTGTGCTCTGCGCGATCTGATCATCCAGGCCAGGAACGTACACATCCCCGTGCCCGCGACGACCAGCCCCGCCGTCGCCGCCGACCACATGCCCACCGCGCCCTTCAGCGCTGCAGGCGTGAGCCCGGTGAGGTCGAAGGCCACCGTATAGCCGCCGGCCAGGCCCACGCCCCAGATGGCCAGCGCGTAGATCACCAGCGGCACCACCGCGATGCGGTAGGCGCGCAGCACGAAGCCGGCGATGGCCTGCGCGGCGTCGGCGACGTGGAACACCGCCACCC
>Ga0268298_10005023_pt1 | contig 12568 bp, 10 predicted proteins | sample WWTPWeurt_MetaG_FD_194462 | JGI IMG/M metagenome (GOLD analysis project Ga0268298, IMG submission 194462) | Activated sludge microbial communities from WWTP in Nijmegen, Gelderland, Netherland - WWTP Weurt | ecosystem: Engineered > WWTP > Aerobic digester > Activated sludge | place...
TTGGTCCGGGCGTATTTCGGGCCGGTCTACAAGCACCTACGCCTGAAGTGGAAACAAGACCCCGAGACGGCACGCGACAGCGCGCAAGGATTCTTCTCGCGCGCTTTCGAAAAGCGCTACTTCGCCGACTACGACGCCGGCCGAGCTCGCTTTCGAACCTACCTCCGGACCTGTCTCGACCGCTACGTGATGGAGACCCGACGCGCCGACCGGCGCGAGAAGCGTGGTGGTCACGCGCTGCACCTGAGCCTCGACTTCGAACCTGCCGAGGCCGAGCTTCGCCAGATCGAGGACGAGAACGAACTCGACGCCGAAGCTCGCTTCGACCTCGAATGGACGCGGAGCCTGCTCGCAGCCGCGCTCCAGGAACTGGCTGAGCGTTGCGCTGCATCCGGCAAACAAACCCAACTGCGAGTCTTCGAACGCTACGTGCTCGAAGACGAGTTGGGGCGAGCGGGGGCGAAGGACGAGGAACGCCGGCGTGACGTCTCGTACGCCGCCATCGCCCAGGAACTCGAGCTTCGCGTGTCGGACGTCACCAACTACCTTGCCTGGGCCCGGCGTGAGCTCCGGCGCATTCTGCTCGACAGACTGAGCGAGCTCTGCGCGACCCAGGAGGAGTTCGAGGATGAAGCGCGAGCACTGCTCGGGGTCGCGCCGTGACCGTGCTCGACGATCGCGCCTTGCGTCGACTGCGGACCCTGGTCGCGGAGCCCGGTCCCCACGACGGCGTACCTGCGGTCGGCACGGTATTGGACCAGAAGTACGAAGTCGAGGCGGTGATCGGCGCAGGCGGCATGGGCGTGGTGCTCGCCGCCCGACACCTCGAGCTGAAGAAGACCGTCGCGCTGAAGCTCCTCAGAGGGCCGATCGGGAGCGATGCCGAGGCACGCTTCCTGCGCGAAGCACGAACCGCGTCCCGGATCGACGACGATCACGTCGCGCGCGTGCTCGACGTGGGTCGCCTCGGCGACGGCACGCCATTCCTCGTCATGGAGCACCTCGCGGGCTGCGATCTCGCGCGCTACCTCCGCGAGCACGGCCGGGTCGCGGTCGACGAAGCCGTCCGCTTCGTGCGCGAGGCGAGCCTGGGGATTGCCGAAGCCCACGCGCTCGGGATCGTGCACCGCGATCTCAAGCCGGCAAATCTCTTCCTCACCGAACGACGCGACGGCTCGCCGCTGATCAAAGTGCTCGATTTCGGCATTTCCAAGCGGCTAGCGCCACCCCCCGACGCGACTGACGGCGAGACCGACCTCACGGGGGCCCACGCCGCGCTCGGTTCGGTGCACTACATGTCCCCCGAACAGCTCTCGAGACCCGGAGACGTCGACGCTCGCACCGACGTCTGGGCACTCGGTGTCGTGCTCTACGAGCTCGTCAGCGGGTCGCCGCCGTTCACCGGCGAAAGTGCAGCTGCGGTCGGCGCCCGAATCGCGAGCGACGAGCCGATGCCCCTGTCGGAGGCAGCACCGAACTGCCCGCCTTGGCTGCAAGCCATCGTCGTCCGCTGTCTGCGCAAGGACCCGAGAGAACGCTTCGCTGACGTGTTGCAGCTCGTGCGAGCGCTCGAGCGGCGAACTCTGCCGAAACGACGGCCGGGGGTCATCGGCCTGGCGACCATCGCGACCGGCAGCGTCGTGCTGCTCGCACTCCTGGTCCGCGCGCGTGGGGCGGCCACTGACGAACCCGCACCTCGGAGTGCTGAGCCCGCGCCCGCGCTCTCGCCCGCGCCGATGGCTCAGCTCCCGTCTGGGGCCGAGACCAGTGGCAGGGCGCTAGCGAGCGTCCAGCCCAAGCCGGCGGCCGAGCCCCCAAGACGGCCGGCTGGCGTGCCCCGGAGACCGCCGCCCGCCGTGACGGCGTCCACCAGGAGCGGCGTGGATCTGAAAGACCCAGCGCTGCTCGGCAGGTAGTCCCGGCGCAGCGAAGCGCCTCTGACTTCAGAGTGCCCGAGCGACCTCGAGCAGCACTTCCCTGGCGCGCTCGCGCACGATGGCTCCGTGCCCGGGGATCAAGCGCACCACGCGCTCGGTCGCGAGTCGCTCGAAGTGGGCACGGAGCAGACGCTTGTCCTTCACGACGAACCAGCGCCCGACCCGCGTCACCTTCGGGCCTCCGGTGGAGCCCATGAGCGTCATGACGAAACCCGAGAATCCCGAAAGCCTCGCCACGTTGAACAAGAGATCGTTGAACACGAGCGTGTCTCCGTCGTCGGAGCGGACGCGCATCACGCCTTCCCGCTCGGCGACCCCTTCGAGGTGCTCGAAGCTGACCACCGAATCGCCGGGGGCATCACCGTAGGTGTAGTCCACGGGCACGACCTCCGCGACCTTCTGGCGCGAACCCGCCGGACACACGACCTTGAGCTCGGGATAGCGACGCTTGAAATTCGGCGCGTCGAGACGGTGCCACCCGCTCGGGACCACCAAGAGCTCCGGCTTCCCGAAGCGCTCGAGCTGCTGCATTTCCGCATCTTCGAGACCCACGGCGTTGTGAATCACGAGGCCGCCGGAGGCGAGCTTCGCCACGGTCATGCGCCGCTCGAGCGGCATCCGCGGAATGGAACCCTGGACGGCTCTCAAGTTGGCGGCGAGCTCTTCCACCGGATGGTGGGGCAGCACGTTCCACGCTTCGAAGGTCTTGGCCATGCGTCGGACTCTACAGGCGATCGAGCACCGGCGAGAGGGCCTCGCGCAGCGTGGGTGAGCCGCGGTCGGCATAGGCATACGTGACGCGCACCATGCGTTGCTTCACGCGGAGCAGGCGTCCGAGGTCGACGGGCGTGGCGCTGATGACCACGTCGACGTCGGCGCGGGCAATGGTCGCCTCGAGCTCCGAGACCTGGCGCTCACCGTAGCCCATGGCCGGCAGCACTTCCGAGAGGTGCGTGTATTTCGCGAAGGTCTCCGCCAGCGAGCCGACCGCGAAGGGCCGCGGGTCGACCGGCGTGGCCCCGACTTGGCGCGCGAACACCCAGCCTGCGCCGTAGCGCATGCCTCCGTGCGTGGTCGTCGGACCGTCCTCGATGACCAGCGCCCGCGCTCCCTCGAGTCCCCTCGGGTCGTCGGCCGTGAGCACCAAGTCACCCTCCACGCAGCGAGCCGGCGGGTTCTCGCGAGCAACGGATCTGCGAACCGCGTCCACGTCGGCGGCGCCGGCCGTACCCACTTTGCTGAGCACGACGATGTCGGCGCGACGCAGGTTGGTCTCACCGGGGTAGTAGCCCACCTCGTCGCCCGGCCGGTGAGGATCCACCAGCACGATTTCAGCGTCCGCCCGGAAGAAGGGGAAGTCGTTGTTGCCGCCGTCCCAAATCACGAGATCGGCTTCTGCCTCGGCAGCTCGCAGGATCCGTTCGTAGTCCACGCCCGCGAACACCACGTGCCCCTCGCGAATGTGCGGCTCGTACTCCTCCATCTCTTCGATGGTGCAGTCCGCCGCGGCGAGATCCTCGATGCGGGCGAAGCGCTGCACGGCCTGCGCCGCCAAATCCCCGTAGGGCATGGGGTGGCGCACGATGGCCACCCTGAGGCCCGCGTCCCGAACCAAACGCGCCACGTGACGCGTCGTCGGGCTCTTGCCCACTCCGGTGCGCACGGCGCACACACTGAGCACCGGCTTGGTGGAGCGCAACATGGTGGCGCTGGGTCCGAGCAGTCGAAACCCGGCGCCGGCGGACTGCGCTCGACAAGCGTGGTGCATCACCCCCGCGTGGGAGACATCGCTGTACGAGAAGACCACGTCGTCGATGGCGCGCGCGCGGACGAGCTCTTCGAGCTCCTCTTCCGGATGAATGGGAATGCCGTTCGGGTAGAGCGGGCCAGCGAGGCTCGCGGGATACACCCTACCTTCGATATTGGGGATCTGCGTGGCGGTGAAGGCCACCACCTCCACGCTGGGGTCGTTGCGAAACGCCACGTTGAAGTCGTGGAAGTCACGACCCGCGGCACCGAGGATCAAGAGCTTTCTCCGCGCGGACATGTTCGCTCGAGGCTAGCGGAAGAGCCGCCCCGTTCGCGAGGCACCCGCCGCCCCGGACCTCCGCAAAGGTCGCGCGAAGTCGCCCGAGAGCGCCACGCCGGCCGCGATCACCGACGCGGCGAGCCCAGTCCGGAGCGTCGGCGTCTGTCCCAGCCACGTCCAGGCCGCCAGGGTGGCTACCACGGGCTGGGCGTAGACGTAGACCGCAACCACGCTGCTCTCGACCCGCCGGAGCGCGTAGGCGTTCAGAAGGTAGGTCGCGAGCGTCGCGCCGAAGAGGATGAAGACCAGCGACAGCTGCACGCTCCGCGGCAGCTGGAGCCAATCCACACGCACAGCCGCGCGAAGCGTGATGGGAGCCGCCTCGATTGCCCCGAACAGGAACACCCACGCCATGCTGCGCAGCGATCCGAGCCGCGCGACCACGGGCCGTGCCAAGACGATGTAGAGCGAGTAAGCGCTCACGTTGGTCAGCAACATCAGGTTGCCCACAGTGGCGCGATCTCCTAGGTCGAACCGCTCGACGCGGAGCAGGAGGGCCGCACCCGCGAAAGCCAGCACCACGCCGAACAGCCGGGACGCAGCCGGTCGCTCGATCCCTCCGACGACGGTGATGAGGAGGGTGAGCGGCGGCATGAGCAGAATCGAGAGCGAGGCGTTGATCGGGCCTGCCCGCGAGAGCCCCTCGGCGAAGAGCAGCTGGTTGATGCTGATGCCGAGCGCGCCGAGCAGTGCGAGGCGAACCAGATCGGAGCGCGCCGGCGCCGACTGCCACGGAAGGCCTGCGAAAAGTGCCAGCAGCGGTGCGCCGAGCATCAAGCGAAACCCAATCAGCGCGGGCGGGCTCATGTGAGCGAGCACGGCGCTGCCAGCCACTGGCCACACGCCGAAGAGCACCTGGACGAGCAGGAGGGCTGCGTGAACTCGGAACAGGCCGCGAGCCTATCCAGGTTTGGATGCGCCGGAAACCTCGGGGCGTCGCCGCGAGGGTTCGGAGAGGCGTCGCGTCAGCCTCGAGCGGCTTCCGGTCGGCCGTGGACGGGCGCCGAAGGTCGGTCGTGTTGCCGCAGGAAGAGCTCGAGCACGGCGGGTGCCGGCTGCTTCACGCTGACGAACGAGAGGTGCCAGTGCCACTCCGGACCCGCGCGCCGGCAGTCCGTGAGAACTGCGTCGACATCGAGCCAGTGCGAGCTGTCGAGGTGACACTGCAGGCGAACGAACGTGCCCGCGCTGAGCGCCGTGGGCGCCATGAGATTTGCGCTGTCGGTGCTGAGCTCGTGGGTACGGCACGCCACCCGGTCATTACCGACGAACGCCGTGGCATCCACGGCGAGCAGAACGTGGGGTTTCGAGCCGGACATCGAACCCATGCGTAAGCACTACGCTACCGAGGTTCATCCGTAGGCGTCGCGACACGCGAACTTTGCAGGACGCTCAGGCTTCGAGCGAGGCCTTCAGCGAGCCGTTTTCGATGGCTTCGCGCGTGAGGTCTTCGCCACCGATGAGTGTGCCGCGAACGAACACCTGCGGGAACGTCGGCCAGCCGCTCCAGAGCTTGATGGCCAGGCGTTTCTTCCACTGCGACAGGTAGCTCCCGTACTCGAGGTAGCGGTATTCGACTCCGGCACGGTCGAGGTCGCGTCGCACGTTTCGCACGTGGGGGTTTTGCGCCATGCCGACCACGACGACCTTCGATTCGTTCAGCGCGCTCTCCACTTCGGCCACCACGTCGGGGTGGAAGGCCGAGAGCTTCTTCAGGGCGGGGGCCGCGATGGCGGACTGGGAAAGGACTTTGCGGTTCGTCGCGTCGCTCATGCGGCCCCTTCATGGGTCCGCCCGCGGCCGCTGTCAAATGGAGGTCGGGTCGAGCTTGTCGGGATCGACGCCGAGCTCGCGGATGGCACGAGCCACCTCTCCAGCGCTCAGCTTGCCTTCGAGGCGGAGCGCGTCGAGGGCGGCGACAGCGATGTTCTCCGCGTCCACCTCGAAGTGCCGGCGCAGCGACTCCCGAGTGTCGCTCATGCCGAAACCGTCGGTGCCGAGGGTCACGTAGCGGCCCGGGACCCAGCGCGCGATCAAGTCCGGCACCGACTTCACCGAGTCGCTCGCGGCGATGAACGGACCGCGAGCTCCGCCGAGCGCCCGTTCGAGGTAGGGCTCTGGCGCGGGAGCGTCCGGATGCAGCCGCGCGCGGCGCTCCGCCGCGAGGGCGTCACGCCGGAGCTCCACGTAGCTCGTCACGCTCCAGATGTCGGAGCTCACGCCGTAGCGCTCGAGGATCTCCCGCGCCCGCAGCACTTCTCGCAAGATGGAACCCGAGCCGAACAGTTGGACGTGCTTGTCGCGCGGCGAGCTCGTCTCGGCGACGCGATGAATGCCCCGCAAGATACCTTCCTTCGAGTCCGCTGGCATGGGCGGCATCGCGTAGTTCTCGTTTTGGAGCGTGACGTAGTAGAAGACGTTCTCTTCGTTGCCGATCATGCGCGAGAGGCCCGCCTCGATGATCACCGCGAGCTCGTAGGCGTAGGCGACCTCGTAGCAGACACAACACGGGATGGTGCTCATCAGAAGGTGAGTGTGACCGTCCTGGTGCTGGAGGCCCTCCCCGTTCAGCGTGGTGCGCCCAGCGGTGGCGCCCAAGATGAAGCCGCGCGCCATGCTGTCGCCCGCCGCCCAGAACAGGTCGCCCGTGCGCTGGAAGCCGAACATCGAGTAGAAGATGTAGAACGGGATCATCGGCTGGCCGAACGTGGAGTAGCTCGTGCCCGCCGCGATGAAGCTCGCGCTGCTGCCGGCCTCGGTGATGCCTTCTTCGAGCACCTGCCCGTCTTTGCTCTCGCGGTAGTAGAGCAGCTTGCCCTTGTCGACGGGCTCGTAGAGCTGGCCCAACGACGAGTAGATGCCTACCTGGCTGAAGAGCGCGTCCATGCCGAAAGTGCGCGCCTCGTCCGGAACGATGGGCACGACGCGCCGACCGAGGCGCTTGTCGCGGAGCAGCTTCGAGAGCATGCGCGCGAAGGCCATGGTGGTGCTCGCCTCTCCTTCCCCGGTGCCCTGCTTGAACTCGTCGAAGAGCTCGGCGTCGGGCAGCTCCACCTTCACCTGGGCGTGGCCGCGGCGCTTGGGGATCGAGCCCCCGAGGGCGCGCCGGCGCTCGAGCAAGTACTCGACCTCCGGACTCGACATGCCCGGGTGGTAGAAGGGCGCCTCCTCGAGCTTCGAATCCGGCACCGGCAGGTGGAGGACGTCGCGGAACGCGCGGATCTCGTCCTTCTCGAGCTTCTTCTTCTGGTGGGTGACGTTCGAGCCTTCGAAGCTCTCGCCGAGCGTCCAGCCTTTCACCGTGTGGGCGAGGATGACCGTGGGGCGGCCGCGGTTCTCCACCGCCCGGCGGTAGGCTGCGTAGAGCTTGCGGTAGCTGTGACCCCCGCGGCGGAGCTTCTCGATGTCGGCGTCGCTCAGGTGCCCTACCATCTCGAGCAGCCGAGGATCGGTGCCGAAGAAGTCGCGACGCGTGTAGTCTCCGCTCGCCGTCGTGTACTTTTGCCACTGGCCGTCCACGACTTCGTTCATGCGACGCCGCAGAACGCCCTCTTGGTCGCGTTGCAGTAGCTCGTCCCACTCCGGGCCCCAGATCACCTTGATCACGTGCCAGCCGGCGCCGCGGAACACGGCCTCGAGCTCCTGGATGATCTTGCCGTTGCCGCGCACCGGGCCGTCGAGGCGCTGCAGGTTGCAGTTCACGACGAACACCAGGTTGTCCAAGCCTTCTCGCGCCGCGATGCTGAGGCTGCCGAGTGCCTCGGGCTCGTCGGTCTCGCCGTCGCCGAGAAACGCCCAGATGCGGGACTTGGCCGTCTCGGCGATACCGCGACCGGAAAGGTACCGGGCGAAGCGCGCCTGATAGATGGCCTGGAGCGGGCCGAGCCCCATGCTCACGGTGGGGAATTCCCAGAACCCCGGCATGAGCCGCGGGTGCGGATAGCTCGAGAGACCCGCGCCGCGCTCCACCTCGCGGCGAAAGCGCTCCATGGTGTCGATGGAGATGCGACCTTCCAAGAACGCGCGCGCGTAGATGCCGGGCGCCGCGTGGCCCTGGTAGTAGACGAGATCGCCAGCAGAGCCCTCTTCGTCTTTGCCTCGGAAGAAGTGGTTGAAGCCGATCTCGTACAGGCTGGCGCTCGAAGCGTAGGTCGACAGGTGGCCGCCGATGCCCGGAAACTTCACGTTCGCGCGGTGCACCATGGCGACGGCGTTCCAGCGCACGATGCGCCGGATGCGCTTCTCCATCATCTCGTCACCAGGGAACGCCGGCTCTTCGTCGGCGCCGATGGTGTTGACGTAGTCGGTGGTCAGCGGCCCCGGCGGCAGGATGCGGAACCGGCGTGCGTTTTCCAGCACGCGGCGCAAGAGGTATTGAGCCCGTTCGCGACCGCTCGCGCGTACGACGGACTCCATCGACTCGATCCACTCCCGCGTCTCGTCGGGATCCTTGTCCGAGGCTTCGGCGGTGAAGCTCGACTTCGGGAATTCGCTGCGCCGGGGTTCGTAGCTCGCTGTGTCGCTCACGGAAGCGACCGTACCACGGCTCACGGCACTGCCGAGCCGCGAGAGCGTCGAGCTCGTGTCACTTGCAGGGCGGGTCGCCGAGACTCTGGATCCACTCACCGAGGAGCTTCACGCCGGCGTCGTCTACGAGCTGGGTTCCGAGCGGCGGCATTTGAACCTTGGGCTCTCGCGACGCGATGCGGCACATGAGAATGGACTCCTGGGGCTTGCCCGGCACGATGTCGTAGACGAGCCCGCAGGTGCCGCCACCTGCGGACGTCGGCGTCTTGCACACGCCGAAGCTCGCCGACGCGGTTTCGGCGCCGGTCTTCTCGAAGTTCAGGAGCAGGCCGCTCGACGACGCGATGCGGCCTTCGGAGTGACAGTGGGCGCAGTTGGCGTCGAGATACGCGCGGGCGCGCTCGCCCACCGGAGCCGAGCCCGAAGGCACGGCGAGCGTCTCGCGCTCGGCAGCTGCCGGCGGGGTCGCGTCGAACAACCCGAGCGCCGCCAGGTGATCGATTTGGTTCTCGGGGCCCTTGCCGTAGTCGTGATCGCGGTTCAGCTGGCGGGTTCGGCCACCGAGCGTGTCGAGCGTGGCTCCGAGTCCGTGGCACTCGCGGCACATGTTGGTGTTGGGCACCGAATAGACCACGTCGTGCGACGTGCCGGCCGAATCGATGAAGCTCACCGGAATGTTGGCTCCCGCCGAGGACCGCACGGCCTTGGATTCGTCCGCGAGGTAAACGTAGGTGTAGGGAGCCCAACCGTCGGGGTCGTGGACGAGCAGACGCGTCTCGAGCAGGCGCTCACCGGAGGAAGCATCCCGCGCGTCGACGGCGTATGCGAACGTCTTCACCAGCACGGTGCCGACAGGGAACTTCCAGACCCCGTGGTCGTCGTAGCCGATGCTCGTGCCTTCGGGGACGAACAGATAACGATACTTGGAGGTCGCGTCGGACCAGAGCGGGGAGACGACCTCGTAGGGCACCACGCGTTCGGCCGGCTTGCCGTTCGAATCGAAGAGGTGCCACTCCGAGAGCTCCGAGTAGGGGGCGCCGGGCGGAGCCGGTGTGACCCGGGTCTTGCCCGGGCCCGAGCTGCCCGTGTCGTCGTTGCCGCAACCGAGGAGCAGCAACGCACCCAGCCACCAGAACTGCCGCATGACCTCGGTATAGAGCATTTCTCGGCGAGCGGCAGGGTCGAGTACGCTGGGGCGCGCCATGGACGGACCGAGCCTTTCCGACGTGCTGCTCCGCCCGATGACCGGCGTGACACGGGTCGAGCTCGAGCACGTGCGAAATGAGCAGTTCCGCCCCATGGCGATCCTGGAATACGCGCTCGGGGTCACCTGCCTCTTGTGCGCGCTCCCGCTCCTCGTCTTGCTCTTCTTGTTCTCGGACACGGACCTCGAGCTGCCCAGCATTCGCACGCGCTTCTACCGGCGCTGGCACGAGCTCCGCGTCACGCTGAGAAACGCCGAGGGCCAACCGCTCACCGGCGTGGCCTTCGTGCCACCCGACCCCGCCACTGGAAAATCCATGGTCGCTGCGATCCTCGCAGCAGCCACACGCGAACAGGTCGTGGTCATCGAGAGCATCACGTGCGGCGGCCAGCGCGAGATCGCCGAAACCTGGTACGGCGGCCGGCCGCTCTTGGCGCACCCCGAGGAAGTCGACGAGGCGCGCGCGAGCCACGTGCTCGCCGAGCACGACGTGACCGTCGAGCGCAACCCGGACAACGTCCTCGTGTACGAAGAAGCTCGACCCGTGAGCCGTGCGCAGCGCGTCTTCGGTAGCCTGCTTTTCGTGGCCTGCCTGCCGCTCCTCTTGCTCTTGGCGTATTCCCCCGACGGACGGCGCAAGTTGCGTCACGCCTGGGCCGACGTGAGGGGCAAGGGGCCACCCATGCGCACCGTGGTGGAAGTGCGCGCCGAGTGCATTCGCGCCTACCACGCCCGCGGCGAAGAGCGCTGGGATGACGAGGTCATCGACGGCGCAGAGCTCCTCGGCATCACGTTTTCGCCGAGCCTCGGCTTCGACGCCGACGTCACCCGGTCACCGGCGAGCCTACGACTCATCGGCCGGCGCCAAACCGCCACGCTGCCACTCAAGCGGGCGATGAAGGCGGAGCGAGCACTTCGAGACTTGCTCGTCGCTGCCACGCTGCGACTCAGAAGCGCAAATCCGAGTCTCGGACTCGCGGCGCTCGGAGCCAGCACCACGCGTTGTCCATTCTGCGGCGCGAGCTACGAAATGCGGTCCGGCTCGCGCTGCCCGAGTTGCGGCGCCCACGCAGGGCAGACGCCCTGAGCCCGACGCTCAGCGGCCAGCGAGGGCCCGTTTGAGGGCGGCTGCGTGCCTGCGGCTCACCTTGGCGCGTTGCCCATCGCTCATGATCACGACGCCGCCGTCTTCGTCGCTGGCCACGCTGCGCACGTGATCGAGGTTCAGGAGCTCGCTCCGGTGCGCGCGAAAGAAGCCGTGTCCCGACAGCTTGCTTTCGAGAGTGGAGAGGCTCTCCTCGATCAGGTGTTCTCGGCCATCGCAGACGAACACGGTGTACTTGTCTGCTGCATGGAAGCGCGTGATGCCACGCGTCTCGAACACGTGGAACGCACCGCCTTCCTGCACACAGAGCCGGCGCGGTCTCGAGCCGCGCCCAGCCGGCGGCGGGTTTTCGGCCTGGCTCCGCGCTCGCACGCGCAGGAGCGCTCGAGTCAGTCGTTCCTTTTGAACGGGCTTCAACAGGTAGTCCACGGCGTCGAGCTCGAAGGCTTCCACCGCGTGCTCCTGGTGGGCGGTCGTGAACACGATGGCCGGGAGCGGCTCGTCGGCACTCGCGACGGCCAGCCCGTCGAGACCCGGCATGCGGATGTCGAGAAACACGATGTCGGGCCAGAGCTCACGAATGCGAGCGAGCGCGGCTTCGCCGTCGCCCGCTTCACCGATCACCTCGACTCCGCCCTCGACGCGGAGCAAGCGCGCGAGGCGGGCTCGCGCCAGCGGCTCGTCGTCCACGATCAGCGCGCGCAAAGCCCCTCCTCCCTCGGGATGCGCACGCAGACCACGTGCCCGTCGCCGACTTTCCGCTCGAGCTGGGCTCGCCCTCCGTAGCAGAGCTCGAGTCGCTTTCGCAGGTCGTCGAGCGCAGTTCCCGTTCCGACGCGATCGGATCGCCCGCTCCCGTCGTCGTGGACCTCGAAGACCACGTCGCGCGGCTCGGCCCGAACCACCACCCGCACCGTCCCCCCGCTGCGTTCGCGCGAGACCCCATGCACGATGGCGTTCTCGACCAGCGGCTGGAGCAGCAGCGGGGGCGTCGGGACCCGTTCGAGCCCGGCCTGCACGTCCACCTCCCAGCGCAGGCGATCGCCGAGCCGCAGACTCTCGACTCGGAGGTAGTCCCGAGTGGCGTCGAGCTCTTCGTCGAGCGTCACCCGCGAGCGCGTGGAAACGTGCAACGCGTAGCGAAAGAGCTCGGCGAGCTGTACGAGCGTCAGCTCGGCCAGCTCGGGGTCGGTCGGAATCAGGCTCGCCACGGTGTTCAGGCTGTTGAAAAGGAAGTGCGGATTCGTCCGCGCCTGGAGCGCCTGCAGTTGGGCGGCGAGCGCAAGCTGTCGAGCCTCGTGCTCCCTGCGTTCGACGTCGCGGGCTTGGCGTTGCATGCGAACGTAGGTGGTCAAGGCCACCACCGCGACAGCGGCAATGGACGCCGCGATCACCGATTCGTAGAGCATCCCCCGCGAGCGAGCTCGCGGGTCCAGCGCCTTCACCAACGGGTCCACGGGCAATGCGCCGAGGGTGACCGAGGCCGAGATGGTAGCGACGTGGCACGCGATGATTGCAGCTCGAGCACGAACCTTGGAAAGCACGCGGGGCAGGACGAAGACATACGCCGCGTGGAGCGTGCCCCCGATCCATAGGGTGGCGAGCCAGGTCGCGGCATAGCTCTTCGCGAACTCGGTGAGCGTTCGCGGTCCGGATTGGATGAGCACCAGCAAGGCCGGTAGACCGAGGTAAATCGCAACGAGCCA
>Ga0268298_10005025_pt1 | contig 12567 bp, 13 predicted proteins | sample WWTPWeurt_MetaG_FD_194462 | JGI IMG/M metagenome (GOLD analysis project Ga0268298, IMG submission 194462) | Activated sludge microbial communities from WWTP in Nijmegen, Gelderland, Netherland - WWTP Weurt | ecosystem: Engineered > WWTP > Aerobic digester > Activated sludge | place...
TCCCGCCGATGGGATAGTGGACGCCCCACTTGCGCTCCAGGAAGGCGATCAACGTGTAGATGGAGGTCGTCGAGAAGGGGTTCCCGCCCACCAGCAGTGGGTGAAAGCTCATGATCTGCCGGAGCCGCTCGTCCTTCACGTATTTGGAGACGAGCCCATAGACCGTCCGATAGCTGGCCAGCTTCACCATCTCGGGGATGATGCGGGCCATGTCGAACACCGACGAGAAGGGGATGTCGGCGAGCTCCTCGAAACCGACGCGGAAGATCGCCTCGCTGGCCTGGAGGAAGTCCTCGTAGCCTTGGACGTCGCCGGGCGCGAGCCGCTGGATCTCTCGGCGCATCGCCGCGGGGTCCCCGGTGTAGTCGAACAGCGTGCCGTCATCAAAGCGGATCCGGTAAAACGGCGTCACCGGACGCAGATCGATGTCGTCGGCCATACGCCGCCCGCACAGCGTCCATAGCTCCTCGAAGAGGAAGGGGGCGGTCACGACGGTGGGCCCCGCGTCGAAGGTGAAGCCGTCTTGGCGGTGCACGAAGGCGCGGCCCCCGGCGGCGTCTAGCTTGTCGAGCACCGTGACGCGGTAGCCCTTCTTGCCTAGGCGGATCGCGGCAGCGAGGCCCCCGAAACCGGCGCCGATCACCACGGCGTGACGCCGGGCGTCAGCAAGACGGGGTGGGGTCTCGAAGATCTCTTGCATAATGTTTGTATATAGTTTGTTCTTTCCTTTGACAACGCCTCGGCGCTCGTCTTTGATGAGCAGAGCTCGTGGCGAAGAAGAAGACAGTGGAGGTCGCGCCGACTCCGGGCCGCTACCGGATTCAGTACGTCTCCGAGAAGACCGGCATTCCCTCGGCGACCCTCCGGGCCTGGGAGCGGCGCTACGGGATCCCCAGACCAGCGCGCACCGAGGCCGCGTATCGCTTGTACAGCGACCAGGACATCGAGCTGCTCGTGCGCATGAACCAGCTGTGCACGGACGGCCTCTCCCCCGCCGAGGCAGCCCAAAGCGCGTTGTCCGAGGCCGCTCCGGTCGAGGCCCCAGTCAAGTTGGAGCATGACCGGCACGGGGGCTTGGTCAACCTTATGATCGAGGCGGTGGAGCGCTTCGATCCCTTCGCGCTGGAGAGCGCGGTGGCCTACGCGATGACCGTGGCGTCACCGCTGGAGATGTACGAGCACGTGTTTCAGCCAGTGCAGACCAAGATCGGAGAGCGCTGGCACGCCGGGACCCTGAGTGTCGCCCAGGAGCATCTCGCCACTGAGGCGCTCGGGCGGGCCGTGCGGGCGATGCGCCTGCTGGTCGAGCCGCCGGAGTCGACGCGCCTCGCGGTCCTGGCCTGCTTCGAAGAGGAGGACCACGCCTTTCCCCTCTATGGTGTGGGCTTTCGGCTCGCTGGGTGGGGCTTTCGCACCGTGATGCTCGGCCCCAGAACCCCACCGGCGGCGATCGAGGCCGCGGTGCAGTCCCTGCGGCCCGAGCTGGTGGGGCTCTCGGTCACCATCGCTCCGCCGGCGCACCGGGCGGAGCGCTTGGTCGCCTCCTACGGTGAGGCCTGTGGTTCGACGCTGTGGGCGGTCGGAGGTCAGGCCGCCAAAGAGCTCGCGCGGTATATCGAGAAGGCGGGCGGCATCGTCGCCGAACAGGACCTATCCAGTGTTCACAAGAAGCTCGAGCGCAAAAAGAAGAGGGCTTGAGCTCAGCCTAGCGCTGCTCTGCGTAGCGATCGCGGCGGGCCCCGTGGACGCGGCGTCCCAGCGGCGGCGCTGGGCGGGTCATCAGGTAGTGGTCGGCGAACGCGAGGTGCCGTTCATGGGACGGCTCAAGACCCGGACCGACACCTTCGTGCTCGCCGAGGTCACGGAAGAGAGCGGCGGGCTCGAGATCATCGAACGCCCCTGCCAGGTGAGCATCGCAGAGGTCGCCGGCGTGGCGGTCCGCATCTCTGAGGCCGGGGTCGAGCGCTTGCCGCCCGTGCGGGTTCGCTACACCGAACGCAAAGACGGTGAGCTCTCGGCCGGTCCGTGGCGCTCCGGCTGGAGCGAAGCCGACGTCGACCAAGACGGACACCCTGGAATCACGATGGAGATCGATGCCCCGCTGTGCGGTGGGCGCCTCTTCGTCTCGAGCCAGGCCGAGTCGATCGCGCGGGCCCACCGCACCGCGCAAGGCCTCAGCGGTCAGCTGAAGGTGCGGCTCAACCAGCGGATCCTGGGGGCGGACGGCGCCTGCTTGTCGGCCTTGGCCTCAGACACCGAGGAGCGGCTGCGCGGGAGCTTTCGCTACACCGAGGTGCCCGAGGGCACGACCTGCGCAGCGCTCCTCAAGGCTGGTTGGCCGGTTCGGGCCGAGGCGCCTTGATCGCGTGGCTCATGGCCGCTGGAACACGTGGACGTCGATGACTTCTTCGCGGCCCTCCCAGGCCACGATCGCGCGATCCTCCTGGTGGACATAGCCCTCCCGGGAGAGCGCCCGCATCAGCTGCCCAAAGAGCTGGGCCCGCGCCCGAGGGCCGCTGATCACCAGCCTCCCCCCCGGCACCAGAAATCGCGCGGTGTCGAGCAGCCGAAACAAGCGCTCCGGGGCCTCGGGCTCGTAGACGATGTCGGCGCCCAAGATAAGGTCGCTGGCCAGGCCGCTGGGCGCGCCCCAGTCGAGGTGCCGGGTGGTGAAGCCGCTGAGCTGGTTTCGAGCGGCGTTCTCTGCGGCGAAGCTCAGGGCGTCGGGCACCCGATCGGTGGCCTCTGCGGTCAAGCCGAGGTGCGCCAGCGTCATGCTCACGAGGCCGAGGCCGCAGCCCAACTCGGTGCTGGTCGCTGGGAGGTAGCGCTCGGCGAGGAGCCAGCGGCTGAGCGCGATCGACGCGGGCCACACCCGCGACCAGTGGCTGCGCGGGAGAACGTGGCGGGTCTCGAGCAGGCGAAAGGTCAGCTCCGCGCTGAGCTCCACGTCGACGTTGCGGACGTGATACTTGGCCAAGGTCCGCGCGGTTTGGCTCAAGGTCACCGACCCTAGCACGAGCCGCCCGGGTAGGCGGCGGCCCGGCCCAGTGCTACGGTCGCCCCCATGAGCGATCCCTCCGATCCGGTCGACCGAAAGAACCTCCAAGTTCCTGGCGTTCGCAAGGCCCGCGCTCGACCCAACTCCAACGTGGAGATCCGAGGGCCCGACGGCCAAGTGCAAGTTGTCTTGACCCAGGCTTTTGGTCCGCGCGGAGACAACCTCATCGGCTACTCCGGCGAGACCTTCGACGGCTTCCCGGCGCTCACCCTGCGGGTCCGCCAAGGCCAGCACGAAGGCTTGGTGCACCTGAGCCCGATCCATGGCGACCTGCGCAAGAAGGGTGAGCTCGATTTCAAGCTCGGGGAGCGCTGCGAGCTGTTTTGCCCGGTGTCGGGTGAGCCGCTGCCGCGCCTGCCGCCGGTGCCCGGGGAAGCCACCGCCTACTGCGCGATCTATCTGACGCCGGACCGCTCCGAGGGCGCGGTGGTCGGGATCAGCGACGTATGGGGACACCACCACTCGCGGGTGATCGACGATTTCGAGCTGATCTCGGCCTATCTCGGCGAGGCGCCAGTCGGTTGAGGTTCTGCACCTCAGCTGCGGCCAAACAGCAGACCCTCCACCGCGGCCCCCTTGGGGATGGGCCTCGTGTCCTTGGCCGTCCAAATGCTTCGCGAGCGCTGGTTCACTAAGCCTTCGTCCGGGGCGCGACCTTCTTCGCCGTCCGGGGCGCGACCTTCTTCGCCGCCGGGGGCGCGACCTTCCGCCCCTTCTTCGCGGGGCCCAGCGCCAGCCCATGAGCGATCGCGAGCGCGCCCTTCAGCTCCGCCGCGCTGATCGCCTCCAGCGTCACCACGGTCCAGCCCGTCCGTCCCCAGCCTCCGCTCACCGGCTGAAACGCCGCCGGGTGCTCAGCGACCAGCAGTGCCTGGTGGTCGGGCTCGAGCTTGAGGTTGGCGCTGGCCCCGTCCGCGGCCAGGGTCGTGAAGATCCGCTTGGGCGTGCGAAACGCGGCGCGATCGAAGTGCGGCGCCTCCGAGGTGTCCGGGAAGGCCAGCGCGAGGCGGCGGAAGGCAGCGGCGTTCATCCGGCCGAAGTGTAAGGCTCAGGCCGCGAAGCGCCAACGCCGCTTGAGACCGAAGAAGTCCCGCAGGACGACGCCGAGCGAGGTGCTGCGCTCGGGCGGAGGCAGCGGCGCCGCGGCAGGCGTCTCGGCAGGAGCGTCGTCGCCCATCGCCCGCGCCAAGGCCTCACTGTAGGAGGTCTCCGCGCTGCAGCTCGGGCAGATCACGCTCCCGCTGATCCCGCCGATCGCCGCCAGGTAGCGCCGCTCGAGGCGCGGATGAGCGCAGCTGGGGCAAGGGACCGCCACCATCTGGCGCCGAATGGTTCGGAGCGAGGTCGGCTCAGGCTCTCGCATCGCACGCTTCTTCTCGATCCGCTTGTTGGACATGTTCCACCTCAGATGATTAACAGCGCAGCTACCCCCGTCGCGGCAAAGACCGGAATCCACCGAAGGATGAGCGCCCCGGGAGGCTCAGGCAGCTCGATCTCCCGCGGCTCACCGGGCCCCACGCTGGCCCGCGTGTGCGCCAGCGGCGCGGCGCGAAGCGAGGCGGGAGGCGGGCGGTTCCTCAGCGGGGCCAAACGTAGTCTCGACTTCATCGCTTCCATGACGACGCTCCTTGGTTCGCGAACCAGTCCGCCGGGCTGATCGAGCTGTTCACGCGGCCGGACTCGACTTGCACCGTCAGCGGCTGGTGGTCGGTGCAGCTGACCTTGAGGCCGCAGGGGATCGCGGCGCTGTAGTAGGCGCGATAGCCCGGGCGGGCCGACTCGGCTTGGGCGTAGATGTTGTAGCGCCCCGCCGGCAGCTCGAGCTGGTAGCGGTAGCCGTTCTTGTCCACGAAGGTCTTGGTGCAGAAGCGGGCCTCGCTGCCCTCGGCCTCGGCGCAGACCTGCAGGTCCTGGGGGAGCCCGGTGCAGGCGGGATAGAGCAGCGCACCCTCGACGATTCCCTGGGAGTGCGGTCCGCTGAGGTTCGCACTGAACCCCATCACCAAAGCCCCGAGCAGTGCCAGCGTGTCCATGTCTCGGTCAGAAGCAGGATTCAGACCATCAGCCTGTGGCGTGATATCGAGCACTTAGGCAGGGGCGCCTGCCGTCCAAGTTGGGTCAGTGGAAGCGGTGGGGTCCAAGTTGTCCCAGAAGTGACCCAACCAGTATCGTGCCCTGGCTTGTCCGGAGGTCCCAAAAAGCCCGTCTTCACCGAGGACGCGACGATCCCCACGACCCACGGCGGCGACACCGGCGGGGCGCGCCTCCTGATCTTCGGCGAGGGCGAGCCGACCAGCTTCCCCTTGCTCGAGGCCGGCTCCTACACCATCGGCCGTTCGCTGGAGGCCGACGTCTACGTCAAAGACCCCTCGCTCTCGCGGCTGCACGCCGTGCTCAGCTTCGACGCAGCGCGCGGCTTCACGATCAAAGATCTCGGGAGCAGCAACGGCACGACCTTGCGCGGCGCGCGCCTGGCGCCGCAGGTCGAGAGCCCGGTGGCGATCGGCGAGCCGCTCGAGCTCGGCCATTGCACCGTCCTCATCCAGCGCGGCGCGACCTTGGAGCGCCCGCGCCGCCTGTGGCCCCATAGCTACTTCGAGCTACGACTCGAAGATCTCGCGGCCCGCGCGCGCGCCTCGGGGGCGCCATTCTCTATCTTGCGCGCGCGCATCCACGGCGGCGCCGAGACCAGCGCGATCGAAGATCTCCTCATCTCCCTGCTCAGCCCGGACGATCTGGTCTCGGCCTACGCGCCCCTCGAGTACGATCTGCTCCTCGCCCACGGCAGCCCTGCGAAAGCCGATGAGACGGCCGCCGCGCTGCGCCTGGGCCTGCGGCGGCTCGGGGCGGAGGTCGACGTGGGCTTGGCCTGCTTCCCCCGCGATGGGCTCGAGCCCGGAGAGCTGATCGCCCGGGTCGGCGCCGGCGTGCGATCAAGGGCCCGCGTCCAGTCGGCCTCCCCCAGCGAGCGCATCATCACCTTGGATCCAGCCATGCGCGGGCTCTACGCCTTGGTCGATCGCATCGCCGACAGCGACATCTCGGTCCTGGTCCTGGGCGAGACCGGCGTGGGCAAAGAGGTCTTGGCCACCGCGGTGCATCAGCGTTCGCGCCGCCGCGAGGAGCCCTTCGTCGCCCTCAACTGCGGGGCCTTCACCAGCGAGCTCCTCGAGTCTGAGCTCTTTGGCCACGAAAAAGGCGCCTTCACCGGGGCGGTCAAGAGCAAGCCCGGCCTGCTGGAGAGCGCCAGGAACGGCAGCGTGTTCTTGGACGAGGTCGGGGAGATGTCCCCCGGCACGCAGGTGAAGCTGCTCCGGGTGCTCGAAGATCGGCGGCTCCGGCGCCTCGGCGGGCTCGAGACCATCCCCTTCGCCGCGCGGGTCATCGCCGCCACCAACCGCGATCTGGAGGCCGCAGTGAAGTCGGGGGCCTTTCGCGAGGACCTATACTATCGGCTCAACGGCTTCACGATGATCATCCCGCCGCTCCGTGAGCGGAAGAGTGAGATCGCCCCGCTGGCGGCCGCCTTCGCCCGCGAGATGGCCCGGCGCGAGGGGAGCGGCGCCAGCGGAGAGGTCAGCCCCGCGGCGCGCCAGGCGCTGGAGCAGTACGCTTGGCCGGGGAACGTGCGAGAGCTCAAGAACGTGCTCGAACGCGCGGTGGTCTTGGCCGGGACCGAGACCATCGATCTGCGCCACCTGCCGATGGAGAAGCTGAGCTCCTCGGTGGTGTTCGCGGCCGAGCGAAGCAACGCGCCGACGAAGAAAGCTGAGCCCGCCCCAGAGCGGGAACGTGAGCGAGAGCCGGCCGAGCTGAAGGCCCGCCTGGGCGACGTGGAGCGCGACGCGATCATGGCCGCGCTGGAGCAGTGCGGAGGTAATCAGACCCGGGCCGCCGAGATGCTGGGGATGTCCCGCAAGTCCCTGGTTCGTAGGCTCGACCAATATGACGTCCCGCGGCCGCGCAAAGGTCGCTCGGACTCCGATCCGGAGTAGCCGGTGGCGCCCGAGGACAAGAGCCAAGAGCTGCCCTGGGTCCGCGTCGGCCCCTACCGCCTGCTGTGTGAGCTCGGGCGTGGCTCGATGGCGGTGGTGTATCTGGGGCGCTCGGAGGGCCCCGGCGGCTTTGAACGGCTGTGCGCGCTGAAGATGATCCACCCGCACCTGTCCGAGGCCCAAGAGTTCGTCGATCTCTTCCTGAACGAGGCCCGGATCGCGGCGATGATCCACCACCCCAACGTCATCGCGGTGGACGACATCGCGCTGCACGACGGTCGCTACTATCTCCGGATGAACTATGTCAGCGGTGAGACCTTGTTCCAGGCCCTCAATCGGACCTGGAACGAAGGTACTCCCTTCCCGCTGCCGATCGCCGCGCAGATCATCGCCGAGGTCACCGAGGGGCTGCACGCTGCTCATGAGCTGAAGGACGCGAGCGGGGCCCCGCTGGGGGTGATCCACCGCGATCTCGGACCGCACAACATCCTCCTCGGCTACGACGGCGTGGTGCGGGTGATGGACTTCGGCATCGCCAAAGCGCTCGACCAAGTCACCGCCACCCAGCCGGGGACCTGGCGCGGGACCGCCGCCTTCATGTCGCCCGAGCAGGTGCGGGGAGAGCCCATCGATCGCCGCGCCGACGTCTTCTCACTGGGCGTCGTGCTGTGGGAGACCACGGTCGGCGCGCGGCTGTTCAAGCACACCACGATGGCCGGGACGATGACCCGGATTTTGGGCCTGGATATCCCTCGGCCCTCGTCCTTGCGCGCCGACTATGCGCCCCAGCTCGAGCGCATCGTGCTCAAGGCCTTGGAGCGCGATCCCGATCGCCGCTACAGCACCGCCCGCGAGCTCGGGGAGGACTTGAGCCGCTACTTGGTGGAGATCGGCGTCTCCCAAGGAGCCTCGAACCTCGAGCGCTTCATGGCCGAGACCTTCCGCGAGCGGCACGAAGAGCGCGTCCAGATGGAGCAGGAGGCGCGCCGGCACGACTATACGGGCCGGATGCAGACGGTGCTCAAGGCGCCGCCCAAGACAGAGCTGCCGCCGGCCTTTGGGGACGAGCCAGAGCCGACCCTTCAGCGCGCGCTGGAGCAGCCGGTGGCGCTGGCCTCGGTGGATCCTTCGGAGGCACCGACCGGCGTCGCCCCGCGGCCACGCACCGAGCCTGGGATCCGCCGCCCCAAAGCACGGCAAATCCCCTGGGAGTCGATCGGGCTCGGCGCGGCGGTGGTCGCGCTGGTCATCGCGGTGGTGATCGCCTTCAAGGTCGCGCTCCGCGAGAAACCCACCCAGACCTCCGTGCCGCTCGCGATGGTCCGCCTCTCCTTCGTGCTGGCCCCGCCGGAGGCGAAGCTCACGATCGATGGCGCCGCCCAAGAGGGTGATCTGGTCGTGCCCCTCTCGCCCCAGCAATACCAGGTGCAGGTCGCGGCCGAAGGATACTCACCCAAGACCTTGGTGGTGTCGGCCGAGGCCTCGAGGGCCATCGAGGTGAGCCTCGATCCCCTGCCGAATAAGGGCAAAGCGCAGCGCCCGCGGCTGCGTCACCGCGGCTCGGGCAAGCGTTGAGCTTGACACTGAGGGGAGTTGGCCGAGACACCCAACTATGGCCCGATCAGGAGCAGTATCGGGCGCGATCTTCGGCCTCCTCGCGGCAGCGCTCTTTGGCGCCAGCACGCCCTTCGCGAAGTTGCTGCTCCCCGGCTTCGGCCCGCTGTCTCTAGCGGGCTTCTTGTATCTCGGTGCGGGCCTGGCGCTCAGCGTGGTCCGCCTGATCCGCGGGCGGATCCGGCCTCGGACCGAGGTGGGCCTGCGCCGCTCCGATCTGCTGCCGCTCGGCGGGATCATCGTGCTCGGCGGCGTCGTGGGCCCCGTGCTCATGCTGGTGGGGCTCAGCCGTATCTCCGGGGTGGCCTCCGCCCTGCTCCTCAACCTCGAAGCGCCGCTGACCATCACGGTCGCGATCGTCGCCTTTGGGGAGCATCTCGGATTTCGCGAGACCTTGAGCGCGGCGGTGATCGTGCTCGGCGCCACGGTCCTCGCTTATGCACCTGGCGCGCTCGGGCTCGACGCGATCGGCGTCTTGGCGATCGCCGGGGCCTGCCTGGCCTGGGCCATCGATAACAACCTCACGCAGCGGCTGTCGGCGCGCGACCCGGTCGAGCTGGTGCAGCTGAAGACGCTGAGCGCCGGAATCTTGAACACCGGGCTCGCGCTCAGCCTCGGCCAAGCCCCGCCCGCGCCGACGGCGGCGCTGATCGCCTTGGTCCTGGGCAGCCTCAGCTACGGCGCGAGCATCCTGCTCGACGCCTATGCACTCCGTCTCCTCGGCGCCGCCCGGGAGGCCGCGTACTTCGCCACGGCCCCGTTCTTGGGGGCGGCGCTCGCCATACCTTTGCTCGATGAGCGGCCTTCGATCAGCGCGCTGGCGGGCGGTGCGCTGATGGTGCTGGGGGTCGTGCTCCTATTTCGCGCGCGACACCAGCATCTGCACGTCCATGAGGCGATCGAGCACGAGCATCTGCATGTGCACGATGAGCATCATCAGCACGCGCATGAGGGGCCGGTATCCGAGCCGCACGCGCACCCCCACCGGCACGCGGCGCTGGTCCATGATCACCCGCACGTCTCCGATGTCCACCATCGGCATCGCCACGGATAGACTCGCCCGGGGTGCCATCGATTCCTTCAATGGCACCACCGGGGCCCCGGGCGCATCACCAAATCCTTCGGTGACGGCGCGCCCTACCCCCAAGACACGCGGAGGTGCGGCCCCGGTTTCCTAGAAAATTACTGAGCCTTCAGACCGAAGCAAGGCCGCGCCGTCGCCGTCGGGATCGAGGGACTTGGGCGGCAGACCCTTGGCGTAGGTCCCGAGGATGCGCTCGGCGAAGGACTGATGAGCGCCGCTGGCGTGCGCCAGACCCGCGCCGAGCTCACTCAGCGGAGTGTGCTCGTTCCAGGTGGGCTTCTTACAGAACTCGGCGAAGGCGGGCCACGGCCTTGGCCGCTGGGGGCCTTGGCTTTGGCCGTGGAGGGCGGAGCGCTCGCGGCGGGCGGAGCGCTCGCGGCAGGCGGGGCTCCCGCGCTCGCTTCCGCGCCGTCGTCGCTAGCAGCCACCGCGACCTCGGCGTAGCCCTTCTTGGTCTTCTCCTGGACGAGCTTGTCCATCGCGGCCCCGAGGCTGGTGAACTCCTTGAGCTGAGTTTGGCCGACGGTACCGATCTTTCCGAACGTCACCCAGAGATCAGTGCCTTTGATCTCGGCCTGCCAGAACTTGTTGGAGCTACCCTCGGAGAACTCGAAGTGGCGCATGCGACGTTCGGGGGGAGATCTTCCCTGGGGCGCTCTGCCTACCAGCGAGAGGGATCCTTGACGATCGCGCAGTCGAGCGGCGCCACGCCCTCGGTGGCGCGGTACGGCGACCAACAATAGAGGAAGGCCACGGCGAGGCGCTCGACCTCGATGAGCTTGGACTGATCCGATGGCAGATAGCCATCCGAGGGGGCATAGACTCCGTCCGGTACGTCGGCGCTCCACAGGTCCCAGCGAGGCCAGGGATCGTAGGCATCCACGGCCAAAGCGAGCTGCTCGCGGATCAGCTTCGCCTCCGCGGCTTTGAGCGGCAACCCGAGCGCGGCGCCCTTCAAGAGGAGCACCGCCACGTCCCGCCCCCAGCGGCCGTCCTGCTGGCCGACCTCGCCCGATTCGGGGTCGAGGTACCGATCGGCGCGCAGGCCGAGGCCGGTCAGGAGCGCCTTGGCGGCCTCGTCCTGATGCATCAGGCGCGCCCAGAAGATGGCGGACACGTGGAAGCCATGCACGATCTCATAGTTGTAATAGTGGGCGGCCACCGCGAAGGACTCGTAGTCCGTCACGGCATCGAGCCCGCAGTCGTTGGAGCTCGGCTCTCCCCGGCCGATCAGGGCTGAGCTCAGCTTCGCGGCGCACTCTCCGTTCGGGACGATGTTGTCGTAGAGGACGAAGCTCGCCAGGTCTTCCTTCGGGATGAAAGGCTGGCCGTCCTTGTCCTTGCTGCGGATCTGATACCCGTTCGCCACGATATCGGCGGCAAAGCCGCTCACGCAGTCCACGGCGGCTTGGGCGGCCTCTCGGATCTTGGGGTCGGAGGCCTGGTCCGCCAGCTCCCGGGCCATCGCCGCGCCCAGATAGATGTGCGGGACATCGTCTTTGGAGCGCATGTTGGTGACCCAAACGTCGCCCCACTCCGGGTTCCCGGGATACTCGAAGCGCTGCGCATTCCAGGATTCATAGCTCGAGTACCAGGGTGAGTATTCCACACGGGCCGGGCGTCCGCCGGGCAGCGGATAGTCGTGGTCGAAGGCGGCGAAGTTTCTGGCCATCAGGTGAGGGTTGGGGTCAGCGCCGTCATGGACGAAGCCGCGACAGGCCGTGCTGAGACCGAGCGCGAGCTGGCGTGCGAGCTCCCCCGCGGCCGGGTCCCCGGTGTACAGATAGGCCGCCGCCGCGCCAGCCAAGAGCTGTCCCGTCGGGATGTAGATGTTGTGCCCGCCGCCGCTGCTCGAGTGGCGAAAGCTCACCTTGCCTTGCGCCTTGACCGCCTCTACGTCCTGCCAAAAGACGCGATACTCGGGCTTCCCGGTCGAGGCGTCTACGCCATGGGTCACCCGCATCGCCCACGAGAAGTAGTCGTGCCGATGCCAAAAGCCCGCCAGCTTCTGGGTCAGCGCGGTGGCGACCGCGGGCTCCGGAGCCGGCTCAGGATCTGGGCGGTGGAGCTGAAACGGTGGCTCCGGGGCTTGGGTGGTGCAGGCGGTCAAGCTCAAGACGAGCCCCAGCGCGGCGTGACGCATGCGTGGGGACGATACCCGCGTCCTGGACGGGGGCCAAGCGAGCGCAGGCCCGAGAGCGGCCACGAAGGGCGTGGTCTCGCGTGACGGGTGTTCCCTCGAGCAGGACGCCCAAGTATCTCGGACTATCCACCTCCGTCTGCTCCTCCGCGGCGCTCTGCGCCAGCGGTTGGTTCCCATTTGCGAGCTGTCATGTCGTTCGCATCCGCGTGCGGGAGCGTTCAACCTTGTACCCAGGCCAGCGACGCGGGCCTGGCGAGCCCCCCAGGCTCAACCGAAGACTCCACCGCGGCGTCAGACTTTGAAGTAAGCTGCGGCCCGATGCGGCTCCCGTCCTTCGTCCTCTGGGGCGCGCTCATGGCCCAGAGCGCCGTGGCGGCAGAACCGCCGCGCTATCGGCTGCTGCTCGAGGTCCCCGCCGAGGTCGAAGGTTGCCCCTCGAGCGAGGTGATCGCAGGGGCGGTGAGCGCGCGTCTGGGCTATTCCCCGTGGGACCCGAGCGCGCGACGCGTGCTGCGGGTACACCTCGAGCGCCGGCGGGGATGGATCGAGGGCCGCCTCCAGATCGAGGAGCCGGCGGGCAGCGCCCCGCTGGGCGTGCGGAGGCTGGAGCCGCTGACCAGCTGCGCTCAGCTCACGGAAGGCGCGTCCTTTGCCATCGCGATCGCGATCG
>Ga0268298_10005027_pt1 | contig 12565 bp, 7 predicted proteins | sample WWTPWeurt_MetaG_FD_194462 | JGI IMG/M metagenome (GOLD analysis project Ga0268298, IMG submission 194462) | Activated sludge microbial communities from WWTP in Nijmegen, Gelderland, Netherland - WWTP Weurt | ecosystem: Engineered > WWTP > Aerobic digester > Activated sludge | place: Netherlands...
CAAACCGAACGCTCCACCCACCGATGGCGCGCCGCCCGCCCCGCCGCGTAAACCCTTAAAGCGTTTGTTCTCGTCAAACTCTGGCAGGAAGATGGAATAGTTATGGCCAAGGATCGCGAAGATCGGCGCGAACACATGCAGCCAATCGTTGGCGGGAGCCACGGCCTGCGCCAGCCATACCGCGCTCGCGCCTTTGAGAATATCGAACAACGCGGTAAAAATTCCCGCCCAAAAACCAGCCGCGCGCATGGCATTCGTGCCGCCCGTACGTCCGCTGGCGACGGTGCGGATATCCTGTCCCGTGCGGATCTTCACGATTAACAATCCGAACGGCACAGACCCGATCACATAAGAAGCAAACAACACGCCGATTACAGTAAGCGTTTGAATCACAGTCTCTCTCCTTGTTGGGATGAAAACATTAACACGACTCTCCCCGCATGGTTTCTCTCATGGACTACCTCGCCTCACGCGACCTTTGAGCGGGTCGCGGCTTTCGGACGCGTTCTCTCAGCCCAAAATTATGGCCGCGCCCCAGGTCAGCGCCAACGCCACGATCGGCTCCACGCCCGCCCTCCGCATCGGCGTGGACTCTCCGAGGCTGCCCGCCAACGTCGTCAACGCGTAGAGCGGACCGACGAGCGCCAGCCCAAACCGAAGCGGCGAAAAAGGCCAGTAATGCAACGCTGACGCGATCTGCGCGGAAATGAGAGCGATGCCAAGCGCCCAGAAAAATTCCCAGCGTTGCAGGCGCAGGTGAAGCGCCCGCAAAGACACCAAACCGCTCGCGACAAAAATTACTGGCGCCAATAAAACAAGTCGTGGGCTTGCGGCGCGCAAGGTCGTCAGCAGGATGAGGTAAACGGCAAACGAAAGCGCAATCAGCAAACTCATCGCGGCAGGATACGAAGGCGCAACGGGATCCACGGCCACATATTCGGCGATAAATACCAGCGCAAGCGCCACCCCCGCAATGGCGAAGGCGATCCACCATGAGGGTCCGTCCGACAGGAGCGAAAGCGGCGCGCCGACAACAAAGGTCGTCAGCGTGGGCAGGAGCCAGTGCTCCACCGTCCGACGCGAGGCGAGCGCGGGGTGGCCGCGCAACAGCCAGTCCATGCCTGTGGCGGCCAGTCCCGCGGCGATGACAGTCATCGCGGTGGTCAGGCTGACGGGATATGATAAAAAGAATTCGCCAATGGCAAGCCGCAACACGATCTCATTGGCGGGCAGGACGCGTGTGAGCGCGAATGCGAGCAGAACGGCGGCGGTCAATATGCCGATACGGTTTGCGTCGGGCAGGGTGGCGCGTGATTGCATGGTTTGCATTGTACCTCAGAGCCAGCGGCGGATAGAATCGCTATGGTAAAATTAATCGGTTATGGAAACGAACAAGGCTCCCCAACCGATTCCGCCCCCTCCGGGCGTGATCAACGCCATTCGCGCTGGGCTGGACGTGATCTCGAATCACCTCGCCGTCCTTCTCCCGCCGCTCGCGTTGGACTTATTGCTCTGGTTCGGCCCGCGTTTAAGCATAAAGAGCGCCCTAAACAGCATGTTTTCGAGCGTCATGGATTTTTATTCCATGAACGGCATTGCAAACGAAATGCAGGTCAAGCAAATGATGACCGCCCAGGAACTTCTGGCGGATTTCTTCCTCAAATATAACCTGCTGAGTTTATTGCGCACGTTCCCAGTTGGCGTTTCGAGCCTGCTGGAATCAAAAATGCCAACCGCCACCCCGCTTGGAATCAAATCTGCAATTGAAATTGACTCGCTGGGCAATGTGGCTGGGCTGTTCTTCCTGCTGACTATGATTGGCTGGTCGCTGGGTGGGCTTTACTTCAACTGGGTTTCGGGAGCCACTGGCATCCGCGAAAAGGCTTCTGGTTTGGGCCGCGCTGTGATACAAACCCTGCTTTTCTCGGCCATCCTCACCATGACAGCATTTATGATTGGCATCCCTGTAATGATCGTTCTCGGCATCATTGGGTTGATCGGCGCGGAATTGTTGCAGGTCGCCATGTTCGTGATTGCCCTATTCAGCGCGTGGATCATCGTGCCGGTCTTTTTTGCGCCGCACGGTATGTACCTGCGTGGGCAGAACGCGTTCTACTCCATTTATTCCAGCCTGCGGATGGCGCGCTTCACCCTGCCCAGCAGCAGCATGTTCGTGCTGGCAGTGTTCGTCATCAGCCAGGGATTGAACTACCTTTGGTCGGTCCCTGGAGATGATTCGTGGATGATGCTGGTGGGCATTGCAGGTCACGCGTTTGTGACCACCGCATTGCTGGCGGCGTCTTTCATTTACTACCGCGATATGAACGCCTGGCTGGAAATTGTATTCGAGCGGCTCAAACCCAACACAGCGGCTCCCCAAGTGTAATTAATTCCAGGGACTGTCACTCCCCTGGCTTATTTCTGGAGGTATTTGTGACCGATAACGCACAAAACACAAACTACGATGTCAGTTCCATTCAGGCATTGGAAGGTATTGAACATGTCCGCAAGCGCCCAGGCATGTACGTGGGTGGTACGGACATTAAAGCCTTGCATCACCTTGTCTACGAAGTGGTGGATAACGCCATTGATGAGGCCCTGGCGGGCGTCTGTACTCGCATTGACATCATCATTCATCCCGATAGCAGCGTAACCATCGAAGACAATGGCCGCGGCATCCCGGTCGGTCCGCACCCCACCAAAAAGGACGCGAACGGCAAGCCGATGGAAACGCTCGATGTGGTGATGACCGTGATCGGCGCGGGCGGCAAATTCGGCGGAGGCGGATACAAAGTCTCTGGCGGTTTGCACGGCGTGGGCGTAAGCGCGGTCAATGCGCTTTCCGAGTGGATGACCACTGAGGTCAAGCGCGACGGCAAACACTGGCGGCAGGAATACAAACGCGGCGTGCCGCAGGGCAAGATCCAGCAAATCGGCAAAGTGAAGGACGAGACGGGGACCAAGCAGACCTTCAAATTCGACAAGCAGATCTTCGTGGAAGATTTCGACTATCGCTTCGACACGCTGGTGCAGCGGCTGCGCGAGATGGCCTTCGTGACGCGCGGCGTGACCATTCGCTTTGTGGATGAGCGCGCCAACCGCGAGATGACCTTCTACTTCGAAGGCGGTATCACCTCCTTCGTGCGCTACCTTAACCGCAACCGCGAGAACCTCCACCCGGTCGTTTACGTGGAAAAGGAAGTGGAGAACATCGGCATCGAGGCCGCCATTCAATATACCGACGCGTTCACCGAGTCGGTCTACTCGTTCGCGAACACGATCAACACCATCGACGGCGGGACGCACATGACCGGTCTGCGCTCCTCGCTGACGCGCGTTATCAATGATTACGCCCGCAAGAACAGCCTGCTCAAAGACGCCGACCCGAACTTCACCGGCGACGACACTCGCGAAGGTCTCACCGCCATCGTTTCGGTGAAGCACCCCGGGCCGCAGTTCGAATCGCAGACCAAAGTGAAATTGATGAACCCCGAGGTGCAGACCTACGTCACGCAGGTGGTGGGCGAGGCTTTCAACACGTTCCTCGAGGAAAATCCGCAGGCCGCGAAGGCCATTGTCGCCAAATGCCTCACATCGTCACGCGCACGCGACGCGGCGCGAAAGGCGCGCGACCTCGTCATCCGCAAGTCGGCGCTCGAGTCGCTCACTCTCCCTGGCAAACTAGCCGATTGCTCCGAGCGTGATTCATCCAAGACCGAACTGTACATCGTGGAAGGCGACTCGGCTGGTGGATCCGCCAAGCAGGGACGCGACCGCCACTTCCAGGCCATCCTGCCATTGCGCGGCAAGATCTTGAATACAGAGCGCGCCCGCCTCGACAAGATCCTCGGCAACAACGAAGTGAAGGCGCTCATCTCGGCGCTTGGCACGGGCATCGGCGATAACTTCGACCTGGAAGGCCTGCGCTACGGACGCGTGATCATCATGACCGACGCCGACGTGGACGGCTCGCACATCCGCACGTTGCTCCTGACCTTCTTCTTCCGCTACATGCCATCGCTCATTGAAGACGGCCACCTGTACATTGCCCAACCGCCGCTTTACCGCATCGCGTACAAGAACAATGTCAAATATTCATACAGTGACAAAGAGAAGGATAAAATCTTGAAAGAGATGGCCGCGGCCGAAAAGGCCAGCATCCAGCGCTACAAGGGTCTCGGCGAGATGAATCCCGATCAGCTGTGGGAGACGACGATGAACCCCGAAAACCGCACCCTCCTGCTGGTGACGGTGGACGACGGCGCCGAAGCCGACCGCACTTTCGACATGCTGATGGGCGACGCGGTGGACCCCCGCCGCCGCTTCATTCAGACTCATGCCAAGGCTGTGCGGAATTTGGACATTTAGCCGGCACAAAAAGCCAGGTTTCCCAGTATTGGCGGAAACCTGGCTTTTTTCTTTGTTAACTCAAGTTGCTACCCTTACATCTCAGCCTGTATTTTGTCAGGATTTTTAACGCAAAGCCGCTAAGACGCAAGGATTTAATGGAAATTTCTTTGCGTCATTGCGCCTTTGCGTTAGATTTTGAGCAAATCCATACAAGGTAGCAACTTGGGTTTGTTATGAAAGTACCATCTTTGGGGAAAGCAAATGCGTGTAAAATTTCTGTACCATAATTGCAGGAAAATTTAACCCGCCATGTTTGAATCGCTGCGCGCAAACCCAACGGTAAGCAAAATTCTCCAGGCGCTGGTCACGGTCTATCATATTCTGGCCGGTCTGGCATTTTTCGCCGCGCTGATCCTCGCCCGTCGCTGGCTTCAACAGCCTTTCCTGGGGGCATTTTTTGAGCAGACCATGCTGGTCAATTCGGCTGGCCCCGCAGAGCCATCGGACGCGTGGGCATTATTCGATCTCGTGAAGGCACGGGATCAGTTAACAACTGTCAACGGCGTGCCAGTGCAAAGCGCGGCCGACATTCGAAACGTTTTGAGCGGCGTAGAAGCCGGCACGATCCCGACGACCGTGGGGTTCTCACCGGGAGAGACCATTCCCATCACCATCCAAAAAGGGACAGATGGCTCGGAACGGATGCTGGATGTAACTCTCAGCGTATTGCCGCCGGGCGATCGCGCAAATTACGTCACCATACCAGCCGTCATCAGCCTGATCTTTTTAGCCACCAGCGTGTGGGTCTTCATTTTCCGCCGCACAGAATCTTCGGGGCGGGCATTTTCACTCTTCGCATCCTCGCTGGCCATCATCACCGGGACCCTGTTCGACCTGTTCACCACCCACCTGCTCACCCCTCTATGGACGCTGGCATTGGGCATTTTAGGCGGCTCATTGTTCGACATGGCCATGACCTTCCCGCAGGAATTTCGCCCGGCGATCAAAATTCCCCCATTGCGCTGGATCGGCTATTTGGTCGGGATCGGGCTTACGCTCAATGCCTACCTGGTCCTGTACAATTTCGGCTCCCCCGACGCGTACATCACCGCATGGCTGTACCTCTACGGGTTCGTGATCGTGGCCGCGCTTTTCTACTTCTACCTGATGGTCAGGAACGTTCGATTCTCCCCGTCGCCGGTGGTCAAATTGCAGGCGCGCACCATCCTGCTCGGCGCGGTGGCGGGATTCAGCCTCATCCTGCTGTGGATGATCAACCTGCTCTTCGGGGGCCTTCTGGGAATATCCTTCTCCACCCTGTTCTTCGGGCCTCTCGTGCTTTTCCCCATTTCGATTGGATACACCATCCTGCGCTTCCGCATCCTCAAAACGGACGCGTGGATCAAAGCAAACTCCATCCACTTCATTTTTGCCATTATTGTTTTCGCCATCTTTGCCTTGCTGGTGGCGGGCTTGACGATGATCTTCGGCGATATCCAGGCCCTGCGGAACCCATACGCGATCATTATCATGGCAATCGTGCTGACGATGATCATCAACCCGCTTCGTTCCCAGATTCAGGGGATGGTAGATGGCGTGTTTTACCGCGGCCAGCGTTCGTTCCTTTTCAACCAGCAGGAATTCAATCAAAAACTGGCGGGCATGGTGGACCAAAATGGCGTCGGCCAGATTTTGCGCGAAAGCATCATGTCCATCCTCGCGCCCACCCGCGTCCACATCTACATTTACGAAGCCCTCAATGACCAATACGCAGCCATGCCTGGACCTGACGGTCGTCCCACCAGCGAACTTCGTTTCGCCTCCTCCAGCCCGCTGGCGCAATACTTCCAACGCGAAAGCCTGCCCCTTTACCTGGACGAGACCAACTTCCCGCCCTCGCTGAAATCGGAAGAGATGCGGCTCAACATTCTCGGCGCTTCGCTCTTTGTTCGTTTGCCCGGCAAGGAGAGGCCGCTCGGCTGGGTGGCGCTGGGAGCGCGTCTTTCAGGACATCCCTATTCTCCGCAAGATATGAATTTCGCCGAGAATCTTTGCGAGCAGGCCGCGCTCTCCATCCAACGCGCCCAGACCGTCTCAGACCTCGAGCGGCGCGTGCAGGAAATGAACGCGCTGGCACGCGTCTCGCAGGGCGTGAACATCACCCTCGATTTTGACGACGTGCTCGAATTGATCTACGCCCAAACCGCGCAGATCATCCCCGCCGCGAATTTCCACATCACCCTGAACAACAAGGCCGCCAACTATCTCTATTACGGTTTCTGCGTGGAAAACCGCGAGCGCATCGAAAACAAGGAAAACGCTCCGCTCCCACCCAATACGGGACTGGACCGCGACATTATCCTGCGCGGCCGACCGCTCATCACGCAGGACTATCCGCGTGAGTGCCAGGCCCGCAACCTGCTCCCCGCCGAACAAAACGTCTACGCGTGGATGGGCGTGCCGCTCAACGCAGGCGCGGAAACCATCGGCGCGCTCAGCATCGCCAGCCGAGACGCCATCGTCAACTATACGCGCGGGCAGTTGGAACTCCTGCAAAACATCGCCGACCACACCGCGGGCGCCATCGTTAAATCACGCCTCCTTCAGGAGACCGAGCGCCGCGCCCGCCAACTTTCGACGTTGAATGAAATTACGCGGCAACTCACCTCCACGCTCGAATCGGAGCCGTTGCTCAATAACATCCTCGAGAACGCCGTCTCCATTTTGAACTGCGAAGCGGGCAGTCTCTTCCTCGTGGACGACCAGACCGACGAACTCATCTTCAAAGTGACGGTCGGCCCCGTGGCAAGCAACCTGCTTGGACAGCGCCTGCCGCCCGGGCTTGGGATTGTCGGTCGGGCGGTGCAAACCCGCCTCCCCGTCATCGATAATGACGCGCAGCGCTCGGGGTCGCGTCACGAGGAGACAGACCAGAAGACCGGCTTCCAGTCCCGCGCGTTGCTGGCCGTCCCGCTCCAGGTGAAGGACCGCGTCATCGGCGTGGTCGAAGTCATCAACCGCCGCGACGGTCTGCCCTTTGGCGAGGACGACCAGAACCTGCTCACCGCCTTCGCGGGACAAGCCGCGGTCGCCATCGAAAACTCACGCCTCTACACCCTCACCGACCAGGAACTCGCGGCCCGCGTGGAGGAACTCTCGGTGATGCAACGCATCGACCGCGAACTCAACGCCAGCCTCGAAATGGACCGCGCCATGCGCATCACCCTCGATTGGGCCATGCGTCAATCGGGTTCGCAAGCGGGACTGATCGGCATGTTGGAAGGCGCCGACAACCTCAAGATCATGGCGCATCAGGGCTACGGCCAGCATCTGAGCAATTATGCCGAGACGCTTCTGCCGCTCGACCTGCCCGTGTTGCGACAGGCCCTCGCCACTGGACAACCCCAACGCCTCGAGCTGGACCCCGCGCTGGGCGCGAGCCTTCTGCCTGACGCGCACGACCAGATCGTGATCCCCATCCGCCGCGAGGCGCAGGTGATCGGCCTGTTGATGCTCGAAAGCGTGAACCCCGCGGGCGAAGATATTTCGTTCCTCAGCCGCCTCAGCGACCATGCCGCCATCGCCATCGCCAACGCGCAACTGTTCAATGCGGTGCAGGCCGCCAACATTGCCAAGAGCGAGTTCGTCTCGTTCGTGGCACACGAACTCAAGAACCCGATGACCTCCATCAAGGGTTATTCCGAGTTGCTGGCGGGAGGCAAGGTGGGCGCCATCAACGACATGCAATCGAACTTCCTCGGCACCATCCGCTCGAATGTGGAGCGCATGTCCACCCTCGTCTCCGACTTGAACGACAACTCGAAGATCGAAGCGGGCCGCCTGCGCCTCGACTTCAAAGCGATGAACGTGGCCGAAGTGGTGGACGAGGTCATCCGTTCCACCCGCCGCCAGCTCGAAGACAAGAAGCAAACCGTGGAAGTGACCCTGCCCGAATCTCTGCCCGCCGTTTGGGCTGACCGTATCCGTGTGGGACAGGTGCTCACCAACCTGGTGAGCAACGCGCACAAGTACACGCCCGAAGAAGGCGTCGTGATCGTGGGTGCGGAAGCCACATCCAACCAATGGGATCCCGAAGGCGCGGCGCGCGTCGTCCATTTGTGGGTGCGCGATACGGGCATCGGCATCAGCGCGGAAGACCAGCAAAAGATCTTCCAAAAATTCTTCCGTTCCGAAGACCAGAAGGCGCGCGAAGCCCCTGGCACCGGTCTCGGCCTCAACATCACCAAGAGCCTCGTAGAGATGCAGGGCGGGCGCATCTGGTTCGAGAGCGAATTCCGCAAGGGAACGACCTTCCACATCACCATTCCAGTGGCGGAAGGATAAACCCCACCCCCCGGCCCCTCCCCAAATGGATACATTTGGAGAGGGGGGATAAGCAACCATGACCTTAGTTTCCGCAGTTGGACATGCCCAGGCGCTCGATGGACGTGAAGCCGGTTTACAAGCCGTGCATCACGCGCTCAACCGTCTCGGCTCCGCCACGCCCAGTTTTGGCATTGTGATCGCCTCGCACCAATACCAGCCGCGCGAGGTGGCCGCGGGCGTCACCAGCCTCACAGGTGAAATGCCCATGATCGGGTTCAGCGCGCCCGCGGGTCTCACACACGAGGGCATACATCCCCACTCGGTGGTGGTGGCCCTCCTCAGCGGGGACCTGCGCGCAGACGTCCACTGGCTGCCGGGTTACGCCCAAAGCGGCCGCGAGACCGCCAACCGCATCGTCCAGCTCGCGTCGAACGATCCCGCCAACCACTCCCTGCTGTTTTTTGCCGATGGATTCAACGGCGACGCCGAGCAACTCTGCGCCACGCTGCCAAGCCGGTCATTGATGATCGGGGGACTCTCGAGCGGCGACCTTAACACAGGAAGCAACTACCAGATCGCCGGTTCGCAAGCCGGGACGGGTGGGCTGGCCGCGGCGTTCTTACGCGGCCCCGCCAAGATCGGCGTTGGCTACGCTCACGGATGGGACCCGATCGGCACACAGTTCCGCGTGACGCGTTCGCGCGGCTTCTGGCTCCGCACCTTGGACGGCCGTCCCGCCTCCGAAACGTACGCGCAAGTCTTCGGCTATCCCGCCCGCGACTGGGCCTTCCCTCCGCTGAATTACCTGGCGCGGCTCTATCCCATTGGCGTGGAACAGGGCGAGCAACTGATTGTCCGCTCGCCCCTGCGCGTGGAAGCCGACGGCAGTTTCCGCCTCAACGCCTCAGTGCGCGATGGCTTGGACGCGTTCATGCTGGTGGGCAGTCGTCTGGGCTGTGTCAATGCCGCGCAAAAAGCGACTCAACAAGCCTTGCTCCAACTCGGCGACGCCAAACCCGTCTTCGCTCTCATTCTCGTAGATTTGGCCTGGCAGATGCTGTTGAAGTCCACGCCAGGCGTGGAGATCGCGGCGGTGCAAGATATCCTCGGCACAGAGGTCCCCATCGCGGGCGGTTACACACTCGGCCAGATCGCGCCGTCGAAGATCAATCCGCACTTTTTGAATCAGCATATGATGGTGGTGGTGTTTGGGGAGTGAGCGTAATTCGTAATGAAATGCGAAAGGCGTACCGCGGAGATGCGATACGCCTTTTTGATTCTGTTGCCATCAAAATACTGGTTTTTACGGATTGATTATTTCAAGTGAAATTGTGTTGGACCGAATTTCTCCACGCCACGAAGGAGGGCCGTTTTCTGGATCGTGGGAATTCTGATAGATCGCGGCCACATAATAAACCCCAGGATCGTCGAGTAAATAAAGATGGACAAGATCCCAGGAATTCTCAAAACCATCGCCAGGATTCAAATACCCAAAATCAGTATCTGATAGCTCAGGCCCGTGTATGCGAGGGGAAAAGGAGCCGTCAATAAGAAAGAAAACGTCTCTAAATTCAATCGGAGATCCGAGGGCGCCTACAAACATTCGCTTCTTAACGTAGATGGGTTCTTTGGAAACATTTTCGAGTCTTAAAGTGGCCATAATCGATTCGCCCACTTTGTACACTGATTTTTCAGTGGACAATATCAACTTCAAAGGCACTTCATCTTTGATACTGTTAAATCCCTGGCTTGGGGTTTCCTGCTCGGCGCTTGAAGCGCAGCCTGCAAGAAAAAACAGTATTAAGGCAAACAAGAAACGCTTTTTCACATCGAAGATTCCTTATACTAAATCATATCATCACATCCACCATCTTCGCATCATAATCAGGGAAGACCAAATCGGTGGCGGGATTGTTCAACCGCTTGACGAGAATCTCCGAAAGCACATCGCGGTAATCGGTCGTGACGGCCAGATCGCCAGGTGCGATGAGTTGACCTTCGCCGAGTCCAGGCCACGCGCCGTGGACTTTTCCGCCGCGCACGTTGCCGCCGAGGACCATCATCATCGAGCCGTGACCGTGATCGGTGCCGAGCGAACCGTTCTCGTAGGCGCGCCGTCCAAACTCGGACATGGTGACGGTGGTGAGTCTGTCCATGTGGTCGCGCATGTCGGCGTGGAAGGCGGCGAGACCGTCGGCGAGGTCTTTCATCAGGTTGGGCATCAGGCCAGACGCGACGCCCTGCGTGAAGTGCGTGTCCCAGCCGCCGAGATCAATCGCGGAGACTTCCAGTCCCACCTCTGCTTTGATGAGCATGGCGGTTTGTTTGAGGGCGAGGCCAAAGTCAGATGCGGGGTAGCTGGTAGATTGGTAATTGGCGGGATCGAGTTTCGCGAGGGTGTCCATGATGCGGAGAGTCTCTTGCCCCATTTCATCATTTTGGTAGACAAGTTCCAACGCGGCGCGCATTTGCTGGACGGCGAGGGGATTGCCGCCGAGGTGAAAATCCGCGATGGAGCGCAAGGCCGAGACGGGGACGGATCCGCTCAGGCTGCGCTGTGGACGCGTCCCCATGCCGACGGCGCGCAACGGCGAGACGTTGCCCGTGTCGAGCGAGGCGAGGTGGCGTCCGATCCAGCCCGAGGCGGGACCGCGCTCATCGTTGACGCCGCGCTCCATCAACTCCATGGATTTGAAGTGGCTGTGAGACTCGTCTGGCGCGCCGCAGGCGTGGATGATGGCGAGTTGTTTTTCCCGCCACGCGTCCATCAGCGCGGAAAGGCTGGGATGAAGGCCGAAGAAGCCATCGAGATCAACGACGCGTTCCTCCTTCTTCTTTTTCGCATCATCGGGACGCGGCACGCCGAGCGTTGGCCGCAACCGATAATATGAAGTCTCGCCGTGCGGTACGACCATGTTGAGCACGTCCGCCGCGCCGCGTAAAAAGATTACGACGAGGGTGTCACCGCGAGGGGCGGTATTAGGAGGGGCGAAGGATAAACGAGGGAGCCAGGATTTTTGAGGGTGAGTTTGAGTTAGCATAAATCAACCACAGATGAAAGGGATGAAAAGGATAAGCGAGGTATTGACTTCCGACTTTGAATCTGGAACGCGAATGACGCGAATTGGCGAATATAACGAATGAAGATGAAAGCGAATTCGCGTCATTCGTCCATTCGCGAAATTCGCGTTAAAAATTACTTCAACGACCTACCTCCACTGAAACGCGGGGGAGGCGAGGATGCTGGCGGCGAGGACGCGCAGGGTTTCGTCAGCGTTGGCGCCCGCGTTCGTAACAGTAGCCAGCAGATCGTCACGCGTGGAGCGAGGCAGGGCGGCGCCGAGCAGCAGGGAGGCCAGCGCGTCGGCGTCGCCTTGCAATTGTCCCGTCGAGACCACATCCAGCAGGCGCATCAGGTTGAGGCGCGTGTTCTTCATCTCGTTGCGCGTCAGCTCCAGAGCGAACTGCCAGCGCGGCATCAGGTTGCCCATCCACGCGTCGCTGCGATCGGGGTAGCCATCGGGCGTCGGCCACGAAAACGGGAGTTGCCCCATGCGCGCGAGCGGTTGGCCGAACGCCTGCCCGTCGGTCTCCACGTTGAGGGCGCGCGCCGCAGACAACACAAAATTAAGCGGGCGTTTGTATTTGGGCTGCGCGAGCGCGAGGCCATCGAGCAGGATGACGCGCAACACCGATTTGATATCGCCTTTCGTTTGGATGAAAACCTGCGCGGCCTTCTCGACGATCTCACGCGGCGGATTATCGGCGATGAAGCGACGCGCCAGTTTGGTGGCGATGAAGCGCGCCGTGGACGGATGCGCGGCGAGATGTTCGATGACGTTCTCCGCTTCGCCCTGACCCGATTCCGCGATCGCCAATCCGAGGAGAT
>Ga0268298_10005028_pt1 | contig 12564 bp, 10 predicted proteins | sample WWTPWeurt_MetaG_FD_194462 | JGI IMG/M metagenome (GOLD analysis project Ga0268298, IMG submission 194462) | Activated sludge microbial communities from WWTP in Nijmegen, Gelderland, Netherland - WWTP Weurt | ecosystem: Engineered > WWTP > Aerobic digester > Activated sludge | place...
GCGCCGCAGGCTGGAAATGGGGCGTCAGATGGCTCAGCAGGTTCTTCAGCAGTTCGCTCATCTCAATGTCTCCGGCGATCTGCGTCCGGCCCGATGCCCGACGCGATGGGAGACATTGGAGCGCCGGCGGCCCGCCGGCGCATGAGGCCGTAGTCCCGGGGACGATGGCATTAGGCCGGTATTCCGGCCGGGATGCCCGGGACAGCCGTCCCGGGCTGCGTGAACGAGCCTACTTTGCCTTGCCCATCCCCGCCTCGCGCGCTTTCACGATCGCCTGCGCGCGATTCTCCACGCCGAGCTTGTCGAAGACCGGCGTCACGTTGTTGCGTACGGTCTTCTCGGAGACGTTCAGGTGCGCGGCGATCTGGAGATTGTCGAGGCCGCAGGCGATCAGCTCGAGCACGGAGCGTTCTCTGGGAGTGAGGTCCGGGAACGCAATCGACGACGGTGCCTCGTCCTCGCCGCTCTCGTCGAGAAACGCCCTGACCTGGCGGATCATCTCCGCGTGCGCCGGTTCGCTGGGGAACGCAATGTAGCTCGCGCTGTCGATCGGCAGGAAGGTTGCGTTCGGAACCAGGCTCGCGAGCCGACGGCCTTCTTCGAACGGTGCCCGGACGTCGCCGCGCGAGTGGACGACGAGCATCGGGCAATGCAATCCGCGCGCTTCGTCCGATACGTCGGAATCCGCGTAGGCGCTCATCATGCTCGCGATCGCGTGGCCGCTCATCGACGGACGGGCATTCGCGAGGAATGCGTCGAGCTCTTCCCTCGACGCGTCGGGAATCACCTGCGCCGCGAAGAGCATCCTGAAGGCGGGATTCGGGTCGTCCCACCCCGCCTCGAGTGCGGCCACCACCGCCTCGCGCTTGGCCAGATCCCGGGGCGGCAGGTTCTGTCGTCGGAAGCCTCTCGCGAAGCCGCCGAACACGATCATCCGCGACACGCGTTCCGGGTGTCTCGATGCGAACCGGATCGCGGAGTGCACCGTGCCGGCCGACGTGACGATCGGGAAGCGGTCGAGTCCCGCGGCATCCGCCACGGCGTGCAGATCGGCGGCGATTCCGTCGACGGACAGGTCGGGCACGTCCCGGTCCGACAGGCCGGTGCCGCGGGCGTCGAAGCGCACCAGTGTTCGACCGCGTGCGAGTTCGGACCAGATCCGCTGACCTGCGACCGAGCGCATCGAGAGCGTGAAGACGGAGCCCCACTGAACGTCCAGAATCGCGGGTCCGCTGCCCATCGCGGTCCACGCGATCGAGACGCCGTCGCCGGTTCGGCAATAGCGGGTGGACGGAGTCAGGGGTCTCACGGGAACCGCTCCGTGCGTTGCCGAAGCTTTGCCCGCGCTGCGAACCATCGAGGTGATGTCATGGACCTGACCTTCGAGTTCACGTACCACGCCGATCTTGACAGATGCACGGTTGGCGCGGGGCCGTGGGGACGCCTTTGTCGTGCTTTCCGTTTCCGCCGGCTGGATCCCGGCGAGTCGGACCTGCGAGCGTCTCGTCGGCGCCGCTGCGGGCGCCTTCCGACGGGTCACTGATACCTCAACAGGGTGATCGAAAGAACGCGTCACTATGCTTGACCTCCTCACGTCGCGCGCGCAGGCTCGAAAGTCAAGACGCGTCGATGCATCAGGTCGATGAATCGGACGGGAGACCGTGGTCGAATCGCACGAAGGCGGGTGTCCGTGCGGAGCCGTGCGCTACCGCATCGTCGGTCGAGAAGGAGAGGCCGCTTGCCCGCCGGTCGATCCAGAGGCGCAAGACCGAACGTTTGGCCATGACGGGAAGGAGTGACCGATGAGCGGCAGGTACACGGGCGGTTGCCAATGCGGCGCGGTTCGCTACTCGATCGACGCCACCCCCAGGATGATTTACGCGTGCCACTGCACGCAGTGCCAGCGCGTCTCGGGCGCCGCGTTCGCGATGGCGTGCCTCTTCGCCGCGCAGTCGTTCGAGATGACTGGCGTGCAGCCGAACTTCTACGTGCGCGAAGGCAAGGGCGGCCGTAAAGTCCGGTGCAGCTTCTGCCCGAAGTGCGGATCACGGATCAACAACCAGTGGTTCACCGAGCAGGGCGACATCCCGTTCGTCAGCCTGCGGCCCGGCACACTGGACGACACGAGCTGGGTGCGGCCCGATTTCCACATCTGGGCGCAGCACAGGCAGCCGTGGATCCGGTTCTCCGCGGAAGACGTCGTTTACGAGCAGGCGATGTCGGTCGAGCGGATGAGGCCGTTCTTCCAGGGGCAGAGCGCATGAGACTTACCAATCGCGGCAGCCAGCAGAGTCGGCGAGCGTCACCGAACCGACTCGCCGAGTCGCCGGAGGAGTTCTGATGAATGGTGTCGATCACGTCGAAGACAAGGTCGTCATCGTCACCGGCGCCGGCTCGCGCACCGGCTTCGGTTCACGCGTGAGCGCGATGCTCGCCGCGCGCGGCGCGCGGGTCGTCTGCTCGGACGTCGACGAAGCGGCGCTGCGCGAGACGGTGGCCGGGATTGCCGCTCAGGGCGGCGAGGCCCTCGCGCTGAAGGCCGACGTCACGTCGATCGACGACATGAAGACGCTCGCCGCCACCGCGGTCGCACGCTTCGGCCGCATCGACATCATCGTGAACAACGCCGGCGTAATGCCGCTGGCGTTCTTCGCCGACCACGCGGCGGCGCTCGCCGCGTGGCACCGCTGCATCGACGTCAACTTCAAGGGCGTGCTCAACGGCATGGTCGCCGTCTACGACCAGATGATCGCGCAGGGGCGCGGGCACGTGATCAACCTGTCGTCGATCTACGGGAACTTCCCTGTCGCCGGCGCAGGGGTCTACGGCGCGACCAAGGCGGCGGTGAACGTGCTGTCGGAGTCGCTGCGCGTGGAGTCGCGCGGGCGGATCAAGGTCACCACGGTGAAGCCGACCGGCGTGCCCGAGACGGGGCTGGCCGGCGGCGTAGTCAATCGCGCGGCGGTGGTCGGGATCGTCGGACAGAACCTGTCGGAGTTCGTGCAGGCGCGCACCGACTTCGTCGAGGGCCGCCTGGAATCGGCCGCGACGGATCCCGAGCAACCAGGGTGCCTGTTCCTGCCCGCGCAGTACATCGCCGACGCGATCCTGCACGTGATCGACCAGCCTTGGGGAGTGTCGGTGAGCGAGGTGACGGTGAGGGCAACGGGTGATCACTTTCTGCTCTGACGCCGGAACGCGCTCACGCTCGAGGAGTTATCGCTGAATCGACCGACTGCGACTCGAAGAATCCTCGTCACAGACAACCCTGATGCACGGGCCGAATCGACGCTGTGATCTGGCGTCGAGGCGCTGCGATTTCACGAACGGCGTCGGGCTGTCCCGTACCGCGAATGGTCCGTCTATTGCGCCGGCGCCGCCGGCATGGCCGATGAGTGATGCTCGACGATCATCCACCGGCCGTCGATGCGGCGCGCCGCGAAGCTGAAGCGGCCGGACCCCGTCTGCGGCTTGCCTTGACGGCGGTGAAACTCGCCGTGAACTGACCTGCCGAGAGCACGGCGTCGCCGGCACGAATCACGCGCTCCGAATCGATCCCCACCTTCATGCCGATCATCCGGGAAATCTTGCACGCGGCGTCGTAGTACCGGCGAACGTCCTCGGGCTTCGTGGCGAGCGAGCGCGAAGTCGTCGGCCAGAAGAGCGCCTCGGAGTGGTAGAGCGCAACCAGCGCGTCGACTCGGCACTCGTTCAGTGCCTTCGACCAGGCCTGTGCGGTCGAGGGCTCGGGGACGTCGGCGGAGGGTTGCATCGAGCCGCAGCCGGCGGTGAGCAGCGGAAGAATCAGGCACGCGGTCGAGCGTCGCATCGTGTCCTCCCATCCGAAGGTCTGCCCCGCGCGAGCCACGGTGGGGTGCGAGGCGTGTTCGCATACTGGGACCGCGAGGGGCGTGAGTCAATCGCTGACGGGGTCTCTTTGTCTTGAAGGAAGCGAACTCGCCTCGCGGCCGACTCGAGCGACCCGCGGCTCCCAGGCGGGCAAGGGCGCGCGTGAGCGGTGCACCCTGTTTCGGAGCGACTGGACTCCCCCGTATCGAGGACGCGCTATTGCCAGCCGGCTTCGTCGCGCGCACGCTCGAGTGGCGGCTTGGGTTCGACGCCCGCGAAGCACCTGCGGGTCGGCGCCGGCGGGGTCCGCCGTCGCCTCATACCAGAGGGAGGAGACAATGCGAGCATTCGGGAAGTGGATGTCCGTGATCGGGCTCGTCGTCGGCGGCTTCACCGGCGCGGCGATCGCGCAGCCCGGCGTCGAGAGTGAGACCTTCCACGTGCAGAGCACGGACCCGTCGATCAGGATCCACGTCCGCAACAAGCGTCCCGCGAACGTCGCGAAGTTCGACGAAAACCGGATCGTGATCTTCGTGCACGGGGCGACGTATCCGTCCGAATCGGCGTTCGACATCGCCCTGCCTGGCGGGTCGTGGCTCGACTACGTCGCGCAGCGCGGGTTCGACGCGTACTTCCTCGACGTCCGTGGGTACGGCCGCTCGACCCGGCCCGCATCGATGGACGAGCCGCCGGACAGGAATCCGCCCTTCGCGCGCACGGCCGACGCCGTCGCCGACGTCGGCGCGGTCGTCGACTTCGTTCGCAAGCGCCGGGGCGTGGAGCGGGTGAACCTGGTCGGCTGGTCGTGGGGCACCACGATCATGGCGGGATACACGGCGCAGAACAACGACAAGGTGAAGCGGCTGACGCTCTACGCGCCGCTTTGGATCATCAAGGACGCCCCGCCGATCCAGGGATTCGGCAGTTATCGGACGGTGACGAAGGATCCCGCGCGTTCGCGCGGGGCCAACGGGATTCCAAAGGAGCGCGTGGAGGAAATCAGCCCCGCGGCGTGGTTCGAGCAGTGGTGGGCCGCCAATCTCGCGACGGACCCGGCCGGCGCCGCGCGGACGCCCGCGGTGCTGCGCGCCCCGAACGGCGTGATCCAGGACATCGCCGAGTTCTGGGCCAAGGGCAAGTCGACCTACGACCCGGCGCAAATCCGCGTCCCGACGCTGGTGATCCTGGCCGAGTGGGACCGCGACACGCCTCCGTACATGGCGCAGGAAGTGTTCTCGCGGCTCGTCAACGCGTCGTACCGCCGGCACGTCGTGCTGCGCGAGGGCACGCACGCGATCGTCCTCGAGAAGAACCGGATGCAGCTGATCGCCGAGATTCAGAACTTCCTCGAGGGGTCGTACTGATCCGGTCTGGCCCGGCTCTTGTCGCAGTCGCCCCGGGGCCGGGCGAGCGATCACACCGACCCGCCGCCGATCACCTGATCGGGCGCCCGCCAGGCCTCGAGCTCCCGGCGGATCATCGCCCGGGACCCGGACGCGCCGAGCAACCTCGGCATCGCGCCAGCCGTTCCGCCGGACCCCGCCCCGCCGAGTGCTACCTGAGCAGATCCGGCCGAAGGATCATCGCGGCGCCGAGCAGCAGCATCACCGCGCCGCTCACCAGCTTCAGCCACCGGCCTTCGCGCTCCCCGAGCTTGCGGCTGCCGAAGGCCGCCACCGCGATCGCCACCATCAGCGTGTCGTCGGCGACGTACGCCAGGATGTACAGCGCGAGGTAGCCGTAGTACGCGGCAGTGCTCAGCCCCTGCTGCGCCAGCACCGCGGTGTAGATCGCCGGCAGCCCCGCGGTGCACAGCAACTCGACGAAGTTCACCACGACGGCCAGCACCGCCACCGCCGCCATCGCGGCCGGAAGGTTCCTCGCGTTGACCACCGAACGCACGCGCGCGTACAGCCCGGGCTTGGCGGAGTCCGGTATCGACAGCGACGGCCCCCGGCCCCAGGCGACGAAGTCCTTCACGTTGACCACGCCGACCAGCAGCGCGACGGCGCCCAGCGCCAGGCGCAGCGGATCGGACATGCCGACCACGATGAACACGTTCAGCCAGGCGGCCATGAACGCGTAGTAGACCGCTCCGCTCGCCACCACGAAGCTGCCGGCCACCAGCGCCATCCGGCGGCGGTCGCGCAGGTGCACCAGCAGCGACAGCAGGAACAGCAGCACCCACATCGCGCACGGGTTGAAGCCGTCGAGCAGGCCGAGCGCCAGCGTGAAGAGCGGCAGGCCCAGGTCGTTCGCGCTGAGCGAGCCGAAGACGGCGCTCCGGACCTCGGGCGGTGCCGGCGCCGAGCCGTCGACGAGCGCCTTCAACTGCGCGCCGATGCCGTCGGCACTGTCGAAGCCGAGCAGCACCCGGCCGTTCACGACGAACGTGGGCACGCCCGGCGGCCAGATGCCGCCCGCCCGCGAGCGGGCGATCAGGTCCTCGGCGGCGCCGGGGTCTTCGCCCAGCTTCCGGAGGCGAATCGTCACGTGGGGGCGTTCGCGCGCGAAGGTCTCGAGGAAGACCTTGGCGTCGGCGCAGTGGGGGCAGCCGTCTCGAACGAAGACCTCGAGCTCCAGCGGCTCCGCGGCCGGGGGCCCGGCCTTGCCGGGGGATGCCGGCGCGCCGGACACCGCGGTCTCGGCGGCCCGCAGCGCGCCGGTCCACCCCGCGGCCTGCGCCAGGACGAGCAGCAGCGCCAGCAGCACCGCGCGCACCGTCCGCAGGCGGACGAGAGCGGACGGCGGGGCGACGGGCATTCCGGGTTCCGGGTGGGCGCGAGCCCGCGACGCGGGCCGGGGCGATCATACCGCCCCGATCACCCTCACACCGCCCCGATCACCCCACCACGTTCCTCGGCACGTCCTTGTACGGCTTGCCCTTGTCGGCGTCCGCCTCGCGCGGCATTCCCAGGACCCGCTCCGAGATGATGTTGCGCTGAATCTCGTCGGTGCCGCCCGCGATCGATGTCGCCGGCACCGACACCAGGATCTCGGCGATCGTGCCGTCCAGGGGGCTCGCCGGCCCCGTGAGCAGCGCGTCCGCGCCGCTGATCGCCGTGTGGACCCGCGCCGCCGCGCGCGCGATGTGACTCGCGGCGAGCTTGCCGATCGAGCCCTCGGGCCCCTGCGGACGTCCCTGTTCCTGCGCGCTGCGCGCCCGCCGCCCGGTCCACTCGGCGGACTTCGCCAGCACCAGCAGCTTCGCGATCTCCTGGCGGATCACCGGGTCGTGGATCGCGCCGGTTTCCTTCGCGCGCGGCAGCACGAGGTCCACGCGCCCCGCGCGATTCGGATACCACTTGTACGGCGCGAGCGCGATCTCGATCTCGACGCGCTCCTCTTCGTAGACGCGGCCCGCGCGCTCGGAGGCGCGCATCGTCCAGCGCCCGATGCCGTCGGAAATGCGCCGCTCGTGCATCAGCGTCGTCGTCGCGACCGCCCAGCCGTTGCCGATCGCGTCGACCTGGTTCTCGGGCGGCACGATCGCGTCGGTGATGAAGACCTGGTTGAACGTCGAGTGCCCGTTCATCTGCTGCAGCGGCTGCACCACGACGCCCGGCTGGTGCATGTCGATCACGAAGAACGACAGCCCCGCGTGCTTCGGCCTGTTCCAGTCGGTGCGTGCGAGCAGCAGGCCCCAGTCGGCCTTCTGCGCGCCCGAGATCCACAGCTTCTGGCCGTTGACGATCCACTTCGTGCCGTCGAAGTCCGCGCGCGTCGACGCGCCCGCCACGTCCGAGCCGCTGCCCGGCTCGCTGAAGAGCTGGCACCACGCGTCCTCGCCGGTGAGGCTGCGGCGCAGGAAGCGCCGCTTCTGGTCGTCGGTGCCGTGCGCGAGCAGCACCGCCGCGGCCATCACGCGGATGCCCACCTTGGCGACGCCGACCGCGCCGGCGCGCGCGAACTCCTCGTCCACCGCCGGCACGAGGCCCGCCGGCAGGTCGCGGCCGTGCCACTGCCTGGGCCAGCTCGGAGCGCCCCAGCCGGAGTCGACCAGCCGGTTGCGCCACTCGATGAGGCTCAGGCTCGGGTCCCAGTTCGCCTCGAGCCAGGCGCGCACTTCGGCGCGCACCGCGGATTCGTTCGCTTCGCTCATGTTCTCGTGTCTCCGTGTTCGATCACGCCGCCCACAGGCGCAGCATCCGTTCGCGGTGCTCGTTCGCGTCGCCGAACATCACCTCGGAACTCTTGGCGCGCTTGAACCACAGGTGCGTGTCGTGGTCCCACGTGAAGCCGATGCCGCCGTGCACCTGGATCGCGTGGATCGCGGTCTGCAGGTAGGCGTCGCTCGCGCCGGCCTTGGCGAGCGAGGCCACCGCCGGGGCGTCGGCGTCGCCGTCGTCGAGCGCGGCGGCCGCGTAGTAGGCCGCGGACTTCGCGAGCTCGACCTCGAGCAGCATGTCGGCCTGCTTGTGCTTCATCGACTGGAACGCGGCGATCGGCCTTCCGAACTGGATGCGCATCTTCGCGTAGGCGAGCGCGTCTTCGCGCAGCCGCGCGGCGCCGCCCACCATTTCGTTGGACAGGCACGCCGCCGCCTCGACCATCGTGCGCTCGAAGGCCGCCGCGCCCGCGCCTTCGTCGCCGAGCAGCTGCGCGTCGACGTCGGCGAACTCGAGCCGCGCGAGCTTGCGCGTGGCGTCCATCGTGGCCAGCGCGCGGCGCCCGAGGCCCGCGGCGTGGCCGCGCACCGCGAACAGCGACAGGCCCGCGGTTCCCGTCGACCCCGGCGCGCGCGCCAGGACCACGATCAGGTCCGCGGTGTGCCCGTCGAGCACGAAGCTCTTGTGCCCGTTCAGGCGCCAGCCGGTGCCGGACTTCGTCGCCGCGAGCGTCGTCGCGTTCGCGTTCCAGCCGCCGCGGTCTTCGGCGGCGGCGAGTGTCGCGACGGTGTCGCCCGACGCGATGCCGGGCAGCAGCGCCGCCTGCTGCGCGGCGCTCGCGCCGTTGAGCAGCGCGCCGGCGCCGAGCACGGTGGAGGCGAAGTACGGCGCGCACGCGAGCGCGCGGCCCATCTCCTCGAGCACGATGCAGTGCTCGCCGAAACCGAAGCCGTGGCCGCCGAATGCCTCGGGGATGCGCACCGCGCACAGCCCGAGCTCGCTGTTCAGCGCCTTCCATCCGGCCGTGTCCCAGCCGGCCTCGGTGGCCATCAGGCGGCGCACCTCCTTCGTGGGCGAGCGGTCGGCGAGGAAGCGCCGCACCGCGCCGCGGAACTCCTCCTGCTCGGGCGAGAAGCTGAATTTCACGGGGGTCTCCTGCTCTTGGCGACGGGGGCGGACGGCTCGTAGGCGATCGCGGCCGCGGGATGTGGAACCGGCGCGTGCGCTCAGGACGGCTGGCCGGCGAGCGTCGCGCGCCAGCGCTCGACCTCGGCCTGCGGCAGCCATCCGGACAACGAGCGCGCGAACGTCTCGGGCGACGGATTGCGGGGCTCGGTCGGTGCGGCGCACGGCGTGCGCGAGAAGCGCGGCGCGGGCATCGGCTGCACCACGCCGCCGACGTCCACGAACGAGCCGCGCGCGACGAAGTGCGGGTGCTTCGGCGCTTCCTCGAAATTCAGCACCGGTGCGAAGCACACGTCGGTGCCCTCGAGCAGCTCGCACCACGCGTCGCGCGTGCGGGTGCGGAAGATCCGCGCGAAGGTCTCGCGCGCGCGCGGCCACTGCGCGGGGTCGAGGTGCGGGCCGAACTCGTCGGGCGCCAGGCCCAGGCGCTCGAGCAGCTCGCGGTGGAACTTCGCCTCGATCGGGCCGATGGAGATGTAGCGGCCGTCGGCGCACTCGTAGGCGTCGTAGAACGGCGCGCCGGAGTCGAGCACGTTGGTGCCGCGCTCCAGGTTGAAGCGCCCGGCCGCGAGGCTGCCGTAGAACGCGGTCGCGAGCGACGCCGCGCCTTCGGCGATCGCGGCGTCGACCACCTGTCCGCGCCCCGAGCGGCGCGACTCGTGGATCGCCGCGAGCAGCCCGGTGACGAGGAACATCGCGCCGCCCGCCATGTCGCCCATCAGCGCCAGCGGCGGCGACGGCGGCTGGTCCTTGCGGCCGATCGCGTCGAGCACGCCGGTGAGCGCGATGTAGTTGATGTCGTGGCCGGCCGCGTGCGCGAGCGGCCCGCTCTGGCCCCAGCCGGTGATGCGCCCGTAGGCCAGCCGCGGGTTGCGCGCGAAGCACGCGTCCGGGCCCAGGCCCAGGCGCTCGGTGACGCCGGGGCGAAAGCCCTCGATCAGCGCGTCGGCCTGCGCGACGAGGTCGAGCACCAGTTCGATCGCGCGCGGGTCCTTCAGGTCGAGCGCGATCGCCTCGCGGTTGCGCATCAGCAGGTTCGAGCGGATCGGCCCCTTGGGTACGCCGAGGTCGGCGGGCACGGTGCGGTCGATGCGAAGCACGGTCGCGCCGAGGTCGGCCAGCACGGTGGCCGCCATCGGGCCGGGGCCGATGCCGGCGAGCTCGACGATCTTCAGGTCGGACAACGGGCCCAAGCGCTTCTCCTGATCGCGATTCACGACTGCGGGGCCTTCGCCTCGCGCGCGGCGCCGGTGCGCACCAGCGCGTCGATCTCGGCGTCGGCCAGGCCCGCCTCGCGCAGCACCTCGCGCGTGTCCTGCCCGAGACGGTGGGCGGCGCCGACCCGAGCGGGCAGCCCGTCGAAGCGTACGCCCGGGCGCGTGACGCGCACCGCGCCCCCGGCGTCCGCGTCGGGGATCTCCTGGAAGAAGCCGACCGCGCGCAGGTGCGGATCGTCCGCCAGCGACTCGAGCGTGTTCACCGGGGCGGCCGCGATCTCCAGGCGCCGGCACGCGTCGAGCCAGTCCTGAGACGTGCGCCGCGCGACGATCTCGGCGAGCAGGCCGTAGAGCACGTCGATGTTCTGCGTGCGCGTCTTCATGTCCGCGAAGCGCGGGTCGGCGGCCAGCTCGGGCACGCCGGCTTCCGCGAAGAGCCGGTGCCACTGCTCGGTGGTGTACGGCATCACGCAGACGTGGCCGTCGAGCGTGCGGTACGGGCGGCGCCAGCGCGAGAGCACGCGCGCGTAGCCGGGCGCACCCTGCGGCGGAACGAACACGTGCCCGCCGAGGTGCTCGAGCAGCGTGAAGTCGGCGAGGCACTCGAACATCGGGACCTCGACCTCGGAGCCCACGCCGGTGCGCGCGCGCGCGACCAGCGCCATCAGGATCGCCTGCGCGCCGACGATCCCGGAGATCTTGTCGGCGGCCACGGTCGGCAGGTACTGCACCTCGCCGGTCTGGCGGCGCATCAGGTCCGCCAGGCCGCACATGCCCTGGATGATGTCGTCGTACGCGGGGTCGCCGCCGTACGGGCCGTTGGTCGAGAAGCCGGTCAGGGTCGCGTGCACGAGGCGCGGAAAGCGCGCGCGCAGCGTCGGCGCGTCGAGCCCGAGCGCACGCATCTTCTGCGGGCGAACGTTGTGCATCAGCACGTCGGCGCCCTCGAGCAGGCGCAGCAGCGCGTCGCGCCCGCCGGGCTGCTTCAGGTCGAGCACGACGCAGCGCTTGTTGCGGTTGACCATGTGCTGGCCGGTGGCCATGCCGGGCTCGCGCGCCAGGCCGGTGGTGCGGGTGGAGTCGCCCTCGGGCGGCTCGACCTTGATCACGTCGGCGCCGTAGTCGGCGAGCCAGCGGCTCGCGAACGGCCCGAACAGGACGGTGCTCATGTCGACGACGCGCACGCCTTGAAGGGGCAGGGCCGGGGGCGGGTTCATGACGGGGGTCCGTGAATGTCGAAGAGGGTGCGCACGCGAACGCGAGGCACCGGCCGGCGCGCGCACGACGAGCGGATCGTAGGCACGGCGCCCGCCGGGCTCCAATGCCGTCGCGTCGATTTCCGAGACCGGAACGACCGGAACGCCCGGCACGAGCGGAACCCGGCGCGCGGTGTCGTCCGATGCGTGCGCCGCGCGCCCGCGTCCGGCGTCCCGAATACAATTCGGCCATGCAACCCGACCGCCGCACCTTCGTCGCCCCGCACGACGCTCGCCACGGCGCGCCCGCCGCCGCCCGCCTGCCGGAGCGCCCGTAGCGTCATGCCCGCGATCCCATTCGAGTTCGTGATGTTCGCCGCCACCCTGGTGGGCGTGGCGATGCTCCACAGGCACTCGCTGCAGGTCGCGCTCGCCGGCGCGTTCGCGATCACCGCGTACAAGGTCGTCGGCGGCCCGTCCGGCATCGCGTTCGTCGGCGAGCACTTCGCGCACGAGTGGGTGCTGCTCGCGAACCTGCTCGCGCTGCTGGTCGGCTTCGCGCTGCTGTCGAAGCACTTCGAGGAGAGCCAGCTGCCGGACGTGCTTCCGAAGTTCCTGCCCGAAGACTGGAAGGGCGGGTTCGCACTGCTCGCGCTGGTGTTCGTGCTCTCGAGCTTCCTCGACAACATCGCCGCGGCGCTGATCGGCGGCACGATCGCGCACACGGTGTTCCGCGGCCGCGTGCACGTCGGCTACCTCGCGGCGATCGTCGCGGCATCGAACGCGGGCGGTTCGGGCAGCGTGGTCGGCGACACCACGACGACGATGATGTGGTTGGCCGGCGTGAGTCCGCTCGCGGTGGTTCACGCCTTCGTCGCGGCTGGCGTCGCGCTCGTGGTCTGCGGCATCCCGGCGTCGATCCAGCAGCACCGGCACCAGCCGATCCTCAAGCACGCGCGGCGCGGCCACCACGTTCAGTGGACGTCGCTGGGCGTCGTCTTCTTCATT
>Ga0268298_10005029_pt1 | contig 12562 bp, 11 predicted proteins | sample WWTPWeurt_MetaG_FD_194462 | JGI IMG/M metagenome (GOLD analysis project Ga0268298, IMG submission 194462) | Activated sludge microbial communities from WWTP in Nijmegen, Gelderland, Netherland - WWTP Weurt | ecosystem: Engineered > WWTP > Aerobic digester > Activated sludge | place...
GCATGGGTCCTCCCGGATATACACAATGGTAAGTATATCATGCGATGACCGCTGCCCCGCGCCCCGCGCGCTGTGCCACACGCGCGCGACAACGGCGTCGCCGTCGACCGGCGCGTAAGAGATGACGCAGCGCCCGATCGGGAAGCTGCGCAGATCGGCGGCCGGTTCGTGCCTTGCCCGCCCCGCCGCCGTCAGCCCCATCAGCTAGGCTGCGCACGATGCCCGCCGCCCCGAACGCCTCGATCACCCGTGCCGCGGCCTGGATGGTCGGCTGGCTGACGCTGATGGTCGTGATTGCCGTGGCAGGGCGCGAGGCCGCGCGCGAGCTGTCGGTGTTCCAGGTCATGCTGCTGCGCTCGACCCTGGGCATGGCGATGCTGTGGCCGCTGGTGCGCGCAGCTGGCGGCCTGGCCGCGGTCAGGACCGAACGGCTGCCGCAGCACATGCTGCGCAACGCGGTCCACTACGCCGCGCAGTACGGCTGGTTCGTGGCCCTGACCCTGATTCCGCTGGCGCAGGTGGTGTCGATCGAATTCACGATGCCGATCTGGTCGGCCGCGCTGGCGGTGGCCTTCCTGGGCGAGCGCATGAGCGGCCGCAAGTGGCTCGCCGTGCTGCTGGGCCTGGTGGGTGTGGCGGTGATCGTGCGCCCGCGCGCGGGCGAACTCGATGCGGGGCAGCTGATCGCGCTGGCCTCGGCGCTGGGGTTCGCCGTCTCGGTGGTGCTGGTGAAGTCGCTCACGCGCACCGACGCGGCGGTGGCGATCAGCTTCTGGATGCTGGTGGTGCAAAGCGCGATCGGGCTCGTGCCGGCCCTGTTGGTCTGGCGATGGCCGTCGGCGGCGGTGTGGGCCTGGGTGGTGGTGGTGGCCTTCTGCGGTACCTACTCGCACTACTGCTTTGCCAGGGCAATGCAGCATGCGGACGCCACCGTCGTCGTGCCGATGGACTTCCTGCGCGTGCCGCTGACCGCGCTCGTGGGCTGGCTGGCGTACTCGGAACGGCTGGATCTGTTCACGGCCTCGGGCGTCGGCCTGATCCTGGCCGGCAATGTGCTGAACCTGCTTCGGTGGCCGGCAGGCGGATGGCGGATCGGGCGCAAGGCGTGACGCGGCCCCCCCCGTTGCTGCCGCAGGGCCGTGCCGCGAATGCGGCCATCGCGCGTGCGCAGGAGGCGCTGCGCAGTGCCGACGAGGGAGCGGGACTGATGTCGGCCGAGGACTTCCTGTCGGGTATGGAGCTGCGCGCCAAGGACGCGCAGCGGCGTATCCGCGAGGCCGTGTCGGCCAGGAACAAGCGAGCTGCCGGGTGAGCCTGCGGTATCGGATAGTGCCGACCGGGCCGCTCGCGCCCGCGATCCCCGCGTCGGTGCCGGTGCGGCAGTGGCCGCTGCGGCTGCCGGGGTGGATCATCGGCGGCGTGATCGATCGCCCGGCGAGCATGCGTGCCGGCGCCGCTTCCGGGCATTTGGCATCATCGTCGGCATTGCCACCGACCAAGCCCGCCATGACCGCCGACGCGTTCTCTCGCCTGATGAAAGCCCACCGCTCGATACGCGCCTTCCAGAACAAGGGCGTCGACCCGGCGCTGGTGGACCGGGTGCTGGTCGAGGCCCTGCATGGGTCGTCGTCCAGCGGCAATCTGAACATGGTGTCGGTCATCAAGACCGTCGACGTCGAACGCAAGAAGCGCCTGTGCGAGCTGCACTTCGACCAGCCCATGGTGCTGCAGGCGCCGCTGGTGCTCACCTTCTGTGCCGACAGCCATCGCACCCGGCAGTGGCTGGCCCGGCGCGGTGCGCGGCTGGGGTTTGGCGACTTCATCAGCTGGCATGTGGCGGGCTATGACGCCGTCATCCTGGCGCAGACGACAGCGCTGGCGCTCGAAAGCCACGGGCTGGGCATCTGCTACATGGGGACGACGCTGCACTCCATGGGCGCCATCGCCGAGTTCCTGGAGTGCCCGGACCACTGCCTGCCGGTGACCAGCATGGTGGTCGGCTGGCCGGCAGAGGCACCGCCGCAGCGCGACCGCCTGCCCGGCACCGCCTGGATCCACGACGAGCGTTACCGGCGCCCCACCCCGGCCGACATCGACGCCCACTACGCCGAGCGCGAGCGGCGCGGCCGCGAGCGCTACCTGAGCCTGTCTGCGGAAATGGCGGCACTCTGGGCCGAGCACGGCATCACCTCGCTGGCGCAGTTCTACACCAGCAAGATCAAGTACGACCCGGACCGGTTCGCGCAGGACTCGGCGCAGTTGGAGGCACTGCTGCGCGAGCGCGGATTCCGGGGCTGAGCGGGCGTGCCGTCACTTCGGAAAAACCTGAAGGCCGCTCAACGGACGGCCCCTTGATGGAACCGGGACGCGGCCCCACCATCGGCGCATCGCACAGCCCATGGGGGCCCCTGGCCCACCGACGATGAAACGCATTGCCCTGTTCCTCATCACCAACCTGGCCGTCATGCTGGTGCTCGGTGTCGCCGTGCACGTGCTGGGGCTCAGCCGGTTTCTCACCGCCAACGGCCTGGACCTGACCAGCCTGCTGGCGTTTGCCGCGGTCATGGGTTTTGGCGGCGCCTTCATCTCACTGCTGATCAGCAAGCCGATGGCCAAGTGGACCACGCGGCTGCAGATCATCAATGCCTCGCCGCAGCCCACGCACGCGTGGATCGTGGCCACGGTCGAGCGCTTTTCGCAGCAGGCGGGCATCCGCATGCCCGAGGTCGGCATCTACGAAGGCGCTCCCAATGCGTTCGCCACCGGGGCGTTCAAGAACTCGGCGCTGGTGGCGGTGTCGACCGGGCTGCTCGAGAGCATGACCCGTGAAGAGGTCGAAGCCGTGATCGGCCACGAGGTGGCCCACATCGCCAACGGCGACATGGTGACGTTGACGCTGATCCAGGGCGTGATGAACACCTTCGTCGTGTTCCTCAGCCGGGTCATCGGCTATGTCGTCGACAAGGTGGTGCTGCGCAACACCAGCGACGGGCCGGGCGTGGGCTACGTCATCACGACCGTCGTCATGGACCTGGTCCTGGGTGTGCTCGCCGCCCTCATCGTGGCCTGGTTCTCGCGCCAGCGCGAGTTTCGGGCCGATGCCGGGGCCGCCCGCTTCATGGGCCGCCCGCAGCCCATGGTCAATGCCCTGGCGCGACTGGGCGGACTGGACCCGGGCGAGATGCCCAAGAGCCTGGCGGCCATGGGCATCAACGGCCGACCGTCCGGACTGCTGGCGCTGTTCAGCAGCCACCCACCCATCGAACAGCGCATCGCCCGCCTGAAGGCGACCGCGCGATGATCCTGTCCAGGCGGCTCGACGGACTGCTGCGGCCGGCCGGCGCTGCCACCGTGCAGGTCATGGCCAGAGTAAGCTCACCCCCCAGCACAAACTGCCGGGGGTGACGCACCCGTCGTCTCCCGGCGCCCCAACTGAGGAGACCCCGCCATGAGCGCAACCTCCACCCCGCAGGCCGGTCACCCCGGCGCGGTGCGGCGCGATCGCGACGAGCGCATCGACGCCTTGGTCGCGCGCGCGCGCGCGCAGGCCGGTGCGGCACAGGCCGATTCACTCGAGCACTGCGTCCGCGAGCTGCTGCGTCAGCATGACGACGACGACATTGCCGCGGCTTCGCCCGACGACCTGCTCGGTGCCGTGCTGTCGCTGTGGCAACACGGGGCCCGCCGCGCGCCCGGTGCACCCAAGGTGAGGGTGCTCAATCCCAGCGTCAGCGACAGCGGCTGGGCCTCGCGCCACACGGTGGTCGAAGTCGTCAACGACGACATGCCCTTCCTCGTCGATTCCACCGCCATGGCCATCAACAGCCAGGGCTTGACGCTGCACCTGATCGCGCATCCGGTGTTCGCGGTCGAACGCCAGGCCGACGACGGGCTGCTGGTGCTGCGGACGCCACACGAGGCGCCCGGTGCGGCGCGCGAGTCGTGGATGCACATCGAGGTCGACCGCATCGTCGACCCGCAGCGCCGAGCCGCGCTGGTGGCGGCGCTGGAGCAGACGCTGGCCGAGGTGCGCGCCGCGGTGACCGACTGGCCCGCGATGCGTGCGCGCCTGGAACAGGCTGCCGCCGAGCTGAAGGCGGCACAGGCCGTGCTGCCCGCGGGTGTCACCGACGAGTCGGTCGCGTTCCTGCGCTGGCTGGCCGACGATCACTTCACGCTGCTGGGCTACCGCTGCCATGACCTGGTCACCGGGGGCGATGGTGCCGACGGACTGCGCCTGGTCAGCGGCTCGGGCCTGGGCGTGCTGCGCGAGACCGAGGCCGAGCAGCTCTCGGCCAGCTTCGCCGTGCTGCCGCCCAAGTCACGCGAGATGGCGCGCTCGCCGCTGCCGCTGCTGCTGGTGACCAAGGCCAACACCCGCGCCACCGTGCACCGCCCAGGCTACACCGACTACATCGGCGTCAAGCGTTACGACGCCCAGGGGGCGGTGATCGGGGAACACCGCTTCATCGGCCTGTTCACCTCCAGCGCCTACAGCACGCGGGTGGCCGAGACCCCGCTGCTGCGCGGCAAGATGCGCAGCCTGGCCGCGCGCGCGGGCTTTGCCTCCGGCGGCCACCTGGAGAAGGCGCTGCACCACCTGGTGGAGACCTACCCGCGCGACGAGCTCTACCAGCTGACCGACGACGCGCTGTACGACAACGCGATGGGCATCCTGGCGCTGGGCGAACGCAAGCGCCTGCGCCTGCTGACCTGGGCCGATCCGTTCGACCGCTTCGTCTCGTGCCTGGTCTACGTGCCGCGCGACGCCTACTCGACCGACCTGCGCATGAAGCTGCAGGCGATTCTGCTCAACGCCTTTGCCGGCACCCGCGCCGAGTACGACGTGCAATTGGGCGATGCCACGCTGGCGCGCATCCACTTCACGGTGCGCACCGTGCCCGGGCAGGTTCCGCCCTGGGAGCGCAAGGCCATCGAAGCGCGCCTGGCCGCGGCCGCGCGCCGCTGGGACGACGAGCTGAGCGACGCACTCGTCGAAGCCGAGGGCGAGGCGCGCGGCCTGGAACTGCTCGAACGCTTCGGACGCGCGTTCCCGCTGGCCTACCGTGAACGCGTGGCCGCACGCGCCGCGGTGGCCGATGTGCGCAAACTCGCCGCGCTGACGCCCGAAGAGCCGGTGGCGGTGGCCCTGGTGCGCCCGCTGGGCGCGCCGCCCGACACGCTGGGCTTTCGCATCTACCGCCTGGGCGGTGCGGTCGCGCTGTCGGACAGCTTGCCCATGCTCGAGCGCCTGGGTGCGCGCGTGATCGGCGAGAACAACGACCATCTCACCCTGCCCGACGGCACCCGCGTGGCGCTGCACGACTTCGTGCTGCAGGCGCAGATTCCCGACGCGGCCGAGGCCGACGAGGTGGCGCGCCGCTTCGAGCACACCTTCTTGCTGGTGCTGCGCGGCGAGGTCGAGAACGACGAATTCAACCGCCTGGTGCTGCGCGCGGGCCTGCAGGCGCGCGAGGTGGTGGTGCTGCGCGCCTATGCCAAGTACCTCAAGCAGATCGGCTTCGCGCTGTCGCAGGCCACCATCGAAGCCACGCTCGGCCGCCACGCCACCATCGCGCGCATGCTCGTCAAGCTGTTCCAGCTGCGGCTGCACCCGACCGAGCACGACGACGAGGCCGCCGCGGCGCAGACCCGTGCACTCGAACGGGCACTGGAGAAGGTGGAGAACCTATCGGAGGACCGCGTGCTGCGCCAGCTGCAGGCGCTCATCGAGTGCACGCTGCGCACCAACTTCTGGCGCACCGGCAGCGGGCACTCGGGCGTGGCCGGGGCGCTGCGCCCGTTTCTGTCGTTCAAGCTCGACTCTGCGCGCGTGCCGGGGCTGCCCGCGCCGCGGCCGATGGTCGAGATCTTCGTCTACTCGCCGCGCTTCGAGGGCATCCACCTGCGCGGCGGCAAGGTCGCGCGCGGCGGCCTGCGCTGGTCCGACCGGCCCGACGACTTCCGCACCGAGGTGCTGGCGCTGGTAAAGGCGCAGATGGTCAAGAACACCGTCATCGTGCCGGTGGGCTCCAAGGGCGGCTTCGTGCTGAAGAAGGCGCCGCCGGCCAGCGACCGCGAGGCCTTCATGAAGGAGGGCATCGCCTGCTACCAGGACTACCTGCGCGGCCTGCTCGACCTGACCGACAACCTGGTCGCCGGCAAGCCGGTGGCGCCGCCCCAGGTGCGCCGGCGCGACGGCGACGACCCCTACCTGGTGGTGGCCGCCGACAAGGGCACGGCCACCTTCTCCGACTACGCCAACGCCATCAGTGCCGAGTACGGCCACTGGCTGGGCGACGCCTTCGCCTCCGGCGGCAGCGCCGGCTACGACCACAAGGGCATGGGCATCACGGCCCGCGGCGCGTGGGAGAGCGTCAAGCGCCACTTCCGCGAGCTGGGTGTCGACATTCAATCCACCGACTTCACCGTGGTGGGCATCGGCGACATGTCCGGCGATGTCTTCGGCAACGGCATGCTGCTGTCTCGCCACATCCGGCTGGTGGCCGCGTTCGACCACCGCCACATCTTCCTCGACCCCCACCCCACGGCCGATGTGTCCTTCGCCGAGCGCGAGCGCCTGTTCAAGCTGCCGCGCTCGTCGTGGGCCGACTACGACACCGCCCTCATCAGCGAAGGCGGCGGCGTGTGGTCGCGTGCCGAGAAGTCGGTGCCGCTGTCGCCGCAGGCGCGCGCGGCGCTGGGCATCGACGCCGAGCGACTGACCCCCACCGAGCTGGTGTCGGCCATTCTGAAGGCGCCGGTGGACCTGCTCTACAACGGCGGCATCGGCACCTACGTCAAGGCCAGCGCGCAGAGCCACCTCGAAGTGGGCGACCGCGCCAACGACGCGCTGCGCATCGACGGGCGCGAGCTGCGCTGCAAGGTTGTCGGCGAGGGCGGCAACCTCGGCTTCACCCAGCTCGGGCGGGTGGAGGCGGCGCTGGCCGGTGTGCGCCTGTACACCGACGCGATCGACAACTCGGCTGGCGTCGATACCTCCGACCACGAAGTCAACATCAAGATCCTGCTGGGCCTGGCGCAGGACGACGGCGAGCTCACCGACAAGCAGCGCAACGCCCTGCTGCCCACTCTGACCGACGAGGTGGCCGCGCTGGTGCTGCGCGACAACTACTTCCAGACCCAGGTGCTCTCGCTCACCCTGCGCCAGGGTGCGCCGCTGGTCGAGGCGCAGGCACGCTTCATCCACTACCTCGAGAAGCACGGCCGGCTGAACCGCGCCATCGAGTACCTGCCCGACGACGACGAGATCGCGCAGCGCAAGGCGCGCGGTCTGGGGCTGAGCAGCCCAGAGCTGTCGGTGCTGCTGGCCTACAGCAAGATGTGGCTCAACGACGAGCTGATCGACTCCGATCTGCCCGAAGACCCCTGGGTGGCCGCGGCCTTGGCGCGCTACTTCCCGGCCGGGTTGCGCGAGCGCTTCGACGCGTACATTCCACGCCATCCGCTCAAGCGCGAGATCGTCGTCACGCACGTGCTCAACAGCATGGTCAACCGCGTGGGCCTGACCTTCGTGCACCGCCAGTCCGAACGTACCGGCCTGCCGCCGTCGAAGGTGGTGCGTGCCTACCTGGTGGCGCGCGAGGTGTTCGGCCACGTCGCGCTGTGGCCGCGCATCGAGGCGCTGGACAACCGAGTGACCGACGCGGTGCAGGCGCAGATGCTCTACGAGATGGACGAGCTCACCACCCGCGCCACGGCCTGGTTGCTGCGTTCGCGCCGCCTGGCCGAGCCGCTGCCCGCGCAGTTCGAGCACTACGGGCCGGCGGTGGCCGCGCTGGAGCCCACACTGGTGGCCGAAGCCGCCGGTTCAGCGCTGACCCAGGGCTGGACGGCCGCGGGCGTGCCCGCCGAGCTCGCGCAGCGCATCGCCGCCTCGGATGGCCTGTTCGCGGCGCTGGACATCGCCGAGCTGGCGCACGCCAGCGGCGCGCCGATCGACGACGTGGCGCAGGTGCATGCCGGCATCGCGCAACGCCTGGGCCTGCCGCGGCTGCGCCGCCAGATCGACGCCCTGCCTGCCGATACCCATTGGCAGAACCTCGCGCGCGGCGCGCTGGCCGACGACCTGGTGGCCCTGCACGGCGCCATCGCCCGTGACGCTGTGGCCGGCAGCGCGGGCGACGCCGGTGCGCGCCTGGCCGCATGGGGCCAGCGCCACGGCGGCGCCATCGACCGCGCCCAGCGCCTGCTGGGCGAGCTGGGCGAGTCGCACTCGGCCGATCTGGCGATGGTGTCGGTGGCGATGCGCGAGCTGCGCAACCTGGGGTGAGCGCCTGGCAGCGCGGCGGTGCCTCACCCGGCGCTGCCGTGGCTCAGCTGCCGCAGCACCGCGGCCCGCAGCCGCAACCCGCTTCGGTGGGCGCCGCAGCCGGCTTCGATGCCGTGCCGACCGCCGCGGCGGCCAAGGGCTTGCGCGCGCGCACGAAGCCGCTGACGAACTTGCCGTCCACTTCGTGCGCCAGCTGCTGCATGTCGGCGCTCTGGGTGGCGAGGAATTCACGGGCGTCTTCGACCGTGTAGACCCGCGTCACCTCGATGTCGGCGGCTTCGAAGCCGGCGGCGGCCAGCTTGGCCAGGTACTCGTTGTCCTGCAGCGCGCCGGCCACGCAGCCGATCCACAGCTCCATGTTCTGGCGGATCGAGGCCGGCACGTCGCCGCGCACCACGACATCGGATACGGCAAAGCGACCGCCCGGGCGCAGCACGCGGAAGGCCTCGCGCAGGACACGGTCCTTGTCGGCCGAGAGGTTGATCACGCAGTTGGAGATGACCACGTCCACCGAGTTCGCCGGCAGCGGAATCTGTTCGATCTCGCCTTTGAGGAAGTGGACGTTGGTCAGGCCACTCTTGCGCTTGTTCTCCTCGGCCAGGTCGAGCATCTGGTCGGTCATGTCCAGGCCGAAGGCCATGCCCGTGGGGCCCACGCGGCGCGCCGACAGCAGCACGTCGATGCCGCCTCCGCTGCCCAGGTCGAGCACCACTTCGCCGGCCTGCAGCTCGGCCAGCGCGGTCGGGTTGCCGCAGCCCAGCGAAGCCAGCATGGCCGCGGCGGGCACGTCCGACGCCTGGGCGGCGTCGTACAGGTTCGAGGTGATGGGATCGCACTGGCCGATGGCTGCCGCCGCGCCGCCGCAGCAGGCGTTGGCCCCGCCGCGTGCCACGCGCTCGGCCGCAGCGCCGTATTTCTGCTTGACCACATCCTTGACATCGACACTTGCACTCATGGGTTTCTCCGGTGTTCAGGAACAGCACACGATGCGCTGCGGCTCCACTGCCGTGCTGCGCGTGCAGCACTCGGCATACAGGAACCCCAGCAGTTCTTCCAGCCCCGCGGTGTGGGCGGTGTAGCGCAGGAACGTGCCTTCGCGCTGCACCTGGATCAGGCCCTCGTGCTTGAGCTTGTCGAGGTGGTGCGACAGCGTGGAGTTGGGCATGCCCAGCTCGGCGGCGATGTCGCCCACGACCAACCCGTGCGGGTGCGCCTGCAGCAGCAGGCGCACGATGTTCAGCCGCGGTTCGGTGCCCATGGCGGCGAGCATGCGGGCGAAGCGAGCGCTGGCCTGAGGGTCGCGCACAGTCATTTTCAGCAGGGCCTCGGTAAATCAATATTTCTACAATAATCGAAATAGAAGCGGCCGTCAAGTGCTCGCCGATTCCGGGCAGGTGTGGGTCTGCGGCCGGGCGACGCGTTGAAGCGGCGACACATCTTCGACATGGTCGAGCCGCGGCTTTTCGAAGCCATGCTGGACGAGCTGGCCGATCAGGAGCTCTACCGCAAGGCGGTGAGTCGCCTGGCCGACAAGGCGCGGGCCGTCGAGGTGGGCATTGACGAGCTCTGAGGGCGCTCGAGCCAAGCGCAAGTACGCGCTCCGGTTCATGCCCGAAGCCCTGGGGGAGTGGCGCTCGCTCGATGGCTCGGTCAAGGCCAACCTCGAGAAGCTGCTCGGCAAGCGACTGGACAACCCCCATGTGCCGGGCGACGAATGGCATGGGCCCCTTGCGGGCTGCTACGAGATCAAACTCCGCCGGCAGGGCGTGCGTCTGGTCCATTCCGTTGAAGACGGCCATCTGCGGGTGACCGTCATTGCCGTGGACAAGCGCGAGGATGGAGCCGTCCACCAGTCGTCCATTGCACGCCTTTCAGCGGCGGCCGCAGCGCTGTCGAGGGCGTTGCGAGACAAACTCGAGAAGCAGCCACACGCTTGATCCAGCCGGGCACACGGGCGACCCGGGGTGCGACGCGCCCGCCACACTCGAGTGCTTGGCGCCGGTTGCGCTACGCCACCAGCGCCGGCACCAGCGCCCGCAGCAATCTCGCGGCGGCTTCCCGCGCCCCCTGGGCCACCTGCAGCGTGTGCGCATGGCTCAGGGTCTCGGCTTCCATGCCGCAGCCCATATTGGTGAGCATCGACAGGCCGAGAACCTTCAAGCCGGCGTGGCGCGCGAGGATGGTCTCGGGCACGGTGCTCATGCCCACCGCCTGCGCGCCCAGCAGGCGCAGCATGCGAATCTCGGCCGGGGTTTCGAACTGCGGGCCCAGCACCCAGGCATAGGTGCCTTCGTGCAGCGCCAGGCCCAGCGTCGTGGCCGCGTCTTTCGCGCGCTGGCGCAGCGCGGGGTCGTACGCGTCGCGCAGGTCGACGAAGCGGTCGTTGCCGGGCTCGCCGTGCAGGGGCGTGCGCTGGGCGATGTTCAGATGGTCGGCGATCAGCATCAGCGCGCCCGGGCGCATGGTGGGGTCCAGGCTGCCGGCGGCGTTGGTCAGCACCACGGTGGTGCAGCCGATGCCCGCCAGCGTGCGGATGGCGCCCTTCATCGCCGCGGCGTCGCCGCTTTCGTAGGCGTGCTGGCGTCCGCGCAGCAGCGCCACCTCGGCGCCACCGAGCCGGCCCAGGCGCAGCGTGCCCGTGTGGCCCGCCACGCCCAGCGCGGGGAAGGCGGGCAGCTCGGCATAGGCGATGTCCAGCGGGGTGTCGACCGCCTCGGCGATGCCGTCCCAGCCGGAGCCCAGCACCACGGCCACCGTGGGCGCGCGACCGGTGGCGCGCACACGCCGCGCGCTGGCCGCGATGTTCTCAGGGGTGGGGCTCGGGCTCATGGCGGCGCAGTGTAGGACCTGCGGGCCTGGCGGCGCCACTGCGCCGGCGTCCGGCCCGTCCAGCGCTGGAAGGCACGCCAGAACGTGCTGGGCTCGGCAAAGCCCAGACCCTGGCCGATCTCGGCCAGGGCGCGCGTGCCCTCGGCCACCGCGGCCAGGGCCGACTCGCGCCGCGCGGCGTCGACCAGCGTGGAGTAGTCCAGCCCGCGCGCCTGCAAGCGTCGCGCGAGCGTGCGCTCGCTCAACTGCACGGCGTGCGCAGCCTGGGCGCGGCTGGGCACGCCGGCACCGAGCTGCCCGGCGATCCACTCGCGCAGATGGCGCTCCAGCGCCTCGGGGGTTGCGGGTGACGACAGCGCGGCCAGCCGTGCCGAGGCGTACTGCTGCTGCACGCGGGCGCGCTGCGCGTCGGCCTGCGGCAGCGCGGCGTCGAGCATCGCGTTGTCCAGCAGCACGCCGCTGAAGGCCTGCTCGAAGTCCACCGGGCACTGGAACATCTCGCGGTAGCCCTGCAGCGGGCCGATCCGCATCTGGCTGAACTGCACCGCGAGCGGTCGCACCGGCCCTGCGGTGACCCAGCGCGCCAAGGCCACCACGGCCGCGAGCACCGCTTCGATCTGGTGCGGGCTGAAGGCGAGCGCACCTTGGCGTGGGTGGTACACCAGCCAGGTCGTCGTTTCGCCGGCGATCATCTGAAAGCGTCCGCCGTCCGAGATCAGCCGCTGGTACTGCTGCACCAGCGCGATCGAGGCGCGCAGCGACGGGGCCGACTCCAGCAGGTCGCCCACCAGATTGAAGCTGGCCGGCCCCACCAGCGCGCCCGCCTTGAGGCCGAAGCCGGCGTCCTGGGTGCACAACACCGCGGCACGCCACAGCCGCGTGATGTGGTCGATCGGCCAGCGCTCGGCCTGCAGGTCGGCTGCGTCCAGGCCGGCTGCGGCCAGCACTTCGCTGCGGGACACACCCAGGTGCTGCGCCGCACCCAGCACCGTGTGGACCCAGCTCATCGACACGGTGGCCTGCAAAGTCAAACGGGCGTCCTTTCGGGTCAATCGTTCGCACTGTAGCGCGCCTACGCTGGTGCTCCGTCCTGCCCAGCGAACCCGCAATGCCCGCGTTGACACCCACTCTCGTGCAAATCCACCATGCCAGCGATGTGCTGGTGGTGGGCGGCGGCCTGGCGGGCATCGTCACCGCGCTCGAGGCCTTGCGCGCCGGCCAGCGGGTGACGCTGGTGGACCGCGACACGCCCGAGCGCCTGGGCGGCCTGGCCCTGTGGGCCTTCGGCGGCATGGCGCTGGTCGGCACACCGTTGCAAGCGCGCATGAAGATACCGGACACGCCCGAGGTGGCGCTGCGCGACTGGCTGCGCTTTGGCGAACTCGACCCGGCCGATGCCCATGCGGTGCAATGGGCGCGCCACTACGTGGAGCACTCGCG
>Ga0268298_10005030_pt1 | contig 12560 bp, 9 predicted proteins | sample WWTPWeurt_MetaG_FD_194462 | JGI IMG/M metagenome (GOLD analysis project Ga0268298, IMG submission 194462) | Activated sludge microbial communities from WWTP in Nijmegen, Gelderland, Netherland - WWTP Weurt | ecosystem: Engineered > WWTP > Aerobic digester > Activated sludge | place: Netherlands...
GCTCTCGTGGTTGCCATGAGCGGGCTTTTTGCCCTGCGCGGTTTGGGATTGATCACCTTCCCTGCAATTCCCGCAACCTATATTGTAGGGAACGTTATCGGTGGTTTGATCTTCGGTGTGGGCATGGCGCTCACAGGTTTCTGACCGGGTACTTGCGCTGCCGGTGGCGGCGAAGGCAAATTAGATTACATAGTTCCTGGTTTATTGGGTTTCTTAACTGGCGCAGTTATTTACGGCCTGACCTATCAACAAGTCTTTCCAGCGATTTCTGCAATTGCAAATTATGGCGGCACGACCATGCCTGACCTGTGGAATTTAAGTCCATTCCTAACCATTCTCGTCTTTGGGTTGATGTCACTTTTGCTCTTCTATCTGATCGACCGCGCTGGATGGCAGCGGAAAGAGAAATAGGAATTAAGTAGTTTGGAATCAGGATGGAACTGATTCCAAACTACCTAATATCTGACTTCGGAGAATTTCATGACAAAAACGATCTCAAGAAGAGATTTCCTGAAACTTGGCGCAGCATCTTTTGGCGCATTGGCGGTTGGCCAGATGCTTCCGCCGATGGTCGCCAAAGCTGCAAAAGATAGCGGAGTATTAAATGCGGCCGGTGATGGCATCATTTCCACAATGTGCGAAATGTGCGTTTGGCGCTGCGGTGTATTGGCAAAGATCAAAGAAGGTCGAGTTGTCAAATTGGATGGCAATCCCGAGCATCCCCACTCACGCGGGAATCTTTGTCCACGCGGGCAATCGGGACTAATGAACACGTATGACCCTGATCGTGTGCTGACTCCGCTCATTCGGGTTGGTCAGCGCGGTGAGGGAAAATTCCGCGAAGCCACATGGGAAGAGGCGCTTGATCTGGTCGCCAGTAAAATGACCGAGATCAAAAATAAATACGGTGCGGAAGCGATGGTGTTTTCATCCACACATAATTTGAGCCAGCCATTGTTTGAGAATCTACTCTATGCATTTGGCTCTCCCAACTATGGCACGCAGCGCTCGTTGTGTTTCAACGCTATGATCGTCGCCAATCTGATGACCTATGGTATGGAAGAACCCGCCCGCATTTACGATGACAAACTTCAATATATTTTGTTGACTGGTCGTAACTTGCTTGAAGCGATCTCGACCTCGGAAACATCTGACTTGAGTCATGCAATTGACCGTGGTGCGAAAGTGGTTTATCTCGATCCGCGCTATACAAAGACCGCATCCAAAGCGACCGAGTGGCTGCCCATTAAACCTGGGAACGATCTCGCTTTTCATCTGGCTTTACTCAACATAATCATCGGTGAGAACCTTTATAACAAATCATTCGTTGAAAAGAACACGATCGGCTTTGACGAACTGAAAAAAGAAGTCAGCCGTTATACGCCTGAATGGGCTGCTCCGTTAACAGGTATTCCCGCCGAAACCATTACGCGCATCGCACATGAATTCGCTGATGCCGCTCCGCACGCCCTGGCTCATAACGGCTGGCGTACATCCAACTTTATAAACTCATTCCATACTCAACGTGCCATCAGCATCCTGAATGCACTGGTCGGGAACTGGGATGTGGTATTGAAGGAAGCAGGCGGCGAGGAGAGCGGCACATTAGGCGCTCCGCCACAACCTGCATACCCGCGTGTCTCTGCCTTGCGCCTCGATGGTGTACCGTGGAAATATCCAGTTGTGCCATTTAAGATCGGCGTATTTCAGGAGCTGCGTGACAACATCGTCAGCGGCGCTCCGTACCAGGCGCATGGCTGGTTTATCTCTCGTCAGAACCCGATCATGTCTTTGCCTGATAGAGGTAAGACTCTTGAGGCTTTTGGAAAATTGGATTTCATCGTCACGGTGGATATTGTGTTAAACGATACCGCCTGGTTCTCAGATGTCGTTTTGCCCGAAGCATCCTATCTCGAACGCTATGATCCATTGCTTCCAGTGGGTGACAAGGTTTTCCTGCGCCAGCCTGTGATCGAACCGCAAGGCGAAGCCAAATCAGCACTATGGATTTATAAACAATTAGGCGCACGTCTTGGGCTTGGCGATTTCTTTCAATATGAAGATGAGGAAGATTATCTACGCCAGCAGCTTGCTCCGCTTGGAGTCAGCTTGGAGGAAGTCAAAACCAAAGGGTATGCCGAAGCCCCGGAAACACCACATGCAGCAGAAGCGGCAGAGAAAACCTGGAACACTCCCAGTGGAAAAATCGAGTTGTACTCCGATACGCTTGCCAAAGTTGGTTTCCCTGGCGTACCCACTTGGGAAGAACCACCGCAGCCTGTCGAGGGTGAGTTTTATTTATTGACTGGTAAAGTTGCGACGTCCACCCAGTTTGGAACGCAAAACAACCAACTGCTTCATAAATATTCAGATGACCCGCGCTTGTGGATCAATGCCAAAACTGCTGAGAGTCTCGGACTTGTAGATGAAGATTGGGTTGAAGTTAAGAGTTCTGTCGGTCAGATCCATACCCGTTTATTGGTCACACAGGCCATTCGGCCTGACTGCCTGTACATGACTCCGGGGTACGGTCATATCTCGAAAGGTTTAAAAACAGCCTTTGGCGTTGGCGCGAGCGATTCGACTGTTCATGTTACCTTCACTGATCCGATCAGCGGCGGACAGGCCCTCAGCCAGACCTTCGTAACGATCAAAAAGGCTTAGAGGTATATTATGACTGAAATTAAACATCACGCCTATCTCTTCGACGCCACACGCTGCATTGACTGCCGTGCGTGTATGGTGGCTTGCAGTGTCGAAAATAACATCGATATGGATAAGACCCGTATCTGGGTGGCTGGACTGGGCGTCACAGGCGAATATCCTGATTTGCAGCGCGGTACGATGGTTTATCACTGTATGCACTGCGACCATCCTGACTGCATGTCCGCCTGCCCTGTTGGCGCATACACAAAAGCGGAAGACGGTCCAGTTACCTATAATCCAGATCTGTGCATCGGCTGCCGTTATTGCATGAATGCCTGTCCGTTCGGCGTGCCGCACTTTGACTATGACAAGGGCATCATCGAAGGCGCGTTCATTGATAAATGCACCTTCTGCCCGCAGCGCATCTACAACGGACAAGAACCCGCCTGTGTTGAGACCTGTCCTACCGACGCGCTTGAATACGGCGACCGCGAAGAACTTATTGCGAAAGCTCATGCCCGTATCGCTGAGCATCCGACCCGTTATATTGACCACGTCTACGGCGAATTCGAAAATGGCGGCACATCCTATCTCATCCTCTCGCATGTCCCATTCAGCGAGTTAGGTTTGCCCAATCTGCCTGAAACGCCCGTCAATGAAGTCAGCGAAAAAGTGATGGAAATGACCATCCCGTTTGCTCTTGGCTGGGGAGCTGTGCTGACCGCAGTCACAACGGGTGTGGCGCTTTACGATAAGAATAAGGAAAAATCCGCAGCGGATAAAAAGGCGGAGACAACCAAATGAAACTTAATCTCACTGTTCAACCTCGTTTCCGCTTGAACTTCAGTCCGTTGGTCTGGATTCTATTGACCCTGATGGGTATTGCCTTTGTAGTCGCCATGATGCGCTATGTCTTTGGCATCGGTGTCATCAGCGACCTAAGCTATTCCTATCCCTGGGGTTTCTGGATCAGTTTTGACTTGTTCACGGGTGTTGCCATCAGCAGTGGTGGTTTTCTTATGGCGGGTACGGTCTACATCCTGCGCATCAAGGAATTTGAACCACTGCTGCGTCCTTCCGTGTTAACCGCTTTCATTGGCTATGTTATGGTTGCCATTGCGCTGCTCGTTGATCTTGGCCAGCCTCTGCGGATCTGGTATATGATGATCCATTGGAACGGCACTTCCGTTCTACTCGAGATCGGTATCTGTGTGATGTTGTATCTCACCGTGCTTGCCATTGAATTTGCGCCGGTCGCTCTTGAAGGCTTCAAATTGCAGAAGTGGGCACACCTCATCCATAAGTTCATTATGCCTTTCGTGATCCTTGGCGTGGTCCTTTCTACTTTGCATCAATCATCCCTGGGCTCGCTCCTGCTCATCCAACCCAGCAAACTGCATCCGCTCTGGTGGACGCCCATCCTGCCGATTATGTTCTTCACTTCTGCAATTTCGATCGGTTTTGCGATGATCATCCTTGAGTCCTCGCTCAGTTCACGCTACTTCCAGCGCGGACTGGAGACTCACCTGCTTGCCAAACTTGCCAGGGCAATTCCCATTGTCCTCGTAATATATGGGCTTCTCAAATTCAGCGAACTGGCTGTCGCAGGTGATCTCGGTTACCTTTTCACCAGCGGTATCATGAGTATCCTCTTCTGGGCTGAAATCCTCATTGGCGTTGTCACACCGATCGTTTGGTTCTCCATCAAGGAGAATCGCGAGAGCGCAAATGGCCTGCTGACAGGCGCGATCATCGTTCTCGGCGGCATGATCCTCAACCGCTTCAATGTCAGTTGGTTCGCGGTCAAGCATCCCGATCCCATGTTCTATATGCCAACCTTCATGAGCAATGTCAAGTACTTCCCGACGCTGCCCGAAGTTGCTGTTTCTTTTGGAATATTCGCTGCTGGCATCCTTGCTTTTGGGCTCGCGGCAAAATATTTGCCTGTTTTTGAGGATGAACATTCAGCTCAGGCCCATGCAGGTGACTAAATCTATTCCTCATTTTACGCAACCATCCAGACAAGGACTGAGGCCAATAAAGTGGAATAAACTGATTATTGAACGGACGAGTAGGTATATTTTCTACTTCTGGGCAGAGTGAAAAATCAAAATTCTACCGTCCGAAAGATAATACATCCTCCTTTTTTCGTCTCTGCCCATGAAAACTTTTTCATGGGCAGAGATCCGAGACAGGGATTATGGGTTTCCCAAGCACGATGTACTGTCAATCAAAAACCATGCGCCCAAACTTTTTTCACCACCTGCATCCACCAACTATTCCCTCCGCGCAAGCACGCTGGCGTTACACGTTAGGCGCAGGTGGAACCGCCATCTTTCTTGTGCTGATTTTGGTCATCACCGGCGCGTTTGAAATGTTTTATTACATCCCCACTCCTGCAGAAGCTGCTCTCTCAATTCAGACTCTCACCTATCTTGTCCCCTTTGGCGGATTGATTCGTAACATCCATTTTTGGTCGGCGCAATTATTGATCATTATCAGTGCAGTGCACCTAATGCGTGTTGTTTTCACAGGTGCATATATTCCTCCGCGCCGTTTCAATTACTTGCTCGGGCTTGCATTATTTGTATCTTCCATTTTTTTAAATTTCACTGGCTACATCCTGCGTTGGGATACCGGCATTCAATGGGCTTTGGTGGTGGGTACGAATTTGATCAAGACCATCCCGTTTTTTGGAAACAAACTCTATATGATTCTGATCGGTGGCTCCGAACCCGGATCGCCCACACTGATTCGTTTTTACGCCTGGCATGTGTTTGGATTAATGATCGTCAGCACTATTTTGATCGGATGGCACGCCTTCAGGGTCCGCCGCGACGGAGGCATCGCTCTTCCGTCCCCGAGCCTGCGAGCTGACCCCGAGCGGATCTCACGCTTTGAGTTGGTGCGCCGTGAAGTCCTGACGATGGTCTTGGTCATGGCTGCGTTAATTGTTTTTTCGATCTATTCTCCCGCCCCCATCGCCGCGCCGATACAATTATCCGTTTTACAAACCGTTCCAGAATCTGCTTCGGCTCCGTGGTTCTTTCTCTGGGTCCAGCAAATGCTCAAATGGGGCGATCCTTTTGTGTGGGGCATACTCGTTCCATTCATCATGTTATTGATTCTTGTCTTGATTCCATATATTTTCCCGATGCCACTTGAAAGTGAACTGGGGCGTTGGTTTCCAAAATCCAACCGATTGGTTCAGGTCATATTGGCCCTTATGGCTTCGTTAATTATTTTCCTTACGATTTTGGGCAGCCAGCCCGCCTTCTAAAATGCGAAAATTAGTTGTCTTTGCTTCTGGCATTCTTTTTCTCTCTTTGTCGCTGGCATGGTGGATGAACTCGCGTCAGCCCAAACCGATCGAATTAATTCCCGTTCTTACAGGCCAGCCCGAATACTGCATCACCTGCCATGCGGACTTGCCTGAGATCAGCGCATCGCATCCAGTCGAAACATTTGGCTGCGTTAGCTGTCATGGCGGCGAGCGTCTCGCGCTTAATGCCGATCTGGCTCACAGCACCATGCGCGGCGGTGCGAACCCATCGGATCTTTCAGTGGCGGAAATCTCATGCGGCGGGAGCAGCTGTCACTCAGGCAGCGAAGCGGATGATCGTGACCACATCCAGCGTGTGATGACCAGCGTCCAATCCACGTATGCAGGGGCGATAGCCAATATCCGTTTTACATTTGGCGCACAGGCGGATCTGTCTGCTCACTTTGGGATCAATGCGATAACAGATGTACAAACTCAAACAGGCATTCCATCTCTGGCTTCATTTGAGGCAACGGCTGATGCAAATCCGATGATTCTAAAATTTGGCGAAAATTGTTTGACCTGCCATATCAATGCCTTAGCGCGTGAAGGCGATTCTTTTGCGCGCCAGAATGGCTGCGCAGCTTGTCACTCAAACGGACAGCATAAACTAACAACTGCCATTTCCTACACTCAATGTAATACCTGTCACAATCGCGGGAATTACGATCTACGCACGATGACCTTTATTCAACGCACGGATCAACCTGCGAAGCGTGTTGATGATTACTACCAGCCCATCGCACAGTTCACTCAATGTGAATACACTTTGGATTGCATAGATTGTCATACACGGTCTGAAGTAATGGGCGATGGCGACATCCACGCCAACAAAAAGGATATTCAGTATGTGCAATGCAAGACCTGCCACGGCACGCCAACTGAATTGCCATTGACCAAAACGATTGAAGACCCGAATGACATAGCGGTCAAGATGGGATTTCTAAATCCCGTGGTCAACATAAAAACTGGCGATAAGATTCTCGTCACAGAGAAGGGCGAGCCGCTTTGGAATACGCGCGTCTTATCAGATGGAACCTATGAAATGATCGGCAAAGCCACAAAACAGAAATTTAATTTTCGCCCCGTGTTGGGAAGCAGTTGTACTCAAACAGGCGAAGATCAATCCTCCACATATTGCCACGAATGTCATGCGGTGGAGAGGTAGGACAATGCCTGAACTATCCCGCCGTGATTTTCTGAAATTAGCCCGCGATGGATTTCTTTACCTGAGCGGCGCGTTGACTTTGGGCGGTTTACTTCGTTTTCTTGATTACAATCCCGGCCCGGCACAAAAGATCGCATTTGCTCTGGGCTCCGCCTCGAATTATCCACTCGGTTCACGGACTTCCCTTCCAGAAATTCCCGCATTCCTGATACATTCAGAAAAAGGGTTTACGGCTCTCAGTTTGGTTTGTACGCATCTGGGCTGCACTGTGGCAAGTGATGCAAAAGGTTTTGCCTGCGCCTGTCATGGTTCAAGCTACGACGCGGATGGTCAGGTAATGCATGGCCCGGCTGTTCTGCCCTTGCGGTCATTACGCATCGAAATAACAGAAGACAATCAGTTGATCTTGCATACTGATTAACTATTTTTCAAATTCTCTCCGAAGCCTGACTGCCTTCGAGCATTGCTCATGGAAGTCTGGCCGATCACGATCGTGATCCAGGATATGGCGGAAACACCATGTCCCCCCGCCCTACAAAAGGCATTGGAAAGGAGACTCCCTTGTTCTGCGAGGCTGTCTCTTTATCTTTGAGACCGTCTCGTTTTTATTTAGGAGAAATCAAAATGGACATACAACAACTGCTTGAAATATCATCCCGCGACCACTCGCATCTCTGTCCGCGCCAGATCCTTGGTGTGCGAATTGGGCTGGCTGGAATGAACGCGCTTGGGTTTAGTGAACCACCCGAAAAAAAACAATTGCTGGTCATCCTGGAAACGGATGGTTGTTTTGCGGATGGCGTGATTGCCGCGACCGGGTGTACAGTGGGGCATCGCACCTTGCGGGTGGAGGATTACGGCAAGATCGCTGCCACATTCGTGGATACCATAACAGGCAGCGCGATCAGGGTTGCGCCAAGGCTGGATATTCGTGAGTTGGCATGTTCACTTGCGCCAGAGGAATCTCGCCATTACTTTGCGCAAATGTACGCCTACCAGGTGATGCCGGAGTGGGAGATGCTAACCATGCGCGAAGTGATATTGAAAAAGTCTATTGAGAAAATCGTCTCGCGTCCCGGTATGCGTGTCAATTGTGACGTGTGCGGTGAAGAGATTATGAATGAGCGGGAAGTGCATCAGCACGGGCTTACACTCTGCATTCCCTGCGCCCAGGGCGAATATTATCAGGCGGAACAAAGTGGTGTTTTGAGAATGACACAGGTCGCGGAATTGTGAATATCATCTATTTTTTTGTGCCCCTCATTGCATTACTTTATGCCAGCGTCGGCTTTGGCGGTGCGACGGGATATCTCGCTATTATGAGTTTCCTTGGAATGGAACCGAAGATCATGGCAAGCACGGCGTTGTTATTGAATATCTTTATAGCTAACATATCCTTTGTTACTTACTTTCGCGCCGGCCACTTGCGCCGTGACCTGCTCCTGCCTTTTGTGATTACATCCATTCCCGCGGCGTTTATTGGAGGCTCCTTCAAATTAAACGATCAGATGTATTCCATTCTGCTATATTCAATATTGGCCTTTGTGGCGATCCGTCTCCTAGCCTTTAGTAATAGGCAGGTAGAAGATCAACCACTTCGCCCGGCCCCTCTCTGGCTTGCATTACTTATCGGCTTTGCCATCGGCATTCTTTCAGGCATGGTTGGGATCGGGGGCGGCATTTTTCTTTCACCAATCATTCTCTACGCCCGCTGGGGGAACTCAAAACAAGCCGCCGCTGTCGCCGCTGCGTTTATTGTTTTGAACTCCATCAGTGGGGTTTTGGGTCGACTGATAGGCGGAACCTTAATTCTTAATCCATTTGGTTTATCTCTTTTGCCCTTTGGCATTATGGGTGGATTGATGGGAAGCTGGCTTGGTGCACAACGTATCAGCAATCTAAATCTACGCCGCGTCCTTGGTGTAGTGATGTCCATTGCAGTAATAAATTTCTGGTGGGCTTTATGGAAATAGATTGATCGCTAGCTATTCAAGGACGAGTAAATAAATTATGGATACTCATCCTGATTATTTAAGATAGCTCATTTCTTTCCCAGGTTCTACTACCGCAATGGCGGAATTTTACACACGATGTTGCGTAGAGCGGTCTCGAAGGGGATAGGAATCGAGGTGTATAACTTTTTGGCATACTAGTGACAGATTCAGTTTTAGACCTTTTGAAGGCTGTTTTCGTAAATCCAAAGAACAAAAAATTAATATACGTACAAAGGATTTTCAGAAACTCGAGGCTGAAAAAGCAAGTCATGGGGCACTTTCTTCCCTCTCAAACAGCATATGAACAGGATCAAGCCGTTAGGGGACCGTATCGCTGCATGAGACGAACTCTGCCAGATCTGAATCCAGAATATATTTTAATTCTGAAAAATTATCCTCCCTGGTTTCTGTAAACAAAAATCCGAAAACAGAATGTTCTTTATAGTTTATCTTTCTTAGCTCCATCGGTTTTTCAAAATTTGAAAGAAGCTTGTCAAAATCAAAAGCAGTGATGTCATTCACATTTATACCGGTTGAATTATCCAACACAATGAGACTGAAAAGTTTCCCTTCTTTTCCTCGAAGTACCTCGACCCAGTCTGGTTTTTTCTGTGAAAAATAATATTGATAGGGATTGAAACCGAATGCCATAAAGGATATGTCCGCTGTAGTGCACCAGCCGCCAAATCGCATGGGATTTACTTCGATGGGCATTACTACACCATGATCGCGCCTGATCTCGATGTGGACTGGAAAATTCTTAAGCTGGGCCAGGTTCCCGATCCTGTCTGTAAAAAGTGTGAAATCAGCGAGGTTTTTCTCGATGATTTCCTTTGAGGTGGTATAGACCCTGTCGCTGACATCTGTGTCTGAAGAGAAGGTGTGTTTAAGAATGCTCAGGATCACAGGTTCGCCGCTTGAATTGAAATAAGCATCAAAGGCATATTCATCACCATTGATACATTCTTCAATGATAAATGAGCTGGCATTCAATACCGCTTCAGGGAAAAAGGTTTTATTTTTTTTCGTTTCTTCGATAATAGTGTCGATAATAGAAAACCAATCCTCGCGCCGTGTTATCTTGTGAACTCCCATACTAAAAAAGCCGACCGCTGGTTTGATGATAAATGGAAGAGGAAAGTCCTCTAATTGAAAATTCTTCAAATCTTCGAGTTCAATTTCCAAAAAACGAAAATCTGGAAAGACGGGCTTCATCAATTCCCTGAATTTCACTTTGTTCTTAAAGAGCGCGATCTTTTCTGGAAGGTCGCTGAAACTTAATTTTTCTGCTATCCATCCGATCGCATTTTCGGAAGTTGTATAGATTCTGATATCCCCGGAATTATTGGCACGAACCAATTCAACAGCTGCTTCCTCGCTGAGGATTTTTGTACCTGCATACAAGCCCATTTTTTGTGCAATCTCTGTGCCCACCACTGGAATGCCTTCATCCCTGACCGTCTGTTTGAAAAAAGCTGAGATATAAGGCTTGTCGACAAAGAACATAAGTAACTCCTTGAATTGTTTTTGAAGTACAACGACACCCTGAAACTTGGCCTCGGAATTTGTCTCTTGTGTAAGAGTCGCGTCAAAAAGCTGGCTCCAGCGAATAGTTTCATTGGCATTTGGTATTTTTTTACCAATTTGAAAATATTCTTTATTTATGTAGTACTAAAAGTCAGGTAGGAATAACCAATCCTTATCGATTAACTATAATCGAAATCAGTTCTGCGTTGATATGCCATACGAACAAGATACGCACTGGCCAAAATTGCAGTCATTTGGTTCGATCTTAACTCAAGTGAGCCATAGAGGTCGTGGGAATGGAAGATCTATTTGTAATACCAAGATGATCTATTTAGGCGCATGTGGAAGAGGGAAAATATTAATGTAATATTTATTTGTTCTTAGTGTCATTTTTATTGTGACAGTTTTCGTTTGTTTATACAATGGATTTAATTTTAGATTCTAGTTTGATTTTGTACTAGATTCTTGTACATCATAACAAATATGAACTCACCTTCTCCGATCTAAACAGGAGATCCTCTGGGTTTTATATTGTCAGCTTTTTAAATAATTCTTTAGGAGCAAAAAATGAAGTGGCTGGATAATCTAAAGACAAGTTCGAAGTTAATTGGGGGATTTGGTGTAGTAGTTGTATTAATGATCATTATCGCAGCCGTAGGCTATATGTCCATGAACACTATCAACCAGGGTTCGGAGTCTTTATATACCGACCAGACCCTACCGATTCGGGATGTCAGTGCTGCCAACTCCGCATTATGGAAACTGCGTGGGGATTTGTATAAATTCACTTATATTTCCGCAGGGCGCGAAGACACCCGCAAAGCGATCGAAGGGGATGTAACAACGATCGAGGAGTTGATGAATGGATACCGTGCCGGGCAGCTTGGCGAAAAGAGAAAGGCTGCCCTGGCTGAGTTCGACAAGACCTGGCCTGTGTATCATGATGCTGCGGATGAGATCATAAAGAATGTAGACAGCGACAATATGGAAGCTGCGATTACCAGTATTACCGACGGGGGCGACGCCTCCAACGCTCGCAAAGCAGTGGGCACAGCCATGGAAGCTATTGTTGAGGTCAACATCGGATTAGCCGAGGAACTTTACCTCGAGAATGCAGCCACTTTTTCCTCCTCCAGCAAAACCTTGATCCTGGTAGGCGTATTTGGGGTAATCCTGGCAATCGCCTTTGTGGTTGTCATTAGCCAAAACATCACTGTGCCGTTAAACATCGTCGTGAACATCGCCAAGGCAATGTCGGTCGGCGATCTGGTCCGTGATATGAAAGATGCCGAGAAAGACAAGGTGCGTCTGCGCAAGGATGAGATCGGAGACATCGGCCAAGCCTTTGACGCATTGATCAACTACATGCAGGGCATGGGCGCTTCTGCCGTATCCATCTCTCAAAACGACCTGACCACCTCGGTAATACCGAAATCTGAAAAAGATGAGCTCGGTAACTCTTTCGCAAAGATGATTGCTGGTCTTCGCGATGCAGTCACCCAGATCGCTGAAAATGCCAATGCGGTCACCGCTGCGGCAGGTCAACTGACCACCGCAGCTGAACAATCCGGCGAAGCAACGTCACAGATCGCCACCACCATCCAACAGGTTGCGCTCGGGACCGCCCAGCAAACTGATGGTATTACCAAGACCTCCGCGTCTGTCGAACAGATGGGACGTGCCATTGACGGCGTCGCCAGGGGTGCTCAGGAACAGGCCAGAGCTATTTCACAAGCCTCACAGATCACGTCGCGTATCAGCACCGCTATCGAGCAGGTCGCTGCCAACGCGCAGGCTGTCACCCGTGACTCCGCCCAGGCCGCCACCTACTCCCGCGATGGTGCCAGGACCGTCAAGGAAACCATCAACGGCATGGAAGCCATCCGCTCCAAGGTAGGCCTCT
>Ga0268298_10005031_pt1 | contig 12560 bp, 8 predicted proteins | sample WWTPWeurt_MetaG_FD_194462 | JGI IMG/M metagenome (GOLD analysis project Ga0268298, IMG submission 194462) | Activated sludge microbial communities from WWTP in Nijmegen, Gelderland, Netherland - WWTP Weurt | ecosystem: Engineered > WWTP > Aerobic digester > Activated sludge | place: Netherlands...
TCTGAACATCTGAATTCTTAATTGGCACGAATAAACCCACAATTCCAACCGATCTGGAATCGGAACATTCCATTTTCAACCATTTTTCTGTATTGAGTAAACGCAGCCATCCAAGACCTTCCTTTCGTTCCGCTGCATCAGTGGCTAATGCAGATTTTTCGGCAAAGCGAACACACCACGATTTTGATTCGGCACAAATAAAGGCAAGTATTCCTAGGACAAGACCAGCCGCTATATTGAAGATCACATGGCGTCTTGAACTGGCAAATTCCATTCGACACCTGATTAAATGAGCAACATATATTGCACAAATACATGCAGCAGTAGAAAGCATTGCAATGGTACCAAATCCAGTGCTAAACTCTGTGCCAGTATTTAATTCGAACTGTGAGCTTCCAACGCATAGTGCAGCTATACTCACAATAGCGCTGGAACAACTTGCAGCAATAGCAACCCCAAGCAAAGAGCCTCTCAATAAATTAAAGCGATAGTTATTCTTGCAGTAGAATTTCCAACAATTGAAAATTGCAAGTGGAATCATTGCCACCATTAGTAATTCGAGTATTGTTTCAAGCGGATTATTCAATAACATGAGTGTTATGCGTTGATAACATGTCATCGACATTACAACTATCATCAAACTTGGTATCACTACACCAAATGACATTATTGCCACGCCGTCAAATCCGTGCCAAACCTTCTTTTCTACTGGACCTGAATCTTCAAATGGCGTCAGATCATCTTGCCACGACTCCGGTTCCATTCTCTTAGTCTGCTTGTTTTTATTCAAACTTATATGCTTGCGCATAAGTTGTTTTAAAGCTTCCACTGTAGAGACAACAGAAGTATTGAGAGATGAAAACGATTTGCGAGCATCTTCTAATTTATTTTGATTCTGATCTTTGACTTTGGATTGTCCGGCAGATTGCTTGTCGTTCTTTGTTGAATAGTCGTGGTGGTGATAGATGTGCACATGCTGAGGAAAACCAATAAAAGGAATGGTTGAATTTGCTGCATGAGATGCATTAGCAGCGTTAATCGAATCCTCAGGCGGAATTTGCATATCTTTAGGGTCGGTTGTATTCATTGGTTTTTCTCCGGCAAAAAAGCGTGCCTTGATGGAAGAAAGGCAGAGCTCGGGCAACATGTAGTAAGGGTTCTAGTAGATTAGAACCCTCTGACGTAATTGCAAATGGGGTTTACCCCAGAGCACCCTCAGGCAAAAATTCCGTTAATGGTCTTATCGCCTGGCTGATACCCGGGAAAAACGATTTCTCTTTGCTTACTGGACAAACCCATATGATTACCAATACCGCTTGCAAGCACGTTGCGAAAGTCAGTCATCACAGGCAAGTCACGTCCTTCAAACAATGCATTTTGTTCAAGACCACTCCAGTTTCCATAAAGCTTGCCACCATTTACTCTATTTCCCATGAGCCAGATTAAATTGCCATGTCCGTGGTCAGTTCCGCCATTACCATTTTCTTTAACTGTCCGACCGAATTCGGAAATCACCACAATCATTGTATTTTTAAATGCAGTATCCAGAGCAGTTATTAATTCAGACAAGCCGCGACCAACAGTATTCAATTGATTTGCAAGTTGCCCCTGGCTCGAGCCTTGATTAACGTGAGTATCGAAGCCCCCAAGCGCAAGAAAAGCGACTTGAACCTTAGGCTCTTCTTTCATTAGTCGACCTAATTGTCTGCCAAATCCGCTAAATTTGTTTGCAGGCAGAGCGCCACCATCTGCCGCTGTCATTTCTTGCATAGCTGCTTTCTGAAAAGCCTCGTTAAATTCTCCGCGTGCTGCCATTCCTTGTTCGAAATTTTTACCAATGACATCATTTCTTCCGGAATACATTTCGCTGAATGCAGCTGAGATGCCAGGCTGATCCAGAGGTGCAATTCGTCGTTTGGCTGTTGGTGCATAAGTTGCAACCGCAACCGGTCCTGCAAGAATTCGAGGCGTAGTTGAACCAATATTGATAGCTCTAACTGGAGAATCATTTGATGGCAACTGAGCCAATAATCTATTTAACCAACCAGTGCTAATGCTCTTACTTCCCGGCACGCCGGATTCCATATAATCTTGAGCGTCGAAGTGCGATCTGGTAGGGTTTGGCGAGCCTGAATTCAAAACGAATGAAAGTTTCTTTTCTTTCCACAAAGGCATTATGGGGGCAAGTGCGGGATGAAGACCAAAATGTCCATCTAAATACAAAGCTCCATTTTCATTCTGTGATTTTGGAATAGCAATTCTTGGTCTCAAAGAATAGTATCGCGAGTCACCTACTGGAGGCACAACCGATAATCCGTCTATTGCCCCTCTCAAAAAAACTACTACCAATTTGCCTGTGTTTTTTGATACGGTTTTTGATTCAAGTGCCCAGGCTTCCATGCCTGGCACCATGAGTGAGCATGTTGCAAAAGCTGCTGATTTGAGAAATTCTCGACGATCCATTTAATAATCCTCACTCAATTTAACATTAAAATCAATATTTCATAAATTCAGGCGAACCAAGAAGCAAGGCAAGCTGCATCGCAGGTGGTGCCTTCTTGATTGCATTACTTGTTTTTTCGCTCAGCTTAAGGGGCAACGATTGCGCCACCAAATCCAGCTGTCTTGTTCGTGGCTGCATTCCTCGCAGTCTTCCAGCACTAAATGCAGTGGCGAAATCTAGTCTGTTTACCAGATTGTCTGGATTTAGCCAGGCTTCCTGGGTATTTTTATAACCATCCGGTGTAAGACATTTATAAAGCGGCATACCAGCCTGCCGCAAATAGTTGACCGCTGGCTGCACGTCTTCAATTCTGGTGTCGGTGGCACGCAGAGTAGAAATCAAAAATCTATATGGTGACTTAAATTTGGCATTTTGATTTTTGACGTCCCAGAACTCATTTGAATGAAACAATGCATTCAAGACAGAGGCGATATCACCGTCCGATTTCAAATACACTTGACTCAGGCTTTCCACAAGACTTTCCGGAGGCTTATCGTTAACGAAATATTGAGCAAGCTTATAACTAATGTGTTTTGCAGTGGATGGATGTCTGGCAAGCAAATCTAATACTTGTTCGATTTCTTTTTCTCCCTCGCCTTTAATAGTAGTTCCTAAGATTACTTTGTCGCCAAAATCATGTCTCTTAGGGTCAAAATAAGAACCGAGCACTTTGTTGCCAGGCAACATCTCAGGTGATACGAACTGACTGTAATTGCGCACAAATCTATTTTTCATGGAAGGATTCTGTGCACTAGCATTTCTGAATTGCCTATTCAAATTGCCAACCATCGCACCCCGGTTTGGAGTGCCTAAGCCAGTGAGAACACGGGCTAATTCTGTTACATCCTTTTGTGTGTAACCACCGTCAACACCAAGAGTGTGCAGTTCCATAAGTTCTCTTGCATAATTCTCGTTTATGCCTTTGTTATTCTTTTTCTTACTATTAACTGGCAAATTTGGGTTGAAACTGTTCGAGTTTAAGTTGTTTCTTTTCAAGTTATTCGCGTTCAAGTTATTCGTGTTCAAGTTATTAGCTTTTAACTCACTAGCATCAAAAACGGCTGCCACACTGTTCTGCCAATTGTCCAAATAAAACAACATGGCAGCATGATGAGCAGTGGCACCCAACAGATCTCTGAATTTACCTAAGACATAAGGTCGTATCGCTTTTTCTTCATAAGCACCTACCCAAATCTTATCGAGACCTTTGTCCGATGAAATGTTGAAGTGGTTAAACCAAAAGTCAGTCATAACCTCTTCTAATTGCCTTGGACTTTCGACGGCTCTTGCGATTCTATTTAATGCGGTATCTCCATAAATGACTTGATTCGCCTCACGAACCATTTTATTGAATTGCTTTTTACTAGCTGATTTAGCTTTTTCTTCCGCTCCTGATTTGGAACTGGAACTGAAATCTCTTGACTCTGATTTTGAATTTGAAACAGAATTTTGCCCAATAAGGAAAGGCTTTTGTTTGTTACCTTGCAAATTTTGTTGATCCTGAACCGCAGCTTTAATTGCTGGTCGTCCGTACTTAATGAACAACTGAGCAGGGCTTGCCTGTAATGCTTCTGCGTTAGAAAGTTCCATTAGTTCTTCTGGAACCACAATCCCCTGCGGGTAAAGCTGAGATTTTATGTAATTCTCAATCCCCATTTTTGAAACTAAACCGATATCGGAATAAGTTTTTCCAAAGGTGATCCGGTTGAGCAAATGCTGGATTTTTTCTGTATCTGACTGCGACTCCAGCTTTTGAGGCAAAGCACAAGCTTTTGACCAAAAAGTAAAAAGTGAAAGTGCAAGTAGGACGGAAATGACTTTATTTCGCATGGTAATCGGCAAGTCCTTGACTAAATTTCCTGATACTAAGATAGACGATCCCAGTTCAAAAAAAGTTCAATCGCCCGAACAAATTTAATCAACCATGCCAGATATCAGCCAACTATAACTTCCGGTCTTTTAAGAGGATCGGGTTCTGCCAACCTTAGAACCTCTCTGGTAACCGGTGCGGTCTCACCTTCACCTAAGAATATGTATTTAAATACGTAGGAGATCGGGCTTCCCTCTGTCCAGCCAAAATAGGCTCGAGGCAGAGTAGTGGATTTATCACGAAGATGAAGCAAAACCGCTGCAATGGCATTTGGAATGGCAGGACTTTGACAGTACAGGACCGGGTGCCCGTCCACGATTCTCCCCTGTACATCTAGACAATCTTCTTCAAACTCAGAAGGATCAGATAGTTCGACTTCCAAAAAAATGAAATGAGCTTCGCTTGCAGTCAGTTTGTGTACTCGGCGAGTTGCTTCTTCCTTTTCATTGTAATTTGTTCCGCCCGGTCTTCGTGCAAGTAAACAAATACAGCCTTCTCGCCTTAACATGTCCTGGATGATTGATGCTGCTTGACTGTCCAGATGAACTGAAGCCAGGCGCAACTCAAGCGACCTCAGCGACCTTGACACGACAGAAACCAAAATGATTGCAGCAATAAAAAACGAAGCAATATGCAAACCTTCGGGGCGCTCAACCATATTTGCAATAGTTGTGTAAATAAATACCACCAATATCGACCAGAAAAGAGCCTTTTTTATCCAACTTTCATTCTTGACACTTAAAGCAACAGCCAGTGCAGCAGAAGCAAATAGAACCAGGACACCTGTTGCATAAGCACCAGCTTGGGCATCTACATCAGCTTTGAAAATCCAGGTAACAAAAATCGATACACAAGTGAAAAATACGACCAACGGACGTTGAGCACGTGACCAGTCGGGAGCCATTCCGTAACGAGGCAGATATCGCGGTACTAAATTCAGCAATCCAGCCATAGCCGAAGCCCCAGCAAACCACAGAATCAAAATAGTACTGATATCGTATATGGTACCAAACTCACTTCCAAGATATTTATGAGCAAGAAATGCCAAAGCTCTACCATTAGCAGCTCCGCCCGGCTGAAATTGATCAGGTGAAATCAATACAGTAGTTAAGACACTGGAAAACATCAATAGAATTGCCATTATAAAAGCGGCAGCAGCAAGCAGTTTACGTGTGTTTTCAATGCGTCCTTTTGGATTATCTTTCGTGTCCTCGGGTCCCCCTTCCACAAGCGGCATAACAGCAACCCCAGTTTCAAAGCCAGACATACCAAGCGCCAGTTTGGGAAACAAGATCATCGATACGCCAATTGCGCTCCAGATATTTCCATGAATAACAGAAACATTTTTGAACCACAAACTAAGGCTCTCTGGATGCTGCATGAGCTCCATCGAAGCACGCGCTACAACTGCACAATTACAAAGAAGATAAAGAACCACAAGAAATACGGAAACACCAATAGCCTCATTAAACCCTTTCAGAAATATTGCACCTAATAACACCAAAATCGAGATAGTAAGCAGTTCTCGACTTCCTATATAGCTGCCTATAAATGGATTTTCGGCAACGTGAGCAGAAGCATCTGCAGCAGATAAAGTAATAGTTATAATGAAGTCAGTCGCAGCAAAACCCAAAAGAATCAGTATCAGAACTTTGCCAAACCAGCTTGGCAAAAGATTTTCAAGCATCGCGATACTTCCTTGCCCATGCGGACTGGCTTTTGCCACCCTGGAATAAAGTGGTATCAGCCCGAATAAAGTAACAATTATCACTATGAGAGTGGCAATTGGCGACAAAATCCCTGCCGCTAGAAAAGCAATCCCTGGCTGATATCCAAGACTGGAAAAATAATCAACACCAGTCAGGCACATCACCTTATACCAGGGTGCCTTCACCTGATGCGACTCCTTGGAGCGCGCCTTCAGTCCCTCAAAAAACCAGCGTTCAAATCGATTCCTGGTAGCCATTTGATATTACATCTGTAAAAGTCATTATATTCATGCCCATATGTCGAGACTTCATTAGACGTCAGGCCCGATAAATAAGACCTGAAGTCGAAAGCTATTCTTATCAAAAAGTATAAAGAGGTCACAAATGCTTAGCTCTTTCCACCAGTTTTTCTTTGACGTGCTTCAGTTGCGCTACTACGATAAAACTAATTATGACTAGCAAAAACCACGATGAAATCTTGGAACTGTGGACCATGCACCATTTTCCGGACTGATACGGGTACTGCCACGCATTTAGAAAAGTGCTGATGTTCTCGGCAAACCAGACAAAAAGCCCAATTAACAAAAATGAAATGGAAAGTGGCATGGTGCGGGTGAATCCAAGAACAGTATATTCAACTTTGGATCGCAAAAAAACAATAAAAACGAGTGGAATTAAGAACATTCGCATATCAGGGAAAAAATGTTCAGTAAAAAAATTTGCGTAAATACAGACGGCAAAGGGGAAGGCGATAACAGCTCTTGGATATCGAATGAGCTTAAGATCCAATCGGCGCCAAGCCTGACACATATAACTCGCCACGCTAGAATACAAAAAACCGCTATACAAGGGAACTCCGCTAATTTTTGTATAGGCAAAGTCCGGATAACTCCAAGAACCAGAGTGAGTTTTGAAAAGCTCTAAACAAAGACCGATTAAATGAAACACAAGAATTACTTTGACTTCGTCAAGCGTCTCCAGCTTGCTCAGGTACATGAAAACTTGAACAAGAATACAAAGCAATAGTAATAAGTCATAGCGAGGTAGCCCTGGCAATTCAAATGCTTTTGTCAAAGCAAGTGACAAAAATATCGCAACTGGAAAAATACAACTCAAAGCTTGTGCCAGAGTGAAATGAGCCAACTGCTCAATTTTAGACTTCCACGCGGAATTAACTTTCAGCTCGTTTAATTTCAACTCTCTCATTCACATCTATCAACCTTGGATTTTCGTTGGCTTCATAACACCTTGCATGTTACTGCTGTTTATCGAAAACGCGCTGTAAGAATTTAAGCCTGAGTAATTTGCGGCATCAGAACAATCTGTGGCGAGATTTAACAATTAAATGAAGGTTACTCGAATCAAATTGAAGAACCTCTAGATATCTCCTAAAATTCTCCGCTAGTTTAGAATGGAGAAAAGTAAACAAGAGAAAACCATGCCACTAACAGCTGAAGATAAGTTCGAAATTCAAGAACTGGCAATACGTTACGCCCTCGCCATGGACTCCGACGATATCCATTCCTGGCTCGAGACATGGACCGATGACGGAACTTGGGTTGGGGGGCTGGGAGAATACATCGGCAAAAGTTCTCTCAAAGAGCTTTTTCACGAATTAGGCGATCGAATTAAGGGAAAACGCCACATCATGACAAATTTCATAATCACTGGCGAAAGCAATCATGCGAATATGAAATGTTATATGACTGTAGTCGACCGCGTTAACAGTCCAGAAATCATAGCATCGGGAATTTACTCTGATACTCTAAAACGAGTAAACGGACGCTTCAAATTCTTACATCGCCAGGTCAAACTTGATCCCAGCTTTAAAACTTAAACCGATATCGGAATACGTCTTAGAAAATACATCACAAGCAAATTAATATAAGTAAGCTTATAGCTGGGATTACTACATCTATGCAGCTAGATTCATACCTTGGCGGATTTATAGTGGTCTTTCTAAGTACCCTGGTCTCAGTGGCGGGGCTACTCATTACTCGCAAATTGATAGATTTTAATAAGCTTCGAGCCTCTCATGAAGTTGGGGGGTATCTCCTTTCAGTTGTCGGAACTCTCTATGCGGTCTTATTAGGACTTGTTGTTGTGGATGCCATGCAAAAATTCCAGGTAGCGCGAGATGTTACCGAACGAGAAGCCAATTGCCTGGCTGATGTTTTTATTCTGGCATCTGGATTTCCAGAGCCGAAACGTTCTCAAATCAAGACATTAAGTGTTAAATACGGTGAACTTGTAGTAAATGAAGAATGGAAGACGATGAAATCCAACAGGCATTGCCCGGAAGCAAGACGAACGGCTGTGCGTTTAATGCAGGAGGTAATTGCGTTCGAACCGAAGACCGAGGGGGAGAAAGCAATTTATCCACTTGCGGTGGATAACGCTTGTCAGATTTGGCAAAATCGCCGAACCCGAACGAACATGGCATTTGCTGGTATTCCAACAGTGGAATGGGTAACACTTTTTGCAGGTGCCATAATCACAATATTTTTCACCTACTTTTTCGGTCTAGAAAATTTACCATTGCAAATCATCATGACTGCAATGGTGTCAATTCTGATCTCGCTCAACATGTTTCTTGTGTTTTTATACGGTTATCCCTTTTCCGGAGAATTGTGTATAAACCCTGACGCCTTCATGATTACCCGCTCGATTTTTGACAATCGCGTAGGTCACAAAGAAAACACTATAGATTCTAGCACCACATTCGATACCAATTCAACACACAAAACTAAACCCAATAATTTGTAGGAGCGTGGAGGCTTGCCTATGCAAAAACTAATAGCTTTTTTCGCAGTTGTGGCCATGTTTTTCGGTTGCTCTACCAGAACCGTCTTGGCTGAAGATAATTCTAAAATGCAGGACAAAAAAGTTCGCTTTATTGCTATTTACGACGACAAATGTCAATGGTCTTGCGGAGTTGTAAAACCACTAGTTGAAGGTCTCAAAAAAGATTACGGACAAAAGGTCGATTTTTTTGAATTAAACACAAGCAAGGGAAAAATTGCTGATTCGACCAAACTTGCTAAAGAGCTCGGCGTAGAATCGTTCTTCACTAGCTCGATGGCATATATTCCCTGCGTTGGCGTTTTTACAAAGAGCGGCAAATTAGTGAAAGAAATTCCTGCTGCCAAGCCAAAAGAAATGTACGTCAAATTTATTGATAAAGCGCTTGCTGCAAAAAATTGAAAGGAAACTCTTTAAATGGAAAATGCCGGTGAAAGAGTGATTTCGTCGACGCAATCTCTTTCAACTGTCAGTAACGAGATCTTAAACCGATATCGGATTACATCTATAATTCTGGCGTTTACGGTCCTGGGTTTAGCCATTCTTGTATTATTTGGCTGGGCGAGCGGAAATTATGGCGTCGTCAGGCTCATTCCCGACTTTATCAACAACACAAACACGGCAGATGCCGTCATTCCTTTTGCAGGTCAGGTTAACTCAACAACAGCTATTTGTCTTTGTTTAACTTCAATTGCGCTCCTAATTTTTAATTTCAGCAATAATTCCAAGGTGCGCGTGATCGCTCGGATGACCGGCACATTAGTGGTGTTTTTTAGCGCTCTTGGAATTTGGGGAGAAATAACGGGTGACGAATTATTTTCAATTCGATTATTTCAACCAGAGCCTTCTGCACCTGGAATAACCTTTCCTAATCCAGTAGTACAGGAAGAGGCTGCCAGCCTTCTATTGCTAGGCCTAGCTTTGCTTACCTTCGCCTGGACATTCAAGCGAACATGTTTATCGCATTTATTTTCAGTAGCAAGTCTTTTGGTTCCGCTTCTTATCCTCTTTGGGGCAGCTACTAAATCTCCTCATCTGTGCGCGATGGGCGGATGTTTTCAAATGTCCATAGGTTTTTCCATTCTAGTAATATTTTCGTCTCTTGGAACGTTATTAGCGAGCTGCGATACAGGTCATGCAGCCATTCTAGCAAGCAAATCCGCTGGTGGCGCGCTTTCCAGACGGGGTGCTGCATTTCTTTTGATGCTTCCATTTTTATTGCTTCTGCGCACTGTGCTGGTCTCGGTAAAAGTTAGAGGTTATCCATTAGTTGAAGAACCACTAAGTTGGGCGTTCTTTGCTCTGTTAGCGCTAATATTCACGGTGTGGTTAATAGCTAGCGGAGCAGGAGCACTCGAGCGAATCGAAACAGAAAAAGAAGAAATGAAACTTCAGCTCGAAGAAAGCGAAGACATGATGCGAAGAACTCTGAAAACCGTCTCGAATTCAAGTAGTTCTGCAAGCCAATCCATCACTCGATTCAAAAAAATTTGTATGGTTTGTTCTGGAGAATTTGAATACTCCATTGAAACTTGCCCAAATGACGGTAATCCTTTACAAAAAGTCCGTTACGATACTTTGGTAGGCACGACGTTCCTTGACAAGTACGAAATATTGGAAGAACTGGGCTCAGGTGGCATGAGCACTGTCTACAGAGTCAAACAAGTGTTTTTAGGTAAAGAATTTGCTTTGAAAATTCTGAAGGATTCAGCAAGCGGATCTGGTGAAAGCATCGCCAGATTTCAAAGAGAGGCACAAGCTGCTGGTGCACTCAAACACCACGGAATAATTTCCATTCAAGACTTCGGATTAACTCCCGATGGACAGCCTTACATGACAATGGAGTACATCGCCGGGTCAAGTCTATCTCAGCTTCTCGACAAAAAATCCAAACTAGATTTGCGTTTAGCCTTATCTTTCATGGATCAGATTTGTGAAGCACTAATGCACGCACACGAAAACGGAATTGTACATAGAGATTTAAAACCAAGCAATATAATGCTCGTAACCGGCTTAGATGGAAAAATCAACGCAAAAATTGTTGACTTCGGCATTGCCAAAGTGGTGGCAGAGAATAATGAGAATTCACTCAATCTAACTAAAACAGGAGAACTTATTGGTAGTCCTCTCTATATGAGCCCTGAACAATGCAAGGGTCAGAAAATTGACCACCGCTCAGATATTTATTCCGTGGGATGCGTCTTTTATGAAATGCTTGTGGGAATGCCTCCTATTGTAGGAAAACAGGTGACTGACACAATTCTAGCCCACATCCAAAAACCACCAAATCCATTTCCAGACAGTATTGAAATTCCTAGCAATATCAAAAACGCCATTTTCAAAGCGTTAGAAAAAGAGCCTGATTCAAGGCACCAAACAATGTACGATTTCAAAAAATCGATATTTTCAAATTAGAACCCCCATTAATCAAGTAAGTGAAATCATGCTTCCAATTACCCAAATAGCTCAAAAGCTTGGACTCAAAAATGAAGAAATCGAACCATATGGGCATTACGCAGCAAAGCTGAGTATGGAAACGATAAATAGAACCATGGAAAAGCCTCTGAAAGGCAAATTGATCCTTGTAACTGCCACTACTCCAACTAAAGCTGGAGAGGGCAAAACGACCATGTCGATTGGGCTTTCACAAGCACTGTGCCTACTTGGCAAAAATGCAGTTGCGGCGTTGCGCGAACCTTCTATGGGACCGGTGTTTGGCATGAAAGGTGGTGCTACAGGTGCAGGCAAGAGTCAACTCGTCCCTGCAGCGGAAATAAATTTGCATTTCACCGGCGACATTCACGCCATCACCGCAGCCAATAATCTAATTGCAGCTTGTGTAGACAATGAATTACACTTTAGAGGCAAGCTAAATCTAGATCCACTCAATATTATTCACCGCCGAGTGATGGACATGAATGATCGTGCACTACGAAACATTGTGGTGGGATTAGGTGGGAAAACAAACGGAGTGCCACGTGAATCAGGCTTCGATATCACGGCTGCCTCTGAAGTAATGGCGGTTCTATGTCTTTCCGAAAGCCTGTCAGAACTCAAAAACCGTCTTGGAAAGATTATTGTAGGCATGAATTTAGAAGGTAATCCGATATCGGTTTACGATCTAGAAATAGTGGATGCACTCTTAGCAATTTTAACTCACGCAATGAAACCCAATTTAGCTCAGACTATAGAAGGGACACCAGCATTCCTTCATGGTGGTCCTTTCGGCAACATAGCCCACGGGACATCTAGCCTAATAGCTACTAAAATCGCTAGGCGTTTAGCAGATTTTGTTGTAACAGAATGCGGATTTGGAGCCGATCTAGGATTTGAAAAATTTTGCGATATCGTCGCAGCTCCACGCCCAGAAGAGCTCACACCCGATGGTGTTGTTCTAGTAACTACCGCACGAGCGCTAAAGTTGCACGGCGGAGCTAACGCTAAGGAACTCGACAAAGAAAATATGCAAGCTCTCGTTTCTGGGTTTGCTAATCTTGCAAGACATGTGTCTATCGTTGAGAAATCTGGGTTGCCATTCGTTATTGGTGTAAATAGATTTCTTACCGATACTGAAAACGAGTTGCTTAAGATAACTGAATTTTGTCAGGAAAAGGGATGGCGCGCGGCTATTGGAAATCCCTTCGATCAAGGTGGCGAAGGACTAAAAAGTCTTGGC
>Ga0268298_10005032_pt1 | contig 12559 bp, 12 predicted proteins | sample WWTPWeurt_MetaG_FD_194462 | JGI IMG/M metagenome (GOLD analysis project Ga0268298, IMG submission 194462) | Activated sludge microbial communities from WWTP in Nijmegen, Gelderland, Netherland - WWTP Weurt | ecosystem: Engineered > WWTP > Aerobic digester > Activated sludge | place...
GGCCCTTGCGCGACAGGCGCTTGACAGTGACGTCGTCCTCGACGCGGGCGACGACGATCTGGCCGTCGCGGACTTCGGTTGTGCGATGCACTGCGAGCAGGTCGCCATCGAGGATGCCGGCGTCGCGCATGCTTTGGCCGCGAACCTTGAGCAGGTAGTCGGCCCGCGGGGAAAACAGGCCCGGATCGACCTGGTAGCGGCCCTGCATGTGTTCGGCGGCAAGAATGGGGCTGCCGGCGGCAACCCGGCCGATGAGAGGCAGGCCGAGGGCTTCCATCAGGCGGATGCCCCGTGCCCGGCCTTCTTCAAGGGTGATGACGCCCTTGGCGGCGAGGGCACGCAGGTGGGTTTCCGCTGCATTGGGGGAGCGAAAACCGAAGAAAGTGCAGATTTCGGCCCGGGTGGGCGGACGACCTTCGTGTTCGACGGTGTCGCGGATAAGTTGCAGGATTTCCTGCTGGCGGGCGGTGAGCTGGTCGGACATGGGTACTCCTTTAGTCTTGTGTAATTATATACAGTCATCCCGGTCTGGCAAGGGGCTGACTGCTGCAGCGCAAAATCAGAGCCCCGTGACAAACGTCAAGTCGGGAAGACAAAACACTTGAGACCCCGTCGCCGGTGGACTATCCCTTCAAAGACACGCCCCTTTGTTTTTGCACGGTCAGGGGCGTGCAGGAAACAGGCAGCAGCGCACAAATAAAAAAAGAACAGCACGCAGCACGAGTCGGATAGCCCAATCAGCCTGGTTTCGTAGCCCGGAGCCACACCCCGCGGAGGAGATTTTCATGCATGTCAGCCCCCAACACGCTTCGGGTAGAGTTCTCAAAGCGGCTCGGTTAGAATCCCCCGCCGAAGCGGAGGCCCTTTCCGAGGGTCAGTCCGTCCCGCTCTTTTCCCTGCCCGATGCCGACATGGAAATGTTCGATTTGGCATCGGTGCTGGGTTCTCACCACGTGGTCCTGTATTTTTATCCCCGTGACAACACCCCCGCTTGCACCCGTCAGGCGATCGATTTTTCCGATCACGATGCCGATTTCGCGAAGCAAAAATGCATTGTGGTCGGCATCAGCCCGGACGATTGCCTGACCCACGCCGAGTTTCGTGATCAGCACGGCCTGTCGGTCGAACTGCTCGCCGACGAAGATGGCGATGTGTGCAAGCTGTTTGGGGTGTGGCTGTCGGGGCAGGTGGAGGGCGTGACCAAGCGCAGCGTGCGCCGCTCGACCTTCATCATTTCCCGTGACGGCGTGCTTCGGCACGTGATGCATGATGTGAATCCGCGGGGCCACGCCGCAGAAGTATTTCAGCTGGTAAAGCAACTCAACTCAAGGAATGTAAATGGAAATCACCAAAAACACGGTCGTCACGCTTGAATACACGGTCAAGGATCCGGAAGGCAGTCTGATCGATGATGGTCACCATCCGCTGGTGTATCTGCATGGCGGCTACGACGGCATCTTCGCGGTGATCGAAGAGGCACTGCAGGGCAAGAAAGTCGGTGACAACCTCAAGGTCAAGCTGCTTCCCGAAGATGCCTTCGGCGAATTCGACGAAGAGTTGGTGCTGGTGGAAGATGCGTCGATGTTCCCGGACAACATCGAAGTGGGCATGTCCTTCGAGCGCGTGGCCGAAGAAGGCGAGGAAGAAATTGTCTATCGCATCACCGACATTGCCGATGGCAAGGTGGTCGTGGATGGCAATCACCCCCTGGCCGGCACGGCGCTGATTTTTGACCTCACCGTCAAGGAAGTGCGCGCTGCCAGTGCCGAAGAAGTCGGCCATGGCCACGTGCACGGCGCAGGCGGTCATCACCACTGAGCGTGCCTGAATGAATCTGCTGCGCGTCCCGATTGCGCAAGCTTGGTTTCTGTTGTGAGTTCGGGCCCGCCTGCCAGGATTTCTTCACAAGCGCTCGATGGCTTGCAGGCTGGCTCACCAGCCGCTTCAAGCCACTGACTTGAGCGGACCGCATTGCGGTCCGTTTTCTTTGATATGAACAGACTGGAAAAGCAGGGCCTGACAATGCTGAAGGTCGAGCAGTTGCAGGTGGAGTTGGGGCCGCGCGGCAAGTCCGTGCGCCCCGTTGATGGCATCAGCTTCGAGGTTCCGGCCGGGCGCACGCTTGCGCTGGTGGGCGAGTCGGGTTGCGGCAAGTCGATGACGGCTCTGGCCTGCATGCGTTTGCTGCCGGCCGAAGGGCGCATTGCCGGCGGCGCGGTCACCCTGGGGGGCGAGGCCCTGCAGGATCTGCCCGAAACGCGCATGCGCGAAATTCGCGGCAACGATCTGGCCATGATCTTCCAGGAGCCGGCCAGCAGCCTCAATCCCGTGATGACCGTGGGCGACCAGATCGGCGAGGTGCTGGTGCGTCACCGCGGCCTGCACGGTCAGCCGGCCTGGGACGAAGCGGAGCGCCTGCTCGCCGCGGTCGGCATTCCCGATCCGCTGCGCCGTTTGTCCGAATATCCTTTCCAGCTGTCCGGCGGCATGAAGCAGCGGGTGATGATCGCCATTGCCCTGGCGGGCGACCCCAAGGTGCTGATTGCCGACGAGCCGACCACCGCCCTCGACGTGACGATCCAGGCCCAGGTGCTCGACTTGCTGGCCGAACTCCAGCTCAGCCGCGGCATGGGCATGCTGCTGATCACCCACGACCTTGGCGTGGTGTCGCGCATGGCGCACCGGGTGGGCGTGATGTACGCAGGCGAACTGGTCGAGACCGGCGAGCGCGAAGATTTTTTCCGTGCTCCCCTGCACCCGTATTCCCGCAAGCTTTTTGCGGCGCTGCCCACCTCCGCCCAGCGCGGCCGGGCGCTGGAAACTCTGGTCGGCCAGGTTCCGCGCCTTGGCGTGCAGCAAACCGGTTGCCGCTTTGCCGATCGCTGCCCGCAGGTTCAGGACGTGTGTCGCCGCACTGCACCGGCCATGTTCCAGGTTGGGGATCAGGCCGTCCGCTGTCACATTTATGATCCGGCCGGACGCATGGGCTGGGTGGCCTTGCCGCCAACCGTGTCCGCACCGCACTCCCGCCTGTCAAACAGCGGCATCGCGCTCGATGTGGAGGCCCTGGAAGTGCACTTTCCGGTTCGCAAGGGCTTGTTCCGCCGGGTGGTGGGGCATGTGAAGGCTGTCGATGGCGTTTCGATCCACGTGCCGGCAGGCCAGACTCTGGCCCTGGTGGGCGAATCGGGTTGTGGCAAGACCACCGCCGGCAAGGCCCTGCTCAATCTGGTACCGGCCAGCGGCGGCAGCGCCCGTTACGGTGATCACGAACTGCTGGCGCTGTCGCCGCGCCAGTGGCAGCCGCTGCGGCGCGATCTGCAGATGATTTTTCAGGATCCCTTCAGCTCGCTCAATCCGCGCATGCGGATCGGCGAAATCCTGGAGGAGGGCATGTTATCCCTCGCCGTCGAGGCGAACGCCGCCGCCCGATCGGAGAAAATCGATGCCCTGCTGCGCCGGGTGGGCCTCGATCCGGCGATGCGCCATCGTTTTCCCCATGAGTTTTCCGGCGGCCAGCGCCAGCGCATCGCCATCGCCCGCGCCCTGGCCGTTTCGCCCAAGCTGATCATCTGCGACGAGCCGACCAGCGCCCTCGATGTGTCGGTGCAGGCCCAGATCCTCAACCTGCTGCGTGATCTGCAGGCCGAGTACGGGCTGTCTTACCTGTTCATCACCCACAACCTGGCGGTGGTGGATTACCTGGCCCACCATGTGGCGGTGATGTATCTGGGGCGAATCGTCGAGCGGGGGAGTGTCGAGGAGGTGCTACGCAACCCGCGCCACCCCTACACGCGCATGCTGCTGGCGGCCGTGCCGCGGGTTGATGCGCCGGGGGCGCCACGATCCCCGATGAGGGGTGAGGGGAAAGATACGGGCATCACCCGGGGTGACATGCCTTCACCCCTGAATCCGCCCGCCGGCTGCCACTTTCACCCGCGTTGCAGCGAAGCGACAGACCGCTGCCGGATGGAATATCCGGACGAGAAGCGCCTGTCGACGACTCGCGTCGTGCGCTGCCATCTGGTTTAAAACACACATCAAGTCCTCACAAATAAGGCCGCTGACAAGGCGGCCTTATTTGTGAGTTTCAGCGATGTTTCTTTGGGGGGCTGGGCGGCGCCTTGGGTGCTGCTTTTGTTTGCGCCTTTGCTGGCGCTTTCTCCGTCGTCTTGCCGCGGGCAGCAGGCGCAGGGGCCGCACTGACCGGCAGCTTGCGCTCGATGAGCTGCAGCCGGCCGCCCTTGCCGCGAACCACGGTGCGCTGGATCAGGGCACGGGGCGGGGGAGGAGGGGGCGGTTCGACGGCGCCCGCCTGGGGCCGGCTGGGCATCAGGCTGGACAGGCTGATACGCTCGCCCTCGCTTTCGGAGGGCACGATCAGCGTGTAGCCCGTGCCGATGCGCGCCCGGGGTGACAGGCCGTTCACCTGACGCAGCCGGCTGGCGGAAATGCCCAGGCGGTCGGCCACGCCTTCCAGCCCTTCGCCTTCGCGCAGCTCGTAGGTTTTCCAGCTGGCGCTGGCCGGATCATGTCTTTGCAGATTGATGAGGAAGGCCTCGACCTTGTCGGCCGGGATCACCAGCGACATCGAGCCGCCGTTTGGCAGGATGGGACGCTTGTAGCCAGGATTGAGCGCCAGGATTTCTTCCACCGGCGTTTCGGCGAGTCGGGCTGCGGTCGCCAGGTCAAGGGGCGTACGGCTTTCGACGGTGAGGAAATAGGGCCGGTTGGGAATTGCCGGAAGATTGATGCCGAAAAGCTCGGGTTGGGCAACGATGTTTTTCAGTGCCTGCAGCTTGGGCACGTAGTAGCGCGTTTCGCCCGGCATGTTGAGGTGCTGGTATTCGGTGGGCAGACCGGCGGCACGGTTCTTGGCCACTGCACGGCCAACTGCGCCTTCCCCCCAGTTGTAGGAGGCCAGCGCCAGGTGCCAGTCACCATGCATTTCGTAGATGGTTTGCAGGTAATCGAGGGCTGCGTTGGTCGAGGCGATCACGTCGCGCCGCTCGTCCACCCACCAGTTTTGTTCCAGGCGGTAGCTCTTGCCGGTGGAGGGAATGAACTGCCACAGGCCGGAGGCCTGCGCGGAGGACAGGGCCATCGGATTGAAGGCGCTCTCGACCATCGGCAGCAGGGCCAGTTCGGTGGGCATGCCGCGGCGCTCAAGCTCTTCGACGATGTGATAAAGATAGCGCTGGCCGCGGGTGAAGATTTGCCGCAGGGCACCGGGGCGGTTGATGTAATAGATTTGACGGTCGGTGACCAGATCGGTGTTCAGATCCGGCATCGAGAAGCCGCGACGCATGCGTTCCCACAGATCGTCGGGTTCGACCGTCAGGTCGATGGTGGGTACCCTGACGTGCTGCTCCCTGATTTCGACGGGCTGCGGCGGCGAAACTGCGGGGTCGTCGAACAGTGAGCTGGCTTGCAGGAGCCGTGGCGAAGTGTCTTCAAAGGCACGGCTGTCGGGGCTCTGGGCCATCAGCGGGCTGGTGCCCAGAAGAGCCAGAAGCAGCGCGATAAATCTCGGAAACATCAGGTTTTGTCGCGCGAAAAGCAAAGGCGGGATTTTATCCGTCTGCAGCTGGGGGGGTCAAACGTACAAGCATGCCGGCCAGCCGTGAAACCCATGTTACAGACAAGGCCGGAATCCGTTAAAGTACGCGCCGAACCGACAAGAAACCCGCGCCGGGTAAAGGTTTGCGCCGAATAACCCAGGAAAATCATTCGAGACCCCTTCCGTGAAAGCACTGCTGATAGAGGACACCCTGACAAGTGCCACCCTGGTGTCCCATCAGTTGCGCAAGATCGGGATTGAACCGATCGTTGCCCGAAACGGTGAAACGGGCATCGAGCTTTACAAGCAGGAACACCCCGACCTCATTCTTCTGGACATCATCATGCCCGGCATGGATGGTTTTGAGGTGGCCCGGCGCATTCGCCAGCTGGAGCAGTTTGGCGAATGGACACCGATCATCTTTCTGACCGCCCGAACCAGCGATGCCGACCTCGAAAAGGCGATCAGCGTGGGTGGCGACGACTACCTGATCAAGCCGGTTTCCGAAACCGTGCTGGCTGCCAAGGTGAGGGCCATGCAGCGCATCGCCCAGATGCGTTTTTCGTTGCTGGTGCTGACCCGCAAGCTCGACGACGCCAACCAGGAGCTAACCCGCCTGTCGTCTCTCGACGGCCTGACGGGCATTTCCAATCGTCGGCAGTTTGACGAAACCCTGCTGCGCGAGTGGCGCCGCCTGGGCCGCCAGGGCCGGCCTTTGTCGATGCTGTTGTGTGACGTGGATTACTTCAAGCAGTTCAATGACGCCTACGGTCACCAGGTGGGCGATGAATGTCTCAAGGCCGTGGCGCGTACCCTGAAGGACACCCTGCGCCGCCCGGCCGACCTGGTGGCGCGCTACGGTGGCGAGGAGTTCGCGGTCATCCTGCCGGACACCGAAATCACCGGCGCCCTGCAGGTCGCCGAGGCCATGCGTTCAGCCGTGGAAGGGTTGAACATCACCCATCGCTATTCAAAAGGCGCCAGCGTGGTGACGATCAGCATTGGCGTGGCGTCGACAACGCCATCACGCACCGGCTCCGATTCAAGCGCCCTGCTCAAGCGCGCCGACGATGCGCTCTATCAGGCCAAGCAGGCCGGCCGCAACCGCATTGCGGCCGCGGCGGTTTCGGCAATCGACTGATCAGAAACGGTTTTTCCATTCGCGCAGCGCGGCAAAAACCTCAACAGGCGACGTAAGACCGCGGCCGGCCTGGGTTTCGGCCTGGCGGATGACAGCCGGCTCGTGGGTGCGAAGGAAGGGGTTGGTCAGCATTTCGCCAGACAGCGGAAAGGGCACGGTCGGCTGGTTTGCGGCGCGCATGGCCTCGCTTGCGGTGATGCGTTCGCTGATCGCCCCGTTGGCGGGCTCGACTGCCGCGGCAAAGGCCAGGTTCGACAGCGTGTATTCGTGGGTGCAATACACCCGCGTGTCGCCGGGCAGCGCTGCCAGTTTTTGCAGCGAATCGAACATCTGGGCCGGGGTGCCTTCGAAGAGCCGTCCGCAGCCGGCGGCAAACAGGGTGTCACCGCAAAACAGCGCTGACTCGCCGTAGTAGCCGACGTGGCCGGCGGTGTGGCCGGGAATGTCGAACACGCGGAGTTCAACACCTAGCCCAGGCAAGCACACCACATCGCCTTCGCCAACCGGATGGTCGATGCCGGCAATGGCCTCACGTGCCGGGCCATAGACCGGAACCGGCGCCTGGGCCAGTAGCTCGGCCACGCCACCGACATGGTCGGGGTGGTGATGGGTGATGAGGATGGCGGCGAGCGTCAAGTCTTCGTCGGCGAGGTAGCGGATCACCGGGGCGGCTTCGCCCGGGTCTACAACCACGGCACAGGTGCCGGCACGGAGCAGCCAGATATAGTTATCGCGAAACGCGGGAAGAGGGATAATCGTCATCCAGCAATTGTAGCCCGGGTGTCGTCTTGCGCCCCCGTTTCTCCTGATGATCCAGCCCGAATCCTTTCCCGGTCTCCATGCCTGGCTCGATACGCCGCTGGGGCGTTACGTGATGAACTGGGAGGCGGCGCGTTTCGATGCGCTGGTGGCGGATATTTTTGGCTACAACGCGGTGCAGCTGGGCGTGCCGGAGTTCGACTTCCTGCGGGCCAACCGAATGCCCTTCCGCTTTCGGGCCGGAGCGGGCGACGTGATGGTCGAGACCGATTACGCGGCCTTGCCCTTTGCGGCGGCCAGCGTCGATCTGGTGGTGCTGCCTCATGTGCTGGAATTTGCCGCCAATCCGCATCAGGTCTTGCGTGAAGTGGAGCGCGTGCTGGTGCCCGAGGGGCATGTGGTGATAGCCGGCTTCAATCCAGTGAGCCTTTTCGGCCTCAAGCGCATGCTGGCCGGCGAGGACGGCGGCTATCCGTGGCACGGTCAATACCTGTCCACACGCCGCCTCAAGGACTGGCTGGCGCTGCTCAGTTTTGATACTGCAAGCCAGGCGTCAGGCTGTTTCGTGCCGGCGCTGGCGCAGCAAACCTGGATCGACCGCCTGGGTTGCCTTGACCAGGCGGGTGAGCGCTGGTGGCCGATTGGCGGCGGGGTCTACATCATCCACGCCATCAAGCGGGTGCACAGCATGCGGCTGATCATGCCGAAATGGGATCGCAAGGCCAGGGCGCGCTCGCTGGCACCATTGATTCAGAAAACGGGTGGCCCGGCCAAGGGGCCCTCGCAAAAAACAAGCGACGAGAGAAATTTTGGACGAGATTGATATTTTTACCGACGGTGCCTGCTCGGGCAATCCGGGGCCCGGCGGCTGGGGGGCGATCCTGCGCGCCGGCCCGCACGAGAAAGAACTGTGGGGCGGCGAGCCGGCCACCACCAACAACCGCATGGAGCTGCTGGCCGTGATCCGCGCCCTCGAGGCGCTCAAGCGCCCGGTCACGGCGCGGGTGCACACCGATTCGCAGTACGTGCAAAAAGGCATTTCGGAGTGGATTCACGGCTGGAAGGCGCGTGGCTGGAAAACCGCCTCCAAGGCCCCGGTCAAAAATGAAGACCTGTGGCGGGCGCTCGATTCAGAGGCCGCGCGTCACCGGATCAAATGGCTGTGGGTAAAGGGGCACGCCGGCCACGTGGAAAACGAGCGGGCCGACGCGCTGGCCCGGCGTGGCGTGGACGCCGTCAAGAAGACCGGCAAAGTTGTTGAGGCAGGAGAAGCAGATTCATGAGACAGATCGTTCTGGATACCGAAACCACCGGCCTCGACTGGAAGAGCGGCGACCGGGTGATTGAAATCGGTTGCGTCGAACTGGTGGATCGCAAGCTCACCGGCCGGCATTACCACGTTTACATCAACCCTCAGCGGGCCATCGACCCGGGCGCCATGGCGGTGCACGGCATCACCAACGAGTTCCTGGTGGACAAGCCCGTGTTCAAGGACGTGGTGGCGGAGTTTGAAGAGTTCGTCGCCAACGGCGAACTGGTGATTCACAACGCAACGTTCGACGTGGGTTTTTTGAATTACGAACTGGGCCTGCTGGGCCGGCCGCTGCTTTCGGCCATCTGCCCGAACGTGATCGACACGCTCAAGCTCGCCAAGGAACAGAACCCCGGCAAGAAGGCGTCCCTCAACGCGCTGTGCTCGTTCTACGAGATCGACAACACCCACCGCACGCTGCACGGCGCGCTGCTGGACGCGGAACTGCTGGCCGATGTTTACCTGGCCATGACCCGCGGCCAGGAGAGCCTCATGATGCTGCTCGAGGAGCCGGCGCCGCAGGCGGACGACGGCGAAGGCGGCGTCATGTTCGAACGTCCGCCGCTGCGTGTGCTGCGGGCGACGGACGATGAACTGGCCGGCCACGACATGGTGCTCGGCGAGATTGCCAAGGCGACCAAGGGTCATTGCCTGTGGATGCCGCCAGAACCGGCCCCGGCGCCCGCCGGCTGATTATTCGTTTCAGAAGCTGATGTTGCCAGCCGGCGCGAGGCCGGCTTTTTCCAGCCGCTTGAGTGTCGGGGCAAGATCGAGCCCCGTTGTGGCCTTCAGCGCAGCAGCCTGTTCGCGCAGTTCGATCAGACTGCGCCCGACCGGCTCGCCGGCCGCGGCAAAGGCCACCACGTTGCCGCTGGCAACCGGCGCTAGGGCCAGCACCCGGCCGTCGAAGGCCTTGCCGAGGCGCTGGAGCTGGGTTTTGTAGCCGCGCAGTTGGCCGAACAGGTTAGCCACCAGCAGGCCCTGTTCCGACAGGCGGGCCCGGCAGGCTTCGTAAAAGGCCTGGCTGGCCAGTGCGCCGGCGCGGGCATTGCGATCAAAGCCGTCCACCGCGATCAAGTCCCAGTGGGTGGTGTCGTTAGCAATGAATTCAGCGCCGTCGCCAATCACGATTTCGAGCCGCTCGTCTTCGTCGGGCAGCTTGAAGAACTGGTGAGCAACTGCGTGCACTTCCGGTGCAATCTCGACCACCGTGGTGAGGGCATCGGGCAGGTGGCGATGGACGAACTTGGTGAGCGAACCGGCGCCCAGCCCGATCAGCAGCACCCGGCGTGGCCAGGGTGCATCACGCAGCAGGAGGCCCGCCATCATCTCGCGGGTGTAGTCGAGTTCGAGGGAGTCGGGCTTTCTGATGCGCATTGCGCCCTGGACCCATTCGGACCCGAAATGCAGATAGCGGACGCCGGATTCTTCGCTGATGTCGATCGGAGTGGTCATGGTGTAACGGGTGTATGCTGCGATGCAATAAAGGGTTTTTCATGCCTGCAAGCCCGCATGAAAAACATGAATTTCAAGGAAAAGAACGATGACGACCTTCGAGAACTTCAACCAGGAACTGGCCTCCATCGACATGGAGATCGCCCGGTTGGCGCAATTGTGCGGTATTAACATGCTTGCGCCGGGTGTTGCCGAGGCGGTGCTGCGCGGTGACAGCAGCCTGTGCCACACCACCAATCCGATTGCCTGGGAAAAGCTGCGTGGCCTGCTGGTGCTGCACTACCATGTTGTACGTGAAGCCGTTGCCACCGATGGCGTCGAGGCTGCGGCCGAAAGCGTTCGGCTGGCGCTGCAAAGCGTGCAGGAACGCATGAGTCCGAAGCAGCAATAAGTTTCAATTGTCGGGTCGCGGCGAATATTCCCGGGGCCCGAAGCGGAACAGTGGTTTCTCGCCCGGCGTCACGTCCACCTTCACCCAGCCCATGAAGGGTGAGCCCCAGGTTTCCAGGCGGGTGAAGTTTGCCACCCGTTGCCCGCTGGAGGGCTCGCGCAGGGGCGTGTCGACGCGGTAGACGTGGCTGTCGCCGTGCACCAGCAGCACCTGGCCATCGAAGCGCTTCGTTTCGGCCAGCAGTTGCGTGAGCAGTTCGTAATAGCCCCGGCGCGGCCGCCCGGCGCTGAAATCCTCGATGTCCGGGTTGGCCTGCATGATGATCACGATGCCTTCGAGCGTGAGTGCCCGGGCCCGTGTGAAGGCGGCGGCGATCCAGGCTTTGACGGCTGCACTGCGCTGCAAAAACTCCTCGCCCGGCGTGCTTCCCTTGCCAAAGTTATTGTTGCTGCCCGGTACGTTAAGGGTGAGAAACAGCAGCGGGCCGATCTGCCAGCGCTGGTGTTCGGGCCAGCTTGAGAACGCCGGGTCGTCGGCCTGGGTTTCGACGGCCAGCGGGTAGCTGCCCAGGGTTTGCCGCGGCTTGGCGAAGAACAGCTTGCGCAGCCGGTCCAGCCGTTCGAGCGGATCGTAGGCGCCGTTGCTGCTTCTGTGGCAGTCGGTCCAGTCGTTGTCGCCGGGAACGAACACGAAGGGGTGCCGGCTTGTCTGGAACACCGCCAGGCGCTCGTTGAAGAGCGCGTCGTCGCAGCGTTCGCCGCCACTCTTGAGATCGCCGTCGTGAATCACCACCTTCAGGGGCTCGGCGTCCATTTCGGCGATGAGCGCCGGCAGGTGGCGCCGCTCGAAACCGTTGTAGGGCGTGTCGCCAAAGACGCCGAAGCTGAACGGCTCCGCGGCCTGGGCAGTGACGGCCACCACGGCCAGGAAGGCCACGCAGCAGGCGAGGGTGTTTTTAAGCATTAAAAATCAATTGCTCAAGCGCTTTAGTTCATAAAGTGCTTCAAGCGCTTCGCGCGGGGTCAGCGCGTCGGGATCAATGCCGGAAAGGGCGCCCAGCACCGGGTGCGAAGGCGCTTCCGGTTCGTCCGGCGGCAAGCTGGCAAACAGGTCGGCCTGGGGGCCGGCGCTCACTTCTCGGTTTTCCAGCGCCCGCAGGCGGCGCTTGGCGTCGCGCACCACCGCCGCCGGAATGCCGGCCAGCGCGGCCACTTCGATCCCGTAGCTCTGGCTGGCCGGGCCTTCTTCCAGCGCGTGCAGAAACACGATGCCGTGGTTGTGCTCGACGGCGTCGAGGTGCACGTTGGCGCACTCGGGGTAATCCTGGGTGAGGCGGGTGAGCTCGAAATAATGGGTGGCGAACAGCGTCCAGCAGCGGTTCTTGTCGAGCAGGTGGCGCGCAATGGCCACCGCCAGCGCCACGCCGTCGAAGGTGGAGGTGCCGCGGCCGATCTCGTCCATCAGCACCAGGCTCTGGTTGGTGGCGCCGTGCAGGATGGCGGCGGCTTCGGTCATCTCGACCATGAAGGTGGAGCGTCCGGAGGCAAGGTCGTCCGATGCGCCGATGCGGGTGTAGATCGCGTCGATGGGCCCGATGCGTGCGGCCGTGGCCGGCACGAAGCAGCCCACGTGGGCGAGCAGCACGATCAGCGCAACCTGGCGCATGGTGGTGGATTTACCGCCCATGTTGGGGCCGGTAATCAGCAGCATGCGGCGCGTGGTGTCGAGGCGGCAATCGTTGGCGATGAAGTTTTCCACCTGACGCTCAACCACCGGGTGACGCCCCGCCACGATGTCGATGCCGGGCTGGTCACTGAAATTCGGCATCGCATAGCCAAAGCGGGCCGCCGCCTCGGCAAAGGCGGCAAGGCCGTCGAGCACGGCACAGGCGCGGGCGATGCGCTGGAAGCGCTGGATGTCGCCGGCGAGGCGCTCGAGCAC
>Ga0268298_10005033_pt1 | contig 12558 bp, 9 predicted proteins | sample WWTPWeurt_MetaG_FD_194462 | JGI IMG/M metagenome (GOLD analysis project Ga0268298, IMG submission 194462) | Activated sludge microbial communities from WWTP in Nijmegen, Gelderland, Netherland - WWTP Weurt | ecosystem: Engineered > WWTP > Aerobic digester > Activated sludge | place: Netherlands...
GCATTGCCCTCCTTGCCACCAAAGGCGCCGCCCATGCGCCGGCAGATCACCTCCACGTCCTTGGTCTGCAGATTGAGCGCGGCGGCGGCCTCTTTCTGGTTGCCCTCGGGGTGCTGGGTGCTGCTGTAGAGCGTGAGCTGGCCGTCCTCGCGCGGCACGGCGTAGGTGATGTGGCCCTCGAGGTAGAACTGCTCCTGCTGGCCGGTGCGCGTGCTGCCCGACAGGCGGTGCGGTGCGGCGGCCAGCGCGGCCGCCGCGTCACCGCGGTGGATGCTCTTGGGCGGCATCACGAAGCTGTCGGCCGCCAGCGCGTCCTCGATGGTGAGGATGGCCGGCAGCGGCTCGATGTGCAGCTTGGCGCGCTTGGCGGCCTCGCGGGCATAGACCATCTCGCGCGCCACCACCACGGCCACGGCCTGGCCGATGAAGTTGACCTCATCAGGCGCAAGAAACGGATCGTCGTGCACGATCGGGCCGCAGTTGTTCTCGCCCGGGATGTCCTCGGCGGTGTACACGGCCACCACGCCGTGCTCGCGCAGCAGCGCGGCCTTGTCCACGCCGTTGTGCGGGCCCACCAAGCGGCCATGCGCGATGGGCGACGTGACCAGCGCGGCATACAGCGTGCCGCGCAGCTCGGGCAGATCGTCGGTGAAGGCGGCCTCGCCGGTGACGTGCAGCAGCGCCGATTCGTGTGGCTGCTCCTTGCCGGAGTGGGCACCGCCGGGCTGCAGCAGGGTGTGGAGGGCTTGGGGTGCGTTCATGCGAGCGCTCCTTCTTCGTTGCCGATGAATCGCAGCACCAGGTTGCGGGCCACCAGCGCGCGGTAGGCCCAGGTGGCACGCAGGCCGTCGCGCGGCGCAAAGCTGTCGGCCACGGCCGCATCCAGCGCGGCGGCGCTGATGTCCTCGGGCCGATGGCCTTCGAGCAAACCTTCCAAACGAGCGGCACGCGCGGGGTAAGGCGTGAGGCCGTTGAAGGCCAGGCGCACGTCCTTCAGGCGCCCGCCCTCCAGCCGGTAGCGGATGGCGGCGCAGGTGGCCGAAATGTCCTGATCAAAGCGCTTGCTGATCTTGTGCGCGCGGAAGCTCTCGCCGGCCTTCAATCGTGGCACCTCGATGGCCTCGATGAACTCGCCGGGCTTGAGCAGGTTCTGCTTCATGCCGGTGTAGAACTGGGCCAACGGCACGCTGCGGGTCTTGGCGCCATGGCGCAATGCGAGCGTGGCGCCGAGCGCCATCAGGCAGGGCATGCTGTCGCCGATGGGCGAGCCGTTGGCGATGTTGCCGGCCAGCGTGGCGGTGCTGCGGATGGGCGGCGAGCCAAAGCGGCGCAGCACCTCGGCAAAGTCCGGCAGCTCGGCGGCCACCAGCTGCATCACCTGCTCCAGCGGCACGGCCGCGCCGATGCGCCAGGCGGCGGCGCTCGTCTTCACCTCGCGCAGCTCGGCCACATTGCCCAGGTAGACGATGGCTTCGGGGCGCCAGTGCTGCTTGTTCACCTTCAGGCCCACCTCGGTGCTGCCGGCCAGCAGGGTGGCATCGGGGTGGTCCACCAGCGCCTGCGCCACCTCGGCCACGGTGCTGGGCGAGAGAAACACATGGCCCTTGCGGGTGCGCACCACGGGCTGCACCAGCAGGTCGCCCTCCAGGCTGTAAGTGGGCGTGGCCTCGCGGCGGATCTCGCGCAGCGCGTCCAGGTCGGCCTCGTCGGCGATCTTCAGGGAGCCGGGTTGCGCCTGCGCGGCATCGGCCGCCTGCAGCGCGGCATCGACGATGGGCCGGTAGCCGGTGCAGCGGCACAGGTTGCCCTGCAGCGCATCGGTGACCTGGCCGCGGCTGGGGCGCGCCACGGTCTGCATCAGGCCGGCCAGGCTCATCACGATGCCGGGGGTGCAGAAGCCGCATTGCGTGCCGTGGCAGCCCACCATGGCCTGCTGCACCGGGTGCAGGCGGCCGTCGGGTTCCTGCAGGCTTTCGATCGTCTTGATGCTCTTGCCGTCCACCGAGGGCAGCAACTGCAGGCAGGCGTTGACGGGCACGTAGTTGACGGCCTTGCCCGCTGCGTCGAGCTCGCCCACCAGCACCACGCAGGCACCGCAATCGCCCTCGGCGCAGCCCTCCTTGGTGCCGGTGCGGTGCTGGTGCTCGCGCAGGAAATCCAGCAGGGTGGTGGTGCGGCGCAGGCCCTGCGCTTCGACGATGCGGCCATCGATCACGACGCGCACGGTGTTGGTGGCCATCGACATGGGTGAGCTTCCGGTGGGCTGTGCAAAGGAGGCGGGATTATCGCCGCGCCACCCGGCCCGCGGCGCTCAGGCGGGGGTATCCCCTCGCAATGCCACCACGGTGTCACGGATCAGGTGGCCGGCGATGGAAAAGCGCGGCGGCACGCCGGGCAGCGCGTCGATGTCGTACCAATCGGCGGCCTCGATCTCGCCGGGCTCGGGCACGATATCGCCGCTCACCCACTCGGCCGTGAAGGCCAGCATCAGGCTGTGCGGGAAGGGCCAGCTCTGGCTGCCGAAGTAGCGCAGATTGCGCACCTGCACGCCCACCTCCTCGGCCACCTCGCGGTGCACGCAGTCTTCCAGCGATTCACCGGCCTCGACAAAGCCCGCCAGCGCGCTGAACATGCCCGGCGCATAGTGCGGCGAGCGCGCCAGCAGCAGCTCACGGCCGCGGTACACCAGCACCATCATCGCCGGCGACAGGCGCGGGTAGGCCACGTGGCCGCAGGCGGGGCATTGGCGCGCGCGGTCCTGACCATGCAGCTCGGTGGGCGTGCCGCAGGCGCCGCAGAAACGGTGCGCGCGGTCCCACTCCAGCACCTGCGCGGCGCGCCCGGCCAGGCCCATCAGGGGCTCGGGCATCTGCATCATGGCCGCGCGCAGGGCGGTCGCGCGCCAGCCGGTGGGTGCGGCCGGCAGCACGAGCGTCCAGCAATCGAGGCCGTCGAGCTGGCCCAGGTAGTGGCGCGTGGCGGCGCCGGCAAAGGTGTCAGTGGCGTGTGGCAGCAGTTGCGGACTGTCGGACTCGGGCAGCAGCAGCTGGCCGCCCACGAACACGAAATGCCAGGCCTGGGGCGTGGCCGGCTGCAGCGGCTGGACGGCGGGGATGAAGTGCATGCGGACGACTATCCCACAGCGCCCGCAGCGCTCTCACGCAGCTGTGGGCAGCATCGCCAGGCGCCACTCGGCATGCCCATCCGCGCCCCGCAGGCCCTGCGCGATGGCCGGGCGGCGCGCCAGGCCACGCGGCGCGCGGCCCTGGGCCAATGCGGCCAGCAGCGGCACGGGATCGTGCTCGAAGTGCACCAGCTGCGGGGCCGGCTCGTCGATGCGCGCACGCTCGAGCTCCAGCGTGGCGCGCTCGTAGGCCAGCACCTCGGGCAGGTACTTGACGCGCAGGCGGCGTGCCGCGAGAAATTCGCAGAATTCCAGCGCCTCGGGGATGTAATAGAAGCTCGAGGGCGGGCGCGTCTGCCAGAAGGCCGCCACCTCGCGCGCCAGGCGGCGGTTGCCCAACAACTGGCAAGTCATCGGCAGCAAGGCGCGCAGCTTGCCGAGGCGAAAGCCCTTGTGCAGCGTGCGGTTCACGTCCACGCCGGGGTCGGCGGCGATGCCGGCCAGGCGCGAGGCCTCGAGCGGCGTGAGCTCGAAGCTCGCCAGCGCCGCGCTGGCGTCCGCACGCGCCGCATCGCGGAAATCGGGCTCGGTGATCAGGCGCATCAACAACGTCTGGAACACGGCCAGGCTCATGCTGCGCTCCATTCGGCTGCGAGCATCTGCGGCCGTGCCACCGGCTCGCCCTGGCACTGCCGCCACAGGCGCCGCAGCCTTTGCAGATCCTGCCGCACGCGCTGCTCGCCCACGCTGTCGAACCAGGAGCCGAAGAGCTCGAACACCACGCCGCCGATGTGCGGGCAGCGTGGCAGCACCCATTGCAGCAGCTGCCACACGGGCTCGGGCACGGTGTCGCTGTGCGCGTCGAGGTAGAAGCCCTCGTGCTCCATGCCGCCCGCCACGTGGATCTCGCCCACCAGCGAGAGATCGAGCCCGGCGATCATGTCCATCGCATCGAAGCCGTGGTTGCGGGCATTGGTGTAGACGTTGTGCAGATCCAGCAGCAGCCCGCAGCCACTCTCGCGGCACAGGGTGTTGAGGAACTGCGGCTCCGACATCTCGGCGTCCGGGATGTCGAAGTAGTAGACGTTGTTCTCCAGCAAGAAGGGTACCGGGAGCTCGGCCTGCACGCGGTGCACGCGCGGGATCAGCAGATCGAGCGATTCGCGGTCGCGCGCCAGCGGCAGCGTGATGCCGACGTTCATCACCCGCCCGTCATGCTCGGCCAGGTGGTAGGCCAGGTGATCGCTGTGCCAGGGAAACTGCAGGCGCTGCCACCAGCGCTGCAGCTGCGCCACATGGGCTTCGTCAAAACCATGCGCGCTGCCGATGGACAGGCCGATGCTGTGCGGCACCACCGGCTGCCGCTGGGCGATGCGGCCCAGCATCGCCACGCTCTCCATATCATCCATGTGACGCGGACGCTGCCCGGGGCCGAGGTCGGTCCAGAGGATGTCGGGCACCACCTCCACGAAATCGAAGTCGCCTTCGGGCGACTCGATCACATGGCGCAGCGGGCCCTGGTAGGCCAGGCCGACGCCCAGCTTGGGCAGCGCGCGCATCAGGGCAGGCCGATCAGCGCATGCCCTTCATGGCGATGTCTTCGATGATGAAGCGGTCCAGCCCCGACAGGCAGGGCCGGCAGCCCTTCAGCGTGGGCAGCTCGGGCACGGTGAGCGTCTCCTTGAGCAGCGCCACCAGATCCTCGAAAGGCATCTGGGGGCTGACGGACAGGCGCAGCTCGGACACTGCGGCGGGCTTCTTGCGAACGACTGTGGTTGCCATGGGTTCACTCCACTCCATCTCGAAGTTCTGGACTCGGCCCGCAGCCCCATGCCACGAGCCGGGGCGATGTTGTGCCGCGACCTGAACGAGGTCAATTCAGGTTCTAGGGGGAGTGGACGGGCAACCAGGGGCGCAAGGCGGCATGCAACTGTCGGCGCGTGAAGGGTTTGCTGAGGTAGTCGTCCATGCCGGCCTCGAAACAGTGGGCGGCATCGCCCGGCATGGCATTGGCAGTCAAGGCGACGATGGCCACGCGCTGCTCGCCCCGTGCGGCCTGCTGAGCGCGGATGCGGCGCGTGGCCCCGTAGCCGTCCAGGCCCGGCATCATGCAGTCCATGAGGATCAGATCGACGGGCTGCGCCGCCACCATGTCGCAGGCGTGCAGGCCATCCTCGCTTTCGAGCACGCGCAGGCTCAGGCCCAGGCTCAGCAGCATCTGCGTCACGATGATGCGGTTGACCACGTTGTCGTCCACCACCAGCACCGTGCCGCCGAGCTCGGGCAAGGGCTCGGTGGCCTCGGCCACCCATGGCTGGTGCTCGAAAGACGCTCCCGCCTCGGGCTGGGCCACCGGCAGCGACAGCTCGAACTGAAAGCGCGAGCCCACGGCGATCTCGCTCGACATGGCCAGGCGCCCGCCCATGGCCGCGACCAGCCGGTCACTGATCGCCAGGCCCAGGCCGGTGCCGCCCAGGCTGGTGCTGGCATCACTGCCGGCCACTTGCTCGAAGGGCAGAAAGATGCGCTGCTGATCGGCCTCGGCAATGCCCGGCCCCGTGTCCGTGACCGAGAACTGCACACGTGCCACCGCCGGCTCGCCATCGACTCGCTCGGCGCGCAGGGTCACCGCCCCGCGCGCGGTGAACTTCACGGCATTGGCCGTGAGGTTGAGCAGCACCTGGCGCAACCGTGCCGCGTCGCCCAGCACCACCAGGCTGGTGTCCAGGCCCTCGCACTCGGTGCGCAGGGCCAGGCCCTTGCGGGTGGCGTCGGCCCTGAACAGCCGGGCCACCTCGTCGATCACTTGCGCAGGCTGGAACGGCGCCAGGGCCAGCGCGATGTGGCCCGACTCGATCTTCGAGAAATCCAGCACCTCGTTGATGATGCCCAGCAGCGCCTGGCCCGATGAGCGCGCGATGGCCAGCAGCTCGGCCTGGCCCGGCCGCAGGCTGCGGTCGTCCAGCACCTCGAGCGAGCCCAGCATGCCGCTGAGCGGCGTGCGCAGCTCATGGCTCATGTTGGCCAGAAACTGCTCCTTCACGCGGGTGCCGGCCAGCGCCGCATCGCGCGCCAGCGCGAGCTCGTGCGTGCGCTGCTCGACACGCTCCTCCAGGTGCGTGTTGAGCTCGGCCAGGGCCTGCTTGGCTTCGCTCTGCTGGCGTTGCGAGCTCTCCAGCCCCTGCATCATGGACCGCATGTCGGCCGCCAGGCCCTGCAACTCGGTGGACGAATCGGCGCTGGCGGTATCGAGCATTTCAAGCGTGGTGTCGTCCACGCGCTGCGCACTGTTGAATTGCCGGGTCGCGCTCTGCAGCAAGCCCAGCTTGTGGGCATGGCGCGCCAGCCAGCGCACGAGCACGGCCCAGCCCAGCACCGCCACCACCGCGCCTGCCAGCGCCGCCAGGCTCAACGCCTGGCGCACATTGATGGGCGGCGCCTTGTAGCGCCGGATCGCCAGCTCGGGCCCGGCTGGATCACCCGGCCAGCGCAAGGCGCGCGTCGGGTGATCGCTGTCGTCGATCCAGAGGTGCTCGTCCACCTTGGCGGCCGACAGGTGGATGGGCACCCGCCCCTGCCAACGCACTTCAACCGACACATCGGGTGGCGCGTTGGCGGCGAGCAGATCATGGTCGAGCGGCACGAACAACCACAGATGGGCCGGCTGCTCGGCCACCAATGCCCTCTGCCCGATCGCCCGATACAGCGTGCCGTCGCGCTCGCCGAAGACCCAGCCATGTGCGGCTGTGGTGGCGGGCGGCACCAGGTCCTCGGCAGAGCGGGTGCTGTAGCGCCACAGGGTGCGCCCGTCGCTCGCACCCACCAGCACCGCATGGGTGAAGATGCCTTCGCCGCCCAGCGTGGCAAAGTAGGCCGAGAGGCTGGCACTGCGCTGCGCCACATCGGGCTGATCGAGCAGCCGCGCGAAATCCAGCTGCGCACGCAGCACATCGGCCTGCGACATCCAGCTGGCCTGCACGGAGCGGATGCGCTGTTCCAGCGCGACCACCGCCTCGTCCAAATCGCGCACGGCGGCCACGTGCTCGGCGCGCTCGGCCACCACCACCACCGTGCCGGACAAGGCCATCAATGCGATCAGCAGCACCAGGCACAGCCGCAGCGCGAGCCCTCGGCGCAGCGGGCCTTCAGTGAGCAGGGACCACAGCCGCCATCGGATCATGGCTTGCGGCCAACCCAACGGTCCATCACCATCGATTCGAGGTCGTAGGACTTCAGCGCATGGTGCTCGGGGCTGCTGGCGCGCGCAAACAGCGCGGTCTGGCGCAACTGGGCATGGGAAAACTTGCCGTCGGTGCTGAACATGCGGGCGAAGCGGCGCCGCACCAGCAAGAAGGCCTCGCGCTCGACCCCGGCCGGCAACTGCAACGCATCGGCCATGGTCTCGATCGGATTGCTGGCGATCCAGCGCAGGCTGCGCACGGCCAGCTCGGTGACCCGGCTGGCCATCAGCGGATCCGCCTCGAGGCGATCACGCCGCGTGAACAGCGTGGAGCGCAGGAAGCCCGCGCCGGGCACCTTGCCAGCGTCTTCGGGCCGCCCGGTGGAGTACAGCACGCTGGCCAGGCCTTCGGCTTCGAGCCGGGCGCCGATGGGCTCGTCGCACATCGAGGCGTCCACCGTCCTGCTGCGCATCACCGCGGACTGTGTCTGCCAGTTCTGCCCGGCAGCCACCATGCGCACGGCATCCGGGCCGATGCCCGCGCTGCGCAGCACGAGCTCGGCCAACTGGCTGGACGTGGTCTTGGTGGCCAGCGAGTTGCTGTGAACGCCGATGGTGCGGCCGCGCAGATCGGCCAGCCCGCGCACCTGGGTGGCGAGGTCGGCGCGCAGCATCAGGGTGTAGAGGGGCAGGTCGTCCATCGCGGCCAGCGCCACCAATCGCGCGCCCTCGGCATTGGCCACCATGGCCGCCGGCAGGCCGAAGGCGGCGAACTCGGCGTTGCCCGTCTCCAGGTCCTTGATGGCCACGCCGCCGCCGCCCACGAAGCGCAAGCGCAGGGCGATGCCCACGGCCTTGTCCAGGCCCAGGCGCAGGGCCAGCTCGAAAGGGGCCGAGACGGTGTTGCCCGGCCCGGGCACCGACAGGGTCACGGTGGGCACCTCGGCGGCACCGATGGCGCGCGGCGCCGCCAGCACACAGGCTGAAGCCATGGCACCGATCTGTCGCAAGACACTTCGGCGATGCAGGCCTGCAGGTCGCATGGCTTCGCCCTCCTCCGGGCGCATTCTTGCGAAGACCCAGACCTTTGCATAGGGGACGGACTGCCGCGGACTGTGAGATCGGGCGCGCACCCGCCGGCCGCGGGGCTGGGGCGGGGCGCCGCCCTAGAGCACCAGCAGCGCCCGGAAATCGTTGACGTTGGTGAAGGTGGGCCCGGGCACCACCAGATCGCCCAACGGCGCGAAGAAACTGTAGGCGTCGTTGCGGTCGAGGAAGTCCGCCGCCTTCAGGCCTTGCGCGGCCGCGCGCGCCAGCGTGTCGGGGGTGACGATGGCGCCGGCGTTGTCCTCCATGCCGTCGATGCCGTCGGTGTCGGCGGCCAGCACGTGCACGCCGCGCTCGCCTTGCAGCGCGATGGCGCAGCCGAGCAGGAATTCGGTGGCGCGGCCACCGCGCCCCCCTTTGCTCTTGACGGTGACCGTGGTCTCGCCGCCGGACAGGATCACGCAGGGCTTGGCAAACGGCGCGCCGCGCCGCGCCACCGCGCGGGCCAGGGCCGCGTGCACCTTGCCCACCTCGCGGCTCTCGCCTTCGATCTCGTCGCTGAGGATGTGCGCCGCCAGGCCCGCAGACTGCGCCAACGCCGCAGCGGCCTCCAGGCTTTGCTGCGGCGTGGCGATCAGGTGCACGCTGTGGCCCGCGAAGCAGGCCGCACCGGGCTTGGGCGTCTCGAATGCACCAGACTCGAGCTTGGCGCGCACCACATCGGGCACATCAATCGCATAGCGCTGCAGGATGGCCAGCGCTTCGGCACAAGTGCTGGCATCGGGCACGGTGGGGCCGCTGGCGATGATGGACGGGTCGTCGCCCGGCACATCGCTGATGGTGAGGGTGACCACCCGCGCTGGCGCGCACATCGCAGCCAGACGGCCGCCCTTGATGGCCGAGAGGTGCTTGCGTACGCAGTTCATCTCGTCGATCGCCGCGCCGCTCTTGAGCAAGGCCTTGTTCACCGCCTGCTTGAGCTCGAAGCTCAGGCCCTCGGCCGGCATGGACAGCAGGGCCGAGCCGCCGCCCGAAATCAGGCACAGCACCAGATCGTGTTCGCTCAAATTTCGAGTTAGCTCCACGATGCGCCGCGCCGCCTGCTGGCCGGCCGCATCAGGCACCGGGTGCGCCGCCTCCACCACCTCGATGCGGCCGGGCCGCGCACGGTAGGCCGGTGGCACGTGCTCGTAGCGGGTGACGACCAGGCCGCTCATTGGCGCATCGGCGGGCCACAGCGCATCCACCGCCGCGGCCATCGCGCCACCGGCCTTGCCAGCGCCCAGCACCAGGGTGCGGCCCTTGGCCGGATCGGGCGGCGCGGGCAGGAAGCCGCCGATCACCTCGCCCGGCAGGGCGCGGGCCACGGCGGCGTCGTACAGCGCGCGCAGCAGGCCGCGCGGGTCTTGATGCGGGTCAGGCAGTGCGGGCACGGTGTGCAGCGCCGATCAGATGCTGGTCATGGCCACGGTCTTGGTCAGCAGGTAGGCCTCGAGTGCCTCGGGGCCACCCTCGCTGCCGTAGCCCGAATCCTTGACGCCGCCAAACGGCAGCTCCACCCAGGGCGCGGCGGCCTGGTTGATCCACAGCATGCCGGTCTGCATCTGCGCCGAGAGCTGGTGCGCCGTCTTGATGCTGCTGGTGAAGGCGTAGGCCGACAGGCCGAAGGGCAGGCGATTGGCCTCGGCGATGGCCTCGTCGATGCTCTTCACGCTGCGCACCGCGGCCATGGGGCCGAAGGGCTCGTTGTTGAAGACGGCGCTGTCCAGCGGCGCGTCCAGCAGCAGCGTGGGCGCAAAGAAGTTGCCGGTGGAGCCGATGCGCTCGCCACCCGCTGCCACCGTGGCGCCACGGGCCACGGCGTCTTCGGTGATCTGCTGCATGGCGGCCAGGCGGCGCGGGTTGGCCAGCGGGCCCATCTGCGTGCCGGCCTCCAGGCCCGAGCCCACCTTGAGGCCACGCGCATAGGCGGTGAAGCCGGCCACGAACTCGTCGCGCACGGCCTCCTCCACCAGGAAGCGCGTGGGCGAGATGCACACCTGGCCGGCATTGCGGAACTTGGCGCCGGCGATCATCTTCACCGCGTGGGCGATGTTGGCGTCGGCCGCCACGATCACCGGCGCGTGGCCGCCCAGCTCCATCGTGGCGCGCTTCATGTGCTGGCCGGCCAGCGCGGCCAGTTGCTTGCCCACCGGCGTGGAGCCGGTGAAGGTGATCTTGCGGATCACCGGGTGCGGGATCAGGTAGTTGCTGATCTCGGCCGGGTCGCCATACACCAGGCCCACCACGCCGGCCGGGATGCCGGCGTCGACAAAGGCACGCACCAGCTCGGCGGGCGAGGCCGGCGTTTCTTCGGCCGCCTTGACGAGGATGGAGCAGCCCGTGGCCAGCGCACCGCTCATCTTGCGCACCACCTGGTTGATCGGGAAGTTCCACGGCGTGAAGGCCGCCACCGGGCCCACGGGCTCCTTCAGCACCATCTGCTGCTGGTTCATCGCGCGCGGCGGCACCAGGCGGCCATACACGCGCCGGCCCTCGTCGGCAAACCACTCGATGATGTCGCTGGCGTTGAGCACCTCGGCCTTGGCCTCGGCCAGGGGCTTGCCCTGCTCCAGCGTCATCAGCCGGGACACATGGTCGGCGCGCTCGCGCAGCAGCTGCGCGGCGGCGCGCATCAGCTTGGCGCGCTCGATGGCCGGCGTGTTGCGCCACAGCTCGAAGCCCTTGGCGGCGGCGGTGAGGGCGTCGTCCAGATCGGCGATCGAGGCCTTGGCCACGCTGCCAATCACGCTGCCGTCGGCCGGGTTGCGCACCGGCAGCGTGGCTTCGCCGCGCGCGACGCGCCACTCGTTGTTGATCAACAGCTGGACGTGGGGGTAGCTCATGGTGCGGGTGTCCTGAAATGAGGGAAATCTGGGGGCTGATGACAGCACGGGGCGCATTGTCGATCACGTCGCGAGCGCAGGCCGACGTGCTGGTGATGTGGGGCCAGCGCGCAGGCGCACAGGCCCGGCGCCGTGATGCGCGTCAGGCCCGGTTCGGCTGCATTGCTTATCATCCGCGCCGCACGCGCCGCAGTATTGGCCGCCCGCCCGGCAAATTTGCGCACGGTTCTTGCATTTCCCCCAGGTATTGCCTTCCTCCATCGCCCGCCCTCAGGAGCCACCATGTCCTCACGCCCCCTTCTCCAACGTGTCTCCCGCCGCGCCTGTCTGGCCCTGTCGGCCGCCGCCCTGCTGGCCAGCGCCCTGCCCGCCCAGGCCCAGGAGACCAATGTCAAGTTCCAGCTCGACTGGCGCTTCGAGGGGCCCAGCGCCTTCTTCCTGCTGCCGGTGGCCAAGGGCTTGTTCAAGGCCGAGAAGCTCAATGTCACCGTGGACGCGGGCAATGGCTCGGGCAATGCGGTGAACCGCGTGGCCTCGGGCACCTACGACATGGGCTTTGCCGATCTGGCCGCGCTGATGGAGTTCCACGCCAACAACCCCACCGCCCCCAACAAGCCGGTGGCGGTGATGATGGTCTACAACAACACGCCGGCCGCGGTGATGTCGCTGAAGAAGACCGGCATCAAGAACCCCGCCGATCTGGCCGGCAAGAAGCTGGGCGCACCGGTGTTTGATGCCGGCCGCCGCGCCTTCCCGATCTTCCAGAAGGCCAATGGCATCGGTGCCGTCAACTGGGTGAGCATGGACCCGCCGCTGCGCGAGACCATGCTGGCCAAGGGCGATGTGGACGCCATCACCGGCTTCTACTTCACCAGCCTGCTCAACCTCGAGGCGCGCGGCATCAAGGCCGAGGACGTGGCGGTGCAGATGTACCCGGCCCATGGCGTCAAGCTCTACGGCAACGCCATCATCGCCAGCGAGGAGTTCATCAAGAAGAATCCCGAAGCGGTGAAGGGCTTCCTGCGGGCCTTTGCCAAGGGCTCGAAGGCGGTGATCACCGATCCCAAGGCAGCGATCGCCATCGTCAAGGAGCGCGACGGCATCATCAATGCCGATCTGGAAGAGCGCCGCCTGCGCCTGGCCATCGATTCGGCCATCGCCACGCCCGACGCCAAGGCCGAAGGCTACGGCGCCGTGGTGGGCCCGCGCCTGGCGCTGATGGCCAGCCAGGTGGCCGATGCCTACACCACCAAGAGCCGCATCAACCCCGACGCGGTGTGGAATGGCAGCTTCCTGCCCAGCGCCGCTGATCGCGACATCTT
>Ga0268298_10005034_pt1 | contig 12555 bp, 11 predicted proteins | sample WWTPWeurt_MetaG_FD_194462 | JGI IMG/M metagenome (GOLD analysis project Ga0268298, IMG submission 194462) | Activated sludge microbial communities from WWTP in Nijmegen, Gelderland, Netherland - WWTP Weurt | ecosystem: Engineered > WWTP > Aerobic digester > Activated sludge | place...
GGTCGCTTTTGATTATTTGACCAGGTCAGCCAGACTCTCCGCGATGATCGTCGGGGCGGGAGTCCACGCCTCACCTTGCTCGCGGGACGAGACGCCGCTTAGAACCAGTGCTGTCTCGCATCCCACCGCCTGGCCGGCAGCGATATCTGTTTCGAGGCGGTCGCCAACCACAAGCGTTTCTTCCTTTGATGATCCCAGCCTTTCCATCGACAGTTCCATCAAGTAAGGCAACGGCTTGCCTGCCACAATCGGTTCGACACCTGTAGCGGAAGTGATGACTGACAACCATGAACCCGAACCGGGGATCTCTCCGCGCGGGGTGGGGAAGGTGCGGTCTGTGTTGGTTGTATAAAAGGGGATTCCTGCGCGGACCAGCAGGGTCGCTTCGGCCACCTTCTGAAAATTGATGCTGCGGTCGATGCCCATCACCACCGCCTTGGCCTGGGGGGCGTCCTCCGTGCTGAGCACCTCGAATCCCTTTTCCTCCAGCGCCACGCGGATGCCGTCTTCCCCGATGACGAACACCTTCGTCCCACCCGGAAATTTCTGCGCTAACATAAAAGCGATACCCAGCGCAGAGGTCACCACCTGCGAGACGTCCACTATCACGCCGAGGTTGGCCAGTTTTTGTTGATAATCTTCCGGGGTCTTCGTTCCGTTATTTGTGGCAAAGACGAACTTCAAGCCGCGTTCACGGATACGTTTGAATATTGCAGGCAGGTCACCGACGGGCGCGTCGCCTTTCCAGATCACACCGTCCATGTCGAGAATAAGGGCTTTGGTAGTTGAGGGAAGCATATGATTGATGATTTTAGGATTCCAATTTTAGATTTACGAATTTCGTAGCGGGCATTATACCTATAAAAAGACCCCGAAGATTTCTCCTCAGGGTCTTGATCTATCGATCACCAATTACTTGAAAGCCTTTTCCGGCGTCTCAATGATCTGGTCCACCAGGCCGTATTCCACTGCCTGCTTGGCATCGAGGTAATAGTCGCGGTCAAGGTCGCGTTCGATCACTTCGAGCGGCTGGCCGGTATGCTTCGACATCACACCATTAAGCAGGCTCTTCAAGCGCAGGATCTGCTTGGCCTGAATTTCGATGTCGGTCGCCTGGCCTTGCGCGCCGCCGAGCGGCTGGTGCATATGCACGGTCGCATTTGGCAGGGCGTAGCGGCGGCCCTTGGTTCCGGCAGCCAGCAACACGGTCCCGAAAGAAGCGGTGACACCCACAGCCACAGTGCTGATCGGGTTCGAGATGATCTGCATCGTGTCATAGATCGCGAGGCCCGCATAGATCACCCCGCCGGGCGAGTTGATGTACATGCGGATCTCTTTTTCAGGGTCTTCGTGGTTCAGGAACAATAATTGGGCAACGATCACATTCGCGACCTGGTCGTCGATCGGCGTGCCGAGGAAGATAATGTTATTGCGCAGCAACAGGGAATAAATATCGTATGCGCGTTCGCCGCGGCCGGTGTTTTCAACGACCATCGGAACTACATTCTTAAAATCTGGGATCATGTTGTCTCCTTTTGAGTTGGGACAATCCTACCGAAACACTATTGGATTTTTATTAGAGTTTGATAGGTAATGTAAATGCGTCGCACTGCGCTGGGGGAGGGCCCGCTTACGAAATGCGACGCACGCTTCAAACCTGACCTTGAGTAGCCCATCCGAATGGGGCGGCTGTTACTCTGCGGCCTTCTCTTCTGCGCCTTCCGCCGTGGCGGATTCTTCAGCCTTGGCTTCTTCCACCGGTTTGTAATTGCCCGTCGCGATCGATTTGATCATATCGAGCGCCTTGCGGGTCATTACACGGCTGGCCGCATCCATGGCAATGGCTTCGCTTAGCTGCTTCTGGCCCTTGCGTCCGCCGCCGATCTTGCTGAGATCCACACCCTGCATGACCAGGTTGTTCAACGCAGACGTATATTCCTCATTCAGCGCTTCATCGTCGATCTGGATCTTTTCCTTGCGGACGATCTCGTCGAGGATCAAACCGCGTTCGAGGCGTTTCTTTGCCACCGGGTTAACTTCGTTCGCGATGAACTCTTCGCGGGTGGTGTTGCGGACCTTGAAGTAGGTATCCAGGTCCATGTTTTGCTGCGCCAGCCTGTTGGACAAGTCCTGTAGCACATGCTCACCTTCGTGTTCGAGGGTGTGCTCGTGATACTTGATGGCCGCGCCTTCCTTGATCTTCTCGATCAGGTCCACGAAATATTTGTCGTCGAAATCGTTCTGTGAGCGGGTCTCGACATCTTTCTTCACGGCTTCCATCAATTGATCAAGGGTTTCGCCCGCGCCGGTCGTCTTGGCAAAATCATCGTTCAGGTCGGGCAGGGTCACGCCGCGTACGGTCTTGATGGTGGCTTCGATGGAGGCGGTCTTACCGCGTAGGTCTTCCAGTTCCCAATCTTCCGGGAAGGTGTGTTCGATGGTCTTGCTCTCGCCAGACTTCAACCCGACCAATTCCTTCGCAAAGCCGTTGTACGGCCATTCGGTGTCGCGATCTTCCTTGCGGACGAAGGTGGCGAAGCCGGTGCGGTTCACTTCCGCGGTCTCCGATTTAACATCGAGGAGCACATAATCGCCGAGTTCAATGGCGCGCTCCACAGTCTCGGTGGAAGCGTACATCTGGCGCAGGTCTTCAACGGCGGCATCCACTGCGGCCTGGTCCGGCGCCTGCCAGCCATAGTCCATGCGGATGGAGTGGTAGTCACCGAGATCGATCTCCGGTGCGAGCGGCACACGGAACAGGAACTTGGGCGGGTCCATGCTCTCGATATTCTCGAGCGAGCCAGAAGCGCCAGGGTTGACATCTGCTTCTTTTAAAATATTGGAATATTCCGCGTCGATGAACAGGTCAATGGCCTGCTCGGCGATGGCCGCTTCGCCGTAGGTGCGCACTACAATGGCGTAGGGCGCCTTGCCCGGGCGAAAGCCGGGGATGTTGCCGCGCGAGGAGATCTTGGTCGCTGCGCGCTTCTTATATTTCTCCATCGTGGCCGGTTCCACTTCCACGACCAGTTTGACGGAATGATCTTCCTGATATTGTTTTTCGATGTTCAAAGTGACCTCTTTCTTTATCCTGCTTGAAGTGATTATGGTGTAGTGGGGATGGTGGGGGTCGAACCCACACGTCTTGCGACACATGATCCTAAGTCATGCCTGTCTGCCAGTTCCAGCACATCCCCGGTTGTGCGCTGCAAGCGGGCGCAATTATACCGTAAGGAATGCGCATCATGTTGATTTTTTACAATTTGATCCGAATGCGGCGGATGCGAGTTTTAAATGGTTATTGGATGTAATAATATCGATTCTCTGTACCAAAAATTACAAACCAAAAATGAATACAGGTATAATAGCGCTCATTAAATTCTGGAGAGAGCCTTTTGCCAATCGTATCCGGCGTTCCCGCACCATCCTTTGAAATGATGGATGACACCCATGTCCTTCGCAATCTTTCCGACTATCGCGGAAGGAATGTGGTTTTGTATTTTTATCCAAAGGACGATACGCCCGGCTGCACAAAAGAAGCGTGCAACTTCCGTGACGATTATTCGGCGTATGAAAAAGCCGGGGTGGTCGTTCTCGGCGTGAGCCCCGACTCGGTCGAGTCGCATGCAAAATTCAAACAGAAATTCCAACTTCCGTTCCCGTTGCTCGCCGATGAAGGTCATAAAGTTTGCGATCTGTACGGTGTGTGGGGACCCAAAAAGTTTATGGGGAAGTCTTACGAAGGCGTATTGCGTACGACGTTTCTTATCGACGAACAGGGCGTGATCAAAAAGGTGTATGAGGATGTCCGCCCGGCACAACATAGCGCAGAACTGCTCGCAGAGTTGGGCTTGAGTTAAAGGTTTCGCATCATGTGGCAGACTGAAGTGTTGTAGTTTGCGGCTTTGGCCGGGAACCTTATAAGAAAAATTGGATGTATTCGCAGCGCACTGATTTTAGCCGTGACAAGTGTTTTAGAGTTTGATATAATGCCTGCTTGTGAAAATTGAGACAAATATTACTGTTTTTGTCTCAATTAGTCATAAACCGGGATGTTCGTCCCGTTAATTTTTTCAGGAGAGAGAGTCTATGGCCCATTTTGTAATTGTGGGGATTTTGGTCATTGTCATGACCATACTCACGTATTTCGGTCTTGATGCTGTCGGGCTTGCCCAGCAGATGCATCCTGTCGCTGCCAGCGCACAGGCGGCTCCCATTGACCAGTTATGGCATTGGGAGGTGATGGTGATTTCCTTCCTTTTTTCATTGATCGTTGCACCGATCGTATACAGCCTGGCCATCTTCCGTCAGAAGAAGGGGGAACTCAAGGATGGTGAGCATATCGAGGGCAACACCACCCTTGAGATCGGTTGGACGGTTGTTCCCCTGATCATCGTGGTGATCTTCGCGTATCTGGGGGCGTACTCGTTGGGTGAGGTCCGCCGCGTAGATCCCAATGCAATCGTGATCAACGTCAAAGCCCGTCAGTTCGTCTGGACCTTTGAGTATCCTCAGTATGGGGTTGTCAGCGACCAATTGCACCTGCCTGTTGACAAGCAGGTGGTGCTTAAGATGGAATCGGCGGATGTCATCCATTCCTTCTGGGTTCCCGAATTCCGCGTCAAACAGGATGTGGTGCCCGGCCGCGTGACAGAATATCGCATCACCCCGAACCTTGTAGGCAATTACAAAGTCCGTTGCGCAGAACTGTGCGGCACTTCGCATGCCTATATGGAGGGTGGCATTGTGGTTTCCAGTCAGGCCGATTATGACGCATGGGTTGCCGAGCAGCAGGCTCTTGCTGCAGCGGCGCAGACTCCTGAAGGTCAGGGCAAACTGCTCGCGGTCAAGAATGGATGCGTGGGTTGTCACTCTGCGGACGGTTCACCGATGACCGGCCCCACCTGGTTCAACCTGTATGGCTCAACCGTATCCCTTGCGGATGGTTCCAGCGTTACGGCTGATGATGCCTTCATCAAGGAGTCCATCCTGGATCCGAATGCGAAGATCGTGGCAGGCTTCCCGTCGCCTTCGGTGATGCCTCCCTATACTCTGACGGATGAAGAGATCGCGAATCTCATCGCATACATCAAGACGCTGAAATAACAAGTAAGAGGATTTTCTCATGAAGCGATTTTTTTCAAGTGCTCTGGCACGCGGTTTGTTCTGGCAGCTGATCGGTACGCTGGTCGGGGCCGGTATCGTTACAGGCATTCGCCCCCTATTGGGGATGAACGCCCTGGATACGTTTTTCTTTACAGAACCCGCCTGGGTATTGGGCGGCTTCTTTGGCACATTGTTCTTCCTCGCTGGCTCCGGGGCGGTCAGCGATTGGTTTAAGTGGTCGCGCGGAATCGATACCCCTGACCATCACGAAGACCACAACACCGGGTGGGCGAAATACGTCAACGTGTCTCTCGATCACAAGGTGATCGGCGTTCAATATACCGTGACGGCTCTTTTGCTGATCGGCATCGGCGGGTTGTTCGCGTTGATCTTCCGTACCGAATTGGCTGCTTCACAACTTCAATTCCTGACCTATGAAATGAAGTTGTTCAGCCAGAGCGGCCCGCAACTCTACAATACGTTGATGTCCCTGCATGGCATGATCATGATCGTATCCATCCTGCTTGGGACGGCGGGTTTCATTAACTATGTTGTGCCGCTGCTGCTTGGTGCACAGGATATGGCTTTCCCGCGTCTCAACGCGTTCTCGTTCTGGATCGCTGTGCCCGCGGCTGTGCTCTTGCTGATGAGTCTCTTCCTCGGCGGTTTCGACACCGGCTGGACGGGGTACCCGCCTCTCTCCACCCGTGCCCCTGTCGGCATGCAGATGTTTTTCCTCGGCGTGTTCGTGGCTGGTTGGTCCTCGATCCTTGGTTCACTGAACGTCATTGTGACCGTGCTGCGCATGCGCGCCAAAGGTATGACTGCCTGGCGCATGCCCATCCTCGTGTGGGCGGCTGTTGCAACGGCGCTCATCGCATTGACCGCCACCCAGTTGATCGGCCTTTCCTTCCAATTGGTCATGTTCCAGCGTCTCTTTGGCATGGGCTTCTTTGATCCGGCCAAGGGTGGTAATCCTGTGCTCTTCCAGCATCTCTTCTGGTTCTATTCGCACCCGGCTGTGTATGTGTTCATCCTGCCCGGTCTCGGTGTGATCTCGGAACTGCTGCCTGTATTTGTCCGCAAGCCGCTCTTCGGTTACCGCTGGATCGCCATGTCCTCCCTGGGCATTGCGCTCGTTGGTTTTGTGGTCTGGGCTCACCACATGTACACCTCAGGTATGAACGAATACCTGCGTGTGCCGTTCATGTACAGCACCTTGCTCGTGGCGGTTCCCACCGGCGTCAAGTTCTTCTCGTGGGTGGCCACGATCTGGAAGGGTAAGATCTCGACCCCGACCCCGATGTTGTTCGTTCTTGGCGGTATCATCGTGTTCCTGTTGGGCGGCCTTTCCGGCCCGCCGAACGCCACTGTCTCCACTGACTTGCAATTGCAGGATACCTACTGGATCGTGGGTCACTTCCATGACACCATCTTCGGCGGCTTCATGTTCCCATTCTTTGCCGCCATCTACTACTGGTTCCCCAAGGCCACCGGCCGGAGGATGAACGAGACCCTCGGCAAGATCCATTTCTGGATGATGACCCCCTCGTTCTTTGTCCTGACCTTTGGCATGATGTACGTCGGGTTGCTTGGCATGCGCCGCCGCATCGTGGATTATGATCCCGCTCTCGGTATCGACACAGCGCATCTTGTCATGACCATCGCCGCTTTCCTGATCGCGCTCTCCGTGCTGATCTTCTTCTATAACTTCTTTGCCAGTATTCGTAACGGTGAGAAGGCGGAAGGTAATCTTTGGAATTCCCGTTCACCGGAATGGCAGGTTCCCTCTCCCATGGCTGCTCATAATTACGAGAAGCCGTTGGAAGTGGTGGGCGAACCATACGACTACGGTCTCAAGGATTCAGGGTATGTCAGGTTTATTGAGCCTGCCCAGAACAAGCACAACTAAAAGGCGAGGAGCGAATATCAATGGAACATCATTCACAAACTAAATCCTCCGCCCTTGGCCAGGGTGTGGTGATTTTTGTCTATCTGGCCGTATTGTCCGTTCTGGAATACTTTGTTGCTGTGGCCTTTGATGCCGTGCCCCTGCTCGTAGTTGTGGCGATCATCAAGGCTGCGCTCGTCATGTATTACTACATGCATGTCTACAAATTGAATCAAGAGGAAAACGAAGACGAGGATCGCGAGTCCTACGAATACAAGACTGCCACCAACCGCATCGGCTTGTGGCTCTTCCTCCTCTCTGATGGGTTTGTGTTCGCCGGTCTGTTGGTGACGCGTTCCAACCTGCTCGGATTGACCCGTCCGCCGCTTAACCAGATCCTTGGCCTGGCTGTAACCGCCGTCCTGCTCATCTCCTCCTTCTTTATGAATCGCGGCGAGACGGCCATGGCCTATGGTGATCGCAAAGCCTTCATGAACAATACGCTCGTCACTTTTGTGCTGGGGCTGGGCTTTTTGATCGGCGTGGTCTTTGTGGAGTGGGGACTGGCGCGCGCAGAGGGACTGGTCCCCAGTTTCGGCGACCCCACCCGCGGCCCGATCGGCGGCGTCTTTTACATGATGACAGGCATGCACGCCTTCCACGTATTGACCGGCTTGATCTTCCTCGGCGTGGTCTGGAACAATGCCCGGAAGGGCGTTTACACCGCTGAAAAGCATTGGGGTGTGGAGGCTGCTGCGGTATACTGGCACTTCGTCGACTTGGTGTGGATTTTCTTCTACCCTGCCCTGTACTTGATCGGCACGGCTGTAAAGTAAAATACTAGTCAATCCGCCGCCGATGAGGCGGCGGATTTTATTCTTGAGAAGGAGATAATTATGGATAAACAGATGTCGAAGATTGGCGGAGGTATTCTGCTCGTATTGGCCGTGGTGGCATATTTAACGTTCGTGTTTGTAAGTCCTTCTTCTTTTCGAGGGACCAGTTATGAAAAGCCCTACCCGGTTGCGCCGGATATCCGGCTTACCAAAGCAGACGGGTCAACATTTTTGTTGAGCGACCAGCGCGGTAAGATCGTCCTGCTTTTCTTCGGGTACACCTCCTGCCCGGATGTCTGTCCGACCACCATGGCGGAAATGAAACAGGTGATGCTTGGGTTGGGCAAAAAAGCGGAAAATGTGCAGGTGGTATTCATTTCGGTGGACCCGGATCGGGATACCCCGGAGCGCATCAAGGCCTATGCCGAAAATTTTTACCCCACCTTCCTTGGCCTCACCGGCACGAAGACCGAACTTGAACATGTCTGGATCAACTATTCGATCATTCGCGAGGAAGTGCAATCGGATTCCGCTTTTGGAGTCATCATCAACCACACCGCCCGGGTCTTGCTCATAGATCAGGATGGGAACATGCGCCTTTCTTATGCATACCAGACACCGGTCGAAGATGTCATTCACGACGTTAACCTGCTGTTGAAATAGAATGAACTTTACATTCAAGAGGATAGCCTTTTCTTTTTTGCTGGGACTGGCGCTGGCTGCCATCACGACCGAGCTGGCATATTTCTTCCTAAAAAAAGAGAATCGCGAGCCAAAGATCATTGAGCTGGTGATCCCGCCGGGCACAGCGGAACTTATCCGTGCGGGACAGGGCACTTCCGAAATTCCGGCGGATATGCGCTTTGTTGTGGGAGATACGCTCAAGGTCGTCAATCAGGACCGCGAGAATCATCAACTAGGCCCGCTTTGGATTCCCGCCGAATCATCTGCCAGCCTCAATCTGGAGACTGCTGAGAATCTTGCCTACGAATGTTCGTTCCAGTCGGGCAAGTACCTTGGGATCACGGTGCAGGAACCTGTTACATGGCGCACCCGCCTTTCAGGTATTTTCTTTGCAGGGTTTCCACTGGGGGCGATGTTTGCCGTATATGGCGGGCTGGTGGGGGGTAAAAAGAAAAAGGGGATTGCAGTGGAATGAGCATTCTTCGTAAAATGTTTTCATGGAAGTGGGCCATTGCCACGCTTCTCGTCTTTCTTGGCACGGCACTCTGCATCCGTCTCGGCATCTGGCAGTTGGACCGCCTCGCGCAGCGCCGTGCTTTCAATGAACAAGTCACGACCATGCGCGCGCGCGAACCCATGAAACTGAACTCAGGTGCGCCCGCCGATATCGCTTCGATGGAATGGCGCGCGGTCACTGTCACCGGTGAATATGACTTTGAGAACCAGGTGGCATTACGGAATCAATACTACGACAGCCATTACGGATTCCATCTCATCACCCCGCTTCGATTTGACGGGGGAGCGGTTCTGGTGGACCGCGGCTGGATCCCCGCTGAAAGCGACTCTGCTCCGGAAGATTGGCGCGTGTATGATGAGGCAGGTGCGGTTGTGGTCACAGGGCAGATCCGGCTGGGGCACGGCAAACCAGCCTTCGGCGGAGTCGCCGATGCGTTGCCACTGGATGGCAGCAGGCTTGCTGTGTGGAATAATCTCGATGTGGAAAAAATATCGGCGCAGTTGCCTTATCCCATCCTCACGGTTTTTATCCAGCCAAATGTCGAGGTGGGAGACGCCTCGCCACCCATTCCCTTCCAGCCAATAATTGAATTGACGGAAGGGTCTCACTTCGGGTATGCTTTGCAGTGGTTCACCTTTGCGGTGATTCTGTTTTTTGGGTATCCATTCTTTATAAAAAAACAGGAAGAGTGACGATGAAATATTCCCTGCAAACTTCGTTTGCGCGCAGGACGATGCTGCTGTTGGTGTCTGTGTTTCTGTTGACCATTGTGGGGCGCATGGTGACGGTGACTGGCGCCACCCTTTTTTGTATCGGCTGGCCGTTGTGCGTTCCCACCACCACGATCGGCTATCTGAAGTTGATCCACCTCATCATGGTCGGTATGGCGTTGCTCGTCATGGTTTCAGTATGGCGCAAGGCCTGGCGTGAACAGCGCCATCATCCTTCGATCCTGCCGCTGACGACCATCACCGGCGTGCTGTTCTTTGGACAATCCTTTGTGGGTGCCATTCAAGAGACGCAGGGGTACCCCCTGCACTTGATGGTGCTGCATACCCTTACCGCGGTTTCACTTTGGATCGCGCTGGCCGCCCTGGTCTTTATCTCCAGCACCTTGAAGGAAGATGGCGTAGCCGATTATCCTTTCACGTTGGGGCAACGTGCCAAAGATTTTTTCATTCTCTCAAAGCCTGTGATCGTGGCGCTCCTGCTGGTGACCACGTATGGCGGGTTGGTGGCCGGTGGCAAGGCCTGGCCTTCCGCCACATTGACCCTATGGACTCTGATCGGCGGCATGCTGGCTGCGGCAGGTTCGAGCGCATTGAATCAATACATTGACCGCGAACTCGACAAGAACATGCAGCGTACATCCAAGCGGCCGCTGGCGGATGGCCGTCTGACCCCTGCGGAGGGATTGTCGTACGGTTTGGGTTTGTGCCTTGTCAGTTATTACATAATGGCGGGCTATGTCAACTTGTTGGCTGCATTGCTTTCTCTGGCCGGTATTTTCTATTATGTTTTCTTCTACAGTGTCTGGTTGAAGCGGGCCACCGTGCAAAATATAGTCATCGGAGGCGGTGCGGGGGCCATTCCGCCAATGGTGGGATGGGCAGCCGCGACCGGTGAACTCGGCCTTGCTGCATGGATCCTCTTTGCCATTATCTTTATGTGGACTCCACCGCATTTCTGGGCGTTGGCCATTGTCCGCATGAAGGACTATGCCCGCGCAGGTGTGCCGATGATGCCTGTGGTGGAGGGTGAGGAAAAGACTCGTAAACAGATCCTGGCTTATACGGTTGTCTTGATCGTGGTTACTTTGCTGCTGCCGATCTTCAATTTGGCCGGGACCATTTACCTTGTCTCTGCAGTGGTGTTGGGTGCTTTTCTGTTGTACGCCGCATGGAAGGTCTTCCGCGAAGGTGGCAACAAAGTGGCTTGGACAATGTATCGCTGGTCAAGCATGTACCTGGCGTTCATCTTCCTGGCGCTGATCATCGACTCGGTCTTATAAAAAAAATCCCCGGCGAAGGCCGGGGATTTTTTACTTCATTACCTGATACACCGTGACCGTGTTGTTCTGATAGACCTGAATAAGATTATCGGATGGGGTAAACCCCGCTCCATTTTCCCTTTCATACGGCCCATAGATCACCCATTCGACAGGCGTTTGCGAAAGCCATTTGCTTGAATTCCCGCCTTCATAAAGATTCACAACTTCCAATTTCTTCTCTTCAAAATTCAAGGTCTCCATGGGGTGCCCGGCATAAACCTTGAGTTGTGTCTCCTCGGCGATGATCTGGCTTGCGATGAGGCTCCCGAAGACGATATCATTTGGTTTGGCATTTTCATCCAGCCATTGAATGGCGTCCTCAAAATCGCGGGGGTAAAACAATGTGAGTGGTTTGGACAATACCTGCAAACAGGAACTGAGTGTGAAGAAAAGGGCGGAGATGGACGCGAGCAGGATGTAGGTGAAATGGACAAGCGCTTCCCGCTTCTTCCAACCTTCGATCTGATTCCCAACCAGGGCCAGCAGGTCGCTGAGGCCGTGGACCGCGAGCGCCGCAAGCGGAATGGTGATGCCCAATAGAAAACGCCGTTGAATGAGGACAGGAGCATACGCCAGCGCGAATCCGCTGACCGCCCAAAAGGTCATGGCGACCAACATTGGGTTCTTTTCTCTCCAGGCGCAGACTCCGCCCCAGATGGCAAAAAGCCAGAAGGGCAGGAACCCCCAAAAGTAGAAAAGAGGCGGCGGCGAAAGCGTCTCGTTTTGAAGTGTGAACTGACTCCAGACCGGGTCCATTTGCAGCACGCGCAAGTTGTAGATCAGAAGCGGCAATTGAACTGCTGCGATGATGCCGAGAGCAAAGCCCTGCTTAAGATCAATTTTTTGATTTTTCCACCATGTGAACAAGAGCATCCCAGCCAGGGTCAGGTCGATAACGGCGAAGGCGATCGGGTTGACGATCTGACTGACAACAGCAGATAGACTGATCCAAAAAATAAGGGGCCATCTTCCTGCTTCGATGTATTCCAGAAAGAGGCGCAGAGCCGTGGCCATGAGAGCGAGGGTGAAGGAAAAAGATGGAAAGATGGAAATACTGAACAACAGATACGCATCAATGAGCCAGAAATCAATGGGGGAGATGGGCTCAAGCGGCATGCCGAGCAGAAGTTGCAGCCAGCCAACCCCTGAACCGAATACGGCCAGCCAGAATGCCGCCCAGGTAAGTTTATTCTGACCAAATATTTTTTGAAATAATCTAAAGACCGAGAACAACGCCAGAACGCCGAAAACCCAGCGCGCAAGTTGATAAGTGGTTTTGACACCGAGACCCAACCAGCCGCTGACGTGACCTAAAAGGATGTAAAAGACCCGTACAAATACTGCTGTGTGCTCTTCGCTCGTGAAGCGCATTTGATAGGTCCAGTCGCCCATACGCCCGGCCTGCATCATGGAGATGTGGACGGAGTAATCGGATGTGTCGTAAAATGCGCCGCGAAAGATAAAGTCGTTG
>Ga0268298_10005035_pt1 | contig 12555 bp, 8 predicted proteins | sample WWTPWeurt_MetaG_FD_194462 | JGI IMG/M metagenome (GOLD analysis project Ga0268298, IMG submission 194462) | Activated sludge microbial communities from WWTP in Nijmegen, Gelderland, Netherland - WWTP Weurt | ecosystem: Engineered > WWTP > Aerobic digester > Activated sludge | place: Netherlands...
TCAACTTTCTCAACCTTGTCCTGCGGGAGCAGATCTCCGAAAGCACTTTTAATTCCCAGTTCATCAGCAACATCGTTGACCACTGCTTTTTTATCTCCGGAAAGCATGATGACTTCTATATTCATTGAATGCAGATCATCAACCGCTTTTTTGGCATCTTCTTTTATTTCGTCTGCAACTGTGATGTGCCCAACGTACGTGTCATTCATGGCAACCAAAACAATTGAATCAACAATAGAATCTATTTCTGCCGGATATGCAATGTTGAATTTTTTTAAAAGTTTCGTGTTTCCCGCAAGCACAGTTTCACCTGAAAAAATCCCCTTCAACCCATGTCCGGGAATTTCTTCCACTTCAGAAATCTTGATTTCTTTGTGAGCATCGCCACTAAATTCTACAATGGCCTTTGCAATGGGATGTGTGGAATTTGCTTCAATAGATGAAACAAGCGCAATGAACTCCTCCTTTGAAAATATGTTTGAATTTACTTCCTGAACTTTAAATACTCCTTTTGTAAGTGTTCCTGTTTTATCTGCTACTACCGTATTTACTTTGGTCATCAGGTCTAAATAATTAGACCCTTTGAATAAAATCCCATTGCGCGATGCTGCACCAATCCCTCCGAAATAACCGAGCGGAATAGAAATTACCAATGCGCATGGGCAAGAAATTACAAGGAAAATCAATGCGCGATAGAGCCATTCAGCAAAAACATAATCACCCACAAAAAAATAAGGCAAGGTTGTTAGAAAGGTGGCAAGTAAGACCACAATCGGAGTATAAATCCTTGCGAATTTACGTATGAATAATTCGGTTTGTGCTTTTCGGGTAGTGGCATTCTGAACCATGTCAAGAATTCGGGCAATCGAACTCTCAGAAAAAAGCTTCGTCACTTTAATTTCAATTACATTCCCAACATTGATCATTCCTGCCAGTACGTTTTCACCCTTACGAAGGGTATCCGGTTTACTTTCTCCGGTTAATGCTGCCGTATTAAAACTGCTTACATCTGAAAGCAAAAGTCCGTCAAGTGGAACTTTTTCTCCTGCTTTTACCTGAATGGTTTCACCTATTGAAACAGATTCAGGTTTTACAACCGAAAAGTTCCCGTTGCGCAATACATTTGCAGAATCGGGTCGCACATCCAATAATGCCTTAATATTTCCTTTTGCACGTTTGACCGCTGCCGATTGAAATAATTCTCCCACCGCATAAAACAGCATAACAGCAACTCCTTCGGGATACTCTCCAATGGCAAAGGCACCGATCGTTGCTATACTCATCAGAAAGAATTCTGAAAAGATGTCCTTTTTAAGCATGGCTTTTCCCGCATCAATAATGACAGGAATTCCAACAGGCAAATAAGAAGCTATATACCAAGCAAGACGTACATTACCATTAAACCAATTCTGCTCAATAAAATGGTCAAGACAGATGCCGCATATAAGCAATAAAAAACTCCCAATGGCCGGGGCAAAATCTTTTACATCGGCAATGGTAATTTTCGTAGAAATTCCTTTTTCTTTCAACCGTTGCTCGGCTTCACTGTTCACTTTTTCCTCTAATGAACAGCAGGTCATTTTTCCGTGTTCATCATACGTATGTTTATGATTGGGGTCGGTATTTATCATTTTGGTTGTCCTTTGCCTGGTTTTGAAAACCTAAATTATTGCCTTATTCCTTCGTTGTAGTAGATTATCGGGTATTCTTTATTCTTATACCAGATTAAAATATGCGCGGTAAACTTTTCCAAGATTTGGGATGGGTTACAATAAAGAATGGCATCGCCACCTTTTTGCAGAGCAAGGGTGTCAGTCAGGCCTGAAGCATAATTGATAATTACACTGCCTGTGGCTGCTGCTACTGCTTTTGGTTTTGAACCATAAATGTATATCTGTAGTTTTTCATTTTGTGCAAGAGCATTTAAAACTACTTCAAAATCCTTGTTACCTGAAGTAACCATTGTCCCGCTGTGCCGTGCTTTTGTGACAGGCACTTCACCCACTCCATGATTATGGCCATCGTGCTGGGCAACAGCATTCGCGGAAATGAAACATGACAATGCTACACCTTTAATCGCAAAAACGACAAAGCAGCAAAAGGTTTTGACTAAGGTTAATTTCATTTAATTGATGTTTATTAGAAACCTGCCCTGGTGTTTCACAGGTACAGGTTTCAATTTGGTGGTTAGTGCGAATGGCCGTCTCCCTCATGATGCTCTCCTTCTTCGTGGTTATGCCCATCATGGTTATGACTACCTTCAGGGTGCTCTGTTTCATCCGTTTTTGAATCGCCTGAACAGCTAGGCATTGCAAACGCTAATACTCCGAAGAGTATAAATAATAAACTTGTTCTTTTAAGCATAATTATTGGTTTTTAGGTTATTAATTGTCTTTCTAATGGGAGTGTCCTACACCCTTGTTATTCATTTTCCCGAGGATAAAAAACGCACCTTCAATAACGATTTGGCTGTTTGCAGGTATATCCTTCAATAAAGTTATTTCGCTATATCCCACATCAGTAGTGCCTTTTCGTACCGGTATCTTTTCAAAAACAATTCCTTCTTGGGAGTGGTCATCCGTGCTTTCGTGATCGTGCCCGTGACCATGCTCATCATGTTCATGTTCTTCGCCTTCTTCTGCATGATCGTGATGTTCTTCTTCGCTATGCGCATCTGTTACAATAAAAATATAATCCTGCCCTTCATGATTTACTATTGCGCTTGTTGGCACTGCATCAACAGTTGCATTGTCCAGGCTCACTATAGCCGTAATGTTCATTCCGTCAATCAAACCCTGCTTGTCGCCTTTTACATTGGCATGTACGGCAATTGTTTTGGTGTTAGGTTCAAATGTATTGCTTACGGCATAGATGTCTGCGTCGTATTCTTTACCGGGATTATTGGTGAGCGTAAAGTGAATGGTTTGCCCCACTTGTAGCTTTGTCAAATCTTTTTCGTAGGCGTACAAATCTAGATGCAGCTGGTTGTTGTCTACAATATCAGCAATGGGGTTATTGGCATCCACATAGCTTCCGATGCTTACATAAATTTCACCAACTATACCATTTATCGGGCTTCTGACGCTGATAACAGATTGGAAATTTTCGCTGGTCAATTTATCAGGGTTAATACCAAGCAGCTCCAGTTGCTTTTTAAGACTTGCTTTTTGGGCCTTTAACGTGTTGAATTCAGTTTCGGCGGTTTGAAAATTCTTTAACGATGTCGCGTTGCCTTGTTGAAGTTCTTTTTGACGCTCAAATTCAATTTCTGCCAACGTCAGTTTGGATGAAATCGTTAAGAATTCCTCCTGCATGGTAATAAAACTGGCATTGGTTAAAGTAGCAACGACCTGGCCTTTTTTAACCGTGCTCCCTTGCTGGATAGAAAGAGTATTGATTACTCCGCCGTACAAAGATGTAACGCTGGCCCGGTTGTTATTGGGCACACGTAAAAGTCCGTTCAGCTTTAGGGAAGATGTTAGCTGTTTCTTTTCAATACTTCCATATTTGATGCCGATAGATTCTATTTGCTCCGGCGTAAGTGTAGCGGTGTTTGTATTTTCATCGTGCCCGCTTTCTGCTCCGTGTCCATGTTCGTCGTGTCCTTCTTCGCTTTGATTACCTGAACAGGATGACATTAAGATTAAACCTGACAATGCTGTTATTAAGATTATATACTTGCTCATACTTTTTATGTTTTTGAATGGATGAACCATTAGTTTCATTATTCTGACTATTCTTGATTGATTAAGAAATTGATGCTGACAACGGCTTGGTTGATTTGATTGATTGATTGCAAATATTCGAGCTGTGTATCCGATGCCGTTTGCAGCGCCGCTAAATACTCAATGTAACCAATATCACCGCTATTAAATGCCACAGTTGCGCTATTAATGATGGTTTCAGCATTAGGCAAGGCAACCGTTACAAAATAATTATACTGTGCCAGATTTTGTTCATATAGCTGAAAGGCACTTTGAAGCTGTGTTTGCAAGATCAGCTTTTCATTTTCAGCTTCCATTTGCAAAGCCTGTAACTTGTAATCCATGGATTTGACTTCAGCTGCGTTGCTGAAAAAAGTAAGCGGTATCGCGACACCAACATTGAATCCTACAAAACGGTCTGAAGACCCGAAAAAGACATCCGAACCATTGATGTTCTGGAATCCGATCAGCGATTGATTGAAATAACCCACCGTAATATCCGGTAAGGCAGAAGCTGCGGTCACCTTTTTGTTTTGTTCAGCGATGACGGCCTGTTGGTATAATACCTGTAACGAAGGATTATTAGCAACCAACGACGTATCAATGGCCAGACTCAGTAAAACAGGTTGATAATCGGTAATTGTCTCAATCCTGAATTGTTCGTCGGTGTTCATCAGGGCCTGCAACGAGACATAGGCCGTAAAAATGTCGCGTTCTGCTTGTTGGAGCAAAAGCATGATTTGCCCTTTTTTTGTTTCGGCTGTTGTCTTTTCCAGTACGCTTGTTTCCCCTGATGTATGCCGCAATTCGGCTACAGTTATAAAGTTGATGAACAAACTATCTAACGCCTGTAATTTTTGTCGCACCTGTTGCAGGTATTGCAATTGGTAATACCAGTAGTGTACCTGTGCTCTTATCTCGTTCTCCGTAGCTTGTTGCTGCAATTCACTTCCCGCCAATTCAGCTTTGTAAAGATTTGACCGTGACGTAAAGTAAGTAGGGAACGGAATAGTTTGTGAGACCTGGAAACTCTTATCTGAATTAATACTGTTGTACTGCCCGAATTGATAATTGACATTGGTTTTCGGTAATTCAAAGGATGACTTTCGTAAAGCAGCTGACGATTGCACATTTAATTGTTGCGATTGAATGGCAAGGTTATTCTGCATTGCCGTAGCGACCAGTTTATCCAGGCTTAACGTTTTTAATGAATCAGTTTGAGCATTTGCAGATACTAACGAAAACAAGCCAATTAGCAGTATTGCCTTTGGCTTAACTTTTACTTTCAACTTCATCTTTGTTGAAAACAACAGGTATAACAAAGGCAAAACAAACAGCGTAAGAAAGGTGGCTGTTACCAAACCGCCAATTACGACGGTCGCCAAAGGTCGCTGTACTTCGGCTCCGGCGCTATGAGAAAGTGCCATCGGCAAAAATCCCAACGAAGCTACCATAGCGGTCATCAATACGGGACGCAGCCTGATCTTCGTTCCTTCCTTGATTCTTTCAATTACATCGGTCATACCTTCTTTTTGGAGGTTATTAAATGTTCCGATCAAGACAATTCCATTCAGCACCGCAACACCAAACAGTGCGATGAAGCCAACACCAGCTGAAATGCTGAACGGCATATCACGCATTAACAAGGCAAATACACCACCGATGGCCGCCATTGGAATTGCAGTAAAAATAAGTGTGGCTTGTTTTATAGAATGAAAAGTAAAATAGAGCAAAAGAAAGATCAGGCCTAAGGCAATTGGCACAGCTACCATCAATCGATCTGATGCTGCTCTCAGATTTTCGAACGTACCACCGTAGGTGTAATAATAGCCTTCCGGTAATTTCACTTTTTCGGCGAGTTGTTTTTCTATGTCTTCAACAACGCTTTCAACATCTCTGTCTTTGACGTTAAAGCCAATTACGATTCGTCGCTTTCCGTCTTCTCTACTAACCTGTGCAGGTCCCAGCTCCATTTTGATTTCAGCCAGTTGAGATAAAGGAATTTGTGCTCCCGTGGATGTTGGAACATATAAATTGCTGACATCTTCAATATCATTGCGATAAGCAGTATCCAGACGAACTACTAAATCAAAGCGACGCTCGTTTTCATATACTACACCTGCAACGCCTCCGGCAAACGCGGTACTTACAACATGATTAACGTCTTCAATAGAAATACCGTTTGCTGCAATTTGAGAACGGTTATACTTGATGACAATTTGAGGTAGCCCTGCCACTCGTTCTACATTTGGTTCTGTTGCTCCTTCTACACTTTGTACGATTTCGGCAACCTTGTTTGCATAATTTAGCAGTGTATCCATGTTCTCACCAAATATTTTAATGGCCACATCCTGCCGAATACCTGTCATTAGTTCATTAAACCGCATTTGTATCGGCTGATTTTTTTCAAAGAATACTCCCGGGATTACTTCCAGTGCTTCCATCATTTCATCCGCCAATTCATCATAGGTAATATCACGTTTCCACTCATCCGGTTGCTTCAGAATAATCATCATATCGGTTGCTTCCGGAGGCATTGGGTCAGTTGGTACTTCTGCTGCACCGGTTTTTCCCACAACCATTTTAACCTCATCAAATCCTTTCAAAATTCGCGAAGCTTGCATCGAGGTTTCAATACTCTGAGATAACGATGTCCCTTGAGGCAAAATGCAGTGAAACGCAAAATCACCTTCTGAAAGTGTTGGAATAAATTCTCCTCCCATGCGGGAAAAAAGGAATACTGAAAAGACAAAAACTGCAATCGTTACGCCAATAATAACCATCTTGATACGAATGGCAAAATTGAGCATTGGCTTATAAACCTTATAGATTCCATTCATCATACGGTCGCTGATGTTTGGTTTATACTTTTCCTTTTTTGAAAGGAATTGTGCGCACATCATTGGAATATATGTGAATGACAAAATCAATGCACCAAGAATAGCAAAAGATACCGTTTGAGCCATTGGCGTGAACATTTTTCCTTCAACACCAACCAGCGTTAATATCGGAATGTACACAATGAGAATAATAATCTCACCAAAAGCCGCACTCTTACGAATTTTTGTTGCTGACTCGAACACTTCGTGATCCATTTCTTTCTGTGTTAGCTTTCCAAAACCTTTTCGCAAACCTAAATGGTGCATGGTTGCCTCCACTATAATAACAGCGCCATCTACTATCAACCCAAAATCAATCGCCCCTAAGCTCATCAGGTTTGCACTAACACCAAAGAGGTTCATCATGCCCAATGCAAAGAGCATTGCCAAGGGAATTGCTGTTGCTACAATTAGTCCCGCGCGGAAGTTTCCAAGAAAAAGAACAAGCACAAAAATTACTATCAACGCACCTTCAATTAGGTTTTTTTCAACAGTAGCAATAGCTCGATTTACTAAATCAGTTCGGTCCAGGTATGGTTCGATCACAATATCATCTGGCAGTGATTTTTGAATGCTGATCATTTTTTCTTTGACCCGACTTACTACTTCGGCGCTGTTTTCTCCCTTTAGCATCATTACCACACCACCTACAGCATCTACCTCACCGTTGTATGTCAAAGCACCATAACGCACCGCACTGCCAAACTGAACCTGTGCAACATCTTTAATCAAAATCGGAATTCCTTTGTCGCTGGTTTTTACAACAATATTATTAATGTCATCAAATGAGCTAACCAGGCCAATTCCTCTGATAAAATAAGCGTTGGGTTTTTTATCGATATAGGCACCGCCTGTATTTTCATTGTTGGTTTCAAGCGCTTTGAAAATTTCAGTAATGGTTACACCCATCGAAAAAAGACGATCAGGATTTATAGCAACCTCGTATTGTTTGAGTTCTCCACCAAAACTATTTACCTCCGCAATGCCCGGCGTTCCATACAATTGCCGGGCAACAATCCAGTCTTGCATGGTTCTCAGATCCATCGCGGTATATTTATCTTCGCTTCCCTCAATAGGATGAATGATATATTGGTAAACTTCACCAAGGCCTGTGCTCACCGGAGCGAGCTCTGGTGTGCCTACACCAGGTGGAATCTTGTTTTCCGCCTCTTTTAACCGCTCGTTGACCAATTGACGCGCGAAGTAAATGTCCACGTCTTCGTCAAAAACGACGGTTATAACGGAAAGCCCAAAACGCGATATACTTCGAAGTTCTACTAAATCGGGAAGGTTGGCGACACTTTGTTCGATTGGAAATGTCACCAATTGTTCCACTTCCTCACCGGCCAGAGTGGGGCAAACCGTTATGATCTGTACCTGATTATTGGTAATATCAGGCAACGCATCAATGGGGAGCTTCGTGGCACTCCAGGCACCCCAAATAATGAGCGCGAAGGTCATCAAAGCTATGACCAACTTGTTTTTTATGCTGTAAGCAATTATTTTATCAATCATGTGAATCAGTTTAACGAATAAATACGAAGACAACCGGTAGTTCAATAAGAACCGGTTATTTTGCCGTGGTTAGAGACGGCTTATAAATTCATTAACTGATTTTGGGAGGCTGCCAGATACAGCAATCGTAAATGGATGCAAGATGGTTGGCAAAACCAATATCAACCTTTGAGTAAGGAGCAGGAACGTGAATGTTGATTTGGCAGGCATCGGGCATCACATAAAGGACAACAGCCATAACATGTGAACAATCATCACAATGTTTAAATGGTAAGCTATCTTCACAATGGCCCTTGTGATCGTGAGTACCACATGAATTGACGTAATGTTCCCAGAGATATTCCCCGAAACCTTCGCCTTTGTGTTCATGGGTTGAATGCTCAGAATAATGCTCAATCAGGAGTGGAATCTTCATTAATTCCGCAGCAAATACATTTCCCGACAGGATTTGCAGGCATAAAAATATGAGCACTATTCTTTTCATTTGCTGATTCAAAGGTATTAAAATTATGGTTTGTGTCAAACTTTAACTGAAAGTTAACAGTCAAAATGCGAGTCGCATAGCCCACCCGGGCATGGTAATTGCGGTTTTACAATTTTTCTTACACTTATTTGCTCAATTAAGATGATTTTTTTAATCATCATTGACGCCTCTTTGACATCTTTTTCACTCCCTTTGCATTTTCCTTAAACTCCAAGCCAAAAATCCGGTTCTCCATTATTTTTTCAATCTGCATTAAATCATCCAAAATATTGTTCGATAATGCGTCAGGTAGGGCTACAAAAATCAGAGCGAGTGTGAGAGCGAGAGCGAAAACACGCGTTCTGATTTTTCCTTCACATTGACACTCAAACAGATTTTTCAGCGTTCTCGTTCTGATTCTCGCACTGTTTTTTACTGGGCGGGAGTGGAATAATTTTGGACAAGATTCAGAAATGGTTCTGACTCACTTTCCAGTTTGCGCACGATTGAGTCTTATTTTGTATGATTTGGCATGAAATTTTGCGATAGTTTGCGAATTCTACACGATTGGCTTCGTTCAGTTTATCCAATTCGACTTGAGGTATTAATGAGCTTTGTTCTAAATCAGAAAAATAAATGAATCAAGGCAGTAATAGAATTAAATGTCCTGAATACCGGATTCAAATCTTTGATTTTTTTCGAGTTTATGAATTTCTTTCAGCAATTTTTTTAGTGATGTTTAAAGATACGCGCTTCAAAAAAACATTTTTTAAATGAAGAGTTTCGTAATTAATTTCACCATTTATCACTGCATTATCAACACACTTTGACGTTGGGAAAACAAAACACTGCGGTAAAACGATTAAACGCGACGATGAAATTTATTCATTAACAACAACTTAATATGTAACATGTTGCAATAAATTTATTATATATTCGTTGGATTAATAACGTGTCAATTTTGTTTCTTTTTTTAGATTGAACGCTTGCGTAAAAAATTCATTATTTACCTAAAACATATATCTATTTATGGCATCAACCTCATGTAAAACACCATAACCAATTGCTGTGACGTTCCGCAAAGTACAAGCGGTTGTGGTTGCGGTGATACTCCTGTTCCACCGGTTGTTTAATTCATTATTAATCCTTGTTCAGCTTAAAAACTGAACAAGGATTATCCTTCAAAAAAAAATATTTTTTATGGCTCATCAATGGGATAAAAAACCGTGGAAGGAGAATACTGAGAAATGGAGAAAGAAGAAGAACGCATGGTCAAATCCAGTGTTTGAAAAAAGTGAGTTTAACTTAACTAATTCCGAAATTAATGAACTCTCGAAAGTAAATCTCAACATGAACTTTACTGCTGATCGAGATGGTTTTGCATCTGCAGCAGAAACCTTAGGAGGTGCGAGAATATTAATGAAATTTTACTACATATACCAGAAAAAATATTCTAAATTTTTCTTCTCACCGAATCCAAATCTTGATAGTGTTTGTAAAAAACCAAAATACTTTGAAAGTATTGATAGCTTCTTCAAAGACCTGACCGTGAAACAAAGACTGACTATTGCTTTTATATCAGGTTATAATAAAGATGGTACAGATATTGGAAACACAAATGAAGATTTAAAAAAACTACAAAGAGGTTATCAAATTTGGCCGGATAACTTGTATTCATATTTCTGGGATATAAAAGTTTCGAATGCAAATTTTATGTGTAATGTTTTTGTTGGCGATGCAGCTTACATATGGAAGAAACTGAATTTGGTAAATAATAATAATCATTATGTTGATCCAAAAGAAATCATTGACAATAATAAAGGCTATTTTATTGAGATTGAGGATAAACTTGTAACACGTGGAACAATCTATGCATCTGAGGGCGGGCATACAGAAATAATTACTGAAGTAAAAGGCAATGAATTTTGTTCTATTGGTGCCGGTCGTGGAACAGAGGCGGAAACGGGTTTGAAAAAATGCGAATGGGATTATGACGATAAAAAAAGATTGTTAAGCGAAGAAAAATACCATTATTTTTTAATTAAAATATAAATCAAACGCAACCATGCGCATTAATGACTTTAGATTAATATTGGTTCTTTTGCCCCTATTTGTATATGGATGTAGCAGTCGAAGTATCCCACCATTGAACGAATCAAATCAAGATAGTTGCGACAACTATAAATTGGTATTTGACAAAGAAGTCAATTGGTCTCCTGGTTTTGAGTTCTTGAATAACAAATTATGGCGTTGTGTTAAAATTGGAAAATATGGTAAAAACTCGTTAGATTTTTTTGATGTTCATCCATCCTGGGATTGGGATCCTTCTTACATTGCTGACTGGTATATTGAAGGATTTGATAGCTACGATCTTTACTATCCGTGTTGTCTAATTAACTCAGGAGAACGAATTGAATATTATCCGGATGTAAGTCCTTATGACAACTTCTCATTGGGATTGCCTGGAGAAGATGTAGCTAAAACAATTTATCGAATCGGTTCAAAAGGTGATACTTTAGTCGTCAAAGAAATGGCTGATTTATTCTATTACCTTCCAATTGAAGTGGATCCTTCAATTTTGTCAAATCTCATTAATATAAAAGAGAACCCTACATGCTTTATTCAAAGATGGACTTTGGATTCAGTGCGCAGCACAATTACATGGGAAAAGGTTCCCTTAGATAGTGTCGATTATGAATGGGTTCCTCGTGAGTTGTTGTTGGACACATTACCAGGAAAAAACCATTTCATTGATTTTGAAAACTCAATGGAGATAAGAAACAGTCAAGGTGAACTTGTGTTTGAATATGTGGATCTCTTCAGAAAACGAGGAAATTTCAATTTAGTTTTAAGTAGCGTATTGAATACTGAACAAAGAATTTATTTGAACGAGTATATGTTTTATTATTCGTATCCACAGGGTGGATATTTCAATCAACCTGACCCCAGTTTTTCACTCTAAATTGGCCCCTAAATTCTAAGTTTCCTTTTTTGCGGTTATTTTTCTATTGTAATAAGGATTAATTACCCGTCAATGACATCTCTTTGACACTTTTCGTTTCTCCTTTTTGAATTCCGGACTTTTTACCTCAAAAATTCCAGATTTCAAACACCGCTCAATTTCAACCAAATCGGCAATCAATAAGTTCGATAAATTGTCTGGCAGGGCTACAAAAACAGAGTGAGAAACAGAGCGAGAGCGAGTTTTTTTACTCTGTTTTTTCTTCATTCTCATTCTCGCTCTTTTTTTTCGAGGCGAGAGCGAGGTTTTTTTACTCTGTTTTTCTTCATTCTCATTCTTGCTCTTTTTTTACTGTGTGAGAGCGAGAGCGAAAACACGCGTTCTGATTTTTCCTTCACACCACACTCATTCACGCTCTATTCTTTTCCGATTAGCGGGAGTGAAAAACGGGCTAAAATTATTTCTTTATAAACCTAGTTGAATAAACGCCGGACGACGTTTTAAGGGTGACAATATAGATGCCTCCTACCCAATTCTGCACCGGAACCTCTATGAGCATTTCACTATTTTCCAGAAGGTGATTGTAGACAATTTCGCCTAACGTATTGAAGACACTAATTTGGGCAATACCCGTATAAGTCGGCAATTGCAATTTCAAAATTTCTGCTGTTGGATTCGGATATAAAATCAAGTCATCAGGATCAAATTTTTCTTCGTCTAAATAATTGAGATGGCAGCCCCCTGAGCCCTCATAAGAATAACTGGTTTGGGGATTAAAAATTGAGTCATTTCTGCTTAAACAGTGGAATTCATAATACCATCCTGAAACGTTCATATTACCGAATGGATCGACTAATAATCCTGCCGAACAGCCAATGCCTTCTATCCAATAATCAGGCAAATCATTATGATTTTCATCTTCCAGAAAAATGGTTTTGTGGAGCTGCCCTCCAATATTTATATCCGAAATGGAAGAAACGAATAATGTATCAAACCAATAATTCGCGGTATAAATTTCTGTCAAGGTATCAT
>Ga0268298_10005037_pt1 | contig 12551 bp, 7 predicted proteins | sample WWTPWeurt_MetaG_FD_194462 | JGI IMG/M metagenome (GOLD analysis project Ga0268298, IMG submission 194462) | Activated sludge microbial communities from WWTP in Nijmegen, Gelderland, Netherland - WWTP Weurt | ecosystem: Engineered > WWTP > Aerobic digester > Activated sludge | place: Netherlands...
ACTCCGCAAACCAGACGGCGTACAGGATTCACCTCGATGTGCTTCGTTTCCAATGATGGCCTCCTCGCGAACGAGGGGGTCAGTTCCTCGTGTCGCTAGGGGGTCAATTTACGGTGTCGCCTGACAGGAGCAGCAGCCATGTTCGAAAAGCGAGAGCGCCACAACATGCGCGCGATGGTCACCCGAGTCGCCAACCAGGTCGCAGAGGGTCGGCTGCCGGTGCGCCAAGCGGCGGAGGTGCTCAACAGCCAGCACGTGCCCTTCGAAGGGCCTGCCGGGTGCTGCGTCCCTACGCGCGGGCGACCTCGACCGCGTAGGCGCTCTTCTTCACCACGCCCAGCGCACGCGATCCGACCACACACGCCTGCACCCATGTTTTCCGTCCGTCGGGCAATCGCCTGATGTGACCGCGGCGCAGGTGCTCGCGCGGGCCGTCCCTGTCACCCATCGGCGCGCCGATCGCATGCACCTGTTCGCCGACCTTCACGACCAGGACGCGCGTTTCGTACAGCGCCAATTTCCTTTGTCGCCGGCGGCGCGCATTCACTGCAGGGTCGATCCGCTCGACGATTTCCGCCGAAACATTGTTGCAACTGAGCGCCTCGATCAGCTCGAGCGCGCTGCGCCCGGCAGCCATGACCGCCTCGTGCATGGGCGTGCGATCCAGCCGGCTGCCGATCGCGTCGAAGCACTGCCAGTCGATAGACCCATCGTCGTGGCGCTGCTCGGGCTGGGCGGTGCACGGGTAGAAGCCCCAGCCTTCGCCGTTGCCGGTGTCCACCGCGACTTGCACGACGATGGTGTTCCGGCCTGCCTCGTGCTGCTCATGAGCGACCACAAGCGTGCGGCGCGCACCGTCGGCGAACGAGAGCGTGATGACCGGGTAGGGCAGGCGGGCCGCGTGCAGGTCCGTGTCGAGCCCACGCAGACCATCGTCGAAGAGCCGGCCACCCTGGGGCAGCGTGAAGTGTTGAGCGGCAGGAATGGCGCGCACGATCGCCTGTGCAAAGGCAGCGCCCGGGTTGCCGGTGGCGGTGAGCTCTTCGGCGGCGGTGCTGAGCGAGCGCTCGACCTGGGCGGCAAAGCCGTGCGTGCGCATGGTGTCAGATCCTCATGGTGACGAGCCGCGCCGCCGCGCGCACTGCGCCTTGCAGCGCGACGAATTTCGACGGTGGCAGCGTGCGGTTCCCGTTGCGGTAGTGCGGCAGCGACGCAGCGCTGATGCCGACCAGCAGCCCCACGCCATCGACGCCGAACACGCGACAGGCCAGCGTCACGCAGAAAGCCGATTCGGCTGGATCTATGTCCGATTGGCGGCCGAACCGCGACAGGCCCACAGGTGTAGGCAAGCGCCCGACCAGCTCGCCGGCCTCTTCGACAAACACCGCTTCGGGGTGCCTGCACCGCTGCAGGCGGATCATGCGGGCTTGGTACGCGGGCAGGCAATCCACGCACGGCGCGAGCCGCTCGCCCGCTTCCTCGCGCCACGCGGCCAGGTGCCAGGCACTGGGGAAGCACGCCCACGCTGCCGGCTGGGCGAGGAGCGATCGGTCGATGCTCTGGGCACTGCGTGGGATCTGCGGCACGCTGGGGCGCGCAGAAGCAGGCGCCGAGCTGTCGACGGTGGCGAAGAACAGCATCGGCGCCTCGAGCACGGTCAGTTGAACTCGGCTGCCATCTCGAGACGCGCCTGCTCGATGGCTTCCTGCACAGCGTAGGCGGCGTTGTTGGTAGCCATCCCGGATTGCTCGGCTTCGGTCTGCAGCGCGGGGAGCTTTCGTGTGCGGAACTGGGCGAGCGCGTCGGTGGCGGCCTCGATCTGCCAGGTCATGCGCTGCAGCTCTTCGCGCGCCTCGACAGCGCCGGTTACCTCGAGGTCGCCGGCCATGAACGCCTCGAATGCAATGCCCGGAAGGGCGGCGCGCTTGTTCGCGACCTCGGCTTTCAGCTCCTCGATGCGGGCTTCGAGGGCCTGGGCGGCCTTGCGCATTTTCTGGTGGCGAGCACACAGTTCTTGGTGACGCGCTTCGACCTTTTCAGCCCTGCGGCGGACCTCGATGATGTGCGGGAGGCTGTCAATCTCGCTGTCAGGGATCTTCTCCGCCGCTTCGCGGATGGTACGGCTGTAGTTTGAATTGCGGGACATGGTGGTTCTCCAGTGAGTAGGGGTAGTGGTTATTCGATGACCGCAAAGCGGCCGTAGTCGCGCAGCTCGTCGCGGCGGCGGTTGAGGAAATACCCTTGAGAGGTCTGGAGCTGGGCACGACGGCGCGCCATCGCCGACTGCTTCAGCGTCTTGAGGGTGATGCCGAAGGCAGGGTTGCGAGTGTTGAAGGTGCGGATCAGGTCAAACGCCTCGGCGACGCCTGCACGGTCGCCTGCCTGCTGAGCTTCCCACCACATCGTGGTGAGCTCCTCGCGGCGCGCCTGGAGCCGTGCCTCGCGCCCCTTCACCGCGCTGCGACCTTCGTACATCTCAGCCACGCGTGCCGGGTTGAAGCCCATTGCGGTGCCGACGATGTCCGCCTCGGTAAGCGTGATGCCCAGATCGGCACCCTTCCAACTGCGCACGCCTTCGCTCTCGTAGCGGATCGCCTTCAGCGGCGACGCCAGGAACTTCGGCAGCATCGCCTCGACGCCCCGGGCGAACTTGCCCTCCTCGAAGGCTTTCGCGGCGGTGCCCATCTGTCCGGCATAGCCCGCGACGGGGCCCAACAACGCGATCATCCACGCTTCAACCAAGTCGCGCCCCTCGGCTTCCTTCTGCGGCGGTCGAATCCAGAAGTCGCCGAGGCCGACACGCGACGCCAGATCCACGTTCAGCAGCATACGGATCGGACCTTTGGCGATGGCTTCGCCGCCTTCCTTGCCGAAGGTGTCGGCGAGCATGTTGCGGTACTCGGTTTCCCAGTCCCACGGGTCGTCCTCGTCGCCCATGCCCATGCTGAGCAGCGCCAGCAGGGGCGTAACGCCGAAGATCCCGAGCGGCAACCCCATCGTGCCGGCCGCTGCGAAGTGGGTTGCAGCAACGCCAAGCAGCATGCGGCGGGCCTCGCGGCGGACCTCGGCCGATTCGCCTTTGAGGGCCTGATAGGTGTTCCGCCACATCAGGTAGGTCACGTTCTGGCTGTACTGTTTGAACATCGTGATGACCCGCGTGACGTTGCCGGACATGAAGCGCGCGCGGTTGCTAGCGCTGTAGTCGAAGTGCGTCCGGATCAGCGCCTGCCGTGCTGATTCGATGGCGGTGTCGTGCGCCTGTCCGGCGTCGCGCGCCAGGCGGTATGCGGCGAGGGCGGAAACCTGCCGGTTGAAGACCTCCGGCGTGTGGAACGTCCAGCCCACGATCTTCATCGCCCGGTTGATCGCGAACGCGCGCTTGCTCACCGTCGAGTCGGTGTTCGCCGTGCCGGCCAGGTCGCTGGCCTGCGTCAAGTTGATCAGGCCGGTTTCCTCGAGGTGGCGCAGGGCGGCGCGCTCTTCGTCGGTGAGGTTCGGGTTGTCGGCCAGGACGAAGCCGGTCCATTTCTCCCAGCGACCCGAAAAATAGTCTCTCGAGGCCTTCAGCAAGGCGCTGGCGGCCGCATCAAAACCGAATTTCGAGCCGAGCCAGGGATAGGTCACCATCGGCGTTTGGCTCAGGTTCGTGATGCCCGAGGCGATGCTGCCGCCTAACGACATCACGAAGCCGACTTGCCCGAGCGCTGCGGTCACCGGGTGTGTGACGGGGGACATCATCAGATCCAGCCGGCGCGTGAGCTCATTCACCACTTGTTGCTGCTCGGTGGTGTCGACGTCGCCGCGGGTGGCCTGAATATCCTCCCGCATCTCGTCGATGAGCAGCGCGAGCTCGTCGGCGTGCTTGATCCGCGCGAGGTGGTGGGCCGCGTGCATTTGCGACGATGCGAACGAGCGCATGGCGTCATTCGAGAAACCCGGCGTGCCCTTTCGATGGGCGAAGTGCTTGCGGTAGCTCGCATCCGGCAAGGCGGAAATGGCGAGCTGGTTGAGCTGGTCCATGAGCGCGCCTTTCTGTTCGGCGGGCATGTCCAGCGCATCGACCTTCTCGAGCACGTCGCCGATGAAGGAGCCGGCCGCGCCGTCCTTGGTCGCGCTGTACTGCTGCTTGGCGGTCAGCTTCACCTGGAAGCCTTGAGCACGCAGGCCGCGGGCGCGCTTTTCCCGTTGCAGTGAGCTCTCGAAGGCCTCGACCACACGCTCTTCGCCGCGGTCGCCGATCAAGACGAAATCACCGAATCGCGCCAGGCTGAAATACGGGCCTTCGCTGAGGTACTTGTCGAACTTGAGGCGGATCTCGTCGGCGATGGCGCGCCCGGTGCTGCCGGTGCGCTCTGCACGGCCGGCGAGGCTGTCGCGGATGTTGATCAGGGTCGCGCGGTACTGATCTCGCACGTCGCGATACACCTCTTGGGCAGGCATCGATAGCGCATCGAAGTCGGCCGCGATCTGCTGCTCCTCGGGTGTGGTGGCGTTCATCTCCGCCGGGTCAAACTGCGCCAGGGTCGCCGCGTGCATCACGTCGGCCAGGCGGTCAGCTTCTGCGCTGGGCAGCTTCCGCCAGCGCTCGATGAGGGCGTCGGCCTGCTCCGCCATGCGGTTCCGCACCAGATCCATCGCCTGCACGGTCCGGTCGAACTGCTCGACAGCCGGCATGGCGTCGCCATAAATATCGGCGATCTGGTCGCGCGTCAGGGCTCCCATCGCCCAGCCGCGGTTCTGTTTCAGCTGGTGCGTGATCCATTCGCCGACGGTCGCGCGTTCGGGCGTGAATGCCTCGATCGCCTCGGCCTGCTGCGGCTCGGCGGCGCGGCTTCTGCGCGTGCCAGGCTCTGCCGCATCGTAAGCAGGGGCTGAAGGTTCGTACAACTGCCGCGCCCTCCTCGAAGCGTTGCGCCCGATCTGGTCGAGCGGGACGAGGTTCGGATTGCCGGCACGCCGGCGCACCGTGGCCAGCATGGACGTGCCGGTCTCGCTCACGATGTCCTGGAAAATCCCGAAGCGCACCAGCCACGGGTCGAGCTTCACGCCCTTCGGCACGACGAGGTAACGCGAATCACCGCCGGTTGCACGGGTGATCCTGCGGGCCATGGCCATGATTGCGGCGCGGCTCAACTTCGTCTTGGTGTTCTGCAAGGGCGCGATGGGCACGTCGAGCAAGGCCTGCACCGTGCCGCCGGTGGTGATGATCATCGCCGCATGCCCGTCCGGCACCTGGAGACCTTTCCCGATCTTGGCGATGTTCGCCTCGCCGCCGATCGGCAGGCCGAGGAGGCGATGCTCGAGCTCCGGTGCGCTGCGGAAATCGACCGCGGACAGGCGCCGATCGGTGACTACCTTCACGCCATACTCGGCCAGGTCGCGCGCGCTCAGGTCGTAGAAGTCTTCTGTGCTGTCGGGTGCGCGCTCGCCTGTGAGCACGGCATATTCCTGCGAGTTGATGATGACCTCGCCCTGCCAGGCGGGCACCTCACGACGCAGCCGCGCCGCCACACCCACGTCTCCGTCGGACGGCATCGCCGAGCCCGCCGGGTGGTTATGTAAGGTCCATATGGCATCCGCGCCGTATTTGGCGGCCTGAGTTTTTAGCCACTGGTCGATACCCCGGGGCAGCAGCACCGAAGCGGGCAGGCGCGAGCTGTACGCGTGCTCGCCGACGACCTTGCCGTCCTTCACGAAGAACGCGCGCCAGGTCTCGAATCGCGGATCTCTGAAGATCTGCGCCAGCACTGCCAGGTCGGAGGCGTCGCGCACTTCCTGACCGATGAGTTGCGCGCCGCCGGTGGTGGCGATGTCGGCAGCCAGGCGCGAGCCCAGCACCGCAGCGCCGATCCGCTGGCCACGAAGGCTGAGGATGCGGCGCTGCACATCGGCATAGGCGGCGCGGCCGGCGTCGAGCTGGGCGGCGGTGGTGTTCGGGCGGATCTCGATGGCGTTGTACGGGTCGGTGGCGTCCTCGCGCACAATCGACGGATCGGTCGGATCGAAGGTGCCGGCGTTGCCGACGGCGGACTTGATCTGCTCGGGTCGGAACACTGCGAAGGTAGGCGCGCCCTGCTCCTGCATCTTGATCCCGTCGAAGCCTGCGGCCTGCAGCACCTCGATCAGGCCCGGATTGTCGAGCATGTCGGAGAGCCGGTTGTAGCGCGCCATGTATTGCTCGGTCAGGGTCGCGACCGGATCCTTCGCCGACGGGCTCACGCCTGCATATCCGCTTTCGAGATTGCGACGGGCGATTTCTGCGACCGCGTCGTAATTCGAGGGGAGGCCGGCGGCTTTCAGCACGTACGAATAGGGGCTGTTGTCCTGGGGCGATGCGTCGCCGAGGTCGAGCGGGTTCTGCACCGACAGGAACACCGGATAGACCGCCGAGCCTTTGCGGTTGCCCTCGCTCATGCGCTGGCGGCCGCCGGCGACGAACATGTTCGCGAGCTTGGGGTCGGCGGCGAACCAGATCGCACGCCCGCCACGCCCAGCCTTGAACGCGGTGATGTCCTTGTTCGTGCCGTGATAGAGGACCAGCGGCTGGCCCTTCTCGTCGATGGCTTGGCTGTCGCCGAACCAGCGGCGGAAGGCGGCGGTGTCGGTCTGGACGCGGGTCGGCGGGCCGTCCTCCTTCACGCGGCGGATTGGTGGGTTGTAGTCGAGAAAGTCGCCCGTGGTGACCGCGCCGAAGTTGCCGGCGGTCGTGCCGTCAGCGCTCACGATGTCGGTGAACACGTTGTCCAGCACTAGGCGCTTGAGCGGCTCCGGGCTGACGCCGTCGGGCAGCACGAGGAAGCGCCAGCCACCCGCCCCAGCCTCGCGAGCAAATGCTCGGACGATCCCGCGCAGCTTGCCGACGGCCGCGCGGCTGGTGTCCTGGAGCAACGCCATCGGCACATCCATGAGCAGCTGCACAGTCTGGTCGCGGCGCAGGAAGATGAGGGCCGCGTGGTCGCCCTTCACCTGAAGTGCTTTGGCGGCCTGCACGACATCCTGCTCGCCGTTGATCTTGCTGCCGAGCATGTGATGGTCGATCTCCGGCCTGCTGCCGAAGTCGGTGCCGTTAAGCTGCGGCGCCTGGATGACACGCACCGCGCCCTGTCCGCCGATCGTGGCGAACTCGTTGTGGTCGATGACGATGTGACCGCGGAAGCCGTTCACGTTGCTCGCGATCCACTTCGTCAGATTGACGTCTGCCTGGGATGGAGTGGCGCGCCCGCTCGGATGGTTGTGCAGCACCCAGAAGCTGGTCGCGCCGAAGCGCCCCATGTCGCGGCGAATGTGGGCGTCGAAGGCGGTCGGGAGATTGACGGCTGCGGGCAGGCGGCTGGAATACGCGGCCTCGCCCACGATGACGCCTTGAGCGTCGGTGTAGAAAGTCCTGAAGGTCTCGAAGCGCGGATCACGGAAGACCTGCGCCAGGGTGGCGAGGTCTTCGGCGCTCGTTACCCGCTGGCCGACGAGGTCGACGCCACCGTTGAAGGCGAAGCCGTCGTAGATCCTGGAGCCGAGTACCTCGATCTGGGCTCGATCTTGGTGATGCCCTCGTCGCTGTAAATGAGCCGTGACCCGTCGGGCCAGCTCACGCACCGCACTGCGGCCGGTTTCGCGCTGGGCTTCTGTGGTGCCGGGTCTGGTTTCGACATTGTCGTAAATCTCCTCAGGCTGAACGGTCACCATCCAGCGGCCGACGGGTGCCTTCTTCAGTCGCTGCGCGAAGGCCTCGAGGTTCTCGGGCGTGTTGAGCACCCGGTAACGCGTGCTACCGGCTTTCAGCTCGACGAACCCGATCTCGTTGCGCAGTCGCTCGAGCTCGCGATCCTGGTTATCGGCCCACTCGGTGAGGCGCTCGGCCTCGGTGCGCTTGGTCGCCTTCAGGGCGGCGCGGCGGCGGGCGTCGGCGATGCGGGCTTTGAGGTCATTGTAGTCCTTGACCAGATCGGCGGGCGCGGTGCGCTGCTTGAGCTGCTCGACCTGGGCCAGGATCACGTCACGACCCTTGGCCGTCTGGCCGGGCACGATGGCGCGGGTGGTAGCCGGCTTGTCCGTGCGCGGTGCCTGCGTCGGCGCGGCTTCGATCTGGCCGGCGTCGGGCGAAATGTCCGGCGTGGTGGCAGTTGCTGCGGGAGTCAGCACGCCCAGCGAGCGCGCCGCCTGCGCCAGCGCGTCACCACTCACGAAGGTGTCGGCAGGTGTCTGCTGCTTCGCAAGGTCAATGGTCGCCTGGGCAGCGTTCGCCGGCACGCCCGCGCGCTCGAGCTCGGCGCGGATCCGCCCCTCGAAACGTCGGTCGCCGTCGACGGTCCAGCGCTCGCGCTTGATCGTCGCCTGGGCGTTGCCGATGGCGACGACGAAGGTGTTGCTGTCGATCTGGGGCAGGGCCGGTGCAGCGCGCTGGACTTCGGTGTTGAAGCCCTGCGCGCCTTCCGGGGGTGCTGCAGGTGCTGCTGGTGCTGCGGGTGCTGCTTGCGGCGTCGCGCCGGTCACCTGGGCGAGCGCGGGGCCAGCGTCGGGCATCCCTTGCGGGGTAGCTGTCGGACTGGTCGTGCTCGCCGAGGCGGTCGGCGTTGCCGTTGCCGTCGGTGCGGCCGACGGGCCTGGAGCGCGGCGGGCCGCACCACGGTTTGCTCCGGGTTGGAAGCCTGCCCACTGCTGGAGCTGGGCGGGCGAAAGTTGATCTGCAGGGACGACGCCGAAGCCATCGCCGGTAGGGGCAGGCACGACGGCGTGCTCGACGCCACCCGCCATCGACATCATGCCGGCGAGGTTGCGCGCATTTTTCAGCGGAATCGGGTTCTGCGTCTGGAAGAGCGTATTGACGTCGAGCCCATCGGCCTGTGCAGCCGGTGCTGCCAGCGGCGAGTCGATCGGCACGATGGCGAAGCGCTCGGGCACGGTCGGGTGCGGAATCACGACCTGGGGCGTGCCGGACCTCTTCGTGACCACTTCCGCGCGGCGTGCCGCAGCGTCACGATCCTTCATTGGAATGAGGCGGGGTGCCTGCTGCTGCTCGACGGGGGTGGGCGCTGCGGAGCTAGTGCTGCTGGTTGGTGCGGTGCCGAGGGAGGTCTCGATGGTGTTCTGGTCCGCATCCGGCACGAATCCCGACAAGTCCGCATCCGGCGAGGTCTGTTCGTAGCGCAGCCAGGGCGGAACGATCGGTTGCGCGTCTTGCTGGGCGGGTGCGTTGCCGAGCTGCGCGTCGATCTGCTGCGTCCAGCCAGCAGGAAGCTGGTTATCCAAATCGCCACCCAGTTGCCCGGCTGCAGCGGCCTGCTGCATGGTGCCGGCGGCGGGGCCTTCGGTCGGCGGCAGCTTGCCCTGTGCCTGCTGGTTCAAGGCGACGATGGCGGCGCGGGAATTCGGACCCGCGGCAGGGTTGAGGTACGGCGTAAAGAGCCCGCCCGCTGCACCAGGGCCTGTGCTGGCGAGAGCTTCCGTGGTTGCTTGGCCGGCGACGCCTGTCCAGATGTCACCACCGTAACCATCGCGCTGGGCAGCGACGTTCGCAGCAAGGCGTTCTTGGCCGCCTTGCAGGCCTTCAGGCACCGCTTCAGTTACGGCACCCGCGGCTGCACGGCCTACGATGCTCTTGATCGCAGAGGCACCGCCACCGAGCGCGCGCTCGATACCCGTGCCGCCAGCGGCAAGACCCAGACCGGTGCCCAACGTGATCTGGTCCCAGTTCTCGCCCACGTAGGCTTGAGCCCGCTCAGCCAGTGCTGCGGCTTGCTCCTTCGACCGGCCAGCCTTAAGAGCTTCCTGCTCGACTCGCTCGTAGATCGACTGCTTCACCGCACCGGCGCCCATGCCCGCGCCGGTCAGCGCAGCCGCAGGTGCGCCGCCGAGTAGGGCAGCGCCGACCGTCGGCACCACGCTGCCCAGCGCCGATGCGGCGTAGGAGAGCGGCGTTTCGATGAAGTTCTGGCCGGCGGCCTTGGCCTCTTCCCACATGCTGCCGGTGGCCTCGGCCGTCCGCATGCGCTCCGCCTGCGCCTGCCGCTCAGCTTGTCGCTGGCTGGACTGCAGCTCCGCGGCGTACTTGGTGATCAGGTCCGAGCCTTGGGCGACCGGGTTGTCCGCGCCGAAGGCAGACGCACCGGCACCCACGGCGCCATAGACGCCCTGCGTGAAGTCCAGCGCGAGGTCGGCACCCTGTCGCAGCAGACCCGGCTTTTCAGGCACGGGATCCGGCTTGAACTGCCCCAGATCCTGCGGCTGGTAGTTCTGCCAGGGTCCGGCGGCGGGCTGATCGGGCACGAATTTCGACCAATCAGTAGCCGCTTGGGGCGCTTGGGTCGCGGGCTGCTGCAGCTGGAACCTCGTCCACGGCCCTGCGGCGGCCGGCGTTTGCCCGGCGGCAGGTGTGCCGGGGAGCGGGGTGACGGTGTCCCACTCGTCGACGGAGCCGCGCGGCTGCTTGTCAGTGTTTCCGAGCATGTTTCTGTTCCTTCAGGGTGCGCGCCGCGATGGCGCTGTATTCGGTCGAGCTCGGCAGGGCGCGACGGGCCTTGCTGGTTCGGTTCGCGCGGTCGTCGATGTACCAGTCCAAGATCTCGAGGGCGGCGCGGTCTTTGCCCTTCGCCTTGCTCCGGAGCTCCTGGAGCCCGTCGTCGAACCGCTGCAGCCACTCGTCGAAGAAGCCGCCGGGGCGGTCTTCCAGCCACTCGCGAAATGACCAGAGGGGGACGGGGCGGATACCGTCGGGAACCTCGATGTCCCACACGCGAACAGGCCAGCCCATCGCCTGCAGCTCGGAAGCGGCGTCCATGTCGTCGGTCACACCGTCCAAGTCCGCGGCCATCATCGCGAAGGCGAGCGCGGTCTCGTCGAACACGTCGGGGTAGATCACGTCTTCAAGGTGAGCGATACTCACGCCTGCAATTCCACGTTGCTTTGTATTGGCGCCTCGTTCACCGGCCAGGGTGAGCGGGGCGTTTTCCTTTTCTGGCTGTCGTTGTCTCGTGGTCGGCATTTCACATCTCCGCGGGGTTGATGGCTTCAAGTGCGGCCTCGACCTCTGCCAGCTTCCAGCGTGTGTTACGCCCGAGCCGGATCGGCTTCGGCAGCAGACCGCGTTGCACTAGCCTGTGCCACTGACGTTCGGACACGTCGAGCAACTCGGCACCCGTCTTGGCGGAAATCACCGCCTGGGGCAGGTCGGCACCGTTGAATATTTCCTGGAACTCGGGTTCTTGCATCGCGTTATGGCTCTGAGGTCTAAGGCAGAGCCAATCATGCAAGGGGCGGGCGCGTTTTGTCTCGTCGCGCTTGTTCAGGGCCTTGACATGCCGTGACTGGGCAGAACGTAGGGGCGTAGAAAAGCCCGCTCGGGGCGGGCCAATGCTGCCGAGTGCTTTACATTTGCGCGTGCGTGCTTTACATTTATTTCATAATCGCTTTACGGATAGGCGGGCACCATGGATATCGTCGACAAGCTGATCTTGCGCATCATCGACAGCGGAGAGCCGCATGTCGCCACCGCGGCAGCCAGCGAGCTTGGGGTGTCCCGACAAACGATTGCTGCGCGCCTCAAGCGCATGGCGGCCGAGCACGTCGTCAAAGCAGAAGGCGCTGGGCGCGGCCGGCGCTACGCCCTGTTGCCGCTGCTGTCGGTGCGCAAGACGCATGAACTGGCAGGCCTGGACGAACATCGCTTGTGGGTGGCCGACGTCGCTCCGCTGGTGTCCGATCTGCGTCCCAATGTGGTGGATATCTGGCGCTACGGCGTCACCGAGATGGTCAACAACGCTATCGACCACTCGGAAGGGGGGCGGGTAACTGTGGCGGTCGAGCGCAATGCGCTGCGAACGACCGTGCGCGTGAGCGATGACGGCGAAGGAATCTTCCATCGCATTCAGCGCCTGATGGGACTCTACGATCCGCGCGAATCGATCCTGGAGCTAGCCAAAGGCAAGCTGACCACGGACCCTGCGCGTCATAGCGGAGAGGGTGTGTTCTTCTCGTCGCGCATGTTCGACCGGTTCTCGATCATGTCGCGCAACTTGTTCTTTTCCCACGAGGCAGCCAGCGACGACTGGCTGATCGATGGGGAGGGTGAGGTGTCGGGCACAACCGTGGCCATGACGCTTGCCAACGACAGCGCGCGCACGACAAAAGAGGTGTTCGACGAGTTCGCCGCCCCCGAGGAATACACCTTCGCCAAGACTATCGTCCCCGTGAGGCTTGCGCAGCACGAAGGGGAGAAGCTGGTGTCACGCTCCCAAGCCAAGCGGCTCACGATGCGATTTGAGCGATTCCAGACGGTCGTACTGGATTTTGCCGGCGTCGAGGAAATCGGACAGGCGTTTGCGGACGAGGTGTTTCGCGTGTTCCAGGCTTCGCACCCCGACCTGGAGATGCTGCCGGTTCACATGAGCGAGGGTGTGCGCAACATGGTTTCCCGCGCCCAGGCGGGCTGAGGGCGGGCGCAAAAAAAAACCGCACGGGGCGAGCTTAGGTGTCGGCGGGGAAGGCTTGGATTTTCGGAAATTGGCTACACCGTGGCTACACGGGGCCGAAAAGCAAAACGCCAGCCCCGAAGGACT
>Ga0268298_10005038_pt1 | contig 12548 bp, 10 predicted proteins | sample WWTPWeurt_MetaG_FD_194462 | JGI IMG/M metagenome (GOLD analysis project Ga0268298, IMG submission 194462) | Activated sludge microbial communities from WWTP in Nijmegen, Gelderland, Netherland - WWTP Weurt | ecosystem: Engineered > WWTP > Aerobic digester > Activated sludge | place...
TCCGCGAAAGTCTTTTCCTGAACCCATGGGCCATAGAAGCGGAATCGCGGTGATTCCCAGGACCTTTTCCACTTCGTCCAGGAGAGAGAATGGATCTTTGGCGGGAAGGTCCATCTTGTTGATGAAGGTGATGATCGGAATTCCTCTTTCGCGGCATACCTTGAAGAGCTTGATCGTCTGTGGCTCTACACCGCGAGAAGCATCCAGAAGCATGATAGCGCAGTCCGCTGCCATCAGCGTGCGATACGTATCCTCGGAAAAATCTTCATGGCCCGGTGTATCCAGGAGATTCATTCTGTAACCGTTGTATTCAAATTGAAGCGCGGCCGTGCTGATGGAGATTCCACGCTCTTGTTCCATGGTCATCCAGTCCGATCTCGTTTTGCGTCTGTCCCTTCTTGCGCGTACATGACCCGCCAGCTGGATGGCTCCTCCGTACAGCAGCAATTTTTCCGTTAGCGTGGTCTTCCCTGCATCGGGGTGAGCGATGATAGCGAACGTGCGACGACGCGAAATCTCTCTTTCCAGAGGTGATGTTGGTTTTTCAGTGGACGAAGCGTCCATGCGGGACACGATTTCTGGAAAAGCGGAGCGCACAAATGAAATCCTGGGAACCGGATCAGGAGTTTGAACGGGCGGATTTTCCCCGTGCGGGCAAGAAGCCAAAAGACGCGCCTCAGAAACGCGAGGCGACGCCGGGCCGCGAAGTAAAAGCCTGGAAGCCTCGCACTGTTTCTGAGGCGGCCGCTACACCCCGCGCCTCGTCCAGCGCTCCGGCAGCGAAATCTCAGGCACCTCTTGCAAAGAATCTGGACGCGCAAGGCGGCAAATCAGAGCCGCGCGTGATTTCTAGTTCCTCCGGATATGCTGCGGCCACCCTGGGTGCTGCTATTCTGGAAAATCTGGAGGCTACGGGGGCGGAGCTCAGACATCTGTACTGGCAGAAAGAGCAGACGGGCATCAGTTCTAAGATGAAGATCAAGGTGATCATTCAGAAGGCGGGTGCTCAGGCGCTCGGCGCATTGAAATCTGTCATGACTACTCTGGAGCGCTCTCAGATGGCAGAGATAGTAAAAACAGAAGCAGATTGCGATGGAGCCACGCAGGAACAGATTTGCAGGGAATTCATCGCGCGGATCAGGCGGGCAAAATGATAGAATTCGCAGGTTACGTGGTTCTCGCTCTCGCTCTTACAATGGATACTCTGGCGGTCTCCGTGGTTTGTGGGAATTTTCTAAAAGAGTTTCGCGTACGCGAAGCGCTTCGTCTTGGTTTGAGCATGGCTCTGGTCCAGGGGGCCTTTTCTCTCATTGGCGTTCTGGCCGGATCTTTCGCTGCCCGCTATCTAGAAAAAGTGGATCACTGGATCGCCTTTGTGCTGTTAGTCGGAATTGGCATTAAGATGATTCGAGATGCCTATAAATCTGATGATGACGAAGAGGCACCATCTCTGGCTTTGCGAGTCATTTTGCTCATGTCTGTGGCAACGAGCATTGATTCGATCATGGCTTGCGCAGGACTTGCCCTCACGGATCCTCATCTAATCAACGCAGTTCCCGTCATCGCAGTTATGACACTGTTGATTTCACTGGTTGGCACGTATGCGGGAGCAAAACTGGGAGCGGCGATTGGTTCTCACGCCGGGGCACTCGGTGGCATTGTGCTCATTGGACTCGGTTCCAGAATTCTCTATTTGCATTTCGCAGCCTAGCTGCGGCGCTTATTTCTTTCTGAATTTCTTTTCCCAGTTCCAGGCAGTTTCCATAATTCGCTCAATGTGAGGGAATTCTGGTTTCCATCCCAGTAGATTTCGCGCCTTTTCTGCCGCACCCACCAGAACAGGAGGATCTCCGGCTCTTCTTGGGCCGAGTTTGTAGGGAACTTTCATTCCTGTGATTCTCTCGCCTGTCTGAATCATTTCCAGTACAGAGAACCCTTTACCATTTCCCAGGTTGAAGGCTTCTGTTTTGTTGATTCTTCTTAAATAATCGATTCCGAGTATGTGAGCCTGTACGAGATCGTTTATGTGAATGTAATCGCGAACTGCGGTTCCGTCTCCATTGCCGCCCGGAATGACGTAATCAGAGCCAAATACGGTGAGTTCGGGCACTACACCCAGAGTTGCCTGGAAAATCAGAGGGATCAGGTGCGTCTCCGGTTCGTGCCATTCACCAATGGCGCCTGACGGGTCCGCGCCTGCAGCATTGAAATACCGAAAAAACAAGGATTTCAGTCCGTATGCTTTTTCGTAGTCCAGGAGAATCTGTTCAAAGAAGTATTTAGATCTGCCGTAAGGATTCACCGGATTCTGCGCGCAATCCTCTCGCACTGGAATGCTTTCCGGAGTGAGTTCTCCATACGTTGCGCACGTGGAAGAGAAAATGAAATATTCTACTTTGTGCTTTCGCATCGCATCAAGCAAGACGAGCGGCTTTTGCACATTATTCTGGTAGTAAATATCCGGTTTTGTGACTGATTCTCCCACGTAAGCCAGTGCTGCAAAATGCATCACGACTTCAATTTTGTGTCGCGAAAAAATCTGATCGAGTAGATCCGAATTCCCGAGATCTCCCTCGTACAGAGTGCCCCATTGCGCGAATTCTCGATGACCCCGGCTTAGATTGTCGAGGTTGATTACGTTGTAGCCTTTTTCCGAAAGAATCTTGCATGCATGCGAGCCTATGTAGCCGCATCCGCCTACAACCAGAACGTCCACTATCCTTTTACCAGCCCTGTTTTGGTGATTTTGGAGGATTCCTGGTATTCGTAGTCAGTGTTGATATCCCACAGATTGTTGTTTTTGCCGTGAAGAATGTTTTCAGAGGCCAGGATTCCCATAAGAATAGAATGATCCTGGTTGTTGTACTTGAACGCGCCATATCTTCCGATGACGCTGAGGTTCCCAACACTCGAGAGATAGTCTTCCACTGGCTTAAGTCTTTCTTTGTAACCACGGTCATAGACAGGATAGCAGCGATGAATGCGATGAACATGCCCGCGAGGCATTTCCGCGTTGCCGATGAGCCCGGTGGATTTGAGTTCTTTTTTAGCGAGCTCGATTAAGTCTTCATCTGTGCGAGTCCAGAATGCGTCTTCGTCATAGCACCAGTATTCGAGAACCATGATCGTGGATTCTTCTTTGCCGTAGAGTTCTGGTACCCAGTTGCGAAAGTTCGTCAGTCGTCCCATGAGTAGATTGTCTGAATGCACATAGAGCCAGTTGTCCGGAAATAGATCTTTTGCTTTCACTTCCACGTAAACGAGCACTGTGTTTCTGAATTTTAGTTTTTTCGAAAATTCTTTGATGGGCTCTGGAACTTCTGGAAGTCTGCTCACGAGCAGAGTGATGGGCATAGAGGAAACTACATGATCATATTTCTCTGTGCGTCCGCCTTCTGTTTCAATGGCAGTTGCTTTTCCGTTTTCTGTGATGACTCTCTGCACAGGAGTCTTGAGCATTACGTTACTGCCTTTGCTTCGAATGAAATCTGCCATGCGTTCGTAGATCATTCCAGTGCCGCCTGACGGGTATGCAAACTGGTCCACGAGAGTTTTATGTTTGTTTCCGCGACCTCCGAAGAGAGCGTTCTTCACTGCTTCCCACAGAGAGAGTTTCTTAATTCTTTGCGCGGCGAACTCTGCATCCAGGTCTTTGCAGCTGATGCCCCAGAGCTTTTCGCTGTAGGTCTTGAAGAAAATAGAAAACAACTTTTTGCCGAATCTTCCGGTCACCCAGGTTTCAAAAGATCCGTCATCCGGCGTTGGTTTTACTTTTTCTTTCAGATAGCTGAGAAAGCACAGTACAGATTCAATGGGCCCGAGATTGAACAGCGCGTTGAATGGTTTAAGAGGATAGAAGAAGAACTTATTTTTGTAAAAGATGCGCGTGAGGCGATCCACCATTTCAAAGTCCTGGCGAGCCAGTTCCAGCCACAGTTCATTGACGCGTGTGTCGCTGGAAAAGAAGCGGTGAGGGCCAAGATCCACTCTCTGATTCCACAGGTTGATGGAACGGGCCAATCCACCTACGTCCCCGCTGGCTTCGTAGAGATCTACCTGCGCCCCGCCTTTTACGAGCAAATATGCCGCCGTGACTCCCGCGGGACCGGCCCCGATGACTGCAACCTTCATGCGGTCAAAATGGATGTTAGAGTCTGTGTCTCAATTACTTTTCCCGTTTGCGGAATGCATCCCACAGGCCTGTTTCGCGAAAAGAAATGAGCTTGTGCCCGATGAAGTTCGCAACGAAACCGGCCCCCATCCCGGCGACGTGAGCCAGGGTGTGGTATAGCTCCACTGAGATTCCAAACGACCATCGTTCGAAAAACCAGACCGCGCCCATGGAAACGCCGTACGTAACTACGAGCCCCAGGGAAGCCACTGCGATGAACTTTGTGAATTCGCGCCAGGTTCTACCCGAAGTGCGTGCGTCGAAGACAAAGAGCTTGCTGAGCGAAAAGTTGACGAACATGCCGGTGCAATAGGCAAGCACTACACTCGTCCCGAATGTGAAGAATGAATCATATACAAAACGCGATCCAAAGTTCACCGCGGCGGCCGTGCCCGAGGCAATGAAGTAAAGGCCCAGGCCTCGGGTGTGCTGTTTCATCCAGGCAAAACTGTCAGAATCGACTCAGGGATCAATCCAAAAGCCGATCCCGGCTCAGTAGATGTCCACTGATTTGAACGATACGATTTCACCGAGCTTTCTTCTCGATAGCTTCTGATTCACTGCGAGGCCTTCCAGGATGAACTCCACTCCGCATGCAAGAGTCTGCGAATCCGAGTCCCACCCTCGATCCCGCATAAAGTCAAACAGGGCCGGAACTTTTTTCAGAATGTCGCGATACGATTCCACATTCATTGTGTCTGATATTTCGAGGCCTTTTGCTTCGAAGATTTGTTTGGCGACTTGATCCATGGTTGGCTCATACTTCTTTAGAGGAAAGTACTCCAGGAAGACTTCGCGGATTGCCTCATCTATGATTTTCTGAATCACCTGAAACTCAGTCACAGCTTCATCGCGGTATGGATCGAGTTCGATCTTCCCAGAGCTAGAAGCAAAGAGGTTGCCCAGGTCCGTGAGTCTTACATGGCCTGGATTTTCTCCGAGGAGAAGGGCACGTCTTCTGGCCGAAGCGGTTGCAGTTTCATAGTTTGCAATGCTCAATCTCGCAGAAACGCCTGACTTCTGGTTCACCACTGGAGACATGCGTGCCTGGATTGTGATCTCTTCAATAATGTTTTCCATGAACTCCGGCACGATGATGCGTGGATCTACGATCAGGTTTTGGATTTCCTGGCGAGTGATGGCCAGACCAACGGAACGCGCTTTCGGATAGTGAGTTCTAATTTCAGCTCCGATTCTATCTTTCAGCTGTGTGATGATTTTTCCTGATCTGGAATAGTCTGCAGGGTTCGCGGTGAAGCATACAAATACATCGAGTGGAATTCGAATGGGTAGGCCGCGAATCTGGATGTCGGCTTCTTCTAGAACGTTGAAGAGAGCGACCTGCACCAGATAATCGAGATCCGGCAGTTCATTGATGGCGAAGATTCCGTGATTCATCCTTGGCAGAAGTCCGTAGTGAAGAGCGCTTTCGCTTCCCAGGGATTCTCCGGCAATGATGCGCGAAGGATCCAGGTCTCCAATGATGTCTGCGATTCTGCTTCCAGGAGCAAGTCTCTCTCCGTAGCGTTCATCGCGCGAAAGCCAGCGAATCGGAGCGGAGTCGCCGGCAGCGACGTGCTGTCTTCCGAGTGCGGTGATAGGATGAAAAGGGCTCTCAGGAATTTCCGTCCCGGTGAGAACCGGGAATTCGTCATCGAGCAAAGTGGTTAGAGAGCGCATGATGCGAGATTTCGCCTGGCCTTTTTCTCCGAGGATGGCAATGTTATGACCCGACAGAATCGCGTGCGTCAACTGTGGAATGACTGTATCTTCATAACCGTGGATTTCAGGAAAGATCTGTTGTTTGGAACGGATTTTCGCGGCCAGGTTTTCAGCCATTTCCGTGCGAACGGACCTGTATCTGTATCCCTGTGACTTGAGTTCTCCGAAGGTGGTTGCTTTCATATGACTCCCGGCATCCTGGCCGCTGGCTCCCGAGGGAAAACCGAATTTTGTTGTGTTTGACGCCGAGACCGTTCTCCCGCCCTCTCTACCAATGTCTGGCCGACCACTGAAGTATGGTGTGATTGCAGCCGCGGGCAAAGGCACCCGGGCGTATCCAAGAACGAGTTACGTCCCAAAGCCTCTCTTCACATTTGAGAATCAAACGCTTCTTGAGAAGAACGTCTACATACAACTGAAAGTATTGAAAGTCCCTGAACTCTACATCATCGTTGGACATTTGAAGGAACAGGTTCTTTCCGAAGTGGAGCGAATCCGCCGCCATTATCCGCATGCGAAGATCCACACTGCAGAATGGACTGGAAAAGGCCTTGCGTCGGACATTGCTGCTCTTGGAGACAGGATTGACGGCGATTTTTCGGTCATTCTCGGCGACGAATTCTACATGGATATGAACCACCAGGCTCTGGCAAAGCTGTGGAGCCAGAAGAAGAAAGCAGAGGCGATGATTGCTGTTTTGAAATCGGATCTTTTGTCTGAGATTCGCAAGAACTACTCTGTAGAACTCGAGGGCACCCGAGTCATGAAGCTGGTGGAAAAACCGGACAGCCCACCGAACGATCTTCTGGGGCTAGGTACTTACATTTTTAGTCCAGAGTACTTCAAAGCATTCAGAGAGACACCTCCATCTAACAAATCAGGCGTCGTGGAACTCACAGATGTGATCGATTTGATGTCTCACAAATACGAAGTTCATGCGGGGCTCGTAAAAGGCAGATACTATAATATCAATTCTCTTGCGGATTACTATTCCGCGACCTGCAGAATTCGCTCAGAAAAATTTCACAAATTCCGCACCACTCTGGTCGTTCCTGCATTCAACAATGAGCGCACTCTTCCGGATGTTCTTCAGGACTTCAGAGGTCGTGTAAATGAAATCATTGTAGCGGATATGGGAAGTTCGGATCGCACCGTGGAGATTGCTCGCAAGGCAGGTGCGAAAGTCATTCAGGCAACAGAATCTGCCGGCAATCCTCACGGAGCGCAAATCATCTACCGTGCTTTCAGAGAGGCATCCGGAGACATACTGGTGCTGGCTACTGCAGATGGAAATTTCCGTGCGAACGATCTTCCCAAACTTCTCGAATACATGAAAGACAGTGATATGGTTGTGGGTACGCGCACTACCAGACAGCTCATGGAACAGGGAACGAATCTTGGACCGCTGTATCGCTGGCTCAATGTGGCCCTTGGCAAACTTCTTGAGATTCTGTGGTGGGATCTGGAACCACGCTTCACAGACATTGGCTGTATTTATAGAGCCATCTGGAAAGATTCATTCTTGAAAATCGCAGAGGAGCTTCGCGCCACGGACCGCACGTATCTTGCGGAAATGATGATAGGCATTCTTCGTTTCCATATGAGATGCATTGAAATCCCTGTGTCTCTATACAGAAGGTATGGTTCTGTGCGAACCGAAACCACATCGGAGCAATGGCAGTATTTCTTTTCAGTCTTGCGCTTGATTTTTGGACGCAGGTTCACCTTGCTCGGAAAACTCTTTCGCGTTTCTTGAATTCTAAATTTTTGCTTCCATAAACGTGCTTTGTGTCGCAGAATTGGCGCGAGGCCGTATGAAAAAGATTCTGTACTTCGTTGTAATTCCGCTCTTTGTCATCCTTGCGCTCGTTTCAGCCAGTGCCTGGTATGCCCTCAAAGTAGTTTTGAATGAAAACTTCCTCGTGCAGCAAATAGAATCGAACTTAAACGTTCGAGCGGAAGTTCGTAAGCTAAACGTGAGCCTGTTTTCCGCCATGTCATCTGTGGAACTCGAAGGAGTCAGTCTCGGGGCCCGGGACTCTTTTGCAAATCAGGGCACACCTCTTTCGGAGAGGCCTCCTATGAAAGGTTCCGTCGTCACGATTGGCAAGATTGATCTGAAATTTAGCCTTCTACCTTTGCTTCGCAGAAAGTTTGAACTCAATCGATTCATGCTGAGCAGTCCGGTTGTTTCTATGACGTTATTCGCCAATGGTGGTAACAGTCTGAAGCCATTGTTTCAAAAACCGTTGATTGTGGGCAGAAAGCCAAATCCGGCGCTGGCTGAAAAGCCAGCGGAAACAGCAGCGAAAGAAGAGGAGAAACCCTTCAGCGCAAAAGACCTTCCTATATCCGCGGATTTGCGCGAGATCGGACTCAAAGATGCTACTGTCAATTTATTGATGCAGAAAACGGGGCAGCTCATCCGAATCAGCGGCCTGGCTCTAGTAATTGATTCGATCGATATTGATCCGGCAGATCTGGTCAAACACAACAATGCACATCTTGATTTCGATGCCAACGTAAATGTTATCAGCGCCAAACAGACGGACGCTGCGAGTTTTCTCATTCGCTCGAGTGGCAATGTGACTCCGTTTGATTCCAAAACCGGGGAAGTCAGTACAGGAGTAGAGTACGCCCTCGTGGTTAAGAAAGATTCTTTCATCACTGGTATGGCGATTTTTGATCAGCTCGCCGGTGAACTTCCCGTTCTCAGTCAGGTAGGATTCTCCTGGAAAAAGCTTTCTGAAAAAGCAGTTCTTCTTCGCGACGTAAATGTTAGAGTGAGATACTCTCACGCACTCGTTACGTTTCTGGATGACACAGTGTTTCCAACCGCGAACTACGATCTACTGCTCAAGAAGGGAAGCACAATCAATTGCGCGACGAACGAACACAATTTCAACGCGTCTGTGCGCGCCACGGAAGCAGAATCAAAAGAGATCCTCGCGCGATTTGACAGGGGCATTGAAAAGAAACTCAAAGGGCAGAGCGTAGAGGACGTGCGAAACAGGGTTCTTGGCAAGTTGATCCAGAACGGACAGGTGGATCTGCCATTTGCATCCCTGGGAAATTTCGCGAACCCGAGTGTGAAGCTTCTGGCAGAACTTCCGAGTTTGACGGAAGTACTTACAGGGAGCGTCAAAGATATTTTGAAAAACAAACTGGATCAGAAGATTCCGGGCGTTGGCAAAGAGCTACTCAACAAGCTTCCCTTCTAATAAGGGAAGCTTGCAAGCGAAGCGCTCATAGGGTCCGAGGTTGAAAGGGTTCAACCTTCGGCTGTAGGTTTTTGATCGGAGAAGAACCTATCGCCAAGGCGCGGGAACAATCTTTTGACAATGTCGCCCACGCGGATGTGAATTCTCTCTTTATTGTATTCCACCTGTAAGTCTGCGAATTGTGAGACTGCGTACTTCAGACGCTCCATGGAATTTCCAAAGTAGTAGCGACTGATCGGATCAATTCCTCGCACGAGGGCAGGAATCAGATGCACCCGCTGTGGCTTCATGCGTTTTACGTATCGCGTGATGGCTGTGATTGTATCTGTGCTTTCGGGTACGTCTATGTTCTTGTACCAGGCCGGAACCTGTGCTGGCACATCTTCGTCAAAATCCGTGCGAAAGTGAACTACAAGGGGGATGTGGCCGCTTTTCACATAGTTTTTCAAGAAGTGAATCACGCCGGGATGGAACTTGGAAACTAGAACAATGTTTTTATAGTCTACCTTGCGATCGTTGAATATGGGATACCACAGACCAAGTTCGAGCGGCACTACGTTGAGTTTTTCCAGCCAGATGGCGTAGATCGCTTCTGATACAACGAAGATTCCGAGGTATGCGAACAACAGTACTACCACGAACCACGCGCCGTCAAAAAACTTGTTGTACACAATGTTGAAGAGCATGACTGTCATCACGAGCATGCCGATGACAGTCATGCCGTTGATTTTGTGAGCGCGAATTTGTCTGAGCAGGTAGGCGAAGATCCCAATGTTCATGGTTAGAATCACAGCCAGACCATACATGCTTTCGATCGCATGACTGGATGGGAAGAAGTAGACGATTACGAATGTGAGCACGCCCAAAATCACAGTGGCGCGCGGGTTATAGACTCCTTCGTGTCCGCCCAGTACACCAATCTTTACTGTGCGTTTCCAGGCCATGTCTCCGATTCCGCGAGGAAAGAAGTTGCTGCGCGAAGCGCGAAGCATTTCGAGCGGAAAATCTGTCTGAGCCGTTTGCGCCGCGAGAAGAAGCATCACTGCCGTGAGTGCTCCAAATGCGATAGCGCCGTACTGGCCTGTTAAATGGTCCGCAATCAAGATGGGCACTGGAGGACTGTTTGCATCGAAGGTAACTCCGAGACCCAGGAAGTTTACAATCTGCAGAGTATAAGTGACCAGAACGATAGCGTAAAGCACCCACATAGAAACGCGAATCGCTCTGTCTTTGTGATGCGGAATGTTTACAGAGGAATAACCTACTTCCACTCCAGTGATCAGAGTGGCTCCATTTGCAACTGCGTGGAATATGACATAGAGAAAGTGATCTGCAGACAGAGATTCCATCCCCGAGATCGTAGGCGCTTTCCATCCATGAGACAGAATTGTGGCCACTCCGTAGCCGTTGATGATGAGATTGACCGCATAGAATGCGATGACTGGCCAGATCATATATTTGGAGAGATTGCCCAGGCCAAATCTCTGGATAAACGAGAGCGCGAAAATGAAAATGATTACGCTTTTGAATTGAAAGTCAGCAGGTATGATGTAGTGAAGCGCTTCTACGCCGGAAATCAGTGAAATGGCCTGGGTCGCTGGGAAATCAGAAAGCAAACTGCCAGTTCCAATCTTGCCAAGAAAATGAACGAATCGCTTGAGACGCGGATGATGTTTGATGGACTGCGAGGTGATGAAGGCAGAAACAAATGCGCCGCCGCCCAGCACACGGTGCGTGTGATGTTTGGACATGTTGTTGTAGACCAGGATAGCGATGAAATACACTCCGAGCACGATGCCGGCCGCAATGAACGTCGCCTGGACTCCCAGAGTGTAGCTCGAAACAATCAATCCGATCGTAACATGAATGAGGGCATCTGCGCCGTAAGCCAGTGAGCTTCCCGGGTCTGTCAGAATCGTGGCAAAGATGATGCGAATGTCTTCAAGGAGAGTGGGATCGCGGCCGCTCCCATCTGTGGTTGCATGTTCCATAGAACACTGCAAGGCTACGCGAGGCATGTGGCAACGCAAGTGAAATCGTTGATTTCTCGCGGCAGTGTTTTCCTTGACACATCGCTCACCTGATGCGTAGAGGAATATGCTCTCGGAAGAACAATTCAGCAGCCTTGCGTTCCTTGCCAGACTCGATCCTGAAGATGCGGGTCTCAAAGGCCTTCGCATGGATTTCAACAAGATTCTTGATGCAGTCAAGACGATTGAGGAGCTTGATCTGCACGGCGCAGAAGGGACATCTGTTCCCGGTCCCGCTGTTACGAGGCCGGATGAACCGGTCGGCGAGCTTTCGCCGCGCGAAATTTCAAAATTTGCCCCTGAGTGGGAAGCGGGTCATTTCGTTGTACCCGGCGTGATTCAGTCGGAGTAATCATAATGGATATTAGAAAAACGGCGTTCGCTCACGCAGAATCTCTGCAGCGCGGTGAATACACGGCGCTTGAGCTCGCACAAAGTTGTCTGGCAGAAGCAAAAAGAAGATCCAGCTTGAATATTTTTCTCGCTCTCGATGAAGAGAGGGTGCTTTCGCAGGCCCGCGAGTCAGATGCGCGACGCAAGAATGGAAAATCACTGGGTATTCTCGACGGCATTCCGGTTGCGATCAAAGATAATATTTGCGCGAAAGGGGAAAAGACAACTTGCGCCTCCAAAATTCTTGAGAATTTTGAAGCGCCTTACGATGCGCATGTGATTGAACGTCTTCGTGCGAATGGAGCAGTTCTTTTTGGTAGAACCAATCTTGACGAATTCGCCATGGGTTCCTCGACAGAAAACTCTGCCTTCATGATTACAAAAAATCCGTGGGATGAATCTCGCGTTCCTGGCGGATCCTCTGGCGGATCTGCCGCAGCAGTAGGTGCGGGCATTGTGCCTCTTGCGCTCGGCTCAGACACAGGCGGATCGATTCGACAGCCTGCTTCTTTCTGTGGCATTCACGGCCTCAAACCCACATACGGGGCCGTTTCGCGATACGGCCTGGTTGCGTTTGCATCCAGTCTTGACCAGATCGGACCTTTCGCTCGCAGCGCGCAGGATGCATCCTTGTTGCTCGCGGCCATCGCCGGGCGTGATCTGCGAGATTCTACATCAAGCGCGGATTCTTCTAAAGTAGTTGCACCGTTTGGTGGCGCGCATTCAGACGCTGAAATTCGTAAACTCAGAATTGGATATTACCTGCCGGAGAAGAAGGACGGCTATGCCGCGGAAGTTCTCGCCGCGGTTCAGAAATCCGTAGACTATTTTGCTTCGAAGGGCGCGAAGATGGTCCCCGTCAAATCAGAGTACTGGGAATATTCAATTCCTATCTACTATATCCTCGCAACTGCAGAAGCTTCCAGCAATCTGAGTCGCTTCGATGGAATCAGATACGGACACCGCGCGAAAGGGGAAGAGCTCAAAGAGATCTATATTCGATCAAGAACG
>Ga0268298_10005039_pt1 | contig 12545 bp, 11 predicted proteins | sample WWTPWeurt_MetaG_FD_194462 | JGI IMG/M metagenome (GOLD analysis project Ga0268298, IMG submission 194462) | Activated sludge microbial communities from WWTP in Nijmegen, Gelderland, Netherland - WWTP Weurt | ecosystem: Engineered > WWTP > Aerobic digester > Activated sludge | place...
CTGCCGCAGGCGGGTGGTTTGTTTTTCGATCGAATCCCGGGTCTGTTGTGAGAATTCGATGGCTATGAAGACACGCATCACGTTCAATATTTTACGCCTTTTGAAGGACCTGTTCGACAGCTTGTTTCAGGTCTAAAAAACTGACCGGCTTGGTAAGGTAAAGGGATGCGCCTGCTTCGATGCCGGTCTTGATATCACCGGGCATGCTCTTGGCTGAAACGACAATGACCGGGATTGCGGAAAGCTCCGGCTCGTGCTGCATGTAGCGCAATACTTCAAGCCCTGAAATATCGGGCATCATGATATCCAGTATGACAACGTCTGGTCTTTCCTGCGAGATCATGGGGATGGCGGGAGCGCTGGCATACATTTTGACAACCCGAAACCCTCCGAGCCGCATCATCTCCCCGAATAATTCGGCCGCTTCAGGTTCATCTTCGATGATCATTACCGTTTTTTGCGAAGTTGTCATGTTTTTCCTCGGCACAAAAATAGCATAAACCCATTGAATTGGCAAGGGATGTGGAAAGTTGTCCATGATTTCGTAAGAATCCATTCGAGATCAATGTCTACTATCCATAAAAATGACCGGAGGAACCATGACAGAGTTGGACGAATATCGCAAAGAGAAGGATGCGTTTTTTGGAAGTCACCCGCAAAGCCCGCTGACCCGGGAACAGAAGAAAGAGTTTAAAGGATTAAATTATTTTCCTGAAAACGACGATCTGCGGCTGGAAGTGCAGGTGAGTGAGTTTCCAGTGAAGGAAAGATTTGAGATGCAAACCTCGACCGGCGATGTGCAGCTTTATGAAAAGTTTGGCCGGTTCCAATTTTCCGTGGACGGGTTAAATGTGGAGTTGACGATCTACCAAAGTCAGCACGGTTTCTTTCTACCTTTTGCTGATTCTCTCGCGGGAAAAGAAACCTACCCTGCGGGGCGTTACCTTGAGCCTGAACCGCTTCCCGGCGGGCGTTTCTTTGTGGATTTTAACCAGGCGTATAACCCTTATTGTGCCTACAATGAAATGTGGTCCTGCCCGATCACACCGGCTGAGAACCGCCTAAAGGTGGCTGTGCGGGCTGGTGAAAAGTTGTTCCATGAGTAAACCGCATTGCCTGAAAAGTAAAACGACGGGAGTTGTTCCCGTCGTTTTTTTATTTTTCCTCTTCTTCTTTTGTGTGCTCCAGAACCGACATAAGGGCTTCGTATTCGTCGCAGCAATGGGAACACAAGTCCAGGTGCTCACGAATGAGCGGCATGATCTTGGCGGCATCCTTCGACTGGACCTCCCTCTCTACAAATTGATCGAGGAAGGCATACAATTCATCGCAGGACATTTCCTCAGCGCGGACATTTTCCAGCACATGCAAAAGTTTGAGGATCGACTCATCCTGCAGTTCTTCAGGCTTCAGGGCGTTTTGAATATTTTGAATGGTGTGTTTTGTGCTCATGCTAAAGGCTTGACGATTAATGGAATATTAATCTTACTTGTGTTCAAAAGCCGTTAAAAGATCTTGCGGGGTCAGGTCTTCCAGGGCAAGTCTTCTTTTCAACCTCAGGCGGGCATCGTGCAGGAGCTTGTACAGGGCGTTGCGGTTGGTCTTCATGCGCTTGGCGGCATCTTCCATGGGCATGTCTTGCAGTCCTAAAAGGACGAGCGCTTCACGCTGTTTTGGGGTCAGTTCTTCATCGAGAATACGGCGGACGCGCACCAGCATGTCTGCGCGCTCTGCCGAGGTCTCGGGAGATGCCTGAGAATCAGCGAGCAGGCCAGGGGGAGGTGGAGCGTCTTCATTTTCGGTCAGTTCATCCAGTGAGGCGTCGCGCCAGCGCTTTCGACGCAGTTCGGTCAGTGCGATCCGGATGGCGATCTTGTGAACCCAAGTGGTAAAAAGGCTGCGCCCTTCGAAAGTGTCCAATTGATCGAGCACCCGCAACAGGGTTTCCTGTGTGACCTCATCTACCAAAGGTTGAAAAAGCGGATCGTCCGCTGAAAGCCAGCGTGAAAGGGCATAGGGCAGACCCTTTTGGATAATTTGCCGCAGGTCGTTTAGCGCGTCTTCGTGTAGTTTACCTGTGCTTCTTAATTCTTCAAGCCAGGCCTCATTGGTGCGTGTCGTCATGATGATGGATTATAAGAGAAAAAAAGGCGAATTCAAAAACTCTTATAAAACTTTGAGACTTTTTGAGAGTCCCGCTTTTGACCCCGCCTGTACCTGCTCCAGGTTTTGCAGGCAGGCGGGGTCGCGAAATGTTATTTCTCTTCAAGCTCATCATGAACATGGTATGGGACGTTGATGATCACGATCCCATGCTGGCGCTTAAGCTGGCTGCGGAGCAGGTCTGCGGTGTTGGTGTGCAGGGCTGAAGTCAGTCGGTTTTCAGCTACGAACTCGGGGACCACGATCGTGATGGTTTCGCCCGGCTGACGTTGACGTGCGATCTCGGCGATGTAGCCAAGAATGGGTTCAAGGAAGAGGCGGTAGGGAGAGTCCAACATGACCATGCGGACGCCCTCGCCCCAAGTCTCCCACTTTCGGCGAACCTTCTCGGCATCTGCCGGCTCGATCGTAACGTGGACAGCGGTGATATCGTCTGAAAGCATCCGCGCATATCGGAGCGCAGCCAAAGTGCCTTGATGCACACCGCTGACCGGCATGATGACACGGTGGCGGCTGTGGTGCGGCGGGATGACCCCGATGTTGTCGAGTGAGAGTTTTTTGGCGAGGTTGTTGTAGTGGCGGTGGATCAACCAGAAGGATGCGACCAGGATCGGAATGAGGATCAAGACCACCCAGGCGCCGTCCTGGAACTTGGTGATGGCGAAAACCATCATCACGACCGCAGTACAGACCGCGCCAAATCCATTAACGATCATTTTTGTCGGCCAGTCTTTTACAAAGTGCAGTGTTGAGCCGCGTTCCTGTTTTTCTTCACCGGGCTTGAGTTTGCCGATCTTATACCAGCGCAGCGCCATGCCGCCCTGCGATAGGGTGAAGGAAAGGAACACGCCGATCGCATAAAGAGGAATGAGGCGGGTTACGCTTGCTTTGAAAATGATCAGAATGATGGAGGCGATACCAGCCAGGGCGATGATGCCGCGAGAATAGACCAGGCGGCTGCCGCGATAAGTGAGTTGGCGTGGAAGGAAGCCATCCTTGGCAACCAGCGCGCCCAAGCGTGGAAAATCCGCGAATGCGGTGTTCGCTGCCATAATAAGGATGACGGTGGTCGCGCCGATCAGCATGAGGTACAGTGTCCCGCGGCCGGCAAAGACGGTCCGAGCCAGTTGCGAGATCACGGTCTCGCTTTCCGAGGGGACCACGCTGATCGCTTTGGCGAGATAGGAAATGCCGAGGAAGAGCGAGCCAAGAATGAGCGACATCCAGATCAGGGTGATGCCGGCGTTCTTGCTGCGCGGTTCCTTGAAGGCGGTGATGCCGTTCGAGATGGCTTCAACCCCGGTCAGCGCGGTCGTCCCGCTTGCGAAGGCGTGCAAGATCAGGAAGGGGGTAATGGTCGAAATTCCGTGCAGGGTTTCCAACTCGGGCGGGTTGACCACGGTGCCGAGCGCCTGTGTAACGAACAACCGGTAAAGACCTGTCCCAACGGTGATGAACATCGTCGTGACAAAAAAGTATGTGGGAATGGCAAAAGCCGTTCCAGATTCTTTCACGCCACGCAGGTTCATCAACATTACGAAGAGAATGAATCCCACAGACAGGACGACACGATATTCATACAGGTTGGGGAAAGCCGAGGTGATCTGTGCCACGCCTGAAGCAATGGAGACCGATACGGTGAGGATATAGTCCGTGAGGAGTGACGCGCCAGCGATCAAGGCAGGGAATTCGCCGAGATTATCTCTCGCCACAATGTACGCGCCGCCGCCATCCGGGTACGCGTGGATCGTCTGCTCGTAGGAGATGGTCACGATGCCGAGCAGGATCACGATGGCGAGCGAGATCGGGAAAACGTAGCCGAAGGCCATCGTGCCTGCGGCGGCAAGGATGACCAGAATTTCCTGTGTGGCGTACGCGGTGGATGAAAGCGCATCCGAAGCAAAGACGGCGAGACCGACTACCTTGCCGATTGTCTGGTGCGATGCGTCGGCGGTCGAAAGGGGACGACCGATAAAAAAGGAGCGCAGGGTGCGCTGCGGTTTGTAATCCGCGGTTCGTTCGATAATGGAGGTGGAGTTATTGTCTTCGTGGTTGATCATATTTTCCAACTTGGTTGATATGTGAATATTGACTTACTCGAACAGAATGTTCCATGCCCAAATGGAGCCGGCTTCGACAAAAAGAGAAATGTAGAGGAGCGCATCAGCGACCGCACCGGAAGATGCTCCCAGCTTGATCTGAAGCCAGAAAAATCCGGCGATGATCCCGAGCGAGCCGCCCCATGCGATCAGATTGGTCAACCAGCGCGGACGGTTGTATTCCCGATGCGGAAGTGTCCCGTTTATCACATACACGGTGACACTCAAGTTTGTCTGAAGTAACTGACTGAGTGGTCTGCGGGTGATTCCCGACCTTTGCTCTTCGAAGCACACGATCATATCACCTTCACGAAATTCAGACTTGACCACGCTCAACCAATTCATGCCCGATTCGATCTTGGAATCGACCTGAATGTTTTCATCCCTTACCATTGCAGAAAGGGTGACAAGCTGCCTGCGCAATGCGGACTCATTCGCCGCATCTTTGCTGAGACCGAGAAACTGGACGCGGCTTTCGAGGGCATTCGCCAACTCCCAGATCTTGCGCGCAACAACGGCAGAATCGGTATCGGTTTCAGGCACAAGGACGATCAGCCGCCGGGCAGGCTGAAGGTCCAAAGGAGATGCGGATGGTTGGATCACATCAAAAGTATTCATTTCACCTCATCAAGATGCTTTAATCCTATTCACCCCGCATAAAAAGACGACAAAGATTTCAGGCAATCGTATAAAGAAAAAATAAAAACGCCCTTTTGCAAGGGCGTTGTAAGTGTGTTTTGAATTCTATTCGTCCACGATGAAACGGTAGCCGATCCCGGGTTCAGTGAGGATGTACTGCGGCTGCTCGGGGTCGTCTTCCAGCTTCTTGCGGAGCTGGCGCATGTAAACGCGCAGGTACTCGGTATGGTTGGCGTCGGCGGGGTCCCAAACGTTCATGAGAATGCTCTGGTGGGTGAGCACCCGTCCGTGATTGCCCGCCAGATAAGCGAGCAGCTTGTATTCGGTGGCGGTCAACTTGACCTCTTCATCGCCGCGTTTGACAACATGCCACGCAAGGTCGATCGTGATCTGCCCAGCCTTGATGATCTTGCTTTGAGTCCCCTGCCTGCCCGCCGAGTGTCGCAACGCCACGCGTACGCGCGCCAGCAATTCCTCCACGCCAAAGGGTTTGGTCAGGTAATCGTCTGCGCCTTTATCCAGCGCAGAGACTTTGTCTCTTTCACTGTCACGCACCGAGAGGATGATGATCGGGATCTGTGTCCATTCGCGCAGACGGGTGCACACTTCCACGCCGTCCATGTCAGGCAGACCCAGATCGAGGATGACGATATCGGGTTCGGTGGTGGCTGCCAGGGCGAGACCTTCCTCGCCGCGGCTTGCGGTCGTAACCTTGAATCCTTTTTCGGTCAGAATGGTGCGGATGGCGCGCTGGATCTGCAGTTCATCATCCACGACCAGAATGTGAGGCGCGTTCGTCATTCGTTCTCCGAATCCATTGGAAGTTTGGGAGGCGACACACCTTCCCAGATCAGCGGCAGGGTGAAGTGAAATGCCAAACCGTCGGGCATGTTCTCAGCCCAGATCCTTCCGCCATGCGCTTCGATGATACCCTTGCAGATCGAAAGACCAAGCCCGGTGCCGGTGACCCTGTCTGCGGCGGTGATGCGGAAAAATTTATCGAATATTCTTTCAAGATGTTCCTGCGGGATCTGCGGTCCCTGGTTGCTAACCATCACATGCAGCAACTCGCTTTCCACGCCCGCTTTTACCTGGATCACAGTTTTCTCCGGGGCATACTTTATGCTGTTGCTGACCAGATTGGTGAGGACCTGTTCCATCTGCACATAATCTACTGGTACAAGCGGCAGGCTTTCAGGCACATCCACTTGAATGCGATGTTCCCCCGCAAGATGTTTCATGCGTTTGAGTACGCTGCCTACGATCTCCGGCAGGATGTTCCATTCATGCTTCGGCTTCAACGCGCCAGACTCAATGCGCGACATATCAAGCAGGTTGCCGACCAGCATGTTCAGGTGATCGGCTTCATCGTCAATGGCGGCGATCAATTCCGGGCGCGCGGCGGAATCCCAATGCACATCGTTGCTGCGCAAACTTGAAGCAGCGGCTTTGATCGTGGAGAGCGGAGTTCGTAATTCATGGGATACCGAAGAGAGCAGCGTGGACTTTAATCTGTCGCTTTCTTCGAGGACTCTTGCACGCGATTCTGCTTCTGCCAGCCGCGCCCGTTCAAGCGCCAACGCGCCCTGACTCGCGAATGTCTGCAGCAACCGCTTCTCACTGGACGTGATGGCTGGGGTTGCCCTCCACAACCGAATCTCTCCGAGAGAGCCGCGTGCCATTTGGATCGGGACGACCCACTCAGGGGCGCGTGCAGGCGGATTTATTTCGGTCAGCCGAAATACAAAAGGCTGTGGACCGGTGATCTGCAATTCCACCGCTTCTCCCTGTGATACGCTCTGCACCTGTTTGGCGAGGATGCTTGCTATGGTCTGCCTGTCGTGCAACCCTGCAAGAGCGGTGCTCAACTCGTAAAGCAGGGTTGCTTCACGTTCGCGGGCGGTCGCCGCCGAAAGACCCGCTTGCATCCGCCCGACCAGTTGGCTGATGACGATCGCCACGATCAGAAAAATGACAAGGATCACTACATCCGTTGGGCGGTGAACTGCTAGACGGTAATATGGCTGAATAAAAAAGTAATTGAAAGTGAGAAAGGTTGTCAGCGCGCTCGTCACCCCTGGTCCGAGACCCCAATAGGCGGTGATCAGCCCAAGCGGAATTAAATATAGCAAGGCCACCAGCGCAGTATCCAGCGCGTCACGCAGGGTGAACAAAAAGCCCGTGACGAGCGCAATGAATCCAAACGCAAGCAGGTATTGATAGGGGCGGGAGATCAGCGATGAACTTTGCATGTTGATGAAGTTCATTATACCTTTTGGTGTCTTCAGGCAAAAAATAAAACCGCCGAAAGGCGGTTTTATTGTGGGCGCGCAGGGGCTCGAACCCCGGACCTCATGTGTGTGATACATGCGCTCTAACCAACTGAGCTACGCACCCGGAAAGCGTCGCAGATTATAGTATAGCCTTTCTGCTTTGACAAGTATGATTTATGGCGGGGGCAGGTAATCCCACGGGTTGACCTTTACGCCGGCCATCAGCTCAAAATGCAGGTGAGAACCGGAGGAACGTCCTGTGGAGCCGACGGCGCCGATGCTCTCTCCCTGCCCGACGCTTGTTCCACAGCCGCGATACAACTCACTGAGGTGGGCATACAGGGATTGGAAGCCGTTGCCGTGGTCGATCATGATCATGTTGCCGTAGCCATAATTGTTCCAGCCCGAATACACGATGACACCCGCATCGGTCGCGTACACTGCTTCGCCGGTGTTGCCCGCGAAATCCAGACCGCGGTGATTGGTCTTTTCAGAAAAATCAAATCCCGAAAGGTAATGCTTGTTGGTTGGGTAAACATACGTCCCGTATCCGACCGCTCCGCCGCTGACAGGGTCACATGCGCCGGGTCCAAGCACACGGGCAGAGGCAGGGTTGTCACGCGTCACACCGAGCGGCGCGCTCCAACTCACGAATTCCCGCTTGCCGCCCGGGATGATCAACCAGGTGCCGGTGGGGATGTTGGCATTCTCGTAATCACCCACTGCATTGCGATCCAGTTCGTTGCCCGGATATTCAATGACCTCCGCGGCAGTGACACCATAAAACTTTGCCCACTGACCGAAAGGAATACCTCCCAGCCATTCCCAATACACACCATCCACCGGCAGGATGTTCAACTCCTGACCGGGCTTCAAGGAATGCGGGTCGTCGAGCAAAAGGTTATAGTTGGCCCATAGCACGGTCTGCGGTTCGAGCCCGAATTTTTCGGCGATGCCAAAAACGGTGTCTCCGTCCAACACGGTATAGTAAGCCATCTCTTCACGCGGACGCGAAGGCACATTGGTGTGGATCTGCGCCGAGCGCGAAATGCCCGAGATGACCGGGATGTCTGCCGCGGGGATGGAGTTGATATCCACTGCCACGGTCTCTTCTGGACCTGAGGCTTGGGCGCTGTTTTCTGTAAATTGATCCGGCGATTGACGGTAATATGCCTGCACAAGGAAGATCACTGCCACGATGGCAACGACCGAAAATAGATTTGTTCCGATCCGCAAAAGAGATTCGCCCAACCCCATTTGAACGAGACTGTTGACCCAGCGGGCGACCAGTCCGGGTTGTCTGATGGGATCTGATGGAGTTTTATTTTCCGCCGAAGGCTTGATGGCATCCAGCCCGCCGGAATTGGGTGAATCTTCATTAAAATTATTCTGCATGGAATTCATCATAACATGGGCAAAAAATCAGCGTCAAGTCGCCTGCCAAACGCTAATCCTACGTTAACCCACTGATTGACGGATTTTGGGTTGAAAGATCTGAATCCCGCCAATGATCACAAGTGATAACACGCCGCAGGTCAATGCTGTGGATGATAGACCCATTTCCTGGGTCATCCATCCGATGAGCAAACTGCCAAAGGGGGCAATGCCCTGCAATGCCCAAAGGTAAATGCTGAAAACCCGTCCGCGCAGAACATCGGGCACTTGCAATTGCAGAAGGGTGTTCATGGTTGCAAGTTGGGTGACCGCTCCCCAGCCCATGAGCGCGATCACGAACATGGTGGGCACCAGAGACTGCGAAAAGGGAATCGCGATCATTCCAAAAATGAAGAAGGCTTCACCAAGTAAAAGCCGCAGTCCGCGCCGATGAGCCGAATTGTTCATGGCGATGGAGAAAGCGGCGATCAAGGCTCCCGCTCCCTGCGCGGTGTAGAGCAGGCTGTTTCGCAAGTCCACTGAAGATTTTGTGTCGCCAATTTGTCCGAGCAGATCTTTTGAGACCACAGGCAGTTGTTGAATGATCGGGAATGCGAGCACGCCCAGTGTGGCGGCGATCACGACCAACAAACCCACAGCGGGGTTCTTTGTCAGATATTGCGTCCCTTCGCGCAACTCGGTGATCATGGGGCGGGTCCGCGGTTGGATTGGGGCTTTATACCGCGCGCGCGCAAATAACAAACCAATGATGATGGTCAAAAAACTGATGCCGTTTAAAAGGAATATCCAACCTTCGCCGTTCTTTTTGAAAAGAAATAACAAGGGCACAACCAATGCCGGTCCCAGCACACGCGACAAGTTGAACGCGGTGGACTGCAGGGCGATAGCGTTTGGCAGGGCTTCCCGCCCCACGAGTTCGATCAACATCGCCTGCCGCGCCGTGATCTCAAAAGCGGTTGCGACCCCGAGAATGAGCGAAGTGACCACGATATGCCAGACCTGGATCGTTTCGCTCAGGGTAAGCAGGGCAAGCGCCACGGTATCCACCATCATGACGAACTGAAGGAAGATGATGGCTTTTCTTTTATCCACATGCTCAATGAGCACGCCGCCCGGCAGCGCGAGAAAGAAGGTGGGTAGGGATGCTGCAAATCCGATAAGCCCGAGATCGAAAGGACGTCCGCTGATGCGATATGCCAAAAGTGGGAGCGCTGTGTTTTGCATGGAGGTGCCGATCAGGGAAAGTAAATGACCGACCCAGAAGATGGCGAAGTCTCGTGAAGCCAGGGCAGGGAAGCGTTGAGAAAGTTGAAGGCGAAGATTATTCAATTGTTTCCTTCCGAAAATCTTCGGGAGCTAGGCAGGCAGAATGCATTCAGCCCGGTCATTGCCCGGCGCGTTGACCATGGTTGAGACCGGGTAGGCAGACATTCTGTCTGCGGGGAATGGCTGAATGTGGTGGAGCAGGCTGTCGGGAGTCCGAGGCGCGGCATCCAGCCAGTCGGCATAAGCAGACCGGTCAAGAATGACTGGCATGCGATTGTGCAGGGTGGACATCAACTCATTGGGCGCGGTGGTGATAATGGTGCAGGTGCGGATCGTGCCTCCATCGGGCGAGTTCCATTCATCCCACAGACCGGCAAAGGCAAAAGGCTTGCGATCTTTCATGTGGATAAAGTAAGGCGTTTTTGTTTTCACGCCTTCCTGCGCTTTCCATTCGTAAAAGCCATCGGTGAGGATCAGGCACCGCTTGTATTTGAACCCGCCGCGAAAGGAAGGTTTCTCGGCGATGGTCTCGCCGCGCGCATTGATCAGTTTGTTCGCGATGGTCGGGTCTTTTGCCCAGGAGGGAATCAGCCCCCACAGGAAAAAGTCGGCTGCGTTCTTTCCATTATTGGGAATGGCAAGGATGGGCTGGGAAGGCGCAATGTTGTAACGCGGCGAGAATTGGGTTGGAAAAATGAAATCGCCGAATGCGTCTTGCAGTTCGGCAGGGTTAACGGTGAGCGTGAATCGTCCGCACATGATGGTTTCTCCTATTCAATTTACAGTAAAGTGAAATAAAAAGTTGAGCCTTTGCCCGGCCGCGACTCGAGCCAGATGTGACCACCGTGTACTTCGATGATCCGCTTGACCAGAGTCAGTCCAATGCCTGTACCTTCGGTGCTTGAATTTAATTTATTGAAAAGACCAAAGATGCGTTCATGAAATTCGGGCGGGATGCCAATGCCGTTATCTCTCACGTAGAAGACCCGTTCTTCAGCTTCATTCTTTAGTGAGCCGATGGCGATGACACGCCGGGTTTGAGGTCCCATGAACTTTGTGGCGTTATCCACCAGATTTTGAATGACCTCGATCAGACGCGTGCGGTCGCCGGTGACCTGAATATCGTCCATGCCTTCGAGCACGATGGACACGTTCTCGGTTTCGATCTGACCGCGTACCAATTCCAGGGCATCGCTTACCAGTTCGGTAAATGTGAACTCGGTCGGCGGGTTCATCAGCCTGCCGATCCGGGAAAGTTCAAGCAGGTCTCGCAGCAGGCTTTGCATTTTATCCACGGCTTGTTGAATGCGGCTCACATCCTGTTGAAGCCGCGCAAAATCTCCCTTGCGGGCATCCTGCTCAAGATAAGCGAGAAAGCCCGTAATGGTCACAAGTGGTGATTTTAGATCGTGCGAAACGGTGTAGGTGAATTGTTCAAGCTCGGCATTCTTGGCTTCCAATTCGTTGATCAAAGCTTCCCGTTCAGACTCCGCTTTTTTTCGGTCGGAGATCTCGCGGGTGATGCCCACCGTTCCGACCACTTCACCTTCCAGATTGTGGATCGGAGTCTTGATGGTCTCCACCCAATATTCCCGCCCTTTGCCGTCGATCTGGGTTTCTTCCATGTAAATGCGTTGACCTGTGCGCATGATCTCCAGGTCGCTGGTTCGGTAATGTTCGGCAAAGTCTTTTTGCCAGATTTCGAAATCGCTTCGCCCGATGATCTCTTCCGCTTTCAATCCGACAACCCGAGCAAATTGCTCGTTGACTTCAATGTACCGGCTGTCTTTATCTTTCAGCCATGCGGTATCCGGGATCCCATTCAAGATCGCCGATTGCTGTAACATGGTCTGCTTGAGTTTTTCCTCTGCCGCCTTTGTATGGGTGATGTCTTGCACAGCGCCCACAATACCCTTGAGGCTGTTCGTTTCTTTATCCCAGATCGGGTGGGCAGATATCCGCCCCCATCGCATCTCGCCGCTTTTGGTATAGGTGCGGATCTCTGACCTGACGTTTCGGTTTTGGCGAAGTTCTGCCATATCCTGGGCATCTTTTTCGACATCGTCAGGGTGCAGGTGCTTTGTCCACCCGCCGCTCTCAATATATTCCTCAAAGGTGTACCCGGTCAGGTTTTCGAAGGCGCCCGCCACCCAAACCAATTTAACCCCGCCTTGTGGATCAACCTCTGTGGCAAAGGTATAGTCTGTGGTGACACCGGAGATCAGGCGGTAACGCTCCTCGCTTGCCGAAGCGCGCTTCAACGCGTTCTGAACGACCTTCCGTGAGAGATATTGAAGGATCATACCCATCGGGAAGATCGCCAGGCTTATCACCCAGGTGGTTGTAAGGTTAGCCCGATGTGAGGGGACCAGTATGCCGTTGTTCTCTGCGTACACCATCAATCCACCGGTGACTAATGAGAGCATCGTAATGCCGAACGTGGTCCGCCCGCTGGTCAAGATCCCTGCGATCACGATCACCAGCGGATACCCAAGCAGATATCCTTCCCCCATCACACCTGACCCGGTAATGGCGGTGACGGTAAAGAACAGCCACAACGCCCCAACCTGAATGAGCGAGGCTGCGCGTACATATCCGCGATGCAAAAGATAAAAAAGAAAAAGATTGACGAGCTCCCCAATGACGGTCTGCAGCAACGCCCGGTTCAACTCTTCGGGTGAATTGAAAATTACATACAGCACATAGGGCA
>Ga0268298_10005040_pt1 | contig 12544 bp, 8 predicted proteins | sample WWTPWeurt_MetaG_FD_194462 | JGI IMG/M metagenome (GOLD analysis project Ga0268298, IMG submission 194462) | Activated sludge microbial communities from WWTP in Nijmegen, Gelderland, Netherland - WWTP Weurt | ecosystem: Engineered > WWTP > Aerobic digester > Activated sludge | place: Netherlands...
AGACGCGTGATCGAAGCACCAATTTCACGTCCCCCAACATGTCATGCGAGGTGACGGCTTCACTCGGTTACTTGCCGTTCGCACCACGAAGAGCCCGACGGCTGGATTGGGTCGGGACGCGACGAGCAACCTTCTTAGTTCGGCGCCGGAAACCGGCCGCTCAAGTTTCGCATCCCGAAAGCTGCCGGACGCCATCGAGTGCAGCCGACCCAAAGCGGCCATCTTGACTTCTCTGAAGCCGCCGCTCAGGCACACCGGGCTGTCGCAAGTTTCGCTTCCACGAAGCTGCCGTTCGTGATCTCACACAACCGGCCACAGCAGCCGTTGGCTCTTACATTTCACTTGCGGGCTGATGTCCATCATCTATCGTGAGGAAGAGCATGACAAAAAAGCTCAAGTCGGCCAAATGAATCTTCTCGCCATGAGAAGTGATCTGCTTCCATACATTCGTGCCACCTCCAAGCTTGGCGCGGCTGTTTTGGAAAATCCGTTTGATGTGCGCAAACTGAATGGAGACGCCATGAACAACCGCATATTGAGTCTTAGCCTGGCAGTTTTATTGTCCATAAGCTGCATGCCCTCCGTCGCAGAAGACGCGGTTGACCCAGCTCCATCTGGAGTTGAGCGAAACGAAATTTACGTAGACCCCAATACGGGAACGGCAATTGGCATGCCTGGTCGCGACTCAGGCGAAGTGAGTGGAAATGTAATTGACTTCACCGAGGGCACGGACGCGGGTACCGCCGATAGCGTCGACGACTTTGATCCGGATACAACAACTATTATCTACGAAAGTGAGGGTGACTGACCTCGTGTTCTGGAGTGACCTTGATTTATATGGCGTCTAATATCAGCCCTCTTTTTTGCAGTTTATTTCTCTGCGTTGCCTTTGTGGGCTGCGCAGAGGCTGCGGAATGGAAAGTTCATTTTTGGATGAAGGCATTCATTCCAAAGACGCACCGTGGGCTTCCGAACTACATTAAGAAAACTACATTAGGCACCTGGGTTGTTCCTGCTCCAACGCTCCCAAGTCTTGTCAACCTAGGAAACTTAAGTGGATCATGCTTTGTTACGGCTCTACGCCGTTTCCCGTGGAAATTGACTCAACAACAAACATGACGGGAGGTGGTACAACCGCCCACTTTTGACGCCGACCTCGTAGCCCATGAACAACCAGATCGAAGCGCTCTTCACCACCGCACTTGGCCTGCAGTCGCCTTGGCACGTTGCCAAGGTCGAGCTCAACACGGGCAAGCGGCGTATCGACTTCGAAGTCGAGCACACGGGTAAGCGTGCGGCCTGCCCGGCGTGTGGGGTCGAGCATCAGGTGATCCACGACCGTGTGCGGCGCAGCTGGCGCCACCTGGATTTCTTCCAGTTCGAAGCCTGGCTGCATGCCGAGGTGCCGCGCGTGCACTGCACGGGCTGCGGCAAGACCACGCAGTTGCCGGTGCCGTGGGCGCGTGAGGGGAGCGGCTTCACCTTGCTGTTCGAGGCGCTGGGCTTGTCGCTGTGTCGGGAACTGCCGGTGAGCCAGGCGGCCAATCAGATGCGGGTGGCGGCCAAGCGCTTGTGGCGGCGCGTTCGCCACTACGTCGAGGTGGCCCGCACCAAGGACGACATGTCGGGCGTGCGCTACGTCGGCATCGACGAGACCAGCGTCAAGCGCGGGCACCAGTACATCACCGTTGTGCATGACCTCGCAGCCAAGCGGCTGCTGTTCGCCTGCCCCGGACGTGACCACCAGACGCTGGCGGCCTTTGCCGAGGACATGCGCGCGCACGGCGGTGATCCGGCTGCCATCGAGCACGCCTGTATCGACATGAGCGCGGCTTTCGCCAAAGGGATCGGACAGTCGCTGCCCAACGCCCAGATCAGCTACGACCGCTTCCACGTCGTTGCCCTGGCCAATGTGGCGATGGATGAGGTGCGCCGCGAGGAGATGCGCACCTCGGCTGCGGCGGTTCGCGAAGCGGTCGGCGCGCAGAGCAAGAAGACCCTTCGCCAACTGCTGTGGGGTATGCGCAAGGACGCAGCGGATTGGACCCGCGCGCAGTTCGAGGCGATGCACTGGCTTCAGCGCTCGAACCTCAAGAGCGCGCGCGCCTGGCGACTCAAGCAGGCTTTGCGGCAGGTCTATCGGGAGGCCCGTGGCAGCAACAGCGAAGCGTTCGCCCGAGCGGCCCTGATGAAGTGGGTCAGTTGGGCGCGGCGCTCGCGGCTGGAGCCGTTCAAGCGCCTGGCAGCGACCTTGAAAGAGCACCTCGGTGGCGTCGTGCGCGGGATGCTCGACGGGCGCAGCAACGCCTACGTCGAGGCGATGAACGGCCTGTTGCAGAAGGCGAAAACCGCTGCCCGAGGCTTCCGCGACCCCGAGAACTTCATCGCCATCGCCTACCTGCGAATGTCCAAACTCGAGCATCTACCGAAGAACCCCTTGGTGCCCGCCATCGCTCGCGACTACGGGCGCTCCCGTCATGTTTGTTGTTGAGTCAATTTCCACGGGAAACGGCGTAGAGCCAGCCTAGTTCGTGATGAGGAATGACAAACACGCACAGGCCACCCATTATCGGCAACTAGTAAAAGATTAGCTTCAATGAAGTGAAATAATCACCGATCCGCATTTCATTATTATCGACATACGTAAACTTGTCATAGTGCACCGCGTCCCACCTCGCGTCCACAAAAGCAACTCTAAAGCTGCGATCGAGCGCGTCCTTGATATCGACGTAGAACGTTCCCTCATGTGCGCCGCTGTAAGAGCGCATCCATAACCCCAGAGTATTTTCAAGTCCAACAATATCCCGTGAGTTCGACCATATAAATAGCGTGCCTCCAGATTCGTCTATTGGTTCAAAGTTTGTGATCCGGTGTACTTTGCCATCCGATTCTACGAAAACAATACTCGCGTATTTCAGATAGGAACCGCTTATTCCAACGAACGCATTAAACCCGTTGGCGCCATCATGGAAGTTTCTTACCTGCGCGAGCTGTTTTGTCTTATATAAAGGGCCAAAGGCGTCGGCGGCGCTCAGCACGACTCGGCTTAGATCCTCACCTAGCATCTTGGTCGATACGTCGCTTATTGCGGCAACGTAAAAATAGAGACGCGGGCTTGGCGGAATACTGAAGTCTCGTCCCCCAGCATAGACCTCAGGTAGCTCGCAATCCGCAGGGCCTTTTGCTTGTTGGCATTTTACGTAAGACTTCGACCAAATATCCAAAGCATGGCGAAGCTGCTTCACCTCTGTCTCAGCTGCATCACGAATCGTTTCCCCAAACATCTTATACACAACGCCGCGGTTTAAATAGCTATCCCATCCGTCTAGCTCCGCTATATATCGCCGAATCGCGTCAGCTATTTGGCGAAGCTTTAACTCTTGGTAGTCTGTCCATTTTGGGATGGATTGAGGGCTCCATCCAAAATGATCCAAGGAGGCGACTGTATACTCGTAGGGAGCGGCATTATCCTTTGAAAATCCTTGTAGGAACTTCGACAATCCATCCCCTATAGCTTGAAGCGGGTTGTCCTGTGGACCTATTCCCCTAACTATCGCTTCCAAGTTTCCCAAGCCCACTCCACCGGTCCCGGTTACTTCGATTTTAAGCCTGTCCTGCTTCGATGCCCTCTTTATTTCTTGGTTGAAGATTGCGGTGGCTTTTGCGCCCATCGTAGGTGCCTTGGCCGTGATGATCAAATCTTGCGTAATGCTATCCTTTACCTCGTTTGATACGTTCGAAACTATTATCGCCGCCGATGCAGACGCTCCGCGGCGCTCGATAGCGACGTACCTCGATCCGCAAAGATCGTAGAACGCCTTTCCGTCTATTAGGACGGCCTTCGCGGCAGCCGCCAATTTTGCCTTTGGAGATAATCCCCAGCGCCCAAAATCGGTACTGGCGGTAACTATCACCGTCATAGTGTCTGACGATGAGAGATAGCTATGTTTCGCGTGCAGATCTTTCTTGGCGGTTATCAGTTTGATGTTCGCTTCGCCCTTTACCTCGGAATTGGTTGATGAGGCGAAGTCTTCGAAGCCTCTTGCGTAGCTGAGTGTTAAGGCCGTTCTCGGAGGGCCCGCGTCGAGCGATAAAGCTTCACCTTCAATACATGGAAACTTCGGTTCTGTAATGTCATTTGGCGCAAATGTCTTGCCGATAGCAAGAACGCTTTGTGAATGATATTTATAATTGGCCGGATCCCCCTCACCTCCAAGCTTCTCCGCTGACATTGCGACTTTTAGCCAAAGTGAGGACGCCACTACGCTGAACAAAACCGGAACTCTCTTGAGCATTGTCACGGAAAAATCTCCCGGCTGATCATGTACCGACCCATTGTTCCCAGACCGATTCGACATTTGCTAAGCAGCGGCTCGCGAAGCATCTGTGTAACTAAAGCTTCTTCGACCAAATGGACTTGGAATCAATGATCACCTGTTCCGCCTCTGCGTCCGCACCAATGCTTTGATCATCAGTCACGGGAAACGTTTTATTTTCAGCCGCCGTCCAAGCTGGGGCGACTTTAATGTGCCGTCCGTCCTTACCTTTGATTATGTATGAATAATTGAAGCCACCTGTGCTTGCTTCGCATTTTGTGCTGACGGCAAATGTGAATCGCCAATTTGGCGAGTTCTCCGAAAAGCGCTCGGACTCCTCGAGGCTTACGGTGGCGCCACACTCATTGGCAGCTTTAGCCTGACCAAAAGCGATTAAGGTGGCTCCAAGCACCAAAATTCTAAAGGCGTTGCGCATTGTCGATCCTCCTAGGCTATGAACTTGACAATATCATTGACTTTTAACCATAGCGATATCCCCCATACGACGCAATTCCTGTAGTCGCGGACTCGACAACCCCAAGTGGAACACCGACGATCTAGTCGCGCTTCCCACTTTCCTCGAAACGGATGGGGGCTTGTCTCACACCATCATTCTGTGGAACGCGACAATCCTGAGGTCCAAACTCGGCGCATTGTCCTGATATCCAGAAGCACTTCCACGCTCGCCCTTGTCGGCGTGTGGCAAAGCAACAAAGACCCGAGATCAACCGCGCAGGTTCCGACGCGGCTAGAGCAGTCATAGAGTTCGCGAGGCACCCAAGGCATACGGTGTGAGCGGGCGCCCACCCGTTTTGGCCTGACGATCAAGACATGTCGGTTCTCGGCGCTAGTGACGATCGGCTGGAATTGGCCGAAACGAGCCTGTCAGCATGTCGTTACTCCATCATAGCCAGCCGGCAACCCCGTTCAAGTGAAATGTAACGGCCACCGGCAGCTCCTGGCCGGGTCGAGCCAAGGCGGGGTTCAAGTTGGCCGCCGTAAACCGGTCACCCAAGGCGATCCAGCGAGGGAAATCCTGGCCGGATCTCCAACGGCCGGTGATGGCCGGGTCGAGCCAAGGCGGGGTTCAAGTTGGCCGCCGTAAACCGGTCACCCGAGGCGATCCAGCGAGGGAAATCCTGGCCGGATCTCCAACGGCCGGTGATGGCCGGGTGCGTGAGGTCACGAACGGCAGCTTCGGAGCAGCGAAACTCGTGGAATCCCTGGGTACCTGACCGGCAGCTTTGCGGAAGTCGCAACGACCGCTCGGGGTCGGTAGTTCCAGTTGGCAGGACGGAGAAGCCGCCGTTCGCCGTCGCCCGACGCGCGAACGGCAGGTGACCGGCACATTGTTGCCTGACTGCGCCATAAAGCCACAGGCAGCTGCGGCCGAGTAGTTCGCATTCAGCTTCAACGTTAAACGGCAACTTCGCTCGGATACCGCCCGCAGGGTGGGCACAACGAGGCCACGAGTATCTTTTTGGGGTCGGGTCACGACAGGCAGGAATGCCCAACTAGAACACCTGACCCCGCACTCTTTCAAGGCGGCAGGCAGTCCTCCCGGTGGTCTCCCTTCACGCGATATGAGCCATCCCCAGTTGGGCACTTCCCCTCCCCCCGATGGTCCATCTAAACTATCGTTCTCGCAGAAGCCTTCCCATCGCGAGAACATAGCGCTCGCTACTGACACAAGATTCTGGGAGATCCAATGACGGGGCAGACCGTGTCTTTGACGTCTTGCCATGACGGCTCAGGTAGCGTAGCCGGAACGCGTTCGCCCGCATGAGACAAGGCGTCAGCCGCCGCCCGGTAGGCTTCGCGCCAGTTCCCTTTTACTTGAGCGACGATCTCGGACTTCGACGGGACCTTCGTGCCGCAGACTTTTTCATGGTCCTCGGGTGCGTATGCGAACTCGAGATTTACCTCGTTGAGTTCCTTGAGGGTTTGGCAGGCGTCGTACACGTCCCACGAGGTCACACCAATTACAAGTGCTGTGCCGACGAAGGGAATCGCCTCGCCGGGGATCGAAGCAACGTTTCGGGAAACGTTATTGGCCACCCGCACGCCCAACGCCGTCGAAAATTTCTTGACCGCTTCCGCGCGCTTCGCCGATAGGCGCGCGAGTTCGGCGTGCTCCCCTTTGAGCTCCAAGTGGGCCTTCCCCAGCGCGAAATGCTTCGTTCCAAGATCGGTGTGTGCCTTTTCTAGGTCGAGGTGTTTTGTTGACAGAATCCTATGCTTTTCGTCTAGGGTGCTCACTTGGCCAACAAGAGCTTTGTTCCTGCGTGCGACCGCATCGAGCTCGGCCGAGAGGGCCGCCTTATTCAGTGTTATTTCCCTTCTCGCCTTGGCAGTCGGGCTGTTCTCGAGAAGTCGGGACGCAACCTCTTCGGGCAATGCTCGTGAAGCGGCACTGACAGCCTCGTACGCAAACGCGTGGACCGCGTCGCTTACCACCACCAAGATATTCAGGACCCCAAGCCCGATAAACGACGCGACCGTCAGAAACCGCCTGAAAGATCGGAAGCCATTCCTACGTATCGGATTCCTTATCGGATCGGTTACGGAAACGTTGGCGGTTCGTTCGTTCATGAAGGTCGTCTTATGGGGTGTTGCGGTACGGAATTATGACGGAATCGGTCAGTTTGAGTGACTCAGCCAATTACAGAGATGAAGGGCAGGAGCATCGATGCCCACGCAAACGTTAGCAAGGCGCAGATACTCAACATGAGGACACGGAACGTCGAACACCCGCTGAGCGGGTGGAAAACACCAGTTCGATGAAGTTGAGACCTGCCGTTCGATTTTGCTGAGTGCCGTGCGGCGGCTACCGGCGATCCTTCAGCCACACGATAGGTGCAGTCGGACCGGCAGCTGAGGCCGACCACCCGACTCACCCCCCACCACCTTCAGCAACTGCCACCCCGCAGGCCTCCGGCACCGGCAGTCGCTGGTTTACTGAGGTTTGCGGAGACTGGTGGGCCTCCATGGGAATGCCGCCTTGCCAGTCCCAGGCCACGACCCCCAGTGTCGCAAAACGCTTGACGAGGGGATCGTCGTTGAGCTTTCCGACGACCTCGTGGGCCGCCTGCCGCTCCTTAGCGCAGTCGCCCGGCGATGAAAGGAAGATCTTTATCGAACGCATCGTTGTTAGGACCGCAGTTCGGATTGATCGGTGAGCCTCGCCGAAGCCAGAGCCGTGCGTCCACGCACGGTGTGTACCCGCCTGATGCTGACCTGCACAGCATTCGCAGGATTGGGAGGCCGATACCTCATCATCTCCTGAACCGCCGACGCCTCACCCGCGGTCTGCTCGGGGCATTTGGTGTACGACGGTCCAGCTTCTGGGCCGCCTCGGCGGCAGCGGGGACGTTGAATTCCAGCAGGCGTTCGAACAGGGTAGCGCCTTGTGCGCTGTGTTCGCCGCCCTCGTCTTGCAGGGCAAGGGCGATGGAGACAAGGGCGTCACTGCGGTAGGCCCAGCTGGTGGCAGTGTTGGCCAGTTCGTCCGCCACCGTGTCGATCAACGCAGTGGTCACCTGATAGACCCTATCCGGCTCGTAGCGGACGAGATGCTCCAGCACTTCAACGGCGAATTCGCCGTCGCTGGTCAGAAAGATTCCGGGGTATTCGGCCAGTGCATCCATTACCTGCCGGGTATGAACATCCGGAAGCCAAGGAGGATCCATGCGGAAAATGCGAGCCAGTGCGCGCAGTACTGGTTTCTCACTGCTGGGTAACAAACGCAGCAGATAACTCTTGCCGAGCTCACGCAGTGATGCCTCCGTCCACAACTGAGCCGCCGTGTGGGCTAGACCGACCCGCTGGGGTAAGCGTCCGAGGTCTGTGGATGAGAGAACTTCCTCAATGGCGTCGGTCACCCAGCGCTCATCGGGCCACCATACGTGGCGGACCAGAAGCAGTTCCGCGGAGCCCACCTGCCCAGGCTTGCCCTGAGTGGCCATGAGGAACAGCCATTCCTGCGCGTAATGAGGGGAAATCCAGTGCAATAGCTTGCAGACCGCACGCATACAGCCGGTATCGTCAAGGACCGATGGGTAGCCGCTGAACAAGGTGCTCAGGAATGCCTGCGCCCGATCATGGTTCGCATCACGTAGGCAAGGGAAGTAACGCCTGCCTACAGCTTGCCATACACGCGGGGATTCGGTTCGTTGGAGATGTTCGTCCAGCACGTCCAGCCAATGGTCGTAGGCGACTGGCTTTCTTGTGAGGAAGTATCGGGACAGTGCAATCAGAAGCGGAAAATTCCCCTCTGGTAGGGTGACGCTCGCAGCGTAGCCCCACAACTGGCTCTCCAGTTGATCCTGACGCTCAGTACGCTCGCAGTCCTCGGAAGCACGCTCAGCCGGCTGAAGCCACGCCATGAGTCGTGATACCAGTTCCGCAGGAACCTCGATGCCCTCTTCCGCAAAATGCTCCGCAGCGTAACCTACGGCGCTGCGGAAGGACGGGCCGTCGAAGCCTTTGCCGATCAATTCGCGGAGCAATTCGAAAGCTGCCTCCGCCGGAAGGTCAGTCTTCTGTAGTTCCTGTACCACGCACGTTGCAGGAGTTACATTGCGCTGCGGATCGAGCTTCCGTAACACGGACAGTGCTTTTCCCCTATCGATTCCTAGCAATTTGGCCAGCTCACGACCTCCTTGTATTGCGCCACCTCTCATGGAATGTCTAGGGTGGTCCCAGCCCGTTTCGTCTGTCAGCTCGGCGAACAAACCCAGTATTTCCGCTACGCCCGCCTTCGCCATCTGTTCGGCGCTGACCGGGCTGCCAATGACATCCATGCCCTCGCCAGCGTCGTTATCAGTCTCTCCCGCAAGATGCGCACGCGTCGATTCGGCCAGCATCCTGCTTACAGCCGGGCTTCGCTGTTGCGCGGGGAACGCATGAAAGAGCTGCATGCGGTGCTCCCGGTTCCAACTGAGCCGTGCCCAACGCGTCTTGGCGTCATCTTCGGGCGCGTTGCGATAGAGATCAAACGATCCAATCGCATGCTCCAGCCGGACCAGTTGCTCTGCATCGAGATGGGACACCAACTGCGTGATCAGGGCGCGGCTCTCCCGATGGGCCTCCGATAGACTGCCGAGACTAAAGCGGCGAGGATCGGCGAGCAGATATTCCAGAACGAAGGCAGGCTCTTGGGGAGCGGCCTTTGCCAGTCCCATGGCCAGTAGGCGCTGCAACAGCAGCAGTTCCGACTGCGTGTGTTCCTGGACAAAGGCGCACAACTCGGTAGGCGACACCTCTCCCCAGGTTTCCATCGCCGCGCGGAGGGAATGCTGGATCTCAGAAACGTCTCGGAAACGTTCATCGCTCCAAGGGTCCAGATAGCCGCTGCGTTGATAGCGAACGATATGAGTCTCCTCGGCAAAGACGTCTACTGCAAAGAACGATTCCAGCAAGGGCCACAGGGCGCGGAGGTAAGCGGCAGGCGCGGCCTGGGCGGCTGCCGGGAGATCGTGCAGGTGATCGCTCTCCAGCAGTTTCCGTAGTGTGTCGGCGACATTCTCCTCCCGGGTTATTTCCAGCCAGCGCTGTTCTAGCCAGACTTTCAGCAGGTGGGGCGCTTGCTCGGGAACTGCCGCACTGGCAATGCTGACGGCTTCGTTGATATCCCAGTCATTGATTGAAGTCCGGGCGACAATGCGTTCCAGCCTCGCCAGCCAAGGTAAGTCCACCGGGAGCGCATTACTTCTTACAAGCAGCGTCCAGCTGAGGGCATCCATGTCGGGCCGTGGCAACCAGAACTCATCCACTAGCGCCAACACTTCATGCGGCAGCGCTGAGGCTACGGCGTCCAGCACGGCCCGGGTCAGGATACTTTCTTGGGCGGACTGCTGCATCAACAAGGGGAGATGCGCCGGCAGTAGGGCCCGGAACCATCCCTCGCTCCCCATCGCAGCGCCAAGGAAGCGTGGTCGGAACCACGGGTCATCGAAGTTGGCCCAGGCAATCTGTTCTTCACAGGGCAGCGGGGCCTTCTGCATGCCCATGAAGGCGATCAGCAGCATGCGCAGGTGGCGGCGTAGTGTGTCGTTGGCCCACAAGGTCTGCAGTTCGAGGGCGTACTGCCTCGGCGCCACCCGGCGCAGGTACAGCAGGGCGTGCCAGAGCTGGGGACGGATGCGCAGGTGGTTCTGGCTGGCCAGCACGGTTTCTGCCAGTAGGCCGCGCTGCTCCAGAAAGCTGCGCCCGCGCAGGAACTCAAACCAGGTCTGGTGGCGAAAACCCACGCGCCCCTCCCCTTCCGGCATCAGCAGCAGACCCTCACGCAGCAGCGCCTGCAAGGCTCCGAAGTCATCTTCCAGCCTTGCAGTGGGCACCCACAGGGATTCTTCCTCGGCAATACCGCTTGCCAGCGCCATCATCACTTTCTTGCGGCGACCAGCGGAGTCAGCCTCGATGACATGCTTCCGCCATTGCTGTTCCAACAACCCGTGAATGCCGTGGGCCAGATCAGGCTCAGCCGTACCTGGCAGTAGTTGCAGGAAGGCATTCAGTGCGTGGGGGGAGCGCACGGTTTCGCGCATTTCGGCCGACCAGGCGCCGGTGTCGACACCCTGGGCCAGCAGCACGGGCGTCACGGTTTCCCAGGCCGGCAACTGTAGGGTGATTTCTTCGAGATCCAGATTACGGAGGGTCCGGTCGTGGGTCCGTTCGAAGCTGCGGCATGAGGCCAGCACGTGCACGTTGATGATACCTGACAGGTCCTGGATCAGTTCCAGCAATACCCGCAGGCGCTCCGGGCGCTGCACCACCAGATCGGCCAGGGCATCCAGTTGGTCGATCAGCACCACCACGGGCTGTTCCGCAGCCAGCCGGCGCACTAGGGCCTCCACCGTGCTGGGCAGTCCGAGCACGTGGGCGAGTGTTTGCGTGTCCTTGGCCTCTGTTGGCAGCAAGTCGGCCTTGATGCCCAGAACGGCGACACCCTGTTCGGCCAACGTGTTGCCCAGCCGTGCCAGCAGTGCGGACTTGCCACAGCCTGGCTCCCCCAGCAACAGGGTTGTTGACCGCTCATTGTGCTCAAAGCGGGATTGCCATTGCGCCAGTTCCGGCGGCTCCAGCCAGTCTCCGTTTGGCAGGGTGGTGGGCCAGGTGAGGAGGTCCCGGGAGGCGCGCTGGAAGTGTGCTGCGATGCCCGTGGCGGGCGGTCGCTGGCCGAGCTTTTCGAGTTCCCGCTCAACGCCACGGGCCAGTTGCAGCCTCAGTTCGTCAAGATCGGCAAACTGGCCGGGGACATGTTCTCCACCGACCTCGGTATGGAAGGCTTTCACGTGAGCCATCTCGTCGGGGTTCAGCAAACTTGAGTTGCTTGCGTCTGGCCGGGTGGTCAGCAACGGGATGACCGGGATCTTCCGCCCCAGCGCGTGACGAAACTCCAGGCGGGTAATGGAGAGTGCTTCCGGATTATCTTCAGGTGGCACGTACCCCTGCCGATATCCAAGAAGCATCACTACCAGGTCGCAACTCGCCACGTCATCCAGACAGGTCTGCACCAGCGGCTCACTGCTTGGGCCATAGCTATCCACAGCCTCAAGCCCGTTGTCAGCTAGCCATTTCGCGACCTCGGCGCGCTCTTGGTGCAGATCAAGTTGGCTGGAAGAAATGTACACCCGCGTCATCAAGCGCTCCGCTATTCCATGGTCTGTGACCCTTGTGCGCAGTACTCACACGAACACTCCGGTCGGCTCATCATGCACGAATCCCGTCAGTCGTTACAATTTGCATATTCCTCGCTGCCTGAATCACCCATGGCCCCGGGCTTTGTTCGCATGCCCTTTGGCTACAAGCCGGCTCGTGGATTTTGATGTGGTGTAGCCGCAGCTGCAGCTGATTGCCCCGATGGTGCGGGCGGTTGGGATGGCGTCTTTGCGGCCAGATGAAGAGCAGGCTGGCGATTGATCCAAAGGCGATTTTCGAACGGCTAGTCCTCTGTGAATTCGAGGAGGCAGACTGACTCTTCCGGGTCGGAAGTGCTAATTCGCGGACGTGAGAAGCTGCCACTGACCGCTGATCTACGCTGAACGGCAGGTAACTGACGTGGTGCTGACCGTGACGTACCGGCACGCGAGCGACCGGATTGGCCGACAACCCGATCTTCGCCGCGTCCCCACATCGCGGAAAGCCCCCTCTGACTCGCCTGCTTCATGTAGGTCCGCGCAGCGGAGTCCTTCCCGGACTCCCCCTTCAGAAAGTCGCCCCAACCA
>Ga0268298_10005041_pt1 | contig 12542 bp, 9 predicted proteins | sample WWTPWeurt_MetaG_FD_194462 | JGI IMG/M metagenome (GOLD analysis project Ga0268298, IMG submission 194462) | Activated sludge microbial communities from WWTP in Nijmegen, Gelderland, Netherland - WWTP Weurt | ecosystem: Engineered > WWTP > Aerobic digester > Activated sludge | place: Netherlands...
CGATGGGACGCACATTGGGCACGTTAAAACACTCGGTCATGAATTTCCAGGTTAGGTACAACAACTCTTCGCGGTCATCCAGCTTGACCGAATTCATATCGTTGACCATTTCACCGTTGAGCGCCGCCGGCAGTATCTCATCGGTCAGTGGTCCGCCGCAGGCTTTTGTGGCACCTGCGCCCAAAATGATCACCGGATTTTTCACCATTGCTACCTCCAAATATGGGAACATTCTACAGGCTTTGAAAGCGAAAGGCAATCACCCGCTTGTTGCCAAATAAAAAAACTCACCCTCGAAAGTTCGGTTCGGGGGTGAGCCTTATGCTTCGATATCCATTTCAACTATCCCTGCTTGGGCGGCTGTCCTTCCTGCTGCCTGAGTTTGCGCTTCTCATCCTGTTCCTGCTCAAGTTTGATCTGTTGCTGCCGATGCAGTTTTCTTTTCTCCTCCTGCTCGGCTTCCAACTGCAGGCGCTCCTGTTGGCGCTGCTTGCGCTTCAGTTCCTGCTCCGCCTCCAATTGCAGACGCTGCTGCTGGTGGTCCTTTTGCTTTTGCCCCTGCTCCAATTGCTGCTTGATGCGGTTCTGTTCCCGCTCTGCTTCCTCTGGTCTTTTTGTCATTAGGTTTTCCTTCTCAAAAAATATTCGGGGTGGACGGTCTCAGCCATCCACCCCGATCGATCGCATTCTTTTTTTACAGTTTCGGGAACCTACTTACCACCTTGGCCGCCGTGGCGGGACGATCCATCACGCCGCCTTGATGGATCAAAATGGGCGTACCTTCTTTGGCGTAGGCGAATTCCACGAAAGCCTGCCCGGTGATAAATCTCTGCCCATCAATGGCGCAGGAAGTGACAAACCCCACGCGTTCGCCGTTGGAATTCATCACAGGGTCACCGTTGTGCGCCATGCGGACACGCTGTTCATCAAAAGTGAAGCGGACGACCACACCCTGCCGTGCGCGCTCGCGCGCCACGTAGGCATCGCGCCCGATGAAGTACGGCTTGTACGGCTTGACGTAGGAACCAAAGCCGCCTTCCGCCACGCCGAGATCACGCCCTTCAAATTTGCCTGAGCCGAGTCCCATTTCGTGCCCGTACAACGGGAGACCCGCTTCGGTACGCAGTGAGTCACGCGCGCCCAAACCGATGGGCTTCACGCCGAACTGTTCGCCGGCTTTCATCACCGCCAGCCAAAATTCCGCGGCGCGGTCTGGGTGGACGAACAACTCGAAAGCCATCTTCTCGCCGGTATAACCCGTGCGAGACACGATCAGGTCAAATCCGCCAACGACCGCATTGCACAACTCGGTGCGCTTCAACTTCATGATGCGCGCGCGGGTGGCATCATCCACACCCATCGCCAGCAGTGTGTCACGACTCTTCGGTCCCTGCAGGGCAATATCCACCCGCATATCATCGCCGGACCTTGGGTCGCGCAGATTACGGATCTCGGCATTGTAGCCGTAGGTCCGCGCCCACGGACGATTGTTATCGATCTTCACCAGCCCATCACGCACACTTTCAAGCCAGGTGCGGTCCTTATCATCGTTCGATGCGTTCACCACCACCAGATAGTTATCCCAGCCGCGGCGATAGATGAGAGTGTCATCGATCACGTTCGCATCGGGGGTGAGGAAATGAGAATACAAAGACTCGCCCGGCATCAGTCCGCCACAGTCATTGCCGCAGACCGTATCAAGGAACGAAGCCGCATCCGCGCCGCGCACATCGTACACGCCCATATGCGAGACATCGAACAAGCCCGCCGCGTTGCGTGTGGCGAGGTGCTCTTCAAAGATGCCCGAATATTGCACCGGCATTTCCCAGCCCGCAAAGGGGACCATTCTACCGCCCAGATCACGATGGACCTGATTGAGCTTCGTCTTCTTCAACTCGCCTTCGGCTTCATTCCACTCAAAGGAGGGAAGCGGTTCTTCCTTAATATCGGAGCTGACTCCAATGAACCAGGGTTTAACTCCGCCTTTGAGCGGCGGGACGGTGGCGGTGAGTTTGGCTTTCACTTCATTCACCACGAACGGTCCCGGCAGGCGCTTCGCGCTGAAATCTTTTCCGCCATTGAGTTCAAAGGATGTGTACCCATCGGAAAGATCACGCAGCCATGTGGCAACAGCCGATGCGTTCTTGACGGGGACAGATAATTGATAGGTGTTGTTATCCACGTTCTTCAGCAGACCCTGCACCACGCCTTTGGGAGTGGCGATCGATGTGACCTGGGTCTTGCCCTTCTTCAAAGCGGAGAGGTCGGAAGACACTGCGAAATCCAGCACCTGCCGCGCGCGCTGTCCGCTCAACTCATACACGCCGCTGGTGGATTTATCGTCCAGATAATAGAAGTGAGGATAGCCGCTCTTCTTATATTTGAAATCGATGCCCGCCTTCTCGGCCAGTTTACGCACCCGCAAGCGGGCGTCGTTCAACACGTTGAAGTCCACTTTGGCACGGCGCTGTCGTCCCTTGCGGACGGTGTCCACTGAATGGGGCGCGCACGCGAGCAGCACATCGGCCATCACATCGGCAAGCTCGCGGGTCATCTTCTCATCGAAGCCGCGCTGACTGATCCACGGGGTGCCGAGGCGGATGCCCGAAGGATCGGCGGAGTTCTTGTCACCGGGGATGGTGTTGCGGTTGACCACCACACCTACGATGTCCAGGATCCGCGCGGCCTGGTCGCCGCTGAGTTTGGTGCCGTCCTCACCAACAACAGAGGTCACATCCACATTGACCATGTGGCAGTTCGTCCCGCCGAAGGGCACACGCAGTCCGCGTTTGGTAAATTGGTCTGCCATGGCCACGGCGTTCTTAATGGTCTGCGCCTGCAATTTCTTGAACTGCTTGGTCTGCGCCAGTTTGAAGGCCAATGCCAACCCCGCAAAGACATTGACGTGCGGTCCGCCCTGCTCACCGGGGAAGACGGCTTTATCGATCTTCTTGGCGATCGCGCCATCGGTCGTGAGCAGCACTGCGCCGCGAGGACCGTCCAGGCTCTTGTGGGTGGTAGACATCACAACATGGGCAAAACCGATCGGGGAGGGAACAACTCCCGCCGCGACAAGACCGCCGATGTGTGAAATGTCTGCCAGGAAATACGCGCCGACCTCATCTGCGATCTCGCGGAACTTCTTCCAATCTGGGACCCATGAGTAGGAAGATGCGCCAGCGATCAGCAGTTTCGGTTTGTTCTCCAATGCCAGAGCGCGAATACGGTCGTAGTCGAGCTTTTCATTTTCATCCACGTTGTAATGCACAGCCTTGAACCATTTGCCGCTGCGATTCACAGAAGACCCGTGAGAAAGATGACCACCATGCAAAAGGTTCAACCCCATGATCGTATCGCCCAGGTTCACCAACGCTTGATACACGGCATTGTTGGCCGGCGCGCCGGATAAAGCCTGCACATTGACAAAGATCTGGTCGGCGCTGAATCCGTTAGCCGCGAAGGCTTCGGCCGCTCTTCGGCGGGCGAGCGCTTCCACCGCGTCGGCATATTCCACGCCCTTGTAGTAGCGCGGATCGCCGTTGCGGCGGTAATGAGCAAGTCGCGCAGGATAATCGAGAATTTCTTCTTCGGTCATCCAACGCGACTCTTCATCGGGGTAGCCTTCTGCGTAAATATTTTGGAAACTGGAAGCCAGCGCTTCACGAACCGCCATGGGCGCAGTCGACTCGCTGGGGATGAGGATCAACTTGCGGGCCTGCCTCTCGGACTCGAGCTGGGTCAATTCGTAGACATCAGGGTCGAGGTCTTTGAGCGAACCGCGAAACAGAAAATCGGACATTGTTTTCTCCTTTTGAGAGTTGGTTGTTTAATTCGTCAGACAACTGAATTGTAGGACGGTCAGGGGGGAAGGTCAAGTGAAAAATGTAACCTTTGGAAATTCGCCGCGGAATAAAATCCCCTTGCACCCGCGGAAGAACGCGGACTTGTTATTTCCTGCCGATCATGGTGCGGTTACGCCCGGCTTGTTTGGCGGCATACATGGCGGCATCTGCCCCGCGGATCAGCTCATCGGTCGAGGCGGTTTCTGCTTCGGGTATTTTTTCAACGATGCCGATGCTGAGCGTGACCTTCGCATCGCCTTTTTCGGTCGGGACTCGGACGCCCGCCGCCTGCTCGCGAATGCGCTCCGCCAGTGAGAAAGCCTGCTGCGCGGTCGTCATCGGCGAGACGATCACAAACTCCTCGCCGCCATAACGACCGATCACATCCGACGAGCGCAGCACCGCGCAAGTGGACCGGGCCACCTGCTGAAGGATCTGATCTCCGACCATGTGCCCGTACGTGTCGTTGATCTGTTTGAAATGATCGATGTCGAACATGAGGATTGACAGCGGCTGATGATAGCGAAGCGCGATCCCCAGTTCATATTCGGCTAGTTCATAAAGATAGCGGCGGTTATTGATGCCTGTCAGACCATCGGTGTGGGAGAGTTGTCTTTCACGCTCGAGGGTGGTTTCCAGATCTTTATTGACCTCAATAAGCTCCTGCCTGGTTTGCCGCAATTCTTCTTCAGCCAGTTTACGCTCGGTAATATCACGGTTGCTCTCACGGCGTCCCAGCCATTGACCATCATTTCCATAAACGGCATTACAGAAATGACTCATCCAGCGCGTTTCTCCACTGGCTGTGATAATGCGGAACTCGTAATGAAGGTCTTTGTTCTTATCTGCGCCGTTGGCTTGTCGGAAATGCTCCCTGACCTTTTCCTTATCTTCCGGATGAGCGATCTCGATCGCCTTGGCCGGGTCTTTCAAAAATTCTGCCGATGGGTATCCCGTCACCCGATTACAGGAAGGCGAAACATATCGATACTTTTTGTCCGGTCCAAGCCAGGCTTCCCAATCATACGTAAAGTCTGCAACCGTTCTGTATTTCTCCTCGCTCAAAAGCAAGGCTTCCTGTGCCTTCACCCGGTCGGTGATATCGATGGTGTACCCAGCCAGAAGTTTCTTTTCACCCAGATTGATCGGGAACTTGATGGTGGTATAGTGACGGTCCTTAAGTTCTTCTTCCAACTTTAATATCCCGCCATTGGTAATTACTTCACAATCGTCTTTAATGATCTTTTCTGCCAGTTCGGGCGGGAATAATTCCTTCATTCCCTTTCCGATCATTTTCCAGCCTGGCACACCGATCATCTCTTCGTAATTTTCACTGGCGTGCAAAACGCGGCTTTCATCCGGGTCCACCTGTTTGATGAAAGCATAGATCGGAGAGTGCGCCATAAACTGAGAGAATAATTCCTGATTGTCGCGCAGATCCGCTTCCACCCGCTTCCGCCGGACAATATCCCAGGTCAGGTCTGCCAGGTTCGAGACCAGTTCCGCATCGTAATCGTCATAGTCGACCGCTTTGTTTCCCACGCCAATGATCATGACGATCTTGTCATCGCGCAAGACCGGGGCAACCAGTATTCTCGAAACAGGCGCATGACCCTTCGGTAATCCCTTGCGGTGGGATAAAGTGGCATAGTCATTATAGATAACGGGTTTCCGCGTATAAACACAATCAACCCATACCCCAGCCTTATCAACCGGGTAATGCTGCCCCTTCCCTTCGGCTGTACACATATTTTTTACGGTGTTGGTGGACCACATTTGCAGGGTCAATGTGACCTGGTCTTCTTCCAAAAAATGAAAAAAGCCGATCTTGCTGTCTGTCAATTCTTCTGCCCGATCCAACGTAGATTGAAGCAGCTCATCTAATGTTTGAAAGTCCGCCGACTGACTAAGCTGCCAACGGGCCTGCATGGTGGCTTCTGCGCGCTTGCGCTCCGCCAACACAGAACTCAGCAGCATGCCTGAAAAAGTGGCAACGATCAGGAAGAGTTGAACAGCGGTCAATCGCTCCGCTGGAGATTGGTCTGAAAACCCAAAAATTCCAGCTCCCTGCAGCGTATACCATAAGGCAGTGAGCGAGAACAAAAAAAGTGTTCCCGCCACGCCGCGCGGATCGAACCGAAAGGCCAGCAGGATCAGGATCGGGAAGATCATGTAGTTGCGCAAGACCGGCGCACTCGCGTCTGTGAACGGACCGAATAACAGCCAGGCAAAGGTCACTGTCATTCCAACGAACAAGGCCGGCTCAGCCAGCTTCCACGGAGCCATGGACTTAAGAATTCTCGCTCCATTGGACCACGTTACGATCAGGGGAGCGATCAAAATGATCCCCAGTCCATCCGCGGCTTCCAGCATCCACCATGTCTTCAAGAATGGGGTACCGTATATCAAAGTTGGAGTGACAGCCATTAAAGCTGCGGTCGCGCCATTGATGACGACAGCCACCCCGAACAAAGCAATGATCTCTTTGGCACGCCTAAAGGTGATCCTGGAACCAATGTAATGCGTCAGGACGAACGCGCTCAAGTACGCTTCAAGCGAGCAGACAAAGGCAAAGAGCAAGCTAAGCAGCGGACCGCCGCCCCTTCCCAAATTCCCTGCTGCATTAACCAGGAACACCACCACTATGATCGATCTCCAGCGGCGGGCTGGGTTCAGCAATAAAACAGCCAGCGTAAATCCGCTGGCTGTCCATACTGAAAATACAAGGTCCGCAGGAGCTGAAAATAAAAGCCCGACGCTGCTAACCCCCCAATAAGAAAGAGCGATGAGCACCAGATTCACAAATTCCTTCTGAAGCGGATTTACGCTCTTCATTTCAGGAATATTTGGAGTTGAAATCTTATCGCTCATAGGTTTTCCAATTTTGGGTTAATGCAACTTTTTTTGCCTCCACACCTTTTTAATAAATTAACACATGGAACCTGTAGAGATAGTATAGCACTAATGAGAATGCACGATAATTTACAATAATGAAATGAAATTTAACGTCAAATTTACATCTCAAGCGCCCCTGCAGCCGCACACCTGCCACTGGCAAAACAAGCCGTCAGCAGATACCCGCCCGTTGGCGCTTCCCAATCCAGCATTTCACCAGCGCAGAACACACCGGGCAGATCCCTCAACATCAGGTTTTCATCCAACGCTTCAAAACTCACCCCGCCCGCGGAACTGATCGCCTCATCCAATGGACGGGCCGCCGTCAGCGGCACAGGCAACTGCTTGATGTAAAACGCGAGCCGCGCGGCATCTGCGAACTCATCCTTCGGAACGAACTCGCGCAACAACCCCGCCTTCACGCCTTTCATCCCGATCGTCTTTTCCAAATGACTCGCCATCGAGCGCGACCCGCGCGGCTTGGACAACCGCTCCGCCACCTGCGCCTCGGTCTTGTCGGGCGCGAGGTCAAGCCGCATCACCGCCGCGCCGGCCGCCAGCGCATCACGCATCAGCGCTGAAGCCGCGTAGATCAAACTTCCCTCCACGCCTTCCTTCGTCACGATGAACTCGCCCTGCTGACGAAAATCCCCGAAATTCAACACCACAGATTTGATGGGATGACCGTCGAACTTTTCCTTGAATACCTCACTCCACGCTACATCAAATCCGCAATTGGCGGGCTTCAGCGCTTCCACCTTAACCCCGGCCTGCTCCAGCCAATGGACCCACGCCCCATCCGAGCCGAGTCTTGCCCAACTGCCACCACCGAGCGCGAGGATCACCGCATCTGCCCGCGCGGATTTTAAACCATCAGGCGTTTCAAATTTCAGTGACTTGTCGTCATTCCACCCAACCCAGCGATGCCGCAAATGAAATTTAACTCCCTGGCCGTCCAGCCGCTTCAACCATGCCCGCAGCAGCGGACTGGCTTTCATTTCTTTTGGGAATACCCGCCCCGATGTGCCAACAAAAGTTTCCACACCCAGCCCGCGCGCCCATTCGCGCAGGTCATCCGGCGTGAATCGATTCAGCCATTTTTCAACTTCCTGCTGCCTGCTTCCGTAGCGTGAGACAAATTTCTCGAACGGCTCGGCATGTGTCAGGTTCAGCCCGCTCTTGCCCGCCATCAAAAACTTCCGCCCCAAAGAAGACATGGAATCGTACACATCCACCCTTGCCCCGCCTTGAATCAACACCTCCGCCGCCATGAGTCCCGCAGGTCCGCCGCCGATGATCGCTACTGTTTTATCCATAGGTTCATTATAAAGAGAAAACTCCCGCTTGACTCGGGAGTTTTCTTCGTCGTCTGATATTTCTTTCTGGCTCTATCTTTCCACGCTCACGATCCCGCCCACCGCGTTCATCTTCAAAGTCCATTCACTGCCGATCTCGAACTGCTGAAACTCGCTGACCGATCCCGGCGAATAACTTTCCACACCGTTCGTTGTGCTGAAGGTCACAGTGAAAATTTCTGCGGGAGAACCCGTGCGCTGATCGCTGGTCAGGCTGGGGTTTTCATAAACGGGATACAAGTCACTGCCGTTCAAGGTATAGGTCTGGATGGTCTGCCATTCATCCACGGTGTAATCGCAGAATTGTTCGCTCTCGGTGTGACATTCCGTCACGATCTCCGCGAAGCCATTGCCCTGATCGACCGTCTTCTCTTCGCACACTTCCTGTGAGTCTGTGCGGCAAGATACGTTGTAGGCATTCGACGGAGCGTTCCCGCGTTCATTGGAATAATTCACCGCGCGGACTTCCTGCACCGGCACAGAGGTCTGCCACTGCACATCAGACACGGTCGCTTTGACCGATTTCGACGGGAAGGCAAAAAGCATCACCGCCGCGATACAGCAGATCAAAAGCAGCGCACCGATCCCGCCGAACAAAAGCCAGTTGACTTTTTTCTTTTCAGTTGGCGCCGGCTTGGCAGCAACCGGGGGAGCAGGCGCAACGGGCGCGGGGGCTTCTGCCCTGGGCAAAGGCGATCCGCATTGCTTGCACACCCGTTCACTGCCGGGGTTCTCCGCGCCGCAATTCTTGCACGCGATCACCTTTGGCGCGGGAGCAGACGCTTGCAACACCTGCCCTGCCTGACGCGCCTTGCCCTCCTTCAAGTCTGCGCCGCACTGCGAGCATGTCGCAGAAGTGGCGGGGTTGCGTGTGCCGCAAAATCCGCAGTGGATGTCTGCACCGGCGCTGGCGGCTTTCACCTTCTTCTCATCGGTCACAACTTTTTCATCCGCCGCGCGCTGAAACTTCACATTCTCAGGCTGGGGTGCGCCGCAATTCTCGCAGGTTTTCTTCGAGCCCTTATTCCTGCCGTCGCAATTTGGGCAGACCCATTCGAGTTCAACAAATTTTTTATTCATCCTCAACTCCTTGAACAAGCCAATTTTACAGCGGATTCATTCCATGCCATTTGCGGATCTTTGCAATGCGGGACTCATGGTCCGGCTCGCGATGCGGAGAAGAATCCTGCGGATCATTTCTTAACGGAGAGTTGGTCAATGCGTCGAAAACAGCCATTGCCCCGTTGGCAACGTTGCGCGGATCGTAACCGCCTTCCAAGACAAAGACGATTTTCCCGCCGCAATATTCTTCGGCAAGGTCAACTAATTTTTTTGACACAGTATAAAACCCGCGGGTGGAGACTCCCAGCGAAGTGATGGGATCATTCCAGTGCGCGTCGAAGCCTGCTGAAATGAACAGCATCTGCGGGCGGAAGGATTCCACAACCGGTTTGAAGATCTCGTCTGCCACGCGGGTGAGAACTCCGTCGCCTGCAAACGAATGCAAGGGCACATTGACCAGCCGCCCCCTGGCGTGAGGCGCGTCTTCGATCCAGCCGGTGCCGGGGTAAATTCCCCATTGATGGGTGGAGATGAATCCAAAACGGTCATCATCCATGCAGGCGGCTTGCGTGCCGTTGCCGTGATGCGCGTCGTAATCGATGACCATCACCCGCTCCATGCCGTTGGACAATGCCTCGCGCGCAGCGACCGCGACATTGTTGAAGATGCAAAATCCCATGGCTCGCTGCGGCTCGGCGTGATGTCCCGGCGGGCGGACGATGGCAAAGGCGTTCTGCGCCTCGCCGCGCATGACAGACTGGGTGCAGGCAAGTGCTCCGCCTGCCGCAAGCAATGCATCTTGAAATGTAGTTTGGGTAACGAATGTGGGTGCGTAATCAATGACGCCCGGTCCCTGCATGCACGCATCTTCGAGTGCGCGGATCAGTTTTGGCGGATGCACGCGCGCGATCTGCTCATGGGCTGCCGGCATGGCTGCGATCTTCTCCACGCCTTCGAGCCCTGCATCGAGCAGCGGCTTGAGTTGGTCGAGCCTGCCCGGTCTCTCGGGGTGGTCGGGATATTCATGTTCAGGCGATGGGACGAAGGTGTACGCGGTTCTCATGCCCAGATTATAGCCCCACTTCTTTCTGCGCTTTCAAGACAAGATGATGACGGATTAAAAAGGTCCCGCCGCTGATGAGCATGGGGGGGGCATGTTCATCCAGCGGCGGGGGACACCTAGATACCAATAAAGGGGAGGGCAGGTGTCAATGAACACAATATACACCCAAATAGTCTGTATAAAATTAAAATCAGATTAGTAAACAGGAGTACTTTAGTCCTATTTATTCTTATTATCACTAAAGAGTTTTAGCCACTCCTCCACCTCGGCGGAGGACATCTTCTTTTCCCCGGTGTTGGATCTGATGGAGGTTTCGCGCGCTTCTCGCAGCGTTCTGACAAATTCTTCGGAAGACAAGACCTGAGCGCGCACCGCCCGGGCCGAGCTTTGCACTTCTCGGTCAGAGGAGACGATGATCCAGTTTTTTGCTTCTTTTTCCATGCGCTTCAAGCGTGCGCGGATGGCGCTGTCGGCGGTCTGCCCGAGCCTGATGAAATGCGCCCGGATGCCGCCCAGGCTGCGGGTCCCGGCCTGACCGGCCGGCGCTCCATCGAAATAGACTTCCACCTGCTGACGTTTGATCCGCGCAAAATCCTGAAGCATGGCGGCCAGTTCCATTTCGTCATCGGGCGAGTCCAGACGCAATCCCACCTTGGGGATCAGGTTATGTCCGTCGATCATGTAGGGCATGCCGTGATTTTACCCCGTAAAACAGGGACAGCCGCCTTGGGGGCGACTGTCACCTGATATTAAGCGGGTTCCACTACTTTGGTGGTCACTTCGAACTTGGGCGGGTTTTCGAGGGTCTTTTTGACCTTGCACAATTCGGCGGAGCGCACAAGGGCATCGTAGTATTGGGCAGGGAAAGTGGGCGGGACCTGAATTTCAAGGTCGATCTTGTCCATCATGCCAGTGGACATGTTGGGGTGGTTGCGCTGAATGATGCGGATGCCTTCGGTGGGCAGGTTGCGCTGGCGGCAAAAGCCCAGAACGTAAATGCCGGCGCAGGTGCCGATGGATGCCAGAAACAGTTCAAAAGGCATCGGCGCAGAATCGGCAGGCGGTTGGTCGGTCTGAAAGTCGTGCCCGCGATAGTGGGCGTCCACTTTAAGCCCGCCGGGAAAGTCAATGATCATGTCCATGAGAAACCTCCAAAATTTAGTTGATGTGTCACTTATTTGTGACGACATATCCTTTCTGGATATTACCCCCATTTTCAAAAATGAGACGGTAATTCTTCCGCGCCAGGCGAGAAAACAGGCGGACGGAAATTTGTTATACTCTCGTCACCTATGACCGAATCGAGCTCCCCCACATTTCACATCCGTGAACTTCCCATCCACGGCGACGCCATCCTCGCGCCCATGGACGGCTATTCCGATTGGCCGTTCCGTTCGCTGTGCCGCGAGCTTGGCTCTGCCATGAGCTATACCGAGTTCATCAAAGTGGAGAAGATCCTGAGCAAGTCTAAACAGCCCGCCAAGCGGATGTACTTCACCGAGCCTGAGCGCCCCATCACCTTTCAACTATACGGCGACGACCCGGACCTGATCCTTGAAGCGGCGCTGAAGGTGCAGGAACTCAAGCCCGATGTGATCGACCTCAACATGGGCTGCCCGGCCAAATCCATCGCGGATCGCGGCGCGGGTGTGGGCATGATGCGCACCCCGATCAAGATCGCGCGCACCTTCCGCAAACTGGTAAAGAATCTGCGCGTGCCGGTCACCGGCAAGATGCGCCTTGGCTGGGAACGCAACAAGAACTTCAAACTCATCGCGCGCATCGTTGAAGAGGAAGGCGGCTCGTTGATCGCCGTCCACGGGCGCACAAAGGAACAGCGCTACGCGGGCGACGCCGATTGGGACGCCATTGCCGAAGTTAAATCACTGGTCAAGATCCCCGTCATCGGCAGCGGCGACGTGAAGACCGTGGCAGACATTGACCGCATGAAAGCCCACACCAATTGCGACGCGGTGATGATCGGGCGCGGAGCGATCCCCAACCCGTGGATCTTCTCCCGCCTGAACCGCGATCAGGTATCGCCGGAGATCGTAAAGGCAACCATCCGCAAGCACCTCGCCCGCTGTGTTGAGTTTTATGGCGATGAAGACGGCTCGCGTCTGTTCCGCAAGAACGCCGTGCAATATGTGATGATGCAGCACCTCACCCGCGACGAGCGCAAGGAGATCCTCAAGGCGCGTCCATCGGCCGAGTTTTTGGAGCTGCTCGAAAAAATCTACGAGTCGCCCATCCTTCAACCTGACTTATAATCATTTTATGATCCTCGACCTTCCCTTCATTCTCGAAACACGGCGCAACCACGCG
>Ga0268298_10005043_pt1 | contig 12539 bp, 6 predicted proteins | sample WWTPWeurt_MetaG_FD_194462 | JGI IMG/M metagenome (GOLD analysis project Ga0268298, IMG submission 194462) | Activated sludge microbial communities from WWTP in Nijmegen, Gelderland, Netherland - WWTP Weurt | ecosystem: Engineered > WWTP > Aerobic digester > Activated sludge | place: Netherlands...
CCGTGCTTGAGACACAAGCAAAAACAGCGTCCGATAGAGCTACTGCAATAGAGCTAGCTATCAACGCCATTCACGAAAAGATCGATGAGCTGTCTACGTGCTTTTCTAAAAAGCTAGATGCTATGGTTAGCAGTTTAGCAGCACATATGCAGCGAGAGGACGAGGATAGGTTAAAGTTAATGAGAGCCATTATTGCCACCTTAGTAACTGGGCTAATAACGCTTGGTAGTGGTTTGGCAGCATTGGCGTTCGAGGTGTTGAGGCGTGGCTGAACCCACCTTCCCGTTCATCGCCGGTTTCAAGGGGCTCAATAACCGACTCAACCCGACGGCGGCCGGGCCGCAGTGGCTGATTCAGGCCGACAACGCGCTGTGCGACGACGCGGGCTATCTGATCCGCCGCCCCGGTTACGCCTCGTTTCTGGCCAACATCACCGACGTGTTCGGGACGATGGACGAGCGGTTGTTCGCGGTCACCGCGACCGGTGCGCTGTACGAGGTCTATTCGGACGGCAGCTACCGCCAGCGGGCGACTGGATTCGTCGGCGGGCCGTTCCAGTGGGCCGAGTTGGGCTACGCCGCGTTCGCTATGTCGGAGACCGCCGCGTGGTGCATCTACCCGGACCGGGTGGTGCCGTGGGGCATCTCGACCTTGCCCGAGCCCTCGGTCGGCGTGTCGGCTGGCACCTTTCCGGCCGGGATCTATCTGATCGCCGCCGCGCTGGTGGCGCCCGACGGTCGCCTGGGCGGCAGCGTGGGCGTGGCGTCGCTGGCGCTGAACGGGTCGCAGGGCATCGTGGCGCACTCGCCGCCCGTGTCCGGCTATACCACCTGCCTGTATCTGAGCCCGCCGGACGGCACCGAACTCTATCAGGCCGCTACCCTGCCCGGCGACGGGTTGACCACGATCTCTGCGCCCGTAGCCGAAGGGCCGCGCCTGGAGACCTTGCACTGCTACCCGCCGCCGAAAGGGGGGCGCATCGCCCGCCACGGCAACCGAATGGCAGTGGCGGTGTGGGAGCCGCAGTACGACCGCACGGTGCTGTACTGGAGCAAGCCGGACGCGCCGCACTGGTTCGAGCTGGACAAGGACCACGCGCTGTTCGCTGGCCGCCCGACCGTGCTGGCGTCGGTGCAGAACGACCTGTTCGTCGGCACGGATCGCGCGCTGCATTCGGTGGACGCGGCGGGCAACGTGCTGGGCTTGGCCGGCTTCGGCGCGGTGCCCGATACCCTGTCCTACCTGGACGATGGCCGCATCGTGCTGGAGACGGATCGCGGCCCGATGACCTATCCGCCGCTGGCCCTGCCCGCCGACGCGGCGCTGTCGCCGGACAATCGCGCGCTCGCGACGGGCGGGGTGATCGACCACGCGGGCTCGCGCTATTTCGTCGCAGCGATGCGCGGTCAAGTTCGGCCGAAAGTGCAGCGCCCGCCGTTCGCCCCCTTGGCGGTGACCGTGACGTGATCGAGTGGATCACGCTGCGCGGCGAAGGCCCGGCCGTCGCCAAGTGGCTGGTCTGGGCTCGCAAGCAAGCTCGGTTCATGGCGGAGGCCGGCACCCGTCCTGCGAAACGGTTGCGGATGGCCGACGGCACCATAGTGTCCATCGAGATCCGCGACGATCAGGCGTTTATCCGCATCGTGGGGGGCATGGCTGGCAGCTACCAGTTCCTTGGCACGCTGGGCCACCTCTACAAGACCTTCGACGACGACAGCCTCCCGGCGGGGACTCGCTACCTCCCGCTGGTCTACGCGGTCCACGCGCAAGTTAAGGGCGGAAAATGGACCGCCACGCCGCTGGTGTCGAGCGCCGAGGAGGCGGGCGTGGGGTTGTCTTGGCACTATGACCCTGATCCGCGAAACACCGACGACCATTTGATCCTCTCTCCGGCCCACCAACCGGACGGTAATGGCATCCGCCAGTGGTACGGCCCGACCGCCGATGTGCCCAAGCGGAATATTCCCTGGTTGCTGACTCAGTGGAACCAGTCGCATCCGTGCAACGCGCTGGGCCGGCTCACCGGAGGCAGTTCCGCCTACTGGTTCACTCAGGACATGGGCTTCGATTTCGGCCCGACGTTCTTCGGCGGCGATGGGCTGCAAGGCGTCAACAAGTCGCCGGACTCGGACTGGTATTGCGGCGCCGCGCTGCATTTCGCTGGCGAGCGCACGTTCATCATCGCGGTGGACGTGAACAGCGTGTTCTACTGCTACCCGACTGACGGGTACGGTGCCGAGTTCATCGTGGGCGGTGCCGAATGGCCCGGCGAGAAGGCCAACGTCCCCGTCGATCTGACTCAAAGTCAAGCCTGTCCATGGCCGGCTTGGGCCACGACCGCCAACCTCGGCGTCGCGGCCATCGAAGAGCCGGTGACCGAAGCGGAACAGCGCAAGCGATTCAGGCCGATGTGGGTGTTCGATCAGGCGGGCACGCGGGCAGCCTGCATCGCCGCGCATCGCGATTCGGCCTGGGCGAACGCCCACTTCACCTCGTCGATGTATTCGGGTGACGGCGCTACGCTGGTCCACAATCTCCAAGAAGATTATCCCGGCCTGGTCGAGGTCTCGTTCACCGTCGAGGTGACCGGCCCCTATCTCGACGATTTCACGTTTTCGGTATCTCTCAAGCAAGACATCTACTCGAAAGAGGATCATCGCTGTCCGGTGGCGGTCGGCTACGCGCTGCGCCCGATGGGCGACGTGACGCTAGACGAGTTGCTGGTGTTGGAGTACGAGCATTACACCGATGTTCCGGCGATGGCGGTGGTCGCCGATTATCCCGCCGACCTCGGACCGCCGACCCTCTACCAGCCGAGACGGCCCAATCGGGCGACCGTCGCCAGCGTCAAGCGCGAGAACGGCGGGGCCTGGACGGAAGTGAAGCGCTGGCTCGCCTATTACGCCTGCTACCCGGTCGAGGTCTACGGTGACCCGGAACCGCGCCGCTTCTCGCCGATCATCACCGATTTCGACGGTGTTCCCGGCGCGAGCGATTACTTCTGGAATCACTTCGTCTACATCGCTCAGATCGTGGCGATGGACGTGTCCAGCTTGTCGTTTTGCGTGACGGCGACGGTATGGACTATGGGTACTGTGCCTCGCTCCGGTCTCGACAATTACGCGGCAGAGGCTCAGGTCATCGCTACCACGACTTTCGGGGTGGAGCGGGATCGGCTCCGCATCGGCCATCCGCTGCTGAAAGAGGCAGCGTCGGCGATGCACGACTTGACGCACCCATACCCCGACATCGCGAGCATGACCCGGTTTCACCTGAACGCGACGGCAGACTACGCGCAGTACACGACTGGATTCGCGGCAGGCAGCACGCACGAGTACGCCACCCTGACGGTCACGCTAGGCGACGGCGCCGAACCGCTGGTCCACGTGATTCAGGATGCCAGCGAGCCGATGTTGGCCTATCCGGCGGTGGCGGGCTGCCCTCTGTTCTCCGGGCACGACGCGATTTGGAGTCCGGTGATTTTCTCGTACTGGGACGGATTTTCGTTCGTGCGCCCCGGCATGAGGTGGTCCGTCGGCGGGGTGTGGCAGACCGGATCGCTTTCGTTCACGGGCTATCCCTACGGTGCGGTTCATCACGGTACGGTGCACTTTCTCACCCTGGCACCGCTCAACAACGTGCAGGCCCGCTTTGGCGTTCATCGCTCCGGCTCGTGGTCGATCTTCGCGGGTCCGTTCGCCGCGCATTCGGCGCTGATGGGTGACGTGGATTCGGACATTCCGCTGGGCTACGAGCAGGTACTCGTGGACCGGGTGACGCTGCGCGACGTGACCGAGACGAAGGACCGAACCACTTCGCACATCGCGTTGCTCAATCAGGCGTTCGGCAAAACTCTGACCGCCGAGGACTACCATTTCGAGTTCCGCAAACCGGACGAACTCCCCGAGTTTCGGCCGAAGAGTGACGACCCGACCGCGCACTCGTGGCATGACGTGACCAGCCTCGCGCCGCTGGGCGCCATTCTGGCTCACCAGTACCTCGCGCTGTCCAGGCCGCTCTGCAAGTTTTGTTTCTCGTCGGCGTTCGTGACATTGAACCGGTATTACAGCTACTCCAGTTTCTCCACCTTCCCCAGTCCGCGCATGGAGTGCGCGTTCTTGCCGCCGAAATGACCGAGTACAACGCTCCGATAGTCTGGGTGTCGCCCGGCGGGTTTTTCGAGGTGTCGGGCGCATTCTTTAGTTACACCGAATACGCCCCAGAGCAAAACACCTTGTTTACAAGTAAGTCCCGCAACTCGGGCAAGCTGTACCTGGAATTCAACTGCGGCGGCAACCTGTCGGAATCGCACTACTACTTCGGGTTCGTGTCCGCAGCGCACGGGAGCAGCCGCACCGGGCCGATGCCGGGTTTTTCTCCCTATAGTTGGGCGCTCTCGACCAACGGCGGTGACGCCTACCACGATTCGACGAGCATCGATCTCGGGTTCCCGTTCTCGTTGCTGGGCACCAACACTGAGATCGGGTTCTACTACAACTATTCCAGCCAGTTTCTTCGCGACGGTGGCATCATGCGCTGGGCGGTGGACTTCGACGCTGGCAAGATGTGGGCCGGTTATTTCGACTACGAGAACTCGCACGATGTCTGGAACGGAGACCCGGTCGCCGGCACGTCGCCGACTTACACCTTCACACCGAACACGCCTCTGGTGCCAGCGATAGGGATTGATTTCTGGAACGGGGTGCTGCAATCGACGGCGTGGGGCGGATTGAGCGCCCATCGCGGTAACTACCGCGCCGCCCCACCGTCCGGGTTCAGCCGATGGGAAGAGTTCGCCAATCAGACCGAAGTGCTGGCCGACGCGCCGGCCGGCTACTGGATGGCGGGGCCGAACGGTGGCCGGTGGATCTCCAACTCCATCGGGATGACCCCCGGTGAGGCTGACAGCAGCGGCAACCAGCGCTACGCCGATCATTACGGCCTCCAGTCCTACGCGGAACTGACCGAGGTAGTTCGGGCGATGTTCCCGGCGCAGACCCCGCGAGCGTGGTACTCGACAGCCATCAACGTCGCGTCCACCTACCCGTGCTCGCTCGCTGCGGGATCTCCGCGCACCTTCGAGGCCACCATCGAGATCACCGGGGCAGGCGCCACGAACGCGGCGGGCTGGAAGGGTGGCAGCGGGATTTTATGTAATTACACGAACGGGCCGAATCGCGGGGCGTTCACCGCATCGGATCGCTGGTTCGGCTTGAGCTTGCGGGATCGGCGCCTGATCTTTGGCGTCGGCGCCTCGGAGGTGACATCGAGCGCCGATCTGGCGAACGGGCTGTATCACGTCGCCTGCGTTCTGGACGTGTCGGCCGGGACGTTGACGCTGTTCTTGAACGGCGCTCAAGACGCCCAGACGACCGGCTATACCACCGGAGGGCAAGCATCCTCCTACATCGCCATCGGCGCCATCCGCCCGAACGCGACGAACGGGAACTTCCCCGGCTATATCCGGGACGTGGCCTACTACCACTCGGCGCTGTCTCCGACCCGCATCGCGGCGCACTACGCCAATCTGCTGGTTGCACCTATGCCAAATCCCATCGGTTCGCTGTTCGACGGCCGGACCGCCCGATTCCCCTATTTCGCGATATGAGGTCTTATGGCCGGCTTGCTCTGTTCCGTCAACTCTGACGCCATCGCTTACTCTGCGGCTACCACCAAAACCGCGCTGATCCTGACCGCCCCGACCAACCAGCGCCTGCTGGTTGTGCAGTTCGGCATGACCACGGACCTGAGCAGTCCGACGGCGGTGCCCGGCATATTGACGATTTACCGGGCCACCACGGCGGGCACCTTCACCTCGGTGACGCCGGTGCGCTTGTCGGCGGGGAGCGAGACCCCACAGGCGACGGCGGGGAAGAACGCCTCGGTCGAGCCGACAAAGGGCGATGTGCTTCGTCGGATCCATCTGGATCGGGGGTATTGGGAGGCGCGGGCGATTGATCTGCGCCTGTCGGTGCCGGGCGGTACGCGGCTGGCGTTCGAGATTTACACCCCCTCCGCCATTTCTGTCTTGCCTTGGATCGAATACGAGGAGTGAGCGTTGGCTTACGCTGACGCCGTTCTAGCGGATTCTCCGCTCGGTTATTGGAAGCTCGACGAAGCCTCCGGGACGACGTGCGCTGACAGCAGCGGTAACGGCCGAGATCTGATTTACGGCGGGACCCCGAGCTTTCGGAACAGCGGACCCCCCATAGTCGGCGGCGTGTCTTACGCGGTCGGGCTGGACGGGGTCAACGGCGAGGGAGCGACGGCCGGCTACGCCAGTTGGATGCTCCCGACCAGCTTCTCGCTGGAGTGCTGGGTCCGGAGCACCGCGTCGGCGGGATACCCCGCGATTTTCGGGGTGGCGAACGGGCGGGCGGACTCGGGGCAATTCGTCCTGTACATCCGGTCCGGAACGATCAAAGCGACGTTCACGAACACGTTCGCCGCGTCTTCCGAGGTCACCACCGGAAGCGGGATGACGGACGGGAACTGGCGGCACGTCGTCGTCACCCACGACAGCGTGTCCGGCAGTTTTATCCTGTACATCAACGGGTCCTCTGTCGCTTCCAACAGCAGGACCGGGACGCCGCAGTCCGTCAGCCAGCCGATCAGCATCGGCGGATGCGGATCGACGGTCGACAGCAACTGGTTTTCCGGCGACATCGCGCACTGCGCGTATTATGGCGCCGCTCTGTCGCCGGCCAGAGTGCTCGCGCATTACGAGGCGGCCGCCGGTATCGCGCTAGCCGGTGGGGCGGCGGCTTCGGCGTCCGCCACCGGCAACCTGACCGAGACGGGTTCGGGTCTGAGCGGGGTGGCCAGCGCGGCGTCTGCGGCGACCGGCGCGGTCAAAATGGCGCAGACTCTCGTCGCCGACGCGATAGCGCGGGCGTCCGCGCTCGGCCACATTCCGACGCCGGGGCCGGGCTTCGGCTGCTGGACGCGAGGCCTGTGGCCGTTCGCGCGGTACAATGGCCGGGCGATCTCGTTCGGCTATCGGCCTTATTACGACGATGCCGGGGCGCTGGCGGGCGCGGCGCAAGCCGTCTCTACGGCGACCGGCAACTTGGCTTTGACGGTGATCGGCCTGGCCGGCGACGCGGTGGTCCGCGTCGCGGTGACAGGCGATTTGACGACGGGGGTTATCGTGGCGGAACAATTGAGCGGCAACGCGCGGGTATCGAGCACGGTCACCGGCGCGCTGAGCACGAACGAGATTTCGGGATCGGCGGCCGGGCTGGCGACGGCCGCCGGACAAGTCGGCATGGCCTCTCCGCTGTCGGCCGAGGCCGTGGCGCGGGCCATCGCGGCGGGCACCCCATCGGTGTTGGTGCCGCTGGGCGCGTCGGCGGCGGTGGTCAGCGCCGTGACCGGAGCGCTGCTCGGCGCGACCGGGCTGGGCGCCGACGCGGAGGGCGTCGCATCGGCCACCGGCATCGCCAACCTGCTGCAAAGCCTGTCCGGCTCGGCGGCGTCCAGAGCGGCGGCGGTGGCGGCGCTCACCATCGGCGCGAGCATGGCCGGTTCCGCCGCTGCGGTCGGCACCGTGACCGGGGCGCTGGGGGTCGGGGTGGACCTCGACGCGGACGCCCGGGCGCGGGCCGGTGCCAGCGGCGCGACCGGGGTGAGCGTAGATTTGTCCGGCCACGCCACGGCGACCGCCGAAGCGGCCGGCACGCTGCGCGATGTCGGGCCGGTGACGGGTGGGACCGTTTACGCGATGAACTTGTCGAACGGCGCGGTCACGACCCTGCTCAACTTCGATTTCGAGCGGCTGACGCGGGCGCACTCGGCGCTGTACGGCTTGAAGGGTGGCACGCTGTACAAGGTGACGGGCGACGCCGATCCCGGCCCGACGCCGATCCCCGCCACGCTGCGGCTCGCGCCGTGGATGCCGGCCAGCGTCAACCAGCACCGGCTGGATTATTTCTACATCCGCGCTCGTGAGACCGACGGGCTGACCGTGACCCCGATCTACGACGAGGTGTCCGGTGTGCAGTACCAGACGGCGGCGAACGCGCGGCTCGGGACGCGCACGACCAAAGTCAATATCGGCCTCGGCAACGCTTGGCACTCGCTCGGGCTGATCGTCGCGAACCGCAACGGCGGCCAGCTCGGGCTGGCCGCCGTCGAAATGGTGGTGAGCCCACTTTCCAGGAGACCCAAATAGATGTCCTACGACGCTACCGTCAACCAGATCAACTCGATCCAGTCCACGGCTCGTGCCACCGCGTCTTCGGCCATGGCGGCGGCCACCGCGATGGTCAACGAGTCCATCGGCTCCATGATCGGCTACACGCCAGACTTCCCGCAAGACCCGCTGACCGTCGTGTCGATCGGGGTGAGCGTGGGCGGGACCGATTTCGAGCCGACCCAGAAACCGCCCAGTTTCCCGACCATCCGCACCGCGCAGGACGTGACGATGGGCGAACTCGGCCACATCGACACGCTCGACGACGCCTTCGCCGAAACCGCGCCGACCGTGACTGTGCCGGCGTTCTCGTTCGCCGAGCCCTCGGCGCTGGCGCCGTTCACCGAGACCGCGCCGACGGTGGACGGCACCGTTACGGTACCAGACGCGCCGACCATCGACTACCCCGATCTGCCCGCGCTGCTCGCGCTGAACACCGATATCGAGTTGCAGGACTTGGTGATCCCGTCGCTCGCCATCACGATGCCCAGCTACAACAATCTGCTGAGCGACACCTTCGTCGCCCAGTTCGCGGCCGGGCAGGCGGCGGTGCCGAACCCGGACGTGTACGGCACGAATCTGGTGAGCCGGTTTTTCCCTGATTGGCTCGCGACGATCCAGCAGTTCGAGCAGCGCGTCAATGGCGTGCTGGCCGGCACCCAGACCGCGCTCACCGACGCTTTCGACGGTCGGCTGTACAACCAGTTGCGCGCCCGCATTTCGGCCGAGACCGACAAGGCGCTGGCGGCGCTGGATCAGCAGACCACCAGCACCGGATGGAACTTGCCCGGTCCAGTACGGTCGGCCGTCCATCTACGCATCAGGTCGGAGCTACAAAGCGCGCTGAACGCGGCGGCGCTGGAGGTCTATACCAAACGCACCGAACGCGAGGTACAGCACCTTCAATACGTGCTCGGGCAGGCGCTCCCGCTGCATCAGGCGGCGGTGTCCCTGTTCTCGACGGCGTTCGACATGAGCCTCAAAGCGTTCGACGGCGCGTTGCAGTACGCCGATTCGGCGTTGAAGTTCTCGCTCGCGGTTTACGGGCTGAAGCAGCGCGACTACGAGTTGGCCCAAGCGCTGGTGGACAAGCAGATCGCCATATTCCAGGCCCTGCTGGACGCGGAACTGGCGAAGCTGAAGGTCGCCGAGGCGCGGCTGACGGTGGAGCGGCTGAAAGTCGAGGTCAACCGGGAGAGCGTCCAACTGTACAGCGTTCAACTGGAGGCGCAGAAGACCAAGGTCGGCATTTTCCAGGCGCAGATCGACGCCTTGCGCGCCACGATCGAAGCGCGCAAACTTCCGCTGGACGTGTTCGAGTCCAAGGTGCGGGCATTCGCCGCGTTGGCCGCCGCCAAGCGGGACGAGTACGCCCTGGTGGACGCCAAGGTCCGCGCCGACGAGGGCAAGCTGAAGGGCGAATTGGCGAAGCTGGACGTCTACAAGACCAAGGCCGACGTGTTCTCCACGGTGGTGGGCGCCAAGGCCAAAAAGATCGACGGGCAAATCCAGCGCAATTCCCAAATCCTCAAGGAGTTCGAGATCAAGCAAGACGCCGAACTCAAGCTGACCCAGATCGACGCGGCGGTGGCCGAACACGCGCTGGACGCCTACAAGGCGATGGCTGAGGTCTACATCGCCGAGTCCAAGCAGCGGCTGGAAGCGGCGCGGCTGGACTTCGAGGAGACGATGGCGAACTCCAAGCTAGAGGTTCAGGAGCGGCAGTTCGAGTTCGACCGCCAGTTCAAGAACATCGAGATCGAGATGACGCGGATCAAGGCCATCTCCGAGTTGCAGCTCGCGGCGGCCGACGTCCACGGCCGCAACGCGGCGGCGGCGATGAGCGTGATGAACACCATGGCCGAATTGTCGGCTTCAGCGAGCGGATAATCTCTCCGGTCAGAGGGCGAGCGCGGCGCGCATCCGCCGCGCGATCTGCTCTTTCTGGCGGGCCAAGACATCGATCCGCGCCTGTTTCTCGGTGCCGCCTAGACTCCTGCTCTCGGCGATAGCGCGCTCGGCCTGCCCGAGTTCGGCCATGGCGCGGGCGGCTGCTTCCGCTCCCTGGCTTTGCGCCAGTTCCTTGCCGCGATTCGCCACCAGGGATTTCAAGCCTTCGGTATCGCCCAGCTTGCGCAGCAGCATCGCGTCGGCGTGGACCTGCCGCAGCACCTTCAGCTGCTCGTAGAACTCGGTCACGTAGCGGCTGCCGCGCCCGTCCGGCGCGAAACTTTGGATCAGGTCGCCCACCACAGGCAAGTCTTTGGTCTTGGCTGGACGCTCCGGCAAGCCCAGCGCGGGACGCGCCACCATGTCGCCGACCAGAAGGGCTTGCGCGCCGATCCATCCGAAGTAGCCGCGCATCAGGTGCTCGATCTGCACCGGCGACAGCCCGGCTTTGCCGAGTCCGGCTTCGCTGAGTCCGACCGCCAGCGCCGAGGTGTCGGACCGCCGCCTCATCTCCGGCGACAGCCGTTCCATATCCATCGTCTCGATGGGGCGCCGGGTGAACGGGTCTTGATTGGCGTACACGTTCAGCAGCGGCCGTACCATCTGCGGCACGGGATCGACGCTGAATGTCTGTCGCAGCATGAACCCCATCCGCTCGGAAAACAGCTCGCCGCCCGCTTCCTGGTCCGCCAGTTGCTCCACCAGCCGCTCGGCGATGGTGCCCAGCGCGCCGACCTCGAACGGCTTCGGGATGCGGTACGGGGTGTCGCCGACCTTGAACCACCAATAGGTATCCCGGTCCCACTGCTCGCGCCGCTTGAACTCCTCGTCGTCCTTGTAGGCCAGATACAGCAGCGCCGAGGCCAGCGACACCGCAAAGGTGGTCGCGGCGAAGCGCGCCGCCTGCTGCCGCTCTCCGGCGCTGGCGTTTCCAGACAACGCCTTGCCCAGCGGCTTGAAGCCCTTGCGGTACAGCACATCAAGACCCTGGATGCGGGCGTTCAGGAACGGCGTCACGGCGGTCAGGAAGCGCACGGCGGGCCAGCCGCCAGACTGGGCGAAGTCCATCAGGTCTCGGGCCGCCAGCGCGGCCTGGAGGTGGGTTTTGCCCTCCTTGCGAAGCTGCTCGTACAGCGCCGCGCGGTTGGCTGACTCCAGCCGGTCGCCGAAGCGGTTCCAGCCGTCCACGCCCTTCTTGAGCAGGTCGTACAGCCCCCGGATTTTTGCCGGAGAATCGAGAACGGTATCCGGCTGCCAGCCGGCGATGCGGCGCGCGGCGGCGCGCGGGTCGCCCTCCAGCATGGTTCCGAGCCGGAAGATGCCGCCACCGGCCAGCAGAGCCGCTTGGGTCGGGCTACCATCTTTCGCGGCGGCGATCCCATTGGCGATGTTGCCGAAGGCGTTGGGCGACAGCTTGGACACGGCCAGCGCCGCTATGGAATCCCGCAGCAGGTTGCGCGCCTTGAACGCGGGCGAGACCGTGACCGCAACCGTCAGCATCCGCTTGAACGAGGCCAGTACCTTGACCGCGCCGCTCTGAATCCACGGCGCGGACAGCGCGGACACCGCCTCCAGCGTCAGCGGGTCGCTCACGTTGTAGTGAGTCTTGTCCCCGTTCTTCAGCACCCAGACCGAATTCTTGTCGGCCCGCGCTTCCGGCACCTGGGCGGCGATGCCCAGCGCCTCGGCGGTGTCCAGCGCCAGCCCGGCGGCGCGGTTCTTCAGGCTGGCGTCGATCAGGTGATGCCAGTTTTTCAAAATGTTTTGCAGCGGGTCGCCCAGCTTCTCGGTGCCGCCTTTCAGCTTCTCGAACGCCTTTTGTCGGACCAGCTTGCCGCCCCCGCTGGGGCCGCGCACCGCGCCCTCGTCGTCGATCACCCGGTAGAAGGGCAGATAGAAGTCGTGCTCCCACTGGCCGCGCTGCTCGAAGTTGAACAGTCCAGCCTCTTGGGCGATGTCGAGGATCGACTTCTGGATGACGCGGTAACGGGCGAACGCGCTGCGGTACACGTCGTTCCGGCTTCTGCCGTCGGCCATCGTCCCCTCGTTCAGCCGCTTGCCGGCGGCGATTTCGGCGGCGGTGAACAGCCGCTCGCGCCCCTCGCTCATTAACCGCTCTGAGCGGTGGGCGATGATCCACTGCCAGAACCGGCTCAATTCGCCGGATCGCGCCACCGGCTCTAGGGCTTTGGCCAGCCCTCGGCCGGTTTCCTGGACGTTGAGCGCGCCGTTGTCCCATTTCAGCCGGCCGTGCAGGAACGCCGCTTCCAGCGCCCCTTCCGGCGACTTGCTCATCTTGGCAGCCACCCAGGCCGACAGGGCGGTATCGGTGTCGAGCGCGTCTTGGCCGAAGCGCGCCCGGTCGTTGTCCAGCAGCCGGGCGAAACGATCCACC
>Ga0268298_10005044_pt1 | contig 12537 bp, 9 predicted proteins | sample WWTPWeurt_MetaG_FD_194462 | JGI IMG/M metagenome (GOLD analysis project Ga0268298, IMG submission 194462) | Activated sludge microbial communities from WWTP in Nijmegen, Gelderland, Netherland - WWTP Weurt | ecosystem: Engineered > WWTP > Aerobic digester > Activated sludge | place: Netherlands...
GCGCCGCCGGAGGCGATCACGGGAATCCGGACCGCCGCGGCCGCGGCGCGGAGCAGGTCGAGGTCGTAGCCGCGCTGGGTGCCGTCCCGGTCCATCGAGGTGAGCAGGATCTCGCCCGCCCCCAGCCCCTGCAGCTCGGCCATCCAGGCGAGGCCCTCCAGCGGCGTGGGCTCGCGGCCGCCGGTGACGTGCACCTGCCAGCCGGCGCCCGGCGTGCGCCGGACGTCGACCGCCGCCACCACGCACTGGGACCCGAAGGCCTCCGCGAGGCGACGCACCAGCTGGGGGTCGCGCACGGCCGCGGTGTTCACCGCCACCTTGTCCGCGCCGGCGCGGAGGGCGCGGCCCGCGTCCTCCACCGAGCGGATCCCGCCCCCCACGGTGAACGGGATGAAGATGGTGTCGGCCACCCGGGAGACGATCCCGAGCATGGTCTCCCGCGCCTCGTGGCTGGCGGAGATGTCCAGGAACACCAGCTCGTCGGCGCCCTCGGCGTCGTAGCGGGCGGCCTGCTCCACCGGGTCGCCGGCATCCCGCAACGACTCGAAGTGGACCCCCTTCACCACCCGGCCGTTGGCCACGTCGAGGCAGGGGATGATCCGGCGCGCGAGCATCGGGTCAGCCCCCCACGCGGCCGGGCGGCAGCGCCACCGCGAGCACGTCGTCGAGCGGGCCCGCGGTGCCCCGGGCCAGCAGCACCTGGATGTCCTCGAGGCCGCGGCGCTCGCGCGGCCAGGCCAGCCGGGCCAGCGCTGCCGGCACGGGGAGCCACTCGAAGGCATCGTGCTCGGCGGAGAGCACCACCGGCGCATCGTCGATGAACACGGCGAACACCGGGATGAACCCCACCTCGTCGGTGCTGTGGCGGTAGAACGACTCCACCCGGCTCAGGTTGTAGCAGCGCGCGGGCACCAGCCCGGTCTCCTCCCGGAGTTCCCGGAGCGCCGCCTGCACCGGCGCCTCGCCGGGTTCGATGCTGCCATGCACCACCTCCCACGCGCCGGGACAGCGCCCGCCGGCGCCCCGGCGCAGCGCCAGCGTCTCGAGGCCGGTGACGCCCTCGCGCAGCACGTAGACGTCCACGAAGGCCACCCGGAAGGTGGTCATGGGCGCCACTCGGCGAAGCGCGCCAGCAGCGCGATGCCCATCCGCTGGGACTTCTCGGGGTGGAACTGCGCGCCGACCACGTTGCCCGCCCCGACCAGCGTGGGGAAGGCGCCATCGTACTCCGCGGTGGCCAGGGCGACGCCGGGGGGCAGGTCGGCCGGATGGTAGGAGTGCACGTGGTAGAAGAACTGCATCTCGCCGTGGAAGAGGCCGGCGAGCATGGCGTGCCGCTCCCCGTCGGGGGTGAGCCGCACCCCGGCCCAGCCCACGTGGGGCACCGGCAGCGCGGTGGTGAAGCGCCGCACCGTTCCCGGCAGGAGGCCGAGGCCCGCGACCCCGGGGGCCTCCTCGCTCGCGGCGAAGAAGAGCTGCTGGCCAAGGCAGATGCCCATGACCGGCCGGCCGGCGCGCGCCACCTCCTGCACCGCCGCGCCGAGTCCCGAGCGGGCGAGGTTCGGGACGGCCTGCCCGAAGTTGCCGACCCCGGGCATGAGGACGCGGTCGGCGCGGCGGACCTGGTCGGGGTCGGCGGTGAGGGTGGCCGCGTGACCGCCGGCCTCGACCGCCCGGACCACGCTGCGCAGGTTGTTCACCCCGTAGTCCACCACGGCGATCACAGGGCGCCCTTGGTGCTGGGGACCCCATCGACGCGGGGGTCGCGGCTGGTGGCGTGGTCGAGCGCGCGGGCAAAGGCCTTGAACGCGGCCTCGACGATGTGGTGGGGGTTCTCGCCGCGGAGCAGGTCCAGGTGCACGGTGAGCCCGGCGTTGAGGACCAGCGCCCGGAAGAATTCCGGGGTCAGGAAGACGTCGTAGTCGCCCAGCATCTGCCACCTGGCGATCTCGACGTGGTAGGCGAGGTAGGGCCGCCCCGAGACGTCCACCACAGCGCGCACCAGCGCCTCGTCGAGCGGCACCGTGGCGTCGGCGTAGCGCCGGATGCCGGCGCGATCGCCGAGGGCCTTGGCGATGGCCTGGCCGAGCACGATGCCGGTGTCCTCGACCATGTGGTGGCCATCGACATGGAGGTCACCGGTGCATTCCACCTCGAGGTCGAGCAGGGCGTGGCGGCCCAGCGCGTCGAGCATGTGGTCGAAGAAGCCGATGCCGGTGCGGGCGCTGACGCGCCCGGTGCCGTCGAGGTCGACGCGCACCCGGATCCGGGTTTCCTTGGTGTCGCGGGTGACTTCCGCCGTCCTGGTCATCGTGGCCCGTCCCGTCGCAAGACCTGCATGCCTGCCGCCTAGCCGCCGAGGATCACCTGCAGCGCCGCGAGCACCGCGTCCATGTCCTCCGGCGTGCCGATGGACACCCGCAGGCACTCCGCCAGCCCCGCCCCGCCGGAGACATCCCGGATGAGGATGCCATGGTCCTCCACCAGGCGCCGGAACACCTCCCGCGCCGGCACCCGCTCGCAGCGGAACAGCACGAAGTTGGCCGCGCTCGGGAACATGGTGACGCCGGGCAGCGCCGCCAGCCGCGGCTGGAAGCGCTCCCGCTCGGCGATCACCGCCCGGGTGCGCGCGGCAAACTCGTCCTCGTGCGCCAGGGCCACCGCCGCCGCCGCCAGCGTGATGGCGTTGACGTTGTAGGGCAGCTTGGCCTTGGCGATCTCACGGGCCACCGCCGGGTGGGCCAGCGCATAGCCGAAGCGCAGCCCCGCCAGGCCGAACGCCTTGGAGAAGGTGCGCAGCACCACCACCCGCGGCGACTGCCGCAGCAGCGGGATGGCGCTCGGCCCGCCGAACTCCTGGTAGGCCTCGTCGCAGACCACGAGCGCGCCCGTCCCCGCCAGGATCTGCTCCACGGCGCCCGACGGCAGCGCGGACCCGGTGGGGTTGTTGGGCGAGTTGAGCACCACCACCCGGGCCCGTTCCTCCCGCGCGGCGGCGATGAGCGCGTCCACGTCGTAGCCGAAGCCGGGCCCGAGGGCCACCGGCACGTAGCGCCCGCCGGCCACCCCGGTGAGCAGCCGGTAGAGCGCGAAGGTCGGGGCGGGCGCCACCACGGCGTCGCCCTCGCCCACGCTCACCGCGAGGGTGGCCTGGATCACCTCGTTGGAGCCGTTCCCCACCAGCACCCCGGCGGGATCCCAGCCGTGCCGGGCCGCGATGGCGCCCGCCAGCTCCATGGGCGCAAAGTCGGGGTAGCGGTGCCACGGGGCGGCGGCGGCCCGCGCCAGCACCTCCGCCTTGAGGTGCGGGGGCAGGTCGGCGGGCGCCTCGTTCTGGTTGAGCTTGCGGGCGGTGACCGGCGCCTCGAGCGTGTACGCCGCGAGGGCGCGCACCGACGGCTTGAGCAGGCCCAGCGCGGGCGCGGGATCGGGCAGCGTCACGGGCGTCCCTACTTGCGGCGCCCGAGGACGACTTCGAGCCGCTTGGAGAGGGCCTTGGCGCGGAAGGGCTTGCTCAGGAAGTCGTCGGCGCCCAGCTCGAAGACGCGCACCTCGTTGTCCTCGTCGCCCTTGGCGGTCAGGACGATCACCGGGATCCGCGAGGTGGCGGGCCGGGTGCGCAGCTCCTTGAGCACCGAGTAGCCGTCGAGCCCGGGGAGGTTGAGGTCGAGCACGATGATGTCGGGCGCGTGCCGGTCCACCTGGTCGAGCGCCTCGAGGCCAGTGGCGGCCTCCACCACCTGGTACCCGTCGCGGGTGAGCAGGTCCTTCATGACCTTCCGCAGCACGTCCTCGTCGTCCACCAGCAGCACCGAGATTCCCTTGAGCGCGCGCCGGACGCCGGAGACTTCCACGGCGTCCTCCTCCTCGAGGAGGTCGAAGGCGGTGGAGAGGTCGGCCTCGGGTGGGCGGCGGGCCGGCGGCTCCAGCACGGCCGCGGCGGCGGGCGCCGCCGGCGGTACGATCGGGTTGGAGGTCGGCGTCTTCCGCGCCGGGGCCTCGGGGGCCTTGGGCGCCGAGGTGGCGCCGGAGGTGCGCGGCGCGGTCACCGTGCCGGTGCCGGTGGCGCCGCCCTCGACCATGGGCACGTCCACCACGCGGAGCAGTTCGTCCGTGCTGGTCTCGCCGGCGAGGACGTGCTTGAGGCCGCTGTCGAACAGCGAGCGCATCCCGTTGGCCCGCGCCGCCTCCGCGATCTTCTCCGCGGTGCCGCCGGCGCCGATCAGCCGCTCCAGCTCGATGTTCATGGTCAGCACCTCGACCACGCTGAACCGGCCGCGGTAGCCGGTCATGGAGCAGTCGGGGCAGCCCACCGGGCGGTAGATCGGGGTCCCCGCCGGGATGAAGCGCAGGATCCGCTCCGGGGGCGGCTGATCGCTCGGCTCCTTGCAGGTGACGCACAGCTTCCGCATGAGCCGCTGCGCGATGACCCCGCGGAGCGCCGAGGCCAGCTTGTAGGCCTCGATCCCCATGTCCACCAGGCGGGTGACGGCATTGGCCGCGTCGTTGGTGTGCAGGGTGGAGAGCACCAGGTGGCCGGTCAGCGACGCCTGTACCGCGATCTGGGCGGTCTCGCGGTCGCGGATCTCGCCCACCAGCACCACGTCGGGGTCCTGCCGCAGGATCGAGCGCAGCGCCGACGCGAAGGTGAGCCCCGCCTTCTCGTGCACCTGCACCTGCACGATGCCCTTGCCCAGCCGGTATTCGACCGGGTCCTCGACCGTGACGATGTTCACGCCCTCGCTCTGCACCATGCGGAGCATGGAATAGAGCGTGGTGGTCTTGCCCGAGCCGGTGGGCCCGGTGACCAGGATGACGCCTTCCTTGTTGTTGAGCAGGGCCTGCATCTGGGCCCGCTCGTCTACCGACATGCCGAGCGACTCGAGGGTGAGCACGGTGGCCCGGGCGTTCAGGATCCGGATCACCACCTTCTCGCCCATGGAGGCCGGCAGCGTCGAGACGCGCAGGTCCACCGGCGCGCCGTTCACCGCCACCCGGGCGCGCCCGTCCTGCGGCCGCAGCCGGTCGGCGATGTCGAGCCCCGACATGATCTTGATGCGTGAGATGAGCGGCGCCCCCGCGGTCCGCGGGATGTTCATCACCTGCCGCAGCACGCCGTCGATGCGGTAGCGCACCGCCACCCCGGCCTCGCCCGGCTCGATGTGGATGTCGCTCGCCCGGGCCAGGATGCCGTCGGAGAGCATGAGATCCACCAGCCGCACCACCGGGCGCTGGCTCGCCTCCTCCGCCGAGGCGGCGAGGTCGGTGACGCTGTCATGGTCGTCGAGCTGGGTGACCTGCAGGTCACCGTCCATGCCGCCGAGCAGCTGCGCCATCACGTCGGAGCCACCGCCCCGGTACAGCTCGTCCATCCGCTCCCGGATCTTGAGCGGGGAGCAGAGGAATGACCGCACCTCCCGCCCGGTGGCGAAGGCGAGGTCCTTCTCCGCGTCGATGTCGAAGGGATTGGCGGTGGCGATCTCGAGCAGCGCCTCGGTCTGCCGCAGTGGGAGGATCCCGAAACGGCGCACCAGCGGCTCGGGGACCAGGTCGCGCATGGTACGGTCGAGGCTGCTGAGGTCGGCCACCGGCAGCCGGAACCGGGCCGCCGCCGCGCGGAGGATCTCGTCATCGCTGACGAGCTTGCGCTGGACCACCGTCGCCCAGAGCGACTGCGGGTCCTTGGCCAGCTCACCCCGGAGCTTGATCAGCACCTCGGGGTTGAGCAGCTTCTCGATGGTCGGGACCAGCCACTCGTCAGTAAACTGCATGCAAGCCCAAGCGGGAGAATCGGTTACTCAGGGGCAATGGAAGAAACCTAAGGCACCCGGGGACCCCCGGGGAGTGGCCTACAGGATCTCCCACCACTCCCGCTCCACATCCACCGAGAGACCCACCCGGCCGGTGCGCAGCGAGACCCCGGTTTCGACCCGGAGCAGCCGGTGGAAGAGCTCCAGCCCGACCCCCGCCACCGGCTGCAGCCGGCCGCTGGCCCGCCAGGGGACCCCAGCCACCCCTCCTCCAGCCACCCCGGTGGCCAGGAACGGCGCGAGCACCAGCCGGTTGCCGGTTGAGACGTAGGGTCCGAGCGGAATGGCCGGCGCGGGCGCGGCCAGGCGGTATTCCAGTCGGCCGAGGGCGTACCGGCGGCCTCCGATGGCCCGGAAGCCGACCCCGGGCAGGGTGCCCCAGCCTCCCAGCGCAAAGCTCCGAGAGGCGGGCAGCTCGCGGCTGCCGGCGCCCCCCTCCAGGTGAACCGCCACCACACCGGGCCCGGCGGGCCGCCGCAGGTCCACACCCGCCGTGATCCGTCCGTAGTCCCGGTCCCCGGTGCCACCCTCGACCCGGACCTCGAGCCGGTGGGAGGCGTCGCGATCGAGCCGGGCGGCACCCAGCACCACGCCGAGCCGCCCCACGCCCACCGTCCCGGCACCAAGGGCCGGGTTGGGGCGGTAGCTGCCGGAGGCGGGCGTGGCCTCCACCGCCACGGACCGGGTCCGCTCCACCGCCACCCCGCCCTCCACCCTGCTGGCAACCGAGCCACCGAGCCGCCGGGCCACGGTCAGGCCCACCTGGTCGAGCCGGACATAGTCGCCGAGGTCGCGCCCCCCCTCCTGCGCGAGCAGCGAGTTGACCACGCCCGAGACCACCGGCGTGTCGCCGAGATCGGCGATGGCCCGGGCGGCGGTGAGGGTGGCCGCGGTGGCGCCCCGTCCCAGTTCGAGGGTCGCGCCGCCGGTCAGGCGGCCGTCGGCGGTCCCGATCGCGGCGCGCGGCAGCAGGGCGGCGGCGGGTCCGAGGGCGAAGCGGAACCCGAGGCCCAGGGTGAGGCCCTGCACCCGGTTCACCCGGACCAGGTCGCTGATGGCCGAGATTCCGAGCCGGGAGCGGGCGAGGCCGCTCAGGTGCTGCCCCGGGGCCAGGCGGGCCACCTCGTCGCGGAGGGCATCGAGGTCGCCCTGCGCCACGGGGCGTGCCACCTCCTGGATCGCTGCGGCGAGCGGTGCATCCCAGGTGGCGGTGCTCTCCGCCGGCGCGCGGAGTCCGCCCACCGCGGGGCCGAGCCGCACCACCTGGGGCACCCCGGCGTTGAGTTCGTATTCGCCGATCTCCCAGCGTCCCCGGATGATGGACCGCGCGGGGAGGTCGAGCCAGGTGAGCCGGCGGCGGATCTCGATCTCCTGGCGCCATGGCAGCCACCAGCGGCCCTCCACCCGGGCGTTCTCCAGGCGCACGCTCAGGTCCTCGATGGAGCGGTCGAGGTAGGCGGCGGCGGTGAAGCTGAACCGGAAGCGCACCAGGTCACCGCTGGTGGCGTCGAGCGAGAGGGTGCCGATCACCCGGGGCGCCGCCGGATCGCGGGGACGCACCAGCACCTCATGCAGCCGGCGGGCGCCCTCCTGGGTGCGCAGCTCGAGGGAGTCGGCGAGGCGGAAGTGGTAGGCGGCCGGCCCCTCCGGGGCGAGGGGGTGGATGACGTCGCGGACCTCGTCCCCTTCGCCGATGCGGATGCGGTCACCGAAGTTGTTGGTGACGATGCCAAGGTGGTCGCGGTGGTAATTGATGTCGGTGGGGAGCCAGCGGCCGTCGCGCCAGCCGCGGATCACCTGGCGGTGCAGGTCGGGCGCCTGCCAGTAGACGTCCACCAGCAGCTCGTCGGCCTTGATGAGGCGGGGCGCGGCGGCGAGGTCGCGACCCGCCTGGCCCAGGAAGAAGACGAAGCCGTGCGCCGTGGTGTGGTAGCTCCGCAGGGTGGAATCCGGCTCGGCGCGCTGCCGCGCGGCCATGGCGCGCCCCACCAGCGCCAGGGTGGTGGAATCGTCCCAGCCCTGCGCCGCCGCCGGCGCGCCGCCGAGCGCCGCCAGCAGCAGCGCGGCACCGAGTCGCCCCCGGATCCCGTGTCCCCCGCGTCCGTGCCGTCGAAGCATCCGCTCGCTGCCGCCTCGTGGTAAGTTGCAGCCGTGATCCCTCCATCCCGCCTCGTCCCGCCGCTGCTCGCCCTGGCCCTGGCCTGCGGCCGGGCGCCCGCCGCCACCGGGGGCACACCCGACGCCGTGCCCCCCGCGGTCGGCCGGGTGCTCCCGGCGGACGAGCTCTTCCCGCTGGAAGTGGCCGGCGTGACGCCCAGCGACACCACCGTGACCTTCGCCACGGGCCGGCCCCGGACCATCATCCTGCGGCACGGCCCCCCGGACAATACCGTGTTCGTGGAGCTCGCGTTCCCGGCCGCGGCGTTCGCCGCCGCGGGCACGCCGGAAAGCGTGACCGTGAGCGTCGCCCCCGCCCCCGGGCTGTACGGCCTGACCCTCACCAGCACGATCCCGCCGGACACGGGGGCGCGGCTGCGGTTCAAGTACCCGGTGCACTTCGCCGCGCCGGCCGCCGGCGTGGCCCGGTACGGCAGCCTGGCCCGGTTCGAGCGCGCGCTGGTGGTGCTGGTCCGGCTGGACGACGGCCGCTGGGGGGTGCTGCCGAGCAGCCGGCCCGCCTCCGACAACCTGGAGGCGCCGCTGCGCGGCCCCGGCACCTACCTGCTGGCGGCGCCCCGCTAGCGTGAGTCGCGCGACGGGCCCGCGGGCGGTAGGTTTCGGCCCTCGCGTCACCCGACCCTCCCCAGCCCACGGCTCCCGCGTCATGGCTCCCGGCTTCAGCTCGCTCCCCGACTTCCTGGCCCGCGCCACGCCGGGCATGGTGCCCGTGGTCCGCCAGGTGGTGCTCGACGGCGACACGCCGGTGGCCGCGTTCGCCAAGCTGCACCAGGGGCGCTACGGCTTCCTGCTCGAGTCCCTGGAAGGGGGCGAGCGCTGGGCCCGCTACACCTTCCTCAGCACCGACCCCCGCGAAGTCCTAAGCTACCACGGCCGGGAGGTGCGCCGGTGGACCCCGGGCGCTGGCTGGAGCACCGTGGCCACCGACGAGGCGCCGCTCGACCACCTTGCCCGGACGATGCGGCAGTACCCCCCGGTGGACCTGCCGGGGCTGCCCCGCTTCACCGGCGGCGCGGTGGGGTACATCGGCTACGACGTGGTGCGCAGCCTGGAGCGGCTGCCCGACGCCCCGGCCGACGACCGCGGGCTCCCCGACGCGCTGCTCATGGTGGCCGACACCCTGCTGGTGCTCGACAACCTGTTCAACCGGGCCACGATCATCGCGAACGTGGAGGTGGCGCCGGGGATGTCGCCGGCGGCGCTCGAGGCGCTGTACCACGGCGCCGTCGCGCGGATCGAGGGGTGGCTGGCGCGTCTGGCCGCGCCCTCGGCCCTGACGCCGCTGGCCATCGAGGGGGCGGCGCCGATCCCGGCCACCACCGCGCCCTTCAGCGACCAGGCCTACCAGGACGGCGTGCGCACCATCCAGGAGCACATCGCCGCGGGCGACACCTTCCAGACCGTGCTGTCCCGCCGGATCGACCTCGACGCGCCGGACCCGTTCCTCACCTACCGCTACCTCCGCGCGCTCAACCCGGCGCCGTACCTGTACTTCCTGCACTTCGACGACCTGCACGTGGTGGGCAGTTCGCCCGAGGTGCTGATCCGCGTGGAGGAGGGCGAGGTCACCGTGCGCCCGATCGCCGGCACCCGGCCCCGTGGCGCCACCGCCGCGGAGGACCAGGCGCTGCAGGCGGAGCTGGAGGCCGACCCGAAGGAACGCGCGGAACACCTGATGCTGGTGGATCTGGGCCGGAACGACGTGGGCCGGGTGGCGGCGTTCGGCACGGTGCGGCTCACGGCCTTCATGGTGGTGGAGCGGTACTCGCACGTGATGCACCTGGTGAGCGAGGTGCGCGGCCGGCTGCGCGAGGAGCTCGACGCGCTGGCCGCCCTCGGCGCGTGCTTCCCGGCGGGCACCGTGAGCGGCGCGCCCAAGGTGCGGGCCATGGAGATCATCGACGCCCTGGAGCCCACGCGGCGGGGGCCCTACGCCGGCGCGGTAGGGTACGTCGGCTGGGGGGCGCGCACCCTGGACACGGCCATCGCCATCCGCACCGTGGTGATGCGGGGTGGCCGCGCCTGGGTGCAGGCCGGCGCCGGGATCGTCGCGGACTCCGAGGCCGCGGCGGAGTGGCGCGAAACCGAAGCCAAGGCGCGGGCGGTGCTCGCGGCGCTCGGCCTCGCGGGGGCGCGCGGGCCCTAGGCCCGGCCGGGCCGCCGGCCCGCGGACATGCGGCCCCTCCCCGGGGCGCGTATATTGGAGGCCATGCCTTTCAAGCTCGTCTCCTTCACCGGCGACCAGGACTTCGAGCTCATCCCGGACCATACCTACGTGGTCGGCCGGGCGGTCACGAGCGACATCCCCATCTTCGATCCGACGATCAGCCGCCGCCACGCCGAGCTCCGGGTGGGGAAGGCCACGATCGCGCTCAAGGACCTGGGCAGCTCCAACGGCACGTTCATCAATGGCGAGCGGGTCACCGACGGCACCCTCGAGGCCGGCGACTCGGTGACGTTCGGCAAGGTGGTCTTCCAGCTCAAGACCCCCGAGATGGGCAGCGCGCGGCTGGTCACCACCGGGCAGAACCTGCCCCAGCCCGGCGGCACGATCGTCAAGCAGATCGCCATGAGCGGCCACGTGGGGGCGGCCATCGTCGGCGAGGTGGCCCAGGCCGCCGGCGCCCACGACGCCCAGGGCCAGCTCAAGGTGGCCGGCGCCAGCACGGCCGAGCGCAACGCGCGCAAGCTCTCCCTGCTGCTCGAGGTGTCGCAGAAGCTCTCCGGCGAGCTCGACCTCGACAAGCTGCTGGGCCGGGTGGTGGAGACCACCTTCGACGTCATGGGCGTGGACCGGGTGTCGGTGCTGCTCAAGACCGAGAGCGGCGAGCTGGTGCCGCGGGTGTCCAAGAGCCGCCTCGGCGACAGCTCCGCGCAGCACGTGCCGCGATCCATCGCCCGCAAGGCGGTGGAGGAGCGGGTGGCCATCCTCACCGACAACGCCGTGGCCGACGACCGCTTCAAGGGCGGGGCGTCGATCATGCTGCAGAGCGTCCGCAGCGCCATGTGCATCCCGCTCATGGCCAGCGCGGAGATGGTGCTCGGCATCCTGTACGTGGACAACCTCACCGCCACCAACTCCTTCAGCGACGAGGACCTGCAGTTCCTCATCGCGTTCGGCGGCCTGGCGGCGATCGCCATCAAGAACAGCCGCTTCGCCGAGCAGATCCAGCGCGAGGCGATGGTCCGCTCCAACTTCGAGCGCTACTTCGCGCCGAACGTGGCGGCGGAGATCGCCATGCAGCAGGGGGCGGTGAAGCTGGGCGGCGACAAGCGCCCGGTGACGATCCTCTTCTCCGACATCCGCGGCTTCACCACGATGTCGGAACACATGAGCCCGGAGAGCATCGCGAGCCTGCTCTCGGACTACTTCACCGAGATGGTGGACATCATCTTCGCCAACGGCGGCACCCTCGACAAGTTCATCGGGGACGCCGTCATGGCCCTCTGGGGGGCCCCGGTGCCCCACGCCGACGACCCCGACCGCGCGGTGCAGGCGGCGATCGCCATGCAGCGCGCCATCCACGCGCTCAACGCCAAGTGGACGGCGGACGGGCGGCCCAGCATCAGCGTGGGGATCGGGATCAACTACGGCGAGACCTTCGCGGGAAACATCGGCAGCCACCTGCGGCTGGAATACACGGTCATCGGCGACAATGTCAACGTGGCCAGCCGGCTCTGCTCCAATGCCAAGGGCGGGGAGATCCTGATCTCCGACCCGCTCTACCAGGTGCTCAAGGAGAAGCCCCCGGTCGAGGCGCGCGACCCGCTCGCGGTCAAGAACCGCGCCCAGGCGGTGCCGGTCTGGCGGGTCAAGGTCTGACGGCGGCGGCTACGGCGCCGCCGGCTCCATCTTCCAGAACGCGATCCCCCCGGCCTGCTGGCCCACCTCCACCGACGCCACCCGCGCCAGCGCCACCAGGTCCCAGACGTCCACCGTGCCCGGCGCCGCCCCCACCCCCTCGCTGCTCACAAAGGCGTAGCGGGAATCGGGGCTGATCGCCACCCCGTGACTGATCGTGGTGGAGCTCTGCGCCTGCATCACGCTGTGGCCGCGCGCCAGGTCAAACACCTGTACCCCACCCCCCTGCTTGAGGCTCGCCACCAGCAGCCGCCCATCCGGCGTCACCGCCAGGTTGTAGGGGCCACGACCCGTCGGGAACCGGCGGGTGATGCGCCAGCCGGCCCGCTCCACCTCCACGATCTCGTCCGCCTTGTTGCACGCCACGTAAACGTGGGCCCCGTCGGCGGCGGGCTGGGCCCAGGTCGGCGAGCAGCTGGGTCGCGGCATCATGCCGCCCATGTCATGGCCGCCGTGGGCCGGCGGGGCCACCGCGGGGAGCGGCCCCTCGCTCCCGCGCGCCAGGCCGAAGCGGCGCGCCACCTCGAAGGTGGCGGCATCGAGTTCCACCAGCTGGTCGTCCATCATGCAGGTGGAGTACTGCGCCCGGCCGTCCGGCGAGAGCCGGCTGCCATGCGGCATGGTGCAGGTCTCGGTGCGCGCCACCTCGGTCAGGGTCGGCGTGTAGACCACCGACACCGACGAGGG